>OIZE01001311.1_pt1 | contig 15886 bp, 7 predicted proteins | sample 1588421 | NCBI WGS metagenome assembly OIZE01 (sample SAMN03283251) | human gut metagenome | biome: human-associated habitat; material: feces | host: Homo sapiens | place: USA | collected 2013 | reverse complement strand
TGAAATAGCCGAAATCCGCAATTCCCCGTGTGAAATCGCCGTTTTTGGATCCTGAAACGGCGATTTCACACGGGGAATTGCTCAAAGCGGCGATTTCAACCCGTATTTTGGCGTTCGATACGCTCGCGCTGTCGGCGCGGCCGTACGTTTCATGCCTGTTACTGGTCCGAGAGGCGCTCCCTCCCCTCCGCGCGTACTGTACACTGGTGTGACGTGCGCGTTATTGTTGCTGATTGCTCTGCTGAATATTCCGGTCGCCTCAGTGCGTCGCTTCCTCCCGCGAAGCGCGTTCTGCTCATAAAGGCCGACAACAGTCTGCTGATCTTCTCCGAACTCGGCTCATACAAGCCGCTCAACTGGATGGCTGCGCCCTGCACTTTGAAGGACGTCACCCCGGACTCTGTTGAGGACGCGGACGGGCCTGCCCCCGAGCATATCCTTCGCGTCTGCGCCGACAAGACCAGCGACGTCTTGGAAGTCTCCCTGTACCACGTCTACTCCGACACCACCTATGACCTCGGCATCGATCCCGGCCTCATCAAGGACGGCGTCGAAGACCACCTCCAGCGTTATCTCTCCGAACAGATCGACCGCATCGGCCCCGGTTCCAAGCTCATCCGCCGCGAATACCCCACCGCAATCGGCCCCGTCGACATCATGGCCCTCAACGCCGACGGCGAGCACGTCGCCATCGAGATCAAACGCCACGGCGGCATCGACGGCGTCGAGCAGCTCACCCGCTACTGCGAGCTCCTCAACCGCGACCCCCTCCTCGCCCCCGTCCACGGCATCTTCGCCGCCCAGACCATCACCCCTCAGGCCCGCGTCCTCGCCCAGGACCGCGGTTTCGAATGCCTCATCCTCGATTATGACGAGATGAAGGGTAGGGAAGATGATTCCCTTCGCCTCTTCTGAACACGCCTGAACACACCGCGATGGCGCGTTACCTGCGTTGCTCCTCAGTCGCGGTACCTTTATTACCGCTTCCTTCGGTGCGTCTTGGCACCGCGCGCATCGCGGCGTGTTCAGGGGTGTGTTGTGTGGTGGCGCGTTACCTGCATCGCTCCTCAGTCGCGGTGCGCTCAGGCGGTATGCATGCGGCCCAGGGCGATGGCGGTGCGTAACACGTAGGCCTCGCGCGCGTCGGCGGCGTCCCAGCCGGTGGTTTCGGCGGCCCGCTTCAAACGGTACCGCACCGTGTTCGGGTGTACGTTCAATTCCTTGGCCGTGGTCTCCAACGAGCCGCCGTTGCGCAGGAACGTGGACACGGTCTCCAAAGTAGGATCGTCCGGCCCCGCCGTCTGCAGACTGGCATATACCGTATTCACCAGCTCGTCCACGGCATCCTGATCCCCCAGCAGCGCCCGCTCAGGCAGCACGTCATCGGCACGCATCGGGCGCGGAACCTGCGGCAATGCGGGAGCCGCCGCAATCGCCGAACGGACCGCCTGCACCGTGCGGCAGGCACCCTCGACACCGCGGCGCAAAGGTCCCAGGCACACCGGCGCCTTCGTCGAGAACGCCGACAGCGTATTGGTACACGTCACATCGGGCGTCGCCGCCGCACGCGGCATGATCAGCGCCACGCACAGACCGTTCGTCGTCCCCGTCACGCACGGCCCGCCGCCCAGATCATGCACGGTCCTGCGGATCGCGGCCCTTGTGCCCGCCATCGTGTGCAACGGCTTGCCACCGATGGCAAAGCACAGAAAATCATCCGAAAAATCAAGAATCCCCAGAATCGCCGCGGCACGCTCATCCGCCAACCCATTGACCAGACACGCGAACGCCACCGATTCCAGTCGGGAATCGGCGTCATCCTGAGCGGAACCACTGCTCAGCAGGTCAAGAAAGTCAACGGAACCATGCTCCGTGTCGAAATCGGTCATACCGTCCAGCATAGCCGAACCGTCTGCAAGCGTCACCAGTCGTCACCGGATGTCCGCGTTGCGCCGCGCCCGCTGCGACTCCCGCCAGAACGTGAGCACCACGAATCCGAACACGAACGCCACCGGCAGCATATGCCGCTCGAAATTGTTCGCGGGCGCGGTGATCATCACGCCCATGAGCAGCAGCAGCGGCAGATGCATGACCAGTGTGCGCCACCGGCGAAGCACCACTTCGGCCGCGCCGATCAGCAGCGTCATCATCACATACAGGTTGCCGTGAGCCACCCATCCCAGCACCGGAATCTCACCGAACTGCTTTGCGCCCTCGGCGATGGACTGCCGCCACTCGCTGCACCAGTATTTGATCCACGTGGTCTGGTCTGTCACATAATCGCTGTTCACGTAGTAATCCATCGACACGTACGGCTGATCCATCGGGTTGAAATAGCCGAAGCACTTCGCCAGCAGCGCGTCGATGGCGGTGACGGGATCGGCCTTGACGATCTGCCACCAGGCGCTATTGAACCGGGCCATGTCCTCCTGCGTGACCGACCGCCAGCGGTAGCTCACCTTCTTCGACTGGATGCCGGACGACTTCACCGGGTCGGCATCCTGCGGCTGGTAGGCGTCGGCCATCTGATCGAGATTGAAGATCGGCGCGATCTCCTCCCTGGCGGACTGCGGTATGCTGCCCGGATTGCGCTTGGCGATGCGGGCGATCTGCTGCAGCTGGACGCCGTGGCTTTCGATCGGATCGCCGCTGATGATCGCACCGGTGCGGGTCAGCATCACGACGCCGCCATGCAGCACGATGACCGGCAGCAGCAACGCGACGACGTACGCCTTCCAGCGGCGATGGTCGGAAAGCAGCGCAAGAATCAGCTGCAGCACGATGATGTACCAAGCGTACTTCGCGCTCGCCAGCATCACCACGCAGGCCAGGATCAATGCGATAAGGCTGCGACGGCGCAGCCTGACCACCTTGTCGCCCTTGCCTCGCCACGTACGGAACAGCTCGTACCACACGCCGAACGCCCACACGAACGAGAACGCGAACAGAGGCGATTTCGTCAGCGAGATCGTCGAGAACACCGCGAGCGGACAGCATAGGAAGAACAGGATAATCACCAGACGCGAGAACCATCCCGAGGCGCCTTCGGGCAGGCGTCCGTTCCCGGCACATGCCCGCGCCGCGAAGCCGGGGGAGGCGTACCCGCGCTCCGGATGCGCGAAATCAAGCATGACCAGTGCCATCAGCCCGCGTTCGGGATGCGTGAAGTCAATGCCGGCGCGGCGCGGCAGCCACGGCAAGTTGAAGAACCGGTTGGCGGTGGCGGCGCAGCAGAACGCGGCGAACAGGAACTGCGCGGATGACAGCACCACGAATCCGACATCGTTGGAATCGGTGAAATACCGGGAGACCGACAGCACGGCACCATACAGTACCGTCAGCACGATGTTGTGCTGATCGGTCAGGTACGTCGGATTCGACGGCCATATGTAGTGCGCGGTCGGATAGATGTCCATCGGCACGAATGAGAAGAATCCGATATACGGCTGATCCAGGCCGGTCCATTGGTTCCAGGCCCAGCTGAACTCGCGAGCCTGAGAGCGGATGTCGGCGCCGAACGCGGACAGCAGCGTCGTCGGCACCCAAAGCCAGCCGATGAACAGGATCAGTGCGATTTTCCACCACCGGTCGGTGGCACGTACGCATACCCGGGCGAGGAACCGTCCGGTCCGGCTGACCCACGAGCCGGGAGCGGATGCCAGGAGCCGCGCGGCCGCGCGACGTGCGCCCGCCGGAATCAGGCGCCGTGGATGCAGGCCGTTCTTGCCGCTGGACCAGCCGAACACCGGTATGCCGTTCGCCCAGCGAGTCATTGCGACCACGGCGGCGAATGGTACAAGGAATCCGACAACGGCAAACAACCAGTTCACCGCGCCGAAATCCGCGATCGAGGAGTCTGCCCAGTAGAGCGGCCCCACCGCCACGCACAAGGCGATCCACAGGCAGGCCGCGACGGCCAGCGTCCATCGCGCCACGGCCGCGAGACGCGCGAGGGCGATGCCGGTGGCGCGTCGTGACCTGCCGCCGCTGCCTCCGCGCCCGCCGCGGGCCGGGGTGGCGCTGGAGTGATCCGTGATGTGAGCTGTGGTCATGTCATGGTATTCTACCGATGCGCCTTGAACGGCGGCGATCGTGCCATTGCCGGCATTTGCCGTAGGACGATATCGGGCATAATCTGAAGGCATGTCGGAAACAACAAGGGGAATCATTCCAAACATGCCACGCACCACCGAGGTGGCTGACAATGTGATTGCGGTGGCGGAAACCGCATCGACCAATACGCTGGCGCGGCAGATGCTGCGCGACGGCACCATGGCGCCTCCGGCCGACGGGGGTGCCGGTGTGGTCGTGGTGGCCACTGATGTGCAGAGCGCGGGCCGCGGCCGGCTGGAACGCACATGGGTGAGTGCTCCTGGCGAATCGATGACCTGCTCGTACATCGCCACGCTGCCGGCGGGCGTGATCGCCGACGGCAGTGTAAACGGCTGGCTGACGGTGATCGCCGGGTTTGCCGCGCTGGATGCGCTGCGGGGCGCGCTCGCCGAATGTGGGGTGGCCAGTGAAGATTGCGGTCTGCGGCTCAAGTGGCCGAATGACCTGTTCTGCCAGGGACGCAAGCTGGGTGGCATCCTCACCGAGATGGTGCCGCTGCCCGGGCGCGATGACAGCGCGGCGCTGGTGATCGGCATCGGCATCAACCTCGCGATACCGGCCGACCAGTTGCCCACGGAGCAGTCCACGTCACTGCAACTGCATGTGCAGGGGCTGCCCGATGCCCGGACACTGCGTGATATGATCGCCGCGCATATCGTGCGGTCGCTGAGTTCCCGACTGAGCGGTTTCGTGGCAGACCCGCATGCCGCCGCCGAGCGGCTGCGCGAGGAGACCTCCCGCGTGTGCTGGACGCTGGGACGTCGTGTTGAGGCGCGCTTCACCGATGGTTCGGTGCTGACCGGTACGGCGACGGCGCTGAACGCCGACGCGTCGCTGAGCGTGCGTGACGATGCGGGCGAAAACCATGTCGTGCACACGGCCGACGTCGGCGTATTGCCGCTGTAGTCGCAGCGAACGGTTCTCAATAAGAAAGGTGTGAGCCTGCATCGGTCCGAAATGAACAAAAAATATGGAAGAAGCCCGGAATTCCGGGCTTCTTCCATATGAGCGTTTGTGCGGGAATGTTAGAAATCCTCGCACAAACGCTATTGAGAACCGTTCGCTGCGACAACAGCGACGCGAATCAGAACAGCTTGGCCAGACCGGTCGCCGCGAGCGACGCGACGACCGCCTTGATGACATCGCCGATCACGAAGCCCATCGACGCAATCGCCACGGTCGTGAACGGAACATGCATGACCATGGACTGAATCGTGATGCCGAACAGGTACAGCACCACCAGGTTGCCGGCCAGTGAGGCGCCGAAGTAACGGACGGCGGTCAGCGCGGCGTGCGGAGCCGAGTCAAGACGCGCCTTGCCGCGCAGCAGGGCGGTGACGATTACGGCCGGCAGGAAGCCGATCAGGAAGCCCGCGCTCGGGCCGAACAGGGCGGCGGTGGAGGCGCCGCCGGCGAACACCGGCAGTCCGGCCGCGCCGGCGGCCAGATACAGCACCACCGCGCTGCCTGCCTGACGCCAGCTGAGCATCAGACCTGCCAGCATCATGACGAAGGTCTGCAGCGTGATCGGCACCGGGGTGCCAGGGATCGAAATCTCACCAGCTGCCGAAGCGAGCCACATGAGGACGGCGAACAGCACCGGCTTGCCGATGGTCGAAGCCAGCATACGGCCGCGCTGGGCGGTGGAAACAGTACGTTCGGACATGAATAACCCCTCTCGATGATGAAAGAACGGACGGCGAGTGTCCCCCCGTTGTCGCCAATGATAGAAAGCCCTCGCCTTAGACGGCCTGTCGGGAACATACAAAAGTCGAGACGGCCTTTTGTGGATGTTCGCCGGTTACGGTGCCGGAACTTACGTGGCCGTTTGTCTTCGCTCTACAAAATATCGCCGCCGTTTTTGTCGAAAACTTGACTCCGCACTCGCGCGCATACGGCGATAGTGGAATATATGGGAAATATCGTCAAAAAAATACTCGTCGCCAACCGCGGCGAGATCGCGCTGCGCGTGGTGAGAACCGCCCGGGAGATGGGGATTTCCACGGTGGCGGTGTACTCCGAACAGGACCGCAACGCCCAGTACGTCCAGCTGGCCGACGAGTCGTACCTGCTGTCGGGTGACACATACGCGAGCACATACCTCAACGAGGACCTGTTGATCGGCATCCTGCACCGGTCCGGCGCGAACGCCGTGCACCCCGGCTACGGATTCCTCTCTGAGGTGCCGAGCTTCGCCGACAAGGTCGAGAAAGCGGGCGCGATCTGGGTGGGACCGCATCCGCAGGCGCTGATCGACCTCGGCGACAAGATCACCGCGCGTCGCGTGGCGAAGTCCGCGCAGGTGCCGCCGGTGCCGGGCATCAGCGAGCCGGTGCGCGAGCTGCGCACGCTGCTGGACTTCTCGCACACGTACGGCTACCCGGTGATGATGAAGCGCACCGACGGCGGTGGCGGCCGAGGCATCACCGTCGTGCACGACGATGACGAGATGCGTCGCTTCTACATGAACCATGACGCGATGCAGGGCGGCGACCTGGACGAGTACTTCATCGAGAAGTTCATCGACAAGGCCCGCCACGTGGAGACCCAGTGCGGCCGCGACCGTTTCGGCGACTTCACCGTGTACTCGACGCGTGACTGCTCTGTGCAGCGGCGCAACCAGAAGCTCGTCGAGGAGGCCCCCGCTCCGTTCCTGCCGGACGAGGTCATCAACCAGCTGGAGACGTATTCGCGCAGCCTGTTCAACAAGGTCGACTACATCGGTCTGGGCACGTGCGAGTTCATGGTGACCCCGCATCGAAAGGTGTACTTCCTGGAGGTCAACCCGCGTCTGCAGGTCGAGCACACGGTCAGCGAGGAGGTGTGCGGGCTCGACCTGGTGCGCGAGCAGATCGATATCGCCGACGGCGGCCACCTGACACCGGCCCCCGCGCCGCGCGGCCACAGCTTCGAGCTGCGCATCACCAGCGAGGATCCGGCGACGAACCTGACGCCGTCCTCCGGCACGCTGGAGCGCATCGTCTGGCCGTCCGGCCCCGGCCTGCGCATCGATACCGGCGTGGAGCAGGGAGACACGGTCTCGCCGAAGTTCGATTCGATGATGGGCAAGGTCGTGATCACCGCGCAGAGCCGTGAGGCGGCTGTCGCCCGCGTGCGCCGCGCGCTCGACGAACTCGTGATCGAGGGCGTGCCGACCCCGGCCAGCCTGTTCAAGCAGATCTTCAACGACGATGAGTTCACCGCCGAGCATGGTCATCTCTTCGACGTGAGCACGAAGTGGCTGGAGCGCAAGTACCTCAACCATGAGCCGCAGACCGTGCGCTCGGGACAGCCGGCGTCGCTCAGCGGCGAAGGCCAGGACGCCGGCGCGAAGGCCCCGACGAGCGAGAGCTTCGTCATCGAGGTCGACGACCGCCGCGTCAAGCTCACCGTGCCGACCGACATCGTCAACAACCTCATGGGAGCGGGGCGCTCGCGCGGAGCCAAGCGCCCGTCGCAGCCGCTGCGAGGCCAGGGGCTGCACGCCATCGCGGAGAAGAAGGAGCACAACGACGGCAAGTCCGGCGTCATCGCCTCGCCCATGCAGGCGGTGGTCACGCGCATCAACGTCGCGGAAGGCCAGTCCGTCACCAAGGGCGACCTGCTGGTGGTGCTGGAGTCGATGAAGATGGAGAACTACGTGTACGCGCCGGTCAACGGCACGGTCGCGAAGATCTTCGTCGCGCCCGCCACCGGCGTCGAGGCCGGCGAGACGCTGGTCGCGATGGACGTCGACGGCGCCAAGGCGCGCGACAAGTCCGGCGCGGTGGATGACGGCGGCAAATCCGCAAGCACCGCGAAGAGCGGCAAGGAGGGCAAGTGATGACCGATATCATGAACTCGCCGGCCGTGAAACAGGTCATGAAACAACCTGGGCACGTCTCGGCGGACGGCGCCGCACAGGCGCAGGGCGAGCAGCCGATCCGCGCAGCGGTGGTACGCGCGGCGGAACTCGCGCGTGACGCTGAATCCAACGCGCGCACCCGCCAGCACGCCAAGGGTAAGATGACCGCCCGCGAGCGGCTCGGACTGCTGCTCGACACCGGCTCGTTCGAGGAGATCGGCCGGTTCCGCGGCGGCGACATCAACGGAGGCAAGGCCGGTTCGGCCGTCATCACCGGATTCGGTGACGTGTACGGCCGCAAGATCGCCGTCTACGCGCAGGACTTCTCCGTCAGGGGAGGCACGCTGGGTCGTGCCGAAGGTGAGAAGATCTGCCACCTGATGGACATGGCGCTGGACCTGAAGGTGCCGATCGTCGCGATCGTCGACTCCGGCGGTGCCCGCATCCAGGAAGGCGTCGCCGCGCTGACGCAGTACGGCCACATCTTCCGCAAGACCTGCGACGCCAGCGGCTTCGTCCCGCAGATCTCGCTGATTCTGGGTCCGTGCGCCGGCGGCGCCGTGTACTGCCCGGCGCTGACAGACCTGATCGTCATGACCAAGGAGAACTCCGACATGTTCGTCACCGGCCCGGACGTCGTCAAGGCGGCCACCGGTGAGACGATCAGCATGAACGACCTCGGCGGCGGACTCGTGCACAGCACGAAATCCGGCGTGGCGCACTACCTCGGCGAGGACGAGGCCGACGCGATCGACTACGCGCGCACGGTGCTTGCCTACCTGCCGTCGAACAGCGACGCTCAGCCCCCGATGTACGCCTATGCGGCGACTCGCGCGGACCGCGAGACCGCGAAACGCCTTACCGACATCGTGCCGGACAACGACCGCCAGCCGTATGACGTGCTCGACGTGATCCGCTGCATCGTCGACTACGGCGAATTCGTGCAGGTGCACGAGCTGTTCGCCACGTCCGCCGTCGTCGGATTCGCCTGCATCGACGGCCGGCCGATCGGCGTGGTCGCCAACCAGCCGAACGTTCGCGCCGGCATCCTCGACGTGGACGCCTCCGAAAAGGTGGCGCGGTTCGTGCGTCTGTGCGACTCGTTCAACCTGCCGGTCATCACGCTCGTGGACACCCCCGGATACAAGCCGGGCGCCGATCAGGAGCACGCCGGCATCATCCGCCGTGGCGCCAAGGTGATCTACGCTTACGCGAACGCGCAGGTGCCGATGGTCACCGTCGTTCTGCGCAAGGCGTTCGGCGGCGCGTACATCGTGATGGGATCCAAGGCGATCGGCGCGGACATGAACTTCGCGTGGCCCAGCTCGCAGATCGCGGTGCTCGGCGCCACCGGCGCGGTGAACATCATCCACCGCAAGGACTTCGTCAAGGCCAAGGAGGCTGGCGAGGACGTCGACGCGCTGCGGGCCAAGCTCGCCGCCGAATACGAGCGCACCACCGTCAACGCGAACCTGTCGCTCGAAATGGGCGAGATCGACGCGATGATCGATCCCGAGCAGACCCGTCAGGCCATCGCCGAATCGCTGCGACTGCTCGCCGACAAGAAGCGCGTGCGCCGCACCACCAAGCATCACGGCAACCAGCCGCTGTAGTCCATCTCGCCGCGGCGGCCACTCCGCGGCACAACAGATTTTGAGCCGATACCGGCAACGGCGGCTCCGCACAATGTCCAAATAAAAGAAGGAACACCAACCCATGTCAGACCCCAATTTCTTTCTCAGTCGGCTCAATGGCGAACCTCATGCGCTCGCTTTCGGCGGACAGTCCACACCCTGGCCGGTTGCGCTCGCTGACCTGACCAATGATCCGGCGCTCGAAGCCGCGCTGCGCGGCCATGTCGCCGCGGCGAACACGATGCTCGCCCCCGTGGCCGCCGACCTGCTTGCCACCACCGGACGCGCCGTCGACCTGTTCGGCTTCAAGCCGAACCCGGCACGGCTCGGTGCCGCCGCCGCGGCGACCGTCAGCGTCGAAGGCATCGCACTCACTCAGCTCGGCGCGCTGATCGACGCCGCCGGTCTCGGCCTTGACGTGGCGAACACCGCCCCCGTCGCCGTGCTCGGCCATTCGCAGGGCGTGCTCGGCGCGCACATGGTCAACGTCATCCGCAAGGCCGGCTCCATCGAGGCCGCGGGCCAGCAGATCGACGAGATCCTGGCCATCGCCGAGCTGATCGGCGTGGCCGGCACCCGCAAGGCGCGCGAGCTCGCGCTCACCGCGCAGCACGCCGGCGCCACTCCGATGCTGTCTGTGCGCGGCGCCACCAAGCGCCAGGTCGAGGTGCTCGCATCCCGCGTGCCGAACCCGCGCGGCCCGATCAGCATCGCCGTCACCAACTCCAGCAACAACCACGTACTCTCCGGCTACCCGGAGGATCTTGCCGCCTTCGAGGTCGAGGCCGGCAAGGAGCACAAGCGCCAGCAGACACTGCGTGACGAGAAGGTCCGCGGCGGCGCGGTGTTCGGGCCCGTCCTCGAATACCTGGAGGTCACGCTGCCGTTCCACTCGCCGCTGATGGCCGATGCCGTCGAGCAGGCCGTGGCCTGGGCGCACGCCTGCGGCTTCAAGGAGACCCGTACGCGCGAGCTGGCCGCCGAAGTGCTGCTCAACCACGTCGATTGGGCGGCCCGCGTCAAGGCGATGCTGGAATCCTGCGATCCGTCCAAGCTGTGGATCGTCGACTTCGGCCCGGGCAACACGCTCGGCAAGCTCATCGGCAACCTGATCCAGGGCACCGGCGTCGGCGTGGTCGAAGCCGCCACGATGGCCGAGCGTTCCGCGCTGTCCACCATGGAGGACGAGCCCGTCCGCACCCAGAACTGGAAGACGTTCGCGCCGAAGGTGTTGCACACTCCCGCCGGCGACAAGATCCGCACCAAGTTCACCGACCTGACCGGCAAGCCGCCGGTGCTGCTGCCCGGCATGACCCCGACCACCGTGGATCCCGAGATCGTGGCCGCGGCTGCGAACGCCGGCTATTGGGCCGAGATCGGCGGCGGCGGCCAGGTGACCGCCGACGTGTTCGACCGTCATGTCGCCGAGCTGGAGAACCTGCTCGAAGAAGGCCGCACGGTCGAATTCAACGCGATGTTCATGGATCGCTACCTTTGGAACCTGCAGTTCGGCCCCTCCGGCATCGTGCCGAAGAAGCGCGCGTCCGGCACGCCGATCGACGGCGTGATCGTCTCGGCCGGCATCCCCGAGCTCGACGAGGCCAAGGCGCTCGTCGCCTCCCTGCAGGCGGACGGCCTGCCCTACGTCGGCTTCAAGCCCGGCACCGTCGCGCAGATCCGCCAGGTCGTGGCGATTGCCAAGGCCGTGGCCCCCACGACGATCCTGATGCAGGTCGAAGGCGGTTCGGCCGGCGGCCACCACTCCTGGGAGTCGCTGGACGACCTGCTGACCTCCACCTACGCCGAGGTGCGCGCATGCAGCAACCTCGTGCTGGTCGCCGGCGGCGGCATCGGTACGCCGGAGCGCGCGGCCGACTACATCTCCGGCCAGTGGGCGCGCGCCTACGACCTGCCCGACATGCCGGTCGACGGCGTGCTCATCGGCACCGCCGTCATGACCGCCAAGGAGGCCCACACCAGCCCCGCGGTCAAGCAGCTGCTCGTCAAGACACCCGGCATCACCGACACGTCGGCCGACGCCGACCCGTTCGCGCCCGCCGGCGAGAAGTGGGTGCCGTCCGGCAAGTCAGTCGGCGGAGTCTCCTCCGGCCTGAGCCACCTTCACGCCGACATCTACGAGGTCGAGAACGCCTCCGCCGCCTGCGGTCGTCTGCTGGTGCGCGTCATGAAGCACCCCGAAGAGCTGGAAAGCCGCCGCGACGAGATCATCAAGGCGCTCGACGCCACCGCCAAGCCGTACTTCGGCGACCTCGCCTCGATGACCTACGTCGAGTGGGCCGAGCGTTTCGTCGACCTGGTGTTCCCCGTGGTCGACCCGACGTATTCGCTGCGCTTCCTGCACCTGCTGCAGCGCATCGAAGCCCGTGTGTGCGGTCAGGAATCCGGCGAGTTCACCTCGCTGTTCGCCGGCGTGGACGATGTCGCCTCCGATCCGAAGGCCGCCATCGCCAAGCTGGAAGCCGCCTACCCGCAGGTTGCCGAAATCCACGTGACCCCGGCCGATGTGGCTTGGTTCCCGGTACTCGTGAGCGAATATCCCAAGCCCATGCCGTTCGTGCCGGTCATCGACAATGACCTGCTGCGCCGGTGGGGCCAGGATCAGCTGTGGCAGTCCGAGGACGCCCGCTATTCCGCCGATTCCGTGCGCGTGATTCCCGGCCCGATCTCCGTGGCCGGCATCACCACCGTCGACGAGCCCGTCGCCCACATCCTCGGCCGTTTCGAGGCCGCGGCCCTGGAGCGCACCCGCGAACTGCAGTCCGGTGCCTCCACCGACGCCTACAGCGAGCTCGGCGGCGCCGAGAGCGCCGAAGCGTTCATCCGCACCTGCCCGAATATCTCCTGGGTCGGCCACCTGACCACGAACCCGGCATACGGCACGCAGGTCGGCGACGCCAACTATGAGATCATCGACCGCGGCGCTTCCGAGCAGGGCGAGGAATACGACCTCGACATCCATCTCGACACGTACTGGGACAACGATCCGGACGGTGGCGTCTCCAAGCACGCCGTGCGCGACATCGTCATCCCGTTGACGCTGCGCGGCACCGAAACCGGCCTGCTGCCGGTCGTCAACCGCGAGCGCCTGGTCGGCAACGTCTACGCGATGCTCGCCGCCACCGCAGGCATCGGCAACACCGCCATCACCGGCGACAAGCTGACCGACATGCCGAAGATCACCCCGTCCGACGACAAGGCCGCCTACCCGTTCGGCACCGCGTCGGCCACCTACACGCTGTCCGCCAACCTCGGCTACGACCACGAGGCGGCCACCGGCGGCGCGCTGCCGCAGGACCTCGCGCCCTCGCGCATCGCCCCCGACGCGCTGGTCGGCCCGGCATGGCCGGCGATCTACGCGGCGCTCGGCTCCGTGTACGTCAAGGGCTACCCGGTCATCGAGGGACTGCTCAACGCGGTGCATCTCGACCACCTCATCGAGCTTGAGGAGACCGAGGACGAGCTGCTGAAGCACGTCGACGAGACCATCACGCTCACCAGCTGGGCCGAGGACTACTTCGAGTCCGCGTCCGGCCGCGTCGTGACCATCCACGTGCTGCACACCGCCGCCGACGGCACCGTGCTCGCCCGCGAGACCGAGCGCTTCGCCATTCGCGGCCGCGTCTACTCCGACGCGCTGCCGGCCGACGCCCCCGAATACGGTGGCGCCCTCGAAGCCAAGCAGGAGGACGGCTCCGCCGCAGCCACGGTGCAGGCCACGCCTCGCCGTCTGCTGCGCCGCGTCACCGTCACCGCGCCCGATGACATGACTGCATTCGCGCGTACCTCCGGCGACTTCAATCCGATCCACACCTCCACGCGCGGCGCCCGCATCTCCGGGCTCGCCGCCCCGCTGGTGCACGGCATGTGGCTGTCCGCCACCGCCCAGCACGTCGTCCAGGCGCTGGACGACAAGGGGGCTCACTACGAGATCGCAGGCTGGACCTACAACATGTACGGCATGGTGCAGCTTGACGACAAGGTGGAGATCTCCATCGAGCGCGTCGGCAAGGTCGAGCACGGCGGCATGGCATTCGAAGTGACCTGCCGCATCGACGGTCAGCTGGTCTCGCGCGGCACTGCGCTGGTCCGCGCGCCGAAGTCCGCGTTCGTCTACCCCGGCCAGGGCATCCAGAAACAGGGTATGGTGCTTGACGAGCGTGCCAAGTCGCCCGCCGCCCGCAGCGTGTGGGAGCGCGCCGACAAGCTGACCCGCTCCAAGCTGGGCTTCTCGATCCTCGCGGTCGTGCGCGACAACCCGAAGGAGCTCACCGCCAACGGCGTGACCTACCGTCACCCGGACGGCCTGCTCAACCTCACCCAGTTCACGCAGGTGGCGCTCGCCACGGTGGCCTACGCCCAGACCGCGCGTCTGCGCGAGGCCGGCTCCGACATCTGGCCGGCGTACTTCGCGGGCCACTCGCTCGGCGAGTACAACGCGCTGTCCGCGTTCGCCGACATCATCCCGCTGGAAACCGAGCTGGAACTGGTGTTCCACCGCGGCTCCACCATGCACCACCTGATCGAGCGCGACGCCCAGGGCCGCTCGAACTACCGCATGGGCGCGCTGCGTCCGAACCAGTTCGGCGTCAACGACGCGCACGTCAAGGAATACGTCGAGTCCGTCGCCAAGGCGTCCGGCGAGTTTCTGGAGATCGTGAACTACAACCTCGCCGGCCAGCAGTACGCGATCGCCGGCACGATCGCCGGCCTGAAGTACCTGCAGGCCGACGCGTCCCGCCGCGCCAAGGAATATGGCGGCAAGCCGCCGTTCATGCTGGTGCCGGGCATCGACGTGCCGTTCCACTCCACGCTGCTTCGCAAGGGCGTGCCGGAGTTCCGCGATAAGCTCGACGCGCTGCTGCCGCAGTACATCGACTACCGTGGCCGTCTGGTCGACCGTTACATCCCGAACCTGGTGGCGTCCCCGTTCGAGATGACGAAGGAATTCGCCGCCAAGATCCTCGAAGTCGTGCCGTCCGAGCGCATCAAGGCCGCTCTGGACGACCCGGCAGTGTGGGACTCCTACGCCGCCGACGACCAGAAGCTCGGCCGTCTGCTGCTCACCGAACTGCTGTCGTGGCAGTTCGCGTCCCCCGTGCGCTGGATCGAGACCCAGGCGCTGCTGTTCAACCCCGCCAACCGCGGTGGTCTCGGCGTGGAGGAGTACGTGGAGGTTGGTCTCGGCAACTCGCCGACGCTTGCCAATCTCGGCTCCAAGACGCTGCGGCTGCCCGATTTCTCGGGTTGTGACGTGACCGTGTACAACGTCGGCCGCGATGAGGGCCGTGTGTACATGACCGACTCTGATTCGCTGGTGCCGGACGATGAGCCGGAGGAGACCGAGACCGCGGCGCCCGCTGCTGCTCCGGCTCCGGCTGCGCCCGCTGCCGCCGCGCCCGCCGCGGCTCCGGCAGTCGTCGCCGCGCCGTCCGCCGCTCAGGTCGGTTCCGCCGTCGCCGAACTCGGTTCCGCCGTCAGCGGCCCGGTCGACGACCTACCGTTCAAGGCGTCCGACGCCATCGGTGTGCTCATGGCTTACTCCACAAAGATCCGCCTCGACCAAATCGGCGCGAACGACACGACCGACACGCTGACCAATGGCGTGTCGTCCCGCCGCAACCAGCTGCTGATGGATATCAGCTCCGAGCTGGGTGTGGCCAGCGTGGATGGCGCCGCAGAGGCGACTCTCACCCAGCTTGCACAGCTCGTCAACAAGGTCGCCCCGAACTACAAGGCGTTCGGCCCGGTACTGTCTGATGCGATCCGTGACCGCCTGCGCGCGCTGTTCGGTGCCGCCGGCGTCAAGCCCGCGCACATCCGCGAACGCGTGACCAACGTGTGGCAGCTCGGCGAAGGCTGGGTTGCCGCCGTGACCGCGGCCCTGCTGCTCGACACCCGCGAGGGTGCCAGCTCGCGTGGCGGTGATCTGGCCAAGCTGCCCACCGGCGCCGCCGCCAATGCGGCCGCCGCCGATCAGCTCATCGACGATGCGGTGGCCCTGGTCGGGCAGACCAAGGGCGTGGCTGTCTCCAAGCCGAGCGCCGGCGGCGCAGCCGGCGGTGCCGTGGTGGATTCCGCGGCGCTCGACGCCTTCGCGGAGAAGGTCACCGGTGCCAACGGCGTGCTCGCCTCCACCGCCCGTTACGTGCTCAACGAACTGGGCGTGACGGCTCCGACCGCCGAACCCGGCGAGGACGAGAACGCGACCGTCGTGGCCGCCGTCGACGCCGAGCTCGGCTCCGACTGGCCCAAGCAGGTCGAGCCGCGCTTCGAC
>OIZE01001305.1_pt1 | contig 15959 bp, 13 predicted proteins | sample 1588421 | NCBI WGS metagenome assembly OIZE01 (sample SAMN03283251) | human gut metagenome | biome: human-associated habitat; material: feces | host: Homo sapiens | place: USA | collected 2013 | reverse complement strand
CCCTGCCTTGTATGCAGCCATAGTCTTTTCACGGAGACCGCCTATAGGCAGTACTTTGCCGCTAAGAGTTATCTCACCTGTCATAGCAACGTCACTGCGTACTTTTATATTACCCAATGCAGAGATGATGCCTGTTATCATGGTAACACCTGCAGATGGACCGTCCTTAGGCACAGCACCCTCGGGAGCGTGTATATGCAAATCTTTTTTCTCGTAAAAGTCTTTATCGATGCCATATTTGTCAGCAACGCTTCTGCAATAGCTTACGGCAATCTTTGCAGACTCCTTCATAACGTCGCCAAGTGAGCCTGTAAGCTCTATTCTGCCCTTTCCGTCAAGTACAAGGACTTCCAAAGGCATGACAACTCCGCCCACTGACGTCCATGCCAGACCATTTACAGAGCCAACAGCATCTTTATCTGATACAACATCAGGGAGATATTTCTCATGACCAAGATATTTTTCAAGATTATCCGCCTTGAAAGTAACTTTCTTAACACCGTCTTCAACTATCTCCTTAGCAGCCTTTCGGCAAAGCGAGCCTATCTGTCTTTCAAGATTTCTCACGCCAGCCTCTCTTGTGTAGCTGTCTATAAGCTTATAGATAGCATCATTGCAAATGCGTATCTGAGATGCTTTAAGACCGTTCTTACCTTCCTGCTTTTTAATAAGATGTTCCTTTGCAATACGGAACTTCTCCTCCCTAGTATAGCTAGACAACTCTATGACCTCCATACGGTCGAGAAGAGGTGCTTGAACAGTATCGAGAGTATTTGCAGTTGTAATAAACAGCACATCACTTAGATCAAACGGCACTTCAATATAGTGATCTCTGAAAGCATTATTCTGCTCGCTGTCAAGAACCTCAAGCATAGCAGACGATGGATCGCCTCTGAAATCATTGCTCATCTTGTCTATCTCATCAAGAAGAACAACAGGATTTTTACTTCCTGCAAGCTTCATGGCATTCATTATTCTTCCTGGCATTGCACCAACATACGTCTTTCTGTGACCTCTGATATCACTTTCGTCCTTAACACCGCCCAATGAGACCCTTACAAAGTTTCGATTAAGTGCTCTAGCGACAGACTTTGCCACTGAAGTTTTGCCAACGCCTGGAGGACCAACAAGACAGAGGATCTGCCCCTTGACATCAGGAGTAAGCGCTCTTACAGCAAGATTTTCAAGTATTCTATCCTTGACCTTTGCCATGCCATAGTGATCCTTGTCAAGTATCTGCTTAGCTTTTTTGATGTCAGTTCTATCCTTTGTGACAGCATTCCACGGCAATGCAAGCACTGTGTCGAGATAATTTCTCAGCACAACACCCTCCTGTGACATCATACCCATCTTGGAAAGCTTCCTGACCTCGCCCATAAGCTTATCACGAACTTCTTCGGACAGTATAAGTGAATCTATCCTATGTGTGTACTCATCGATCTCATTTACATCTGAGCCGTCTTCATTTTCACCCAACTCATTCTGTAACGCCTTGATCTGCTCACGAATATAGTATTCGCGCTGACTTTCTTCTATCTGAGAATGGACCTGACTATGTATCCTTCTTTCAAGAGATAAAACATTGGTCTCTCGTGAAAGCATAGTGATCATAAGAATTAGCTTATCTAAAACAGATGGGGCTTCAAGAAGCGACTGTCTGTCAGTAAAAGCTAATGGAATATTAAATGCCAAACTTTCAAAAAGTTGAACAGGCGTTTTAGAACCGAGTATCTGGGCATAAAGCTCTTCAGGCATTTTAGGAACCACCTTAACATACTCTTCAAACTCATCTAAGACCGAACGAAAAACAGCAAGTTGTTCGTCATCGTCAAGCCTATCCTTTGAATAATTTGGTACAAGTCTTACATCAGCTTCATAGCAATCATCATACTGATAAAACTCAGCAAGTCTCGCTTTACGCAGACCTTCTACATAGCATCTGTATATTCCATCAGGTGCTTTAACGATCTGTCTTACCTTTGCTACAGTACCCACCTTGAACATATCCTTTTTTTCAGGCATTTCAAGATAAACGTCTTTTTGCGCACAAAGAAAAACAAATTGATCGCCGTCCATGGCATTTTTCATGCTCTTTATAGTTCTTGGTCTGCCAACATCAAAATGCATAGACATTCCAGGAAAAACTACCAGATCTCTCGTTGGAACACACGGCATAATATTATTTATTTTAACATCAGTTTTATCTTTCATAGTTGCTCCATTTCCTTACAGCTCTACAAATACTGTAATGCTTTGTTATACAGCTTTAGTATATAATATCACATTTATGATACATTTGCAAGCCCCACTCAGAAACTTCCCCTTAACAAAAAGAGGCACCTATAAAGGTACCTCAAAATAGAAAACACTATTAGTCAGCTACATATGGAAGAAGTGCCACATGACGTGCTCTCTTGATAGCTGTTGTAAGTTCTCTCTGATGATAAGCACAAGTGCCAGTTACACGTCTAGGGAGGATCTTAGCTCTCTCTGTCATGCACTTTCTAAGCTTTGCGATATCCTTATAGTCGATCTTTTCAGCTCTGTCTGCACAGAACATACAAACCTTCTTACGACCTCTCTTCATAGGTCTGCTTGTATTTCTTTCCTTTTCCATGGTAAATTTCCCTCCTTAGAGAAATATTTTTTCAAAACTCCTCTGCTTAGAACGGTACTCCGTCATCGGTCAATACTTCTTCAAAATCATCAAGGTCACCAATGGACAAAGCGTCATTTGATGGAGCATTGTTATAGTTATTCTGATTAGAATTGTTTGCAGGCTGTGAATATCCACCATTGTTCTGCTGATAACCGCCATTTCCGTAGTTATTGGAATAGTTACCTGCTCCCTGCTGTTTTGGTTCACCTGTGAAAGACACACTGTCAACATTGACCTCAGTTGTATAATGCTTTACACCATTCTTATCGTCATAAGAACCTGTTCTTATCTGACCTTCAAGAGCGATCATTCTGCCCTTTGAAAAGTATCTGTTGATAAATTCAGCTCTCTGTCCCCAAGCAGTGCAAGTAATAAAATCAGTCTGCCTTTCGGCGCCCTGACGAACCGGTCTGTCAACTGCAACGTTGAATCTCAAAACTGCATTTCCACTAGGAGTCTGTCTTACTTCAAGATCCTGAGTGATCCTACCCATTAAAATAACTCTGTTAAGCATAACTTTTCCCTCTTTCGCAGTTTTACTTGACCGTTACTAAGAAACGGATCACGCCGTCTGTGATACCAAGAATTCTCTCAAGCTCAGCCGGAAACTCAGGCGTAGATGTGAATGACCACAGTACATAAGTACCTTCTGTTTCATAATTGATAGCATAAGCCAGCTTACGCTTGCCCCAATTACTAAGTGTAACGTCGCTTGCGTTTGCCTCGATCAAGTCATTGAACTTAGCTGTGAGTGCGTTTACAGCCTCCTCGTCAAGCTTAGAGCTGAAAATTACCATAGCCTCATAAGACTCATTAATTTTTGCCATTGCATTTGCACCTCCTTTTGGATTTCGCCTGTGCCGCAATTTGCACAAGCAAGGATAACTCAATTATTATAACACAAGACCGATTATCTGTCAAGTGTCACTTGCGTTTTTTTATGAACTTTTTGTAAAATCATGCAAATATCTTTGTAACACCAAAAATGCCAAACACAACTATCGCAGAATAAACGGCAAAGCCAAGAATAACAGCCCCCCATGACGTACCGCCCTTTGCTACTATCTTTTCGGCTATCTCCTGCTCAGTGCCGTCCTCCGACCTTATCTCTCGGATCTTTTTTTGTGCAAACTTATAATACATATAATTGCCGAAAAAGCCTGCCACAAACTGAAGTGCCATTGAAACATACCATGTCGCAGCGGAAATGCCCTGAAAAACCCTTCCAGTCACATCGATGCCGATATCAAGCGAGAAACCCATTGTTCCTGCACTAAGATATTCTATCGCAGTAGGGATATTGAGCAGTGCCGTAGCCACAAGCATGATGATACCCACAAGATTCATTTTTCTAAACAGAAAATACAGGTGTGGAAAAAGGAAAGCAGCAAAGTTTATGGAAATCTTTCCACCAAATTTACCAAAGCGTATAAAATTAGACAAAAATATGAGCGGATTTGTCTTTACAAATTTTGCATAGTCATCTAGTTTAATGCCTTCAAGATCTGAGTCCTTATCAAATACAACCTGTCTGCCAAACGGACCGTAAGGCTGTCCGTCAGGGCCGGTCTGCTGAGCGTTATTTTGCGTGTCCATATCGTTAAATGGACGTTCCTCAGTATCATTTTTCGTAAGCGGTGTTCCGCACTTTTCACAAAATAGCTTGTCAGGCGGATTTTCAAAACCGCAGCGTATACAGCGTATATTCTCACTTTCTACACTCTCCTGAGTTTGCTCCCAGCTCTGACCACTTTCATGCAAAGCGTCATTTATGCACTTTCCTTCTTTGAGATAACACTCACGATGATAAGGCGTGCCACACTCAGGACACACAACTATATCGTCACCATCTTTGAATACTTCTCCGCAGGAAAAGCATTTTTTTCCTGTATAATTAGCCATATCAGGTTTCCTTTCTTGCTGAAACAGGCTTTTTAAAGCCTTTAAATAACATTATAGCACAACTTTCAGGAAAATGCTATAGTTTTTTTATATTTTTCCTTTACTTTTCACAAAAAAAGTTTTATAATATATAATGATATAAAATAAGGAGAAAAAGATATGGTATTTTTAGAAAACTTAAAGTCAGAGCTTGAAGCTCTTAGACCTATCATCAGCGAGCTGCATGACGTATACGATATTGAACGTTCTCAGGAAAGGATCGCAGAGCTTCACGAAAAAGCCGCAGAGCCTAATTTTTGGGACGACATGGAGAAATCGCAGAAGGTTTTGCAGGAAACAAGAAATCTTGAGGGCAAACTGGAAAAATACAATAAATTCAAGTCGTCATTTGAGGATATCGAAGTGCTTATTGAAATGGCAGCCGATGAGGGTGACGAGGACATGATCGACGAAATACAGTCTGAGCTTAAAACTCTAAAAGAGGGTCTTGACGCTGCACAGCTTGACACTCTGCTTACAGGCGAGTATGATCACAACAACGCTATCATCAACTTTCATGCAGGAGCAGGTGGAACTGAGGCGCAGGATTGGAGCGAAATGCTTTTCAGGATGTATCACAAATGGTGTGAAAGCCACGGCTTCAAAATGACTACTCTTGATTATCTCGAGGGTGCAGAGGCTGGCATGAAGAGTGCCTCCGTTATCGTGGAGGGTGAAAACGCTTATGGCTATCTTAAAAGTGAAGCAGGAATACACAGACTTGTGCGTATCTCACCTTTCGACAGCTCAGGAAGCAGACACACGTCATTCTCAGCGGTGGACGTTATGCCTGAAATAGACGATACAATCGAAGTAGATATCCGTCCTGAGGACATTAAAATGGACGTTTATCGTGCAAGCGGTGCAGGCGGACAGCACATCAACAAAACCTCATCAGCCGTAAGACTTACCCACATACCAACGGGTATCGTTACATCATGCCAGACACAGCGTTCACAGTTCCAGAACAGGGATTATGCAATGAAAATGCTCAAAGCAGAGCTTATCAAAATAAAAGAGCGTGAACATCTAGAGAAGATAGAGGATATCAAGGGTGTTCAGAAAGAGATCGCATGGGGCGCTCAGATACGTTCCTATGTTTTCATGCCATACACTCTTGTAAAAGATCACAGAACGGGTTTTGAAAACAGCAATGTAAACGCTGTTATGGACGGCGACCTTGACGGTTTCATAAACGCTTATCTCAAAGCGCTTTCACTTGGCGAGATCGAAAAATAATTAGCATAAACAAAGGACAGTTCAAACGAGCTGTCCTTATGTTTTTTATGAGATTGTTTTGCCTTTTTTTCTGCTCTCTTTGGTCTTGACAGGAGTTTCTTCCGCCGCTCTATCCTCAAAGAGCTGTTCGTCAGGGTCTGCATTCTTGTATGCAAACTCAGGATTGCTTTCACCACGCTGATCGTAGTAAGGCTGGATAACGTGTTTTCTGATAACAGGATAACAATTGAAGCAAGTCACGAAGCATATGAACGAAAGAGGCCAAAATGGCAATATGAACAAAGAATACGGCAGGAAAAGATACATCATAACAATAACGATAAGCGATACCAGAAGTGACCAAAGAGACTGCTTTATGCCAAGACTCACAAGATAAAACGAGTTCTTTATTATCTGCTTCATGTTAAGGTTAGTGGAGCTTATCATAAGATAGATGTAAAAGTGCATCATGAAGAATACGATAAGACAGCTTATGCAGATAACAAACGGAATGTATATCATGGAGTTCTGCTCTGCCCAATATTTATACATTGGAATCCCGACCATAAATCCTATAGCGAAGATGATGTCTATGGCACCCATGATAGTGCCCTGCTTGAAATTCTTCTTGAAAGAATCCCAGAAATCATGTAGCAAAAACGCATTTCTTTCCTGAGAATAATTTCGGCAAACCTTTGTCATTGCAGCCGTTGCAGGTCCTACCAATACTGACGGTATCGCCAGTAAGAGCCATATTGGATTTGATGTCATAAGCATAAGTATAACCATAAGCGTCAGCGGTATGCAGAAAACGAAATACAGCAAATTAAGCTCCATAAGCTTCCACATATGCCTGCCATAGACTTCAAAAAACTTAAAAATACCCTTTTTCTCCTGAGGTGCTTTAAGCACACCTCTGCCAGGGGTATTGTAATTACCAAATAAAGACATTACACTGCTCCTTAAAATTAATAGTCCCCGAAATTGCCCCGAATTTTATTTCATTCTTTGTATACTGTATACTAAATTCGTCCTGCAAAAATAATCGTCAGCAGACATTCAAGCGCAGCCGCAACAGCCGCCGCCGCTTCAAGCACAAGAAACTTAACAGCATAAAGCCGCACCGTATGTCGCAGACCGCTATGCTGTCCTTCAGAAAAAACAATGCACAGCAGGATATTTGACATAGCGACAGCTTCACTTGCGGCTATCATAAGTGCCGCCGCTGTTATGACCGCAGGAAGAAGTACAAACATAGCTGAAAGTAATGCACCATGTCCACCGTAAATGCTGTAAAGCTGAGACATTGCAACACCCCAGCCCATGCCGCGCAACAGCAATACTGTAACAGCTAAAGGCTGTCCCAGTGAAGAAAAACCTGACAAAAACACAACTGCTAAAAAAACAGTCGAACTGAAAAAAGACCTCACAAGAATTTCTTCAAGATCACCTGACGACCTCATGTCAACGAAGCTGTTTGAAAACACCGACAGCATTGAAAGCTCGTCGCTGCCCATAAAGCAAAAAGTAACAGCACCCAAAAGCGCACCAATCAGGATAGCTCCTGCAAAAAATGCAAGAACTCCGCTTTTGTATATGCCTGTCCCGCTGTTCATTATACATCACTCCTTTGAGTAATGTATATGCCACGGTGCAGAAAAAATAACTATTTTGAAAGCTCGTAAGCTCTCTTAGTGCAAGCCTTACAGCAGTCCTCAACAGCCTTTGGCAGACCGCCCCCACGGAGCTTTTCAAGGCCAGCGATAGTTGTGCCACCCTTTGATGATACCATTTCAATAAGCTCATCAAGTGACTTGCCACTGTCAGTTATCATTTTGGCAGAGCCGATAAGCGACTTTGCAAAAAGATCTCTTGCAACTGTTTCATCAATATCAACGCTCTTTGCATACTCTACGAATGCCTGAGCATACAGATAGATAAAAGCAGGAGATGAGCCGTTTATTGCTATTATCTCTTTCATTTTATCCTTTGATATGACGGCATACATACCACATGAGCCAAAGATATTGCAAACAAGCTCAAACTCCTCATCTGTTACGCTGTCAGAGCGTGAAAGAGCAGTTGCGCCCTCCCCAAGAAGAAGAGGAGTGTTTGGCATAACAAGCACTACCTTTGCGCCAGCCACAGTTTTTGAAGCGATATAATCATCTGTAATGCCTGCGCAGATAGAAACTATGACCGTATCTTTCGTTACCGCAGGAGCTATCTCATCAAGCACCTCGTCAAGCTGCTGAGGCTTAATTGCAAGAAAAACATATTCTGACTTTTCAACTACGTCTGCACAGCCTGAACATTTTACTGCTCCAAGCTCGTCAAGTCTATCAAGTATAGGAGCATATTTATCAAAAGCGTAAAGCTGAATATCCTTACCCATTTTACTGCCTGCAATGCCTTTCATGATAGCATAGCCCATATTTCCTGCACCGATAAAACCAACATTTATCATACACTCAAGACCTTTCTGAATAAAAGGCAGAAGCCTGCCTTAAAAATAACTTAATTTTAATTATACACTAAATCTCAACGGATTTCAAGTGTTTCACCTAAATTTCACATTAGTACCCCATTTTTCTTGTATATTTTCACGCAAAAAAGCAGCGACATTTCTGCCGCTGCTTTAAATCATGTATTTGTCGCTTTATGTCCAAACTGTGTTCTTACTTTTTCATAAGCAAACTTCACAGCAGGCAGGAATATCATGAGCAAGATCAGATCCACAGGGAGCTGGATAAGATTTTTCGCTATTCTCGGTGTGCAGTATGTAAGAAAACCGCTTATTCCTTCTTTGGTGAGGTTTGTGATGCCAAAAGTCTTGTTTACATAAAGTGTATACAGGAAATAAGAATTAAGTCCTATATTACAGAAAAGTATAACACTTCCTCTTGCAATTGCGATCCTTATGTAGCTTTGAAGCTTTTTGTTGTTAAAATCGCACTTATACAACAGACAGCCGTAGATGATACCTGAAATAATAACTACCATTGCAAGCTGTGGGCTGTAGGCTCTCGGAGATTTGTTCTGCACTATATATCCTAGAAAGTCCAGCACAAATGTAGACATTCCGCATACCACAGGTCCGTAAAGCATACCTATAGTACAGGTCGCAAGGAATGTGAAACCGATCCTCAAGTCAGGCGTTACCTCAATGGAAAATGATCTGATAGCAAACGCCAACGCTATCAATATTCCAGTTGTTGTCAATGTCCTAAGATCTTTCAGTGACTTGAAAGAGTCATAGAACATTCTTCCGAAGCTCTTCATAAATTTACCTCCTTATTCTGCGAGCTTGTCGCTTTGTGCATAACGGAGCATAAAAACAGCTCTGCACACTACCCATGCGGGATGTGCAGAGCCGCTATAAAAAAGCTTCAATTACACATTCAGCGGGATGCGAAAACCGAACCGCAAAGGTTCTACCTTTTTCGTTCCGACGGCAACTCCCCGTCCGACGGACACTTAACGCTCAGTTTTCTACTCTGTAATATGTCAAAGTCTTAATGACTCAGACCTCATGAAAAATTAGAATGCAGTTTCATTGAGGATCTTGTAAAGCTCGTCCTCGAAAGGCTTCTTCATTGAAAGAGCCTCCTGAATATCTACATCATATATCTTGCTGTCCTTCATACCAACAACTCTGTTGCCAATGCCCTGCTCGAGCAGTTCAACAGCGTGATAGCCCATTTCAGTTGCAACAACTCTATCTCTTACTGTAGGAGAGCCGCCTCTCTGAACATGACCGAGAATAGTAGCTCTTGACTCGATACCGGTAATATCCTGAAGAGTTCTTGTGATATACTCTGTCTTGCCAACGCCCTCAGCAACTACAATGATAAAATGTGTCTTGCCTGACTTCTTTGTCTGCTCCATCTTCTGAGCAATAGCATTAAGGTCATAAGGCTTCTCAGGTGTGATAACAGCCTCTGCGCCTACAGCAGCAGCAACGTTGATAGCAATGTAACCAGCGTTTCTGCCCATTACCTCAACTACTGAACATCTGTCATGTGACTGTGCTGTATCTCTGATCTTATCGATCATTTCCATAGCCGTGTTCATAGCTGTGTCATAACCGATAGTATATTCTGTGCATGAAATATCGTTGTCTATAGTACCAGGCAGACCGATGCATGGGATACCCTGTGCTGAAAGGTCAGCCGCACCTCTGAATGAACCGTCACCACCGATAACTACGATACCGTCAAGACCCATTTCAAGACACTTATCTCTGCCCTTCTTTACGCCCTCGATATCTCTGAATTCAGGACATCTTGCTGTGTAAAGACAAGTACCGCCTCTCTGGATTATGCCTGAAACAGTTCTTGCATTCATCTCAATAACTTCACCGTTAAGAAGGCCGTTATATCCTCTGAGGATACCTACGACTTCCATACCCTTTGCAAGACCAGCTCTGCATACTGCTCTGACAGCAGCATTCATTCCCGGAGCATCTCCTCCGCTGGTAAGTACACCAATTTTCTTAGTCATGTAAAATACCTCCAAATCAGGAAACAAATTATCCTGTTACTTTCCTAATAATCTATAATGAGCATAGCACAAAGCCCCTGAATTGTCAAGGGCTTTGTTTATTTTTTAACATTTTATTAAACGTTTTCGTTATTCAGCAGGCACAGCAGCCGGAACTGGTGTTGTTTCAGAAGAGCTGCCTGTGTTCGTATCAGGCTTAGGCTCTGTTGCCTTTGTTGTAGTGGTCGTAGTAGTCACAAGACCTGCGGAAACTGTAACTGTAAGCACATCACCATTTTTAACATTCACAGTGTTTCCAACATTAACGCTTGTCGCCATAACATATCCTGCAGAAACAGAGCTTGAGAAATCGGTAACGACCTTATACTTGATATTATAAGAATCAAGCAGCTCAAGGTAAGCCTTCTTTGACAGGCCAGAGAAATCAGGAACAGGAACATTTTCAGGGCCTGCACATACTTTAAGAACAAGCTCATTTTTCAAAGACGGATCAAAATCAGTACCCTCTGGTATGCTCTGCTCTTTAACAACGTCCTTATCGTCAACATCAGAATAATAATATTCAGCCTTGATAGTAAAATCCTCACCAAGTTGTTTTACAACAGTATTGTATTCCAGACCCACAACGTTAGGCATTATAGCGCCATAGCCATATTCTGACTGACTTTCAGCATCAGTCACCTTAGGCGTAGCAACTGTGGTGCTGTAAACGAATACCTCGCTGTCAACTCCATCTGCATCATCAGAAGAAATGACCTTATCCTCAGACGAATCATTATTGCTGTCCGACGGACCTGAAAACAACTCATATAGCAGAAAAACTGAAAGCAAAAGCACTATCACAAGCACAGTCCAACCTATTATCGTAGCCGTTTTATTCTTAGGCTTTTCTTCCTCACGAGTCTGCTGTGGCATTTGTCTTGACTGTGTTCTCTGTCTTGGAACGTGTTGTATAGGAATAGTCTGAGTTGAACCCTTAGGGTGTTCCATATGCGTTGTATGCTGCTCAAAAAGTGCAGTAACAAGCTCTGAAACTGTCTGTATTCTTTCTTCGCCACGAACTCTCATAGCTCTTGAAAGAACTCGTGAGATATGCTGTGGTATTCTCGGATTGACTCTGCAAGCCTCGACCATCGTATCATTCTTTGTACGGGTATAAGCGTCAAGGGGCATACAGCCTGTTAGTATTCTATAAAGAACTGCAGCAAGTGCATAAACGTCAGTCCATGTGCCCTGCCATTCTAACGAAGAATATTGCTCAGGGGCGGTATATCCTGAATAGAACTCAGGAGAAAGCCCTGTATTAGATGTTCTTATAGAACTTATGCAAAAGCCTGTAAGTTTAAGCTCACAATCAGTTGTAACAATAATATTTTCAGGAGATATTCCCCTGTGTATGATACCTGCATTATGTATAATGCTCAATGTTGTAAACAATGGCACAAAAAGCTTTTTGACCTGTTCCCATGTGAGAAAGCCTGTATTTGACTGTAAAAATTTCTTTAGCGTCACGCCCTCCACATATTCGAGTATGACATAGGTCGTATTATTCTCACAAAACATATCCTTTGCCGTGGCGATATGCTGAAGATTTCTCATACGTGAAAGAACTTTGTTCACGTCTGCAAACTCAGACATAAATGTCTTATACTTAGCCAGACAATCTGGATTCACCACAAGTCGCTGACTTTCGCTATCTCTTTCGCAAAGAGTGTCAGGCATATACTCTCTTGCCACACACTTGCATTTGCCAACCATATCGTAGCAAATGTAAGATGCACCCTCACCATTATATGAAAGCATTTTTCCGACTATATATCTGTTGTCAAGCACTGTTCTCGGTGCTAGATAAGCCTGTAAATGCGGGATATCGTCGGTATAGTTACAATAATGACAGCGACCGTCAGAACCAAGTTCGTTCATACAGCCCATACATAATTTAGTACTAGGATCCATACCGAACCTCCTTTTTACGTTATTCATCAATTTATATTAGCAACAAACCAAGCATAAGTCAAGTTTTTTTGTGAAATTGTAGAATTTACGCAACAATTTGTATTTCTTTTGTAACATTATGACTCTTTTACAGATACTCAGGATAAATAAGCGTAGAAGAATAATACAGATACTTATTATCCGTATCAAACGTTACATTAAGCACCACAGGTTGTTTATCACCTGCGTCATTCTCATACCAATAGCGGTATATATAATTTTTAGTGTCTTTTGACCATACGATGCCGTAATATTCAAGGTCTATGGCATCTGACAAGCCACTCCACTTTGCTCCTTGTTCAAACTTATCAAGGTTGATAGCTTTACTCTTTTTTTCACCGTTTGCATTGTTTTTTAGTACCTTGAAATTTGAATATTTTACGGTTTGTATACGTTCTTCATCATCAACAGTAACAAGTGCCGCCCATTCAGGATAATTTATGCCATCAACATTAACACTGTCATCAGACTCAATGATATAATCAAAATTCAGTGCATTGTTCACTCCCTGAAAAGCCGATTCGTCCTTAAAGTGCATATCAAGCTTTTTCTGTGCCTTTGCAACATCTGCGCCGATATATTCAGAAATGCTCTCAGCGGTGTTTTCACCCTTTCCGCTTATAATATTCACAACGATAAGGACGACAAGCACCACAAGAAGCACTACCGCCACTGTTATAAGAATAAGCTTGAGCTTGCTTTCAGACAATTTATGTTTTTTCTCGCCCACTATTTCCACATTTAGCGGTTTATTCTGCTTTTTGAAACGCTTCATGATAGATGTATTTTTGTCTGGTCTTAATCTTGTGTCACAGTTAGGACAGAAAATGTCATCATCGTCAACTGACTTGTGGCATTTAGGACACTCCATAAAAACAACTCCCTTTTGCAACATCCGTGCATTTGCACACTTTTTCAAAACAAGTATACCATAATCTCTGTAAAAAGTCAACAAACGAAAAACAGCGGACAGAAGTCTATCCGCTGTAAAAAACATATATCAGAAGTGCATCTGGTCAGGGTCTTCGATATCCTTTGCAAAACAGCCTGCAACAGGTATCGTTTTGCTGCGATATTTTGAAAGGCCTGCTGCTGTCTCATCGTCAACGATAAACGCCTTATCAACAACTGCATTCTTCGCTTTAAGTGTCATGACCTGAACGCCTATAGTATCTCTCGTGGACTTAGGCATAAGAAGTGCAGTATCAAATATCATTGCTCTTCCGTTGGTTGTACGAAGCATTATCTCAGCGTTATCCTGCACAAAGAACATTCCCACAAGCTTAGCCTTTGCAGAATAAGCATTGGCAAGCTTCTTTCTGTTGGTCTTTGTTTCATAGGCATTGAGTGGCACTTTTGCCACCTTTCCGTTTTCAAAACAGAATATCATATAGCCCGAATAATCTACAGTATTCACCATGGACACAACGCCCTCACCGTCATCAAAACCAAGCTTTGCAGGAATATAGTCGCCAAGAGAGCTTGCCTTTGTGTCGGCAAACTGCGATACCTTGGTCTTATACACAGCCGCCTTGTCTGAGAAGAACAGAAGCTCCGTTTTGTTGGTGCTTTCCATTTCCTGAAGCGGACCATCGCCCTCTTTATACTTCTGCTCACTTGCCATTCTCAGTGATTGCGGAGTACATTTCTTGAAATAACCGCTTTGAGATAGGAAAAGCTTGCAGGCGTAGTCAGGGATATCGTCCTCTATGTCTATCTCCTCGACATCAGTCTTATAATAGAACTGAGTTTTTCTTGGCTGACCATACTTCTTTGAAACTTCCTTTAATTCGGAAATGATGATATTCTTTATTTTTCTCTCGCTTCCAAGAATATCTTCAAGCTCTGCAATAGCTTTTTCAAGATCCTCAGTTTCGGCAGTTCTTTTGAGGATATACTCACGGTTAAGGTGTCTGAGCTTTATTTCAGCCACATAATCAGCCTGTATCTCATCAATGCCGAATCCAACCATAAGGTTAGGAACGACCTCTGTTTCTTCTTCCGTTTCTCTGATTATCTTTATAGCCTTGTCTATATCAAGAAGTATCTTTCCAAGACCTTTCAGAAGGTGGAGCTTGTCTTTCTTCTTTGCAAGGTCAAAGCTTGTTCTGCGTCGAACGCAATCCATTCTGAACGCTACCCATTCTTTAATTATATCATAAACACCCATTATTCTTGGATAGCCGTGAACAAGTATATAGAAATTGCATGAATACGAGTCCTGAAGCGGTGTCAGCTTATAAAGCTTTTGCATAAGCTTGTCAGGGTCTACGCCCTTTTTGATATCTATACCTATTTTCAGACCGTTAATGTCCGTTTCATCACGGATATATGATACCTCTCTTATCTTGCCTGCCTTAACGAGAGCAATTATCTTCTCGATTATTGCTTCAACTGTGGTAGTGGCAGGTATCTCAACAATCTCAAGACACCTTGACTCCTTGTCATACTGATATTTTGCTCTCAGCTTAACAGAGCCTTTTCCTGTGCGGTATATCTTATCAAGCTCCTCCTCATCATAGAGAAGTGAAGCACCGCCCGGAAAGTCAGGTCCTTTCAGCGTTTCAAGAGCGTTGAAATCAGGATTTTTCATAAGTCCGATAGTTGTCTCGCAAACCTCGCTGAGATTGAACGGACAAACTGATGAAGCCATAGAAACGCCTATACCAACATTTGCATTAACAAGTATTGACGGGTAAGTAGCAGGAAGCAAGGTCGGCTCTGTGGTGGTGTTATCATAGTTAGGAACAAAATCCACAGTGTCCTTGTCTATATCTCCGAAAAGCTCCTGACAGATAGGCATGAGCTTTGCCTCAGTGTATCGTGAGGCAGCATACGCCATGTCTCTTGAATATGCCTTGCCGAAGTTACCCTTGCTCATTACATATGGGTGCAAAAGCGCTTCATTGCCTTGAGAAAGTCTTACCATGGTCTCATATATAGCACCATCGCCATGAGGGTTGAGCCTCATGGTCGCACCAACGATATTGGCAGACTTTGTGAGCTTTCCGTTTAAAAGTCCCATTTTATACATGGTATAAAGCAGTTTTCTGTGTGAGGGCTTAAAGCCGTCTATCTCAGGGAACGCTCTTGATACCAAAACGCTCATGGCATATGGCATATAGTTCTTTTCAAGAGACATTGTTATCTTTTCATCTGCAACAAGTCCTGCGCCCTCGATATATGCGTTGTTATTTGGTTTAGCAGTCTTTTTAGGCTCTGCCTTTTTTCTTGCCATAAAATCTATCCTTTCATAAAGTTCGTAAGGTCGGTGCACTTTTTGCCTGTATACTGCATGGCGATCCTGCTTTCGGGATCGGCGTCAAACATATACAGCACCGCAATAAAAATAAATTCAAGTGGTTTCATAAGGATATAGACCACATCAGCACGCAATTTCGTCGATATATGCTGTGAAATGGGATATCCGTGTTTATCGTAAAAGCTTCTCACACATTTGTGTAAACGTGGAAGCTTATCCTGTATAAGCTCTTCAAATGCGTTTGCAACACAAAGCTGTCTGTTCACAACTATCTTATCCCCACGCCGCAGACCCATTCGCTGAGGTTTGACGAGCTTAGCGTGTCCCCCTGCCGCAACTGTGCAAAGATAATGCCCTTGTGAGTAATCAGGCGGCGGAGGT
>OIZE01001301.1_pt1 | contig 15982 bp, 20 predicted proteins | sample 1588421 | NCBI WGS metagenome assembly OIZE01 (sample SAMN03283251) | human gut metagenome | biome: human-associated habitat; material: feces | host: Homo sapiens | place: USA | collected 2013 | reverse complement strand
CAATATCGTTGTTATCCCGCAGGGTGTCGATACCGTCATTCATGGCGATATAGCGCACGCCGTTCCTTGGGAAGAAATCCTCGATAAGCTGCCCTGTCTGTAAGTAGTTCTTGCCTAATCTGGATAAATCTTTCGTAATGACAAGGTTTATCTGTTTCCGCTTAATGGCTTTCAACATCCGTTTCAGGTCGGGGCGTTCCATGTTCAAACCGGTAAAACCATCGTCCTGATAGACTGCCGCAACCTCCCATCCCTGTTTTTCGCAGAACTTTTCCAGCATATCCCGCTGAGATGTACTCTGTAAAGGGTGGTTTCTGCCACCTGACTACATAACGGCTGGCGGCTCATTTGTGGTGAATGTGTGCAGCAGAAAGGCGGTGGACAATCAATATAGTCCAATCACTTCTTGACGGACTCACAGTACAGAGTATTAAAAAGCTGCTGAAACTCTCCTTTTCTGGAGCGTTCAGCAGCTTTTTATGCAAAACCCTTTGTAAATATATCTACCCCATACAGGGTTCCTTGTGCTGAGTAAATCTGTTAGAATAATCCGAATAGATTTAACACTTGCCTGTTTCAATCTTCTTCAGAGAAATGTTCGAGCTCCTCAGGATCATAAGCTAAAGTCCAATGATATGGCTGCAGTTTTCGCAACTCCACAAATAAGGGTTCTCCATTTGAGGTAGTTACACCGACCTGAACATCTTCTCCCCAAAATCTCAGTCGCTCCTGACAGATGCCGCAGGGGGACAATACTTTATAGGGAGAATTTTCATCTTCTCTTACGATACAAAGACAATGGGTCACTTTTTCGTTATATTTGTGAGCCTCACACATAGCGCCCACCTCAATGCATAGGGAGGCTGCACTGTTCGCTGTTTCAATCGAAACACTGGAAAAATAGTGATCATTCTGTGTGTGAATGACCGCAGCGCCTCCCCAGCCTTTTGGATATCTTGTTTCAATTAAATCCTTTGCGATTTGAAGCATTTTATTTTCTACTGTTAAATTACGCATATCGCACCTCTTTTATCAATCTGTTCGGAAAATTCGAATTTAGTTAGTCCTCACATTATAACAATTTCAAAAGGATAGTCAATCATAATTTGTCTAAAGGCGCACTTACTCACCACCCACAAGTGGACAGTGGTACTGCCTGCGGCAGTCGTGCGCTCTTCGAGGGGGAACGGCTGCCTTCTTCGGCAAGTAGCAATGCAGGGCAATCAGCAAGAAACCGACTTCGCCTTGCCTGATTGCATCCTTGACACTTGCCCTGCACAGTGCTGTTTTGCAGTCAAGAAGGGTTGATGCTCTTCCGCTTTTTCAAAGCCGTATTGAAATGCAAAATTCCCCCTTGACAAATCATCTCTTGGTTTGCGATGCTGGCACTCTCGCCCTGAAGGTCGTCGTCTTTCGAGAGCCTGCAATAGATGGCTGCCCGGAAACTCCCGGCAAGGAGTGCGTCCATCCCTGTATATCCAAAAGTGTTCATCATAACCGTTTACCCGCACAATCCAGACGGAACACGGTCACTATGAACCTCGTCTTTATTATATCTCATTTCTTGTGTTTTAGCAAGATATTCTTTATCTATTTTTCTGGTGTGTTTCTGTGCGATAAGGCTCACGAAAACGTCCGTAGCGTCCAGTTCGCCGTCAAATACTGTGGTGAAAGGTTCCTCACTTCCTTTCCGTGTCCTGTGATAAGCGCCGCCCGCTCCTGAATGTCCCTGGAGAGAAGCACGTCCATCAGGTATTCCACCCGGCTCATGTTCTGCAGGGCTTCTGTAAACCGGGGGTTCCATGCTTCGTCCGGCTGGCGTGGGGCGTATTCCTCCTTCCAGCGGCGCAGGAGATGGTAATAGTCGGACAGCACCCGGAAACAGTGCCGCTCCATGCGCTTAAATTTCTGCTCTTCGGTTTCCTTCCGCAGTCGTGGCCGGATAGGTTCCTTCCCGGCGTTCCTCCCGTCCTCATAGGGGATGGCAAAGTCCTGCGCCAGCATGAGGGCGGCTTCCCGGCTCCCGATCCCGTGGAGCCGGGAAACGAAATCAATCACGTCCCCGGTGGCTCCGCAGCCGAAGCAGTAAAAGCGGCGGTCAACCTTCATGCTTGGGTTTTTGTCGTTATGGAACGGGCAGACACACATCCCGTTCCGGTTTACTTTGATTCCATAACGCTCCGCCGCCTGCCTTGTGGTGACGGACTGTTTCACGGCTTCAAATACGTTCAATAGGTGTTCCCTCCTGATAATCCCAACGTGAGCGACACAATGTCGTTCACGTTGTCTGTAAATCCCTCTTGTTGAAATAAAAAGGCACCTGCCAGCGATTTCAAATCACAAAACAAGTGCCTGTTTAAAGTTCCATATCCTGTTGTTTCTGTGTCCGGGGCTGCTTCTGTTTCTCTGTCTGCTCCTGCCGGATGCGTTCCTGCCGCCCTTTCAGGCTCTCCTGTACGGACGGTTTCTTTCCCGGCTCGGCGGTCTGGCGGTACTGTTCGGATGGCAGCACCTGATTGAGCCAGTGGCGCACGTCACGGAGTACCTTCACATCTGCCTGAACCGCTTCCAGTTCCTTCTTTTGTCCGGGCAGGGCGGCGGCAAGCTGTTCCCGTTCGGATTCCAAATCTTTGCGGGAGTAGGAATTGCCTTTCAGGTTGACTTTTAAATACCGGACAGCGGCATTGTAAGCGTCCAGTTCCTCCCGGTGGCTCTCCGCAAACTTCTCTTTTTTCTTCTTCCAGCCGATGGCGGCATACTCCGCATGGACTGGCTTGGCGGCTTCGTATTTGTCAATGTAGGAGAGCATGGTATTGATGGTCTTTATCCGCTTCTCGCTTTTTTTCATGCTCCACATGACGGAAACGGCGGTCTTGCTGATTTCATCCAGCCGGGTGTCAAGGCTTTCCACGGTGGAGATTCCCTTTTTCCGCAGGAAGTCCATCGCCGCCTGCACTTTGTTGTAGTCGGCAACCGTGCCTTTCAACTTCCCTCTGGAAGTCCAGTCGGCACGTTCCCCGCTCCGCTGTTCCAGATACCGGAATAACAGTTCCGGGAGTGTCGGTTCCTTCGCCTGCTCCAATGCTTCCAGCAATACAACCTTTTTCTCTTTTAAGTCAGACAGCCATCCCTTTAGGCTCCGTACCATCTGCAATCACAATCAGCTCCACCTTTTTCAGAGAGCCGAGAAAGTTGTTGAGAGTGCCTTTGTTGTTCTTCTCGAGCAGGAGATTGGCAAGACCGGCTGCGGTAAAGAACCGCACCTTTCGTCCTTCCTGGCAAGCTTTCAGGGCAATAGCCGTTGCAAGATGTGTCTTGCCTGTACCAACCGTTCCCATAAAGATCAGGTTTTCCTTTGGGGTGAGAAAGTGCAGATCAGTCATATATTCCTGCGTTAAGCCGCTGGGAAGTTCAATGGCAGAATTCCAGACAAACTCATCCAGGGTTTTCAGTACACGGAACCCTGCTGTTTTCACCATGCGGTTAATACGGTTGGCCTCTCGCTCCTGCAACTCCAGCTTTAGAAGCTCGGTCACATACTGCTCGGTGTTCTCGTACTGTACAGAACGCCAGCCCTTTGCCATACCGCCCAGCTTCACCTGCCGCATCATCAGTTCAATCTGCTCAGCCATGGGCATCGCCTCCCATCAGGCCATCGTAAATGGAAAGATTGGGATTGTAGTTCAGCATTGGGTCGGAAGTCAACTGCAATGGGTCAGGCCGGTATTCCTTTTTCGCAACCATGTAGTAGCACTGGCGCAGGCTGTCCGTATCGGTTCTTCCGTTCTGTGCGGCCAGCTCCAATGCATCGTCGCACAGGTCAGCATTGCCGTCGTTCACAATTTCGCTGAGAAGTTGTAAGGCGTTCTTGCGCTCTTTGCCTTGTGTGGAGGCCAAGTAAGTCTGCCATTGTTGCGGCATCTGGTGGAAGAACCGGGTATTTTCCATTGCCCGGGGCTTTTTGCAGAGAGTGGACACATACTGCGTCCAGTCATAGATCTCATCATTCTGCTTGTAACTGCGCCGGAAGGTACCAACAGCATGGTGGTCGTGGAAAAATTCAATGTGGTCAAAGAAGATTTTGGCCTGTACCACCTCGCCAGCCAGTGCCGGGGACAGTCCATACCGGTTCGTGTCAATCACCACAAAACCGGTCTTGCTCACAGTCAGCGTAGAATAGCGGAATACCGTGAATGGATAATCCGGCAGATTCAGCAGCGCATCCGCATCTGCCTGCCACAGTTCCCGGATCGGAATCTTGTGGATGTAGTGGTCACGCTGGGCATCCTTTTCGCACCAGCCCCACAGGTATTCCTCATTAAACTTTTCAAAGGAAGTAATGGTGGGAACCGGCACAAAGGCATTTCTGCGGCTGTATCCAACCTTGTTCTCCACATTGCCCTTCTCGTTGCCAGAGGCCGGATTACAGAACTCGGCCTGGAAACGGTAGTGCAGCATAAAACGGCTGAAACCCTCTGTGAGAGATCGCTCAGTGCCCCGCAAAACCTATGCAACAGCGGTGGTCATGTTATCGAAACGAAGCCGGGGAGGTACACCGCCCATGTGTTCAAAGATGCGCTTCATCCCTTCCAGCAGGCACTCCTGGTTCTGCGAGGGGAATGCTTGCGTATAACCCATATTAGAGTGCGGGAAGGAGATGGTCAGAGCGTAGCCCTTCTGCTCCTGCCCTCCGGCATCGTAATACAGGAACTCGCCGAAATCCACTTGACCACATCCGGGTGTGCGTTCCAGAGGAAGGAAACCTGCACTTTGGACTTTCATCACATACTTCTTCTTGCGGACATATCGCTTCACGCTGGAGTAGCTGCCTGTAAATCCGTACTCGTCCCGTAGGCGACAGAAAAGTCGCCAGGCTGTATGCCGCTGCTTTCTTGGCACCTTGCGATCTGCTTCCAGCCAGCTGTCCACAATAGGAATGAACTTCCCCAGCACCGGATAACTCGTTGGCTCAGTATCCGGGAGATTGTCCTCGCTCCAGTTTTCCTTCTGGGCGTATTTCTGGACAGTTTCAAAGCTGTGACCCGTGATGCGGGATATTTCCCGCAAACTTTTCTCTTCATTTTCGTAGAGATCTTTGATATACTGCACTTGAGCCATTCTTAACACCTTTCCGCTACCTCCTTAGTTTATTCGACACAAACTAATGGTAGCTATAATTTGGGGGTGTTGACAATGGCTCATTTTTTGTGCCATTTGGGGTGCTCACATTTTGGCGCCCTTTTGCTCGATTTCTATTTTACCGAAAACAGATGAATCCTCCACTTGTGAATACCGAAATAAAAATATCGCCTTGAATCCACGCAATAAAATGAATAATTAAAAACATCAAAGAATTGATAAACACAGCAAGATACTTTTTCTTATCGTTCAATATAGCATTCAAAAACAGTCCTCTAAAAACCATTTCTTCTCCAATAGCTATAGAAAGAACCTCTACTACAGTGTTTATTCCAAAAGACTCGCTTATCGTAATCTTACTATTGGTCAAGTATTCACTTATAAAAATATAAATTGTAAATAATAGCATTATTGGAACAAATATCCAGCAGTTTTTCCTTAATAGATACATTTCTTCCTTTTTGACGAACATATTGTCACTAAAACGAAAATGAATCACGATTGCAGGCAAAAGCCAGAACACAAGCTTGATATATACTTCTTTTGTAAATTCGTCAATTCCAATTTGGGTTTTCAAGTACAATTCTAATAAGCTCCATAAACCATAAAGTATCATGGCATAAATAATAAGCGAAGTACGCAATTTTGAATTTGTTTTCATTCAGTGTTCTCCTAAATCTATATAGTTTATTCCAGTCAACTTTTCAATAAATTCCGATTTTTCACTGGCTTCATTATACGCTATCCCATTGAAAAAGTATAGCTGGATTTCGGAAAACTTGTCGGGCGGAAATAGTTGGAAATAGTTTGCAATGCAAGGTAGTTCCGGGCGGCAAGTTCACAAAGGGGTAGCTGGCGGGGCCAGCGCAGGGGAAGTGTAACGTCCCCTGTGATGATAGGAGCGAAACGAAAATCATCTGCTGTCCGCAGGACGCCCCCGGCAGGGCGCAATGCACCACTTCCCGAAGTGGTGTATAATTGCGCCCTCTTTCAGAGGGGGAAGCCACGCTTACCGCTCTGGAAGCTATTATGACCGTTCCCGGTCTGGCTCTTTTCTCTTGGAATGGGGCGTTTTCTCCCTCGTCTGCGCCTTTGCTTCCGCCAGCCTGCGCCGGATTGAATTGTCCCGCTTCTGGATAAACCGCTGTCTGGTGTCAGCGATAAAGCGGCGGCACTCCGGCTCCGGGATAGCGTCCAGCTTTCGAATTGTGCTTTCCACAATCTCCCTCGCCTGCCTGTCACGAATGACCGGCACGATTTCCCGAAGTCCGGCAAGAGTTTCCTGTTTCGTGGCGGCGGCGTACTGGTAAACCATAGCCAGCTCGTCCTTTGAAAATTTCACATTCATTCCGTATCCTCCTTTTCTGTGCCGGTTCCGGCAAATATCTGTTCTATGAGCTGCCGGGTGCTGTCCCGATGAAAGAGCAGCTTCAAGAACAGTTTGACCTGTTCCTCCGGCAAAAGCTCCGGGTGGGGCAGGTATCTTTCCAACTCCGCCCCTCTGGTACAGAGCCGGTGCGTCCGCTCTTTTCGGGTCAGCGTCTTTATCTGGTGTTCCAGAATCTTTTCCTCATGCTGCGCCCTCCGCAACTTTGCTTCGGTTTTCTCTATTTCCTGATTGAGTTTTTCCAGCTTTTCACTCATAGCGTCAACCCTCCGTTCTGGGAATGAGTACATATATCTTGTTCGGCTCCCCAAAGCCTTGACGCACCCGCACAATCAGTCCGGCAGCTTCCAGCTCGTTTAAGGAACGCTTCACGGTCATGGTGCTGCGGGAGAGCGCCGCCGACAATTCCACAATCGGGAAACAGATAAATAAAATCCCGTTTATGTCCTCTATGCCATTTGCCAGAACATCGTCCAGCATACGGGCGTACATGATTTTTGCGGTGCTGCTGATCGGGAGCCGCAGCATGGCTCTCGGCAGAGGCATACTGGGCGGCAGGGGTGTGTCAATCGTCATAAATTCATATTCCATTCAGTTGGTGTCCTCCTTTTTCTGTTTTGAGCGTTTGGAAAGATAGCGGGGGCAAGCCACAATGACCGCCCGGAAGCTCTGCTTGCAATCATGCTGGCATTTCCGGCAAAGCTCGTTGTAGCTCCTGCGTCCACGCTCGTTTAAGAAGAAAGCAAGCTCTTTCTTCAACTTCTTTGACATTCTCGGCATAGTGCCTCCTTAATGAAAAATCCGCCCATGCTGGCGGTAACAGCCGCCGGTGGACGGATAGCAGATTTTTGTGTTGCATTTCGGGGCGATTTTCAGGGAAATTCAAGCCATAGAGCCGCCCGAAAATCCCCCGTGGTATTACGGGCAGGGTAGGCTATACTTTGCCCGATTGTTGGTTTTTGGTATCGTTTTGGTGTCCATTTTGCCGGTTCTCCCCGGTGTCGTTCCTGCCCCCGATTCTCACGGCGGCGTTTCGCTCCCCTTGGTACGCTCGCTGCGGTCAAGGTTCCTCCATTTCCCTGCCGCAGGTCACGGCGCTACATCTCCGGGGCGCATATCCCACACAAGCCGGTCATTCGGTTGAATTGATTCACCGATGAACTACTTGTATGATAGAACATTTTTGTACCCTGCTCCGTATATCCATAAAGTAGGAAATCCAGCTGAAAATCGAAAATTTCCACGTTCTCGGAAATGGTGTGGTATAATCTTTAGAGAGCGGCGGGGGAGCCGCCGGAAAGGAGCCATTCGCCTATGAAATCACGCCTTAGCATACAGGAACGGCTAAAGGATTTACGCACAGAGAGAAAGCTGAAGCTGGAAGAACTATCAAACCTGACCGGCATTTCAAAGTCTGCCCTTGGCAGCTATGAAGCGGACGATTACAAAGAAATCAATCATGGCAACCTCGTTATTCTGGCGGACTTCTACGGGGTGTCCCTTGATTACCTGCTGTGCCGGACAGAAAACAGGGAGCAGATAAACACGCCCTTAATGGAGCTGCACCTGAATGATGAAACAGTGGAGCTTTTGAAAAGCGGCAAAATCAATAACCGTCTGCTCTGTGAGATTATCACCCACGGAAAGTTTGAGCGGCTGATGACCGATACGGAAATTTACATAGACGGTCATGCGACCGCCCGCTTCCGGGATATGAACGAAGGGCTGGAAGAACAGCGGCTTGCCCTCATTCAGAAGCACCGCTATGTGGACGGGGATTTATATTCGGAAACGCTTCTTGCCGCCCAATTAGAGGAAGAAGATTTTTTCTGCCATATAACGCATAAAACATGGGATTCCATTCTCCACGATATACGGAAAGCCCATGAACACGACATTGACAGCACGCCGGATTTCTCCCTCGCAAAGAAAATGGCGCAAGATATTCAAAACGCCCTGAAATTCCCCGGCGACCACCTGACAAAAATCTGGAAAGTCATTTTAAATATGCTGGGTATCGACTTTGGCAAGCTGCCCCCTGATGAGCAGAAAGTCTTGAAAAAAGTGCTGGCAAAATCGCCGGTCATTAAAAACAATCCTTTGAATTTCCGGCGCAGGAGAAAATAAAAACTGCCGTTGTTGGAATTGCGGTTCCTGCAACGGCAGCGCCTTTATTCGCTGACATATTCTATATCAATCCTGAAATCCCCGCTGTCATAGCTGACAGCCAGCCCATAGCTTCCGATTTGAAGCGTTTCCTCGTCCTTGACCGGATAAAAGGCTTTTTGTTCTGCGTCAAAAAGAACAACTTCCTCCAATAGCTGCCCGTCAATCGTGTTTCGAATCTCCCTGATACAATCGTCACAAAAAACAGACTTCATCTTGTGGGCGCTGACAATCCGCCGCCCCCGGAAAATCTCTGCATAGCCGTCTTGTTCTCCCGGATATGATGTTACATGAATACTCGCTTCGCTGATTTCATCATAACCAAAGGACAGGCGCATACCGCCGTATTCATCATCCGGGCTTTCGTCTGTGTGATACACGTCAAGGGAATAGGTTTCTCCTGTATTGACACAAACAAGAAATGCCTGTGCCGGATAGCTTTCCTGGCAGGTGGGGCAGCTCTCGGACGTGTTCGGAATGTACTGTATCAAATTCTCCATATCCCTGCCGTATTCACTGAATACCAAATCATGGCGGATAGTCTGGGCTATCTCGTCATACTCGTCCTCGGTGGCGGTGGCAAAGTAGGTTGCTATCATATTTAGTGTTTCTTCCACGTCCTGCTCATACTGGCGGTTGTTACGGATATTCCCGATTGCAATTCCAGCCATACATAGAACCGCCGTGAACGCACACATAAGAAATGAGCCGCACCAGATACTTTGCTTATCTGACCGGCTTAGGTGTTGTGTGGAATCTTCCTCGTCCTCATAAACGAACCAAAATTCCCGCCATGTTTCCTTTACTTTTTCCCACATTCTTTTCATCTCATGCCCTCCGTTTAGCTATTAGCTAATATAACATAGTCTAACAGAATCTATGATAAATGACAATCATATTATAGGCTTATGGTGTACAAAATAATAACTGACAGCTAACAAACGGGTGGTGGCAATGGAGAGAAAAGGATTAGGAAAGCGTATCAATGAGGTACGAAAAGACCGGGGCTTTACCGCAGACAAGCTCTCGGAATTATGCAATATCAACGCAACGTATCTTCGCCAGATTGAGGGCGGTGTGAAAATGCCCAGTCTGCCGGTATTCATAGATATTTGTAACTCCCTGCGGATTTCCCCTGATTATCTGCTTCAAGATGAATTGGAAGAAAACGAAATCAGCAAAATCAAGGAGCTGGAAGCACTCTGGAAAGACGTGTCGCCCAGCAAACAGGAGCTTGCCGTTGCTATGATAAAAGCGGTGTTGGAGCATAATGAACAGTAGGACAGCCAGCCGGAACCGGCTGGCTGAATTGTTTTTTGTTTAAATGATATAGAAAAGCCCAGAACGGGCAACTTCACAGCTTCCCGCTCCGGGCAATATCCTTTTATTCTATGTTAAGAGGTGCCATTATCCCTCGATGGCAATGTATTTCTTTTTTTCAGCTTCCGGTTCTTTCGCTTCTTCTTTTGGAATGTTAATCTTCAATACCCCGCTTTCATATTTTGCATGGATATCGTCCTCTTTCACATTCTCGCCGATGTAGAAAGAACGGCTCATACTGCCTACATAACGTTCCTGACGTACAAATTTGCCTGTTTCTTTTTCCTTCTCATCCTTGTCAAGGCCCTTTGCGGCGCTGATTACCAGATAGCCGTCCTTCAGTTCCAGAGTAATCTCATCCTTCTTGAAACCAGGCAGGTCAATATCCACCTCATAATGGTCATCGTGCTCCTGCACATCCGTCTTCATCATTTTTGCTGCATGGTGCCCGTATAACTTCCGCTCTGCTTTATCATCAAATGACGGGAACCCCCAAAAATCATCAAAAACATCATCAAATAAGTTTTCACCAAAAACACTAGGTAACATCATAAGTCATCGCTCCTTTTTTAATGTTAAAACCGAATTGTCAATCAGAACCAAGAATACTTGGGAAGAAATCGGAACCTCTCATCTGTTCCGTTTCCCTTTCCTTTGTTCTATCTGTGTTATAGCGTGCTTGTTAGCATTTGTCAATGGTGAGTGCTAATTTTTTTGTGAACTTTTTGTGTCCTCTTAAAAAGCGAATCATAACCATTTTTTCTTTTTGAATTTCCAAATTAACGCTGCGACTGTCACAATGCTCACCAGAATTACCAATGGATATCCATATTTCCATTTGAGTTCCGGTATATGTGAAAAATTCATCCCGTACCACCCTGCCAGAAGCGAAAGCGGGAGAAATATTACTGTCACCACTGTAAAAATTTTCATCAGATCATTCTGCTCAATCGCCAGCTGGGATTGATATGCTTCCCGGAGCTGGGACACCATTTCCTGCAAATTCTTAACGGCACTCAGGTAACGGTCCGTTCTATTCCTCAAAGTCATCAATCTGCGGACTCCGTCTTCGCTAAATAGTTGGTTGTCATTCACGGTCATTTCATCAAAAATGAAATTAAGCTGCTCATAGTAGCGTTTCAGGCGCAACAGTTCCTGCCTCCATGCAGTAATGTATTTCAAATAGGATGCCTTGTCGCCGGACAGCACCTTGTCTTCATTATTGCTGATTTCTTCCTCAAGATTATTCAAAAAATCCATGTCTCCTTTCAGCAGTAACGAAAAAAAATGGTAGAAAAGCCGCTCATTTGTTGCTCCTTCTTCCCCTGTCATCGTATGCAGAATCATATTTGCTTTTTCTTCTGCCTCAGAGGTTTCACAAAATACCAGCAAATCCTTTCCGTCCAGATATAAGAGCATCTTAAAATCCTCTTTTTTTTCACTCTGAACATCGTACCAGTCAAATGCAAGGATATCGCAGTCCTTAAAACACTCAAAACTGTCCGTAATCTGTTCATCAATATACCGAAGAATCTTTTTATCCATATAAGGAGCAGCTTCATCGGTTTTTGTAAATGAAAATACTTTGTACATTTATCCTCCACGTCCTAACTTTGTTATATTTTCAATGTTGGAATATTGCTATTCTTCAGCAAGGAATTTTCGACTTTTTGATTCTATCTTCTGCTTCACCAGAAGAAGATTTTTCTCGTTCCAGTTCAATCACATCTGAAATATCACAATCCAACGCCCCGCAGATACGAAGCAGGGTTTCCATGCTGATATGCAATCCCTTTCCCATATTGGCAATCTGGTTTGTGGTGAGTCCTGCGGCAAGCCGCAAGTCCTCTTTTCTCATGTTCCGCTCTTTCAATGTATTCCAAAGCGGTTGATAGCTTATGTGCATTTATCGTCCTGCCTTTCTCCCAGTGCTGGGGTTCGTGCTTCCCATTATAGCAGTTTTCTTGCTAACTCGCAATATTTCTTGACGGCTCGCCGGTTCCGTCTGGCTTGTGCTTTTCCTTTCCGCTTTTATTTACATCTAATTAGCCATAACCTGCTTCATGCCCTGTGATTTTGCCGCAGGGTTGTCCGACCCGTAACCTTCCAGAAGGTTGATGACGCCCCATACCGCCAGACCAGCGCCAAGAGCCATGACCAGAATTTTAAGAATGTCGATTGCCTGATTGAAAAATTCCATAAAGCTCCTTTCTGCCGCAAGTGCGGCTTGCCCCCTAAAAAGGCATAAAAAACGGCGGTCAGTTTTATAACTGCCGCGGTCGTAAGCCCGCCGGATTGTGGCGGGTTCCCCGCGCTGCCTATGTGTCTGCCGCGCGGCGATATTCAGTTGTTAGCGATAGGAATTTTTGTAGGGGCGCGTATTCTGTAAGTTGTCTGTTTCTCTGTTACTGCGTCAATCCCTCCTTTCGTTGCTGCTCATACAGGGCTTCACACCGTTTTACAAATCGCCGGATAGCTGCCTGCCGCTGCTGTTCCCGTCGCTCGGCAATGAAAATAAGCCCGTTTATGGCTTCTGTGATTTTCTTATCCTGTTTCTTTCGGATACGTCTATTCATGGGCAGTGTCCTCCTGCAAATCTGCTTCGCTGATTTCGTAATAGTCAAAGGGTTCGTCCGGCTTCACAAGGGCGGGTCTGCGCCGTAGGTGCTTTTCCATATCAAAGGTATTTTTCTTGTCATAGTCGGACAGGTATTTATAGTTGAGGTGCTTTGTAATATCGTATTTATCAGAAAAGAACGGGCGCACCCCTCGTAGCTGTAAGATACATTTCCCGCCGTCCATAACCGCGATTTCATCTTCGGTCATAAGCTGCTTGCCTAACTTCTGATAGTTCAGCCCATGCGATACCTCCCGCCCCCGGTTCTCGGAAGTATTGAAGCTGTCAATGGTTTCTTTCCCCAAGATTTCCGACATTTCTTTTAAGGTGGTTTTCTCCTTGCCGCCCAAGAACAGAGTGGTATCGCAGTTGCCGACTATGGTATCGGCGTTGTCCTTATAAATTGCTTTTAACTGGCTTTGCGACTGTAAAATAATCGACGCGGAGATTTCCCGGCTTCGTATGGTTGCTATGAGCTTTTCAAACTTTGGTATCTGCCCGAATAGCGATAGGTAAGACCTGAGCGGCGCGTCAGCGCCGCTTTCCGTCTTTTCCCCCGCTTCACACCGTGCGTGCGGCTTTCACCGCACACGGCGTTCCATCGACTTTGAAAGAATTGTAAATAGATACAGTTTTCAGTGAGCGATTGCGTTTAGATTGAGAATAAGCCTGCTATTTTGCGCAAAGTGTTTAACTTCGCACGCTGTCTTGTGTTTAACCGCAATGTTTGAACAAGGCGTGCAATTACCTCGCTATCAGTGGCATGGATTAAAATATGGACGGTCTCTGTAACCAGCACCAGATTCCCATATTGGTCGTTACCGCCTTTCTCTCGCGGGAGCTTGTGGTGACAATGAATGTCCCCGATTTCAAGCGGCTGTTTGGTAACGGCGCAGTACCCATGTTGAGCGCAATACAGTGCCAATCTGTTGTTGTTCAGTTCCACACTTGCAAATTGTACCGGGTTCCGCATGAGGTAGTGTAAAATGCTCATATTTACGGATTCCAGATTTTTGTGAATACTTCTGCGGCCTTGTTCCGTGTACTGGTTCACTTCCCGCCGTTTGTAGAGCGGTGCTTTGGTTTGGACATACCCAATAGGGATAACTGCCTGTCCGCTTACATAGCGAATTTGCTTGCTTCTTCCATACCGCTCCGCAATGTAGGCGGGCAAAGGGTTTCCTTGCTTTTGCAAGCGCTCTCTCAATCTGTTCTGCATGGTTCGAGTGATGCCGAGGGCGATTTTATGAATGTCTTTGCTGATGTGGGTAGCATAACGGTAGTAATTGTGGATGCCTGAAACATAGGCGTTATAGGCTCCGATGGCTTTATATTCCTCATTCACGTTTGCCGGGGACTGGATTCTTTTCACCATTTCCCGCGTTTGCCGCTTGACTTTCTTGACTGCCTTATCATTCATGTGCGATTCTACCGCGTACTTTGCTGTGCCGTTGCTCTTGACGCCTTTTCTCACAGCTCTTAACTTGAAGCCGAGAAAATCGGAGTATTGCCTTTTCAAATTGACAATTCTGGACTTTTCGGTGCTGATGTCCAGCCCCAGCCGTTCCTTTAGCCAATCTCTTGTAGCGGCAAAGAGTTTTACTGCGTCGCTTCGCTTGCGGCAGAAGATTTTGAAGTCGTCGGCATACCGGACGATGTAGCACTCTTTTAGGGCAGAGCCTTTTCGGAGCATTTCATACTTCTGGCTTTTGTCAATAACCCCATTGTCAGACCGCGCATATTCACGGTTTTTGCGTGTAGGCATATTCTCCCACTGGCTGGCAATCCACCAATCCAATTCGTTCAAGACAATGTTGGATAGCAGTGGGGAAATGATACCGCCCTGCGGCGTCCCCTTTTGCGGAAAACCGATTCCTGCTACTTCCGCTTTCAGCATGGCGGATATGATACTCAGCACACGCTTGTCCTGTATCCCCATATTCCACATCTGCTTGAGCAGTTTTCCGTGGCTGACATTATCGAAGAAACCTTTTATATCAATATCAACCACATAATGCAGACCGCGTTTTTGTATCATTGCGTAGCACTGTGCCAGCGCGTGTTCTGCGCTCCTGTTGGGACGGAAACCGTTGCTCCGCTCATGAAATTTCGCTTCGCATATTGGTTCCAGAATTTGCAGGAAGCATTGCTGGATCAGCCTGTCGGCAATCGTAGGGATTCCCAGAGGGCGAGTTTTCCCTGTGTCTCCTTTGGGAATTTCCACCCGGCGCACCGGCTGGGGCTGGTACTGCTCCAACCGCCTTTTTATATAGTGAATGAGTGCTGTGTTTGTGAACTTTGACAGGTAGCGGACAGTTTTTCCGTCCGTTCCCGCCGTTTTGCTGCCCTTGTTTTTGCTGATATTTCGGTAAGCAAGTAAGATATTTTCATCGGCGGCCACCAACTCCATCAGCACGGTAAAGCGTTTGTTTTCCGCACTTTGGGCATAGAGCCTGTCCAATACCTCCTGCAAGCCGAAGTATTCAGCGTTGCGCAGTTTCGCTTTCTTTTGCAATTTCTTCACTGTCATAGTCGGCATACCTCCTTTGGGGTGTGCCTTTCTTAGTCATACTCGAACCTATGAATACTGTTCTTTTATTCTTGCTTTCAAAGCCGACTGGTGCCTGTTCCTCCACCGCCATTACAGCAGCTTCAACGGTCGTGGCACCGCTCTCAGTTGGATAAAGGCACGTTATACAATCTGCTTTCCGTGCCAGCACTTCACAGCGCCGCAATGCGCTCCATGCTCCAACCTTTCCACGTTCCGATATTCCTATCTGTGCATATACCTTTAGGTGGCCCCTTTAAGCCAGTGCGCTTGGGCGGCGCCTGTAACGCCGCAGGGAGTTTCATACTAACAACTCTTACTCGTCCCCACGCACACCGCCATAGGCGGCAACCGCATTTCTGCGGCTCATTCGTCTTGACCCGTACATTCAGGGCTTCGTCAGTGCGCTTCACCGCACATTCTCACCATGGGCATTTTATAGACCCCCGGCGTATCATCTGCACACCCCACCGCTGGGACGCTTTCCTCGGCTTGACCCGTTAGGGCAGATTTCCGCCGACTTCTGCGCGCTCTCGGACACAGTGTGTCTTTGCGCTTGCACCATGCCCGGCGCAGTCTTAGGGCAGGCGTTTCAGAGCGTTACCCCGTCATTCCACCTGTCGGAATATCAGTTCTATGAAACCGATTTGTTCTCGAAACTCCTTTCAATTTTCATATATTTTTCTCAGCTTCACGCCTAACCTTTTCAGTTAGGAACGTGTCGCACTATTTGCAAACTCGTCTAACAGGCAGCGCACATGGACGGGCAGCCTGCCGCCGTATTCATCATCTGCCTTGTCGCAAA
>OIZE01001296.1_pt1 | contig 16019 bp, 13 predicted proteins | sample 1588421 | NCBI WGS metagenome assembly OIZE01 (sample SAMN03283251) | human gut metagenome | biome: human-associated habitat; material: feces | host: Homo sapiens | place: USA | collected 2013 | reverse complement strand
CCGCCGAGCTGAGCCAGCTCGACCGCAATTCGCCTGCGGCGTTTAGAGCGAAAGCGTAATATCCTTTTGCATCGGCTGATATTCCCGACAGGTCACTCCTGCCAACCGGAACATCTGTACAGACGCTTTTGTGCTCTCTGTATCTGCATACTTATTATCCATATAAATCACTTCTCGAATGCCACTCTGAATGATTGCCTTTGCACATTCATTGCACGGAAACAGCGATACATACAGCCGACAGCCTTGCAGGCTGGCTGCGTTGCGGTTCAAAATGGCATTCAATTCCGCATGGCAGACATAGGCATACTTCGTATCCAAAAATCCGCCTTCCCGTTCCCACGGCATCACGTCATCATTGCAGCCTGTCGGCATGCCGTTATAGCCAACCGAAACCACTTTGTTTTCTGCGTTGACGATACAAGCACCGACTTGTGTATGATTGTCCTTGCTTCGCTGTGCGGAGAGCAAGGCAACTCCCATAAAATAGGCATCCCATGAGAGATAATCGGTTCGTTTCATAAAGGGAAATTCCTTTCTATTACCCATTCGGGTTTATTCTGCCGGAAATTTTTTCAGTGTTCCCAACAAATGTTGCCGATAAAGCGTTGCATCGACAACATTTAAGACCTTATCTCCGTTGACATCGCCACGGTCAAATGCATATGCTGCATCTGTTCCGTCAATCTTCCGGAGCAAGTACCGATTCAGCAATACCAAATCAGAAATCGTAACGTTCTGGTCATCGTTAATATCGCCGAGAACATCTGTCTTCGGTGCTTCTGTTGTCGTTGCAGCTGCTGTAGTTGCGGTGGTAATTGTAGTGGTGGTTGTAGATGGCTTTGTTGTGTCTGTGGTTGGCTTGGTGGTGTTGCCGTTTACAATCGTTCCGCCGTCCAAGTTGCTGCCCTCGGTCGATGCATAGGATTCATAAAATTCTGACAGAGACAGCCCTGTTCCATTGTTACCCAATGCTTTCTGGTGGTCTAAGCCAATGTACTTTCCGGTTTCCAGCGTCTGCCACAGGGATTTTTCAAACAGTGCGTACTTATCTGCATCCCAAGTCAGATTGGTCTTGCTGGCAGCCTGGTCATATCCAATACCTGCCCAAAGTCCGCCCGTATCGCCGGAGTTGGTATTCAAGCACCAGAAGGTATGGTTGATATGATGGTTGATCATGTAATCCCGCAGCAGTTCCATCCACTGTTGGTTCTTGCCGCCGTCCATATGACCGCCCCATTCGCCAATCAGCAGCGGTGCAATATCTTCGGCATTGACATATGCCCAAGTATCATACCAATAATCATCCAGCAAAGTCTGTTCCGTGAAATCCTTATCAAACCAAGTCTGGTTATAAACAGACGGGCCATAATCGTGCGGAGAATATACGATCTGGCTGGTACCGGAATCCGGAACGACCGGATATTTCCGGACACCACGCAGATTGCCGCCCCACCATGCCGGAATATACGGCGGGTCAGTCTTAGAATCCGGCTGCCCCCAAGTATAGGCATCGCTCTTCACGGACTGTTCCACGCCTTCAATGAAAATCAAGGCATTTGGATTGACATCCAAAATCGAATTGGCACATTTTGTTGCTGCATATGCCCAGTTATTTTCATCAGTCGAGCCATCCCACTTTGCAGCAGTCGCACCCTCTTGCCCTTTTCCGTGCGGTTCGTTTTTCAGGTCGTAGCCAATCAACGTATCATCATTTTTGTACTTATCTGCCAGCCATGTCAGCGTTTCAATCCACAAATCCGTGGTAACCATTGTCCCATCTGCGGTTTCCTTGCCATACCATAAATTATAGTTATGACCAGAGTTGTCCGTATGCGGGCTGTGAATGTCGATAAACGCTTTCAAGCCGTATTTCTTGCACTTTTGCATGATAATGTCGAAGATTTCCATGCTGTTTTTCATGGTTTTATCTGCATTCAAAAAATCTGGATTGATGACATAATACGGCGGATTGTTTTCAGCAGACACACTGGAAACAGGGTTTGGTGTGTCGTTCATCCAAGAAATCAGCAGTTCTGTAGAAATCGGCATCCGAATAACATTGATGCCGCGGTCGGCAACTTCGGAAAGCATATCATCCACGTCACCGCTCCACAGATAGTGCAAGCAGTTTTCTCCGCAGTTGAAGCCGAACCAGTTTGCACCCGTCAGCCAGACTTCATTGCCATCCTTGTCATAGAGCCGGCTGCCGACTGCGTGCAACCAGTCATCATTGTTAGTGGTATCCTCTGCCTGTGCAGAGATGGTGGTAAAGCTGGGGATTGTAGCAGCTGTTGCAGACAATGCCATCATTCCTGCCAGCAAAATTGCTTGTAATCGTTTTTTTAATTTCATGACAAAAACTTCCTTCCAACATCATTGTTTCAATCCGCAGTCGGTAATTTCACAGAGTCTGACATGTCAACAGAGGACTGACTGTGGTTTGCCTCGTATCAATGAGGGATACCGATTTCTCTCCGCCTGCCATTGACGTTCCCGTTCTGATTTGCAGTTTCTCTCACCACCTGTAGCGGTGGAAGAATCCGTGCTGTTATTTGTTAAAGTTCCGGCGGAGCGATATTCCCCGATAAATATTGTTTATAGGCAATCGCATCCACAATGTTCAAAACGCCATCCTTGTTCAGGTCGCCTCGTTCAAAGGTGTATGCTGCATCTTTTCCATCCATTTTCCGGAGCAGATACCGATTCAGCAGAACCACATCCGAAACGGTCAGTTTCTTGTCGCCATCAATGTCGCCAATCACTTCCGTAATCGGTGCTTCCGTTGTAGTTGCAGCCGTTGTAGTAGTGGTTGTCGTTGTGGTCGTAGATGGCTTTGTTGGTTTGGTAGTGTTGCCGTCTACAATCGTTCCGCCATCCAAGTTGCTGCCCTCGGTCGATGCATAGGACTTGTAGAATTCTGATACGGAAATACCAGAACCATCCGTGCCAAGTGCTTTCTGATGGTCTAAACCGATAAACTTTCCGGTTTCCTGTGTCTGCCACAGAGATTCTTTAAACATATCATACTTTTCTGCATCCCATGTCATAAAGTCATAGCTCAGCAATCCGCCTGTATCGCCGGAGTTCGGATTCAAGCCCCAGAATGTATGGTTGATGTGGTGGTTGATCATGTAATCCCGCAGCAGCGTCATCCATTTTTCATTCTTTCCGCCATCCATATGACCGCCCCATTCGCCAATCAGCAGCGGTGCAATGTTTTCAGCGTTGATATATGCCCAAGTATCATACCAATAGTCATCCAGCAGCGTCTGTTCGGTGAAATCCTTATCAAACCAAGTCTGGTTATAAACAGACGGACCATAGTCATGCGGAGAATAAACAATCTGGCTCGTTCCGGAATCCGGCTGAATCGGGTAATCCCGAACGCCACGCAGATTGCCGCCCCACCATGCACCATACCACGGGGAAACATCTGCCGGAGCTTGCCAGATGTCAGCGGTATCATAGGTATAGCCCTTTTCCGTCTTTGGATACTGTTCTACACCCTCTACAAAAATCAGAGCATTTGGGTTGACATCCAAGATGGAATTTGCACATTCCGTTGCAGAGTATGCCCAGTTGTTCAAATCGGTGGAATCATCCCACTTTGCAATGTCTGTCGGACAAGTTGTACCGTTATAGCCACGTTTTCCGTGCGGTTCGTTCTTCAGGTCGTAGCCAATCAAGGTATCATCATTCTTATATTTATCTGCCAGCCAAGTGATGGAATCTTTCCACATATCCCATGTAATCTGTTCGCCGGAATATGCACCTACTGCCATGTTATCTGCATCAGCCGCCGAAGCATCATAATACCACAGATTATAGTTATGACCAGAGTTATGGGCTGCCGGACTGTGTACATCCACCATGACCTTAATGCCGTATTTCTTCATCTTCTGCATAATAATGTCGAAGATTTCCATACTGTTTTTTGCCGGGTCTTTGCCATCTCCGTTTTTGGAGAGTTCCGGATTGGCGTAGCAGTTCATGCTCTTTACTTCCAGCGGTTCGCCATTCATCCAAGAACAGAGCAGTTCCGTAGAAATCGGCATTCTTACAATGTTAATGCCGTGGTTTGCAATATTTTCTACAAAGACATTGATGTCTGCTGCATATAAGCCGTGCGGGCTGTTTTCGGTGCAGTTCATGCCGAACCAGTTTGCACCCGTCAGCCAGACTTCATTGCCGTCCTTATCATAGAGCCGGCTGCCGACTGCGTGCAGCCAATCATCGTTGTTCGTATCCTCTTCCGCCTGTGCGTTCAGTGTTCCGATTGCCGGAACAGAAGCTGCAACAGCGGTGCAAGCCATCATACCAGCCAGCAAAACCGCTTTCCAGCGTTTCCACATTTTCATAAAAAGCTCCTCCCTTTTTTCGTCAAAACGAACAAAAAATATGTTTGTCCATACAATTTCATTATACCGGATACCAGAAAAAAAGTCAAGCACTTTTGGGAAAAATTTACGAAATGCGTAAAATGACCGGCTTGCATTTCTGCCTGCATTGTGTTATAATAGAAGTGTTCAATTTTTACAGACTGCCAGAGGCAAGGAGGGCTTTTCTATGAAAAAAATATGGAAACATCTGTTTAATCAAAATATGCTCTACATTTTGCTGATGCTGGTGCAGATTGCCTTTCTGGTGCTCTCTGTTCTGTTTCTGAACCGGAATTATGCATGGGTTTATGGTGCATTGCTACTGCTGAACGGGCTGCTTATCATCTATATCACCAATTCCCGAAAAAATCCAACCTATAAAAATGCATGGCTGGTGGTCATTGCGGTCTTGCCAATTTTCGGCGGACTGTCTTATCTGTTTCTGAAGACCCGAAAAGACACTCGTATTTTTTTTCGCAATTACAAACAACAGATGGAACAGACCAAGCACCTGCTCGCCCAGGAGCCGGATGCTGCCCGACACCTATTCAATGACAGTCAGCAGGTTTACAACTTATCCACCTACTTGCAGCATACGGGCTTTCCGGTTTATGAACAGACCAATGTCACCTATTTCCCACTGGGCGAAGAACAATTTGCAGAGATGAAAAACCGCCTGCGAGAAGCAAAACGCTTTATCTTTATTGAATATTTCATCATTGCACCGGGAAAAATGTGGGATGAATTTCTGGAAATTCTCATCGAACGGGCACGAGCAGGCGTAGAAGTTCGCCTGATGTATGACGGATTCGGCACAAAATTCTTTTCAACAGGCGATTTCCTGAAAATTGCCAAGCAACACCACATTCAATGCCGATGCTTCAACCCGTTTCGTCCGCTGCTTTCTTCCGCCCAGAACAACCGTGACCACCGCAAAATTCTGGTCATTGATGGAAACATTGCGTTCAATGGCGGTACGAATCTGGCAGATGAATACATCAACGAAAAAGTACGGTTTGGACATTGGAAAGATACCGCCATCATGCTGGAAGGGGCAGCCGTCTGGAGCTATACCATGATGTTCCTGCAACTCTGGAACATGAACAACCCCAACAAAAAAGAAGCCTATGACCAATACCGACCAACTTACCTGCCAAAGCAGACCAATGGCGGATTCATTCAGCCTTACGGGGACAGCCCCGTGCAGGACGATGTAAAGGGCGTTATGGTCTATCTGGATTTGATCTCCAACGCAAAGCGGTATGTCTACATTGAAACACCGTATCTGATTCCTGACCACGACTTATTGACTGCCCTGAAACTGGCAGCAGAAAAAGGCGTTGATGTCCGAATTATCACACCCCATATTCCAGATAAATGGTATGTTTACCAGCTGGCGTGGAATGCTTATCAAGAGTTGCTGGAATCCGGTGTCAAAATCTTTGAATATACCCCCGGTTTCATCCATGCAAAATGTTTTGTGGTAGATGATGAACTGGCAGTTTTAGGCACAATCAATTTGGATTACCGCAGCTTATACCTGCACTTTGAATGTGCAACGCTGATTTATCACTGCAATGTGATTCAAACCATGCTGGCAGATTTTTTGAAAACACAACGGAAATCACAGCCCATCACATTAGAGGACTGCAAAAACCGAAAGTGGTATCAGAAATGCAATAGTTATGTATTGGGGCTACTCGCTCCATTGCTATAATCGGCTCGCTGTTTGGAGATTCCAACAGCAGCCCCAACAAACAAAAAGGAGGATTGCAACATGGGAGAAGCATGCAATCATCAGTGTGATTCCTGCGGCAGCAATGGAAATTGCAGCACACAGGATCTGGAACACGAAAAGAGAGTGAAAGAACACACCAGCGGTGTCAAAAATGTCATTGCGGTTGTTGGCGGAAAAGGCGGGGTCGGAAAATCTCTGGTTACCAGCCTGCTCGCCATTCAGACCCAGCGGCTGGGCTATCACGCAGCTATTTTGGATGCGGATATCACTGGCCCATCCATTCCGAAAATTTTCGGCATCAACAAGCCGGCAGAAGCAGTCGATAATTCTCTGCTGCCGCACGTCACCGAAAGTGGCGTTAAGATTATGTCTATGAATATGCTGCTGCCGAACGCAACTGACCCGGTACTCTGGAGAGGTCCAGTCATTTCCGGCGTTGTCAAGCAGTTCTGGGAAGATGTGCAGTGGGGCGATGTGGACTTTTTATTCGTCGATATGCCTCCGGGGACAGGTGACGTTCCGCTGACCGTCTTCCAGTCCCTGCCCATCAACGGCATTCTAATCGTATCCACACCGCAGTCTTTGGTTTCCATGATTGTGGACAAGGCAATGAACATGGCACAGATGATGCAAGTTCCGGTTCTGGGTATGGTGGAAAATATGCGGTTCCTGCGATGTCCAGACTGCGGAAAAGAAATTCCGCTGTTTGGCTCAGATGACCATGTAGATAGCCACGCTGTTCCGGTTTTGGAACGGATTCCGCTCGACCCGACTGTAGCAGCGGCTTGCGATGCCGGAAAGCTGGAGCAGGCGGAAATTGACTATTTGGCAAAAACCGCAGTGATGCTGACGGAAACCTTTGGCAAAAAGCAATAAATCTTGTGTTGGCAATGTGAACGCCCCGTGAGGTTTGCATAAAATCGACAAAATTTCAAGAAAAAGCAGCCGGAAATTTGTATCAGATTTCCGGTTGACAAATGACCATTTCTGTGCTATCATAATAGCATAAACAGCAAAGGTGCTGAATCGGAACAAGAGCCGATTCAGCACCTTTTTTGTTTCTCACATCATCTTGTGTTCCGGTGGAAGAAGGAGCTCGCTTCTCCGAAACAAATTTACAACACGGAAGGATGTATCAGAATGGACGAAACAAAATTGTTAGACCTCGTTGGCGGTCAGGTATTTGGCGTATGGTTCTTGGTCGGTGCGGCATTGGTATTCTTTATGCAGTGCGGATTTGCAATGGTAGAAACCGGTTTTACCAGAGCAAAGAATGCCGGCAACATTATCATGAAAAACCTAATGGACTTCTGTATTGGTACAGTTGTTTTCATTTTAATCGGATTTAGTTTGCTGCTGGGCGAAGACTGGCTTGGTCTGATTGGCAAGCCGGGCTTCGATATTTTCTCCGATTATGCAAACTTCAATTGGTCTGGTTTTGTATTTAACTTGGTTTTCTGTGCAACGGCAGCAACAATTGTTTCCGGTGCGATGGCAGAACGAACCAAGTTCATTTCCTATTGTATTTATTCCGCAGTCATTTCTGCAGTGATTTATCCGGTAGAAGCCCACTGGGTATGGGGCGGCGGCTGGCTTTTCACACTGGATACCCCGTTCCATGATTTCGCTGGTTCTGGTGTCATTCACTTTGTCGGCGGTCTGTGTGCCTTGATTGGTGCGGCAATTCTTGGTCCTCGTATTGGTAAATTCACCAAAGATGAAAATGGCAACATCAAAGTCAATGCCATTCCGGGTCACTCCCTGACGATCGGTGCTCTGGGCTGCTTCATTCTTTGGTTTGGTTGGTATGGATTCAATGGTGCTGCTGCAACCTCTGTTGAACAGCTGGGTTCGATTTTCGTAACCACAACCATTGCTCCGGCAATTGCGACTTTCGTTTGCATGGTCTTCACTTGGCTGAAATATGGTAAGCCAGATGTTTCCATGTGCTTGAACGCTTCTCTGGCTGGTCTGGTTGGTATCACCGCTGGCTGTGATGTCATGGATGCTACTGGTGCAATCATCGTTGGCATTGTTTCCGGTCTGCTAGTATGCTTCGGTGTTTGGCTCTTAGACCATGTATTACACATTGATGACCCGGTTGGTGCTGTTGCAGTTCACTTCTTCAACGGTCTGTGGGGCATCATTGCAGTTGGTCTGTTCGCAACACCGGATGCACCGCTTTCCAGCTGTACAGGTCTGTTCTACGGCGGCGGCCTCAGCCTGCTTGGCTCTCAGCTGTTGGGTCTGCTCTGCATCGCTGCATGGACAGCTGTTCTGATTACCATTACATTCCTGATTATCAAGCACACCATTGGCTTGCGTGCTTCTGCAGAAGAAGAAGTCATTGGTTTGGACGCAACCGAACACAACCTGCCTTCCGCTTATGCAGACTTTATGCCGTCTGCTGCAACCGTTTCCATGGATACAGAAAATGCATCGGTTGCAGGGGTTGACCTGCCAGAACCACAGCTGATTGTAAAGCCAGCTACGGGCACTGCAAAGATGTCCAAGATTGTTGTCATTTGCAAGCAGGAAAAGCTGGCAGTTCTGCAATCCGCTTTGAACAAGATTGGTGTCAACGGTATGACTGTTACACAGGTACAGGGCTACGGTACACAAAAGGGCAACTCGCAGTATTATCGTGGTGTTCGGGTCGATGGGCCGAAGCTCCTGCCAAAGGTTAAGATTGAAATTGTTGTCACCAGCATTCCGGTAGAAACGATTGTAGATGTCTGCAAGAAGGTTCTGTACACGGGTCAGATTGGTGATGGTAAGATTTTCGTTTACGACGTCGAAGAAGTTGTAAAGGTTCGTACGGGCGAAACAGGTTACGATGCTTTACAGGGCGACGACTAATATTTGATAAACAACCTCCTATTAAAACGGCAAGCCGGAAATTGCAAAACAAGCAGTTTCCGGCTTGTTGTTTTATGATTTCTGCAAAATTCTTTTTTATTTTTACTTTTTTCTGTTTTTTCTTTCGTTTCTTAAAAAAGTGAAAAAACAGTTGACAAATAGGTGTGCCTATGCTATAATAATAAAGCTGATTCTGATAGGAACGAGCAAGCCATCTGACATCAGGAGAGGTGTCCGAGTGGTTTAAGGAGCTGGTCTTGAAAACCAGTGATTCCGCAAGGAACCGTGGGTTCGAATCCCACCCTCTCCGCCAATATTTTTATCATTCACAACTTGCAGAAATACCCAAGTGGTGAAGGGGCTCCCCTGCTAAGGGAGTAGGTCGGGAAACCGGCGCGAGGGTTCAAATCCCTCTTTCTGCGCCAAATTTATTTTGGAAAAAGCAGTGTCATTTCGGAGGATTCTGAAGTGACACTGCTTTTATTTTTTAGAAAGGAAAAGCAAACAGATTTGTGTTTGTAGATAGATTTATGAATGTTAAATTAGGCGAAATTTTTGAAATTGGTTCAGGTGGAACACCTTCAAAAAAGAACCCTGAATATTATAATGGAAATATCCCTTGGATAAAAACAGGTGACTTGAAAGAAAAATATCTGTACAAAAGCGAAGATTATATAACAGAATTAGGACTTAACAATTCATCAGCAAAAATGTGTGAACCTGATACTGTTTTGATTGCAATGTATGGTGCTACAATTGGTGCAACTTCAATTCTTAAAATACCAGCTTGCACGAATCAAGCATGTGCTACTTTCAAAAAAAGTGATAAAATAACTCCTGAATTTTTATATTACTTTTTTAGAAGTCAAAAAGAAAGATTTGTCAAAGATGGTGTTGGTGGAGCTCAACCAAATATATCAGCAGGGTATTTAAAAAAGATTGAAATAGAACTATTACCATTAAAAAAACAAAACGAAATAACAAATACTCTCGACAAACTTCAATCAATAATAACCCACATCCGCACCCAGCTTGAAAAGCTTGACTTGCTCGTAAAAGCCCGATTTGTTGAACTGTTCGGTGACTATCATACAAATAATAAAGGCTTTGAATCACACAAAGGTAAAGATTTATTTAAATTTTCAAGTGGCAGGTTTTTATCAGAGGAAAAAAGATTTGAAAAAGGCATCCCGGTATATGGTGGTAATGGTATAGCTTGGTATACAGAAAAACCACTAATAGATTACCCTACAATAATTATTGGGAGAGTAGGTGCTTGGTGTGGAAATATTCATACAATATATGAACCTGTTTGGATAACAGATAATGCTATATATATAAAAGAACAAAAAACAAGTAAATTCACTTTAGAATTTTTAGCAGAATTAATGAAAATAATGGATTTTCGTCAATATGCTGATTTTTCAGGACAGCCTAAAATCACCCAAAAGCCTTTAGAAACATTAGAATATTTGACACCGCCAATCAATATGCAAAATGAATTCACTGAATTTTGCAAACAAATCGAAAAATCCAAATCCATCCTGCAACAAGAACTCACCCAAACACAAACCCTCTTCAATTCCCTCATGCAGGAATATTTCGGGTAATAACAGCAACCCCATCCGGCACTGTTCGCACCAGATGGGGCTTTTTGTTGCTGTTTTGCAAAGCATTTCTTTTTTGCTGTCATGGAACAGAGTCTGCTTGTTCGCATGGTCGGTCAGACGCTACAGAAAAGAAAGGACAATGCTGTGCAAATCGTGGGGACAATGAAAAGAATCGTTCGGTTACTGCATCTTGTAAGCGTCGATCATCTTCTTGACCATCATACCGCCAATCGAACCAGCCTGTCTTGCAGTCAGGTCGCCGTTATAGCCCTGCTTCAGGTTTACGCCAACTTCGTTGGCAGATTCAACCTTAAACCGTTCCATTGCTTCTTTGCCCTTCTGTGTGAATTCGCCCTTCATATTAAAAACACCTTTCTCATTTTAGAATGTTGTTCCAGCAGGGTTTCTGCCGGTTTGTGTGCGGCGTTTTCGTCGCAATAGTAGTATCTCACCACAACGGCATTCTATCACAGGAAATTTTCAGCGGTATTTTTACATGAAATTGGGTCTTTTTCTGCTTATAAATGCTTCACTCTGTCTTGCACTTCTGCCCGCTTCGCATCGTTGAAGCGGTCGAGTGTTCCCACCAGATAACCTGTAATCCGGCGAATCCGTTCAAAATTCTCCGGTGCAAACTGACATCGCAGGTCTACAAAATCTCCGTCCACCTGAATGGAAAGCTGTTCAATCTTCCGGTTCGGATAGGTTTTCTTGCTGTGCTTCACATATGCGGCAATCTCTGCATCTGAGAGCGTTCCGCCCGTAACGGTTACAGGAATCGAATCATATACTGTCATTGTTCCATACCTCCAAAATCGACCAGATAAAAATGAATGGTTTCTGATTCTATTATAAACCATCTCCGGCAATTTTGCAAGCGTTATCAAGAATTATTTTCATTTGAGAATAATTCTTATTTATCATGACGGAATAATGTCCAGCACAAAAAATCCTTGACAGAAAAAAGAAAACATGATAAGATAAAATTAGTGAATTCGCAAAAAACGAAAGGGGTTTTCTCATGAAAAAACGGACATTTCTACAAAAATTATGTGCCTTCTTTACGGTTTCCGCCCTGCTGCTGGGAACAGGTTCTGCCATCGCTCCGGCGGTATCTGCTGCTGCAGAGCCAGATGCTTGGCACGATGACTGGCTGCACGTCAATGACAATGCGGAAATCGTTGACCGAAACGGGAATCCGGTCTGGCTGACGGGCTGCAACTGGTTCGGCTATAATGTTGGCAGTCAGGTATTTGATGGCGTATGGTCGCAAAATATGCATGATATGTTGACGCAAATCGCCGACCATGGCTTTAATCTGCTGCGGATTCCGGTTTCTACGGAACTGCTGCTGCAATGGAAAAACGGCGACCCTGACCCAGCAACGCCAAAGGTCAACGAATGGACAAACCCAGAACTGACCAAAGAAGGTGTTGTCGGCGGAACGGTAAAATACAGCTTCGATATCTGGAATCAAGCAATTGCTTGGTGTCGAGAGCTGGGTATTAAAATTATGATTGATATTCACAGTGCAGAAACTGCCTCCGCTGGGCATCAGGTCAACCTCTGGTATACCGATAAATTCAGCACGGAGGACTGGTTCGAGGCACTGTCTTGGTTCGCAGACTATTACAAAGATGATGATACGATTTTAGCCATCGACCTGAAAAATGAACCGCACGGAAAAGCAGATGTCCCTGACAAAATGGCAAAGTGGGACGACACCACCGACCCGAATAACTGGAAATATGCAGCGGAACAGGCTGCCGCACACGTTCTGAAAGAAAATCCGAACTTGCTGGTTATGGTAGAAGGGGTCGAAGTCTATCCGAAAGAGGGATACGACTGGACAGCTCCGGCTATCGACTGGACAACCAACACTGAATATTATTATGGCACTTGGTGGGGCGGAAATTTCCGAGGAGCAAAGGAAAATCCGATTGACTTGGGCGAATATCAAAGCCAATTGGTTTATTCTCCGCACGACTATGGTCCATTGGTTTATCAGCAGAAATGGTTCTATGAGGGCTTCACAAAAGAAACCCTGCTCAAAGACTGCTGGTATGACAACTGGTTCTACCTGTTAGATGAAAAGGTTGCACCGCTGTTGATGGGCGAATGGGGCGGATTTATTGACTCCCAGCATGACCCAGACGGTTCTAATCAAAAATGGATGCTCGCACTGCGGGATTTGATGATTGAAAACCATATTCACCACACATTCTGGTGCTTCAATGAAAACTCTGGCGATACCGGTGGACTAGTCTATGACAACTTTGGAAAATGGGATGAAGATAAGTATGCTCTTGTAGAGCCTGCTCTCTGGCAGACAGATAGCGGAAAATTCATCAGTTTAGACCATCAGACTGCTTTAGGTGCAAATGGCATTTCTCTGGGCGACTATTATGGCGGTTCTACCAATCCAACAGACCCTACAACCCCGACAGAATCCCCCATCAAGGGCGACGCAAACGGGGACGAAATGACCAATATTTTAGACTCCATGCTGATTCGGCGGTATCTGTTAGACCCGAAAACGATTCTTGTCACAGAGAATGCAGACTGGAACGAAAACAACACAGTCGATTTAACCGACTTGATTTCCTTGAATCGGTTCTTGCTAAGACAAAATGCTTAACGATTCCAATTTGTTAATGCTCTGCTTTTGCAAAAATTTCTTTAGAAATACCAATTTCTCCCTTGAGCGTATAAGAAACGGTGCTGCATAGTGCCGTTTCTTTTTTTGTATCCATCACCTGTTTCTCTAAAATCTCTACATCCGTCAAAAAATTTCGCTCGTATCGCTGAATCTGCTGTTCCAAATCCTGCTTCGCCTCTTCTGGCGTAAATTGCAAGACTGTTTCTGTATATTCTCGATTGGTTTCCTGACAAATTGCAATCGGCAATGACCTTCCAAAAATCGTCAACGGCGTTCGTTCCGTCATCGTCTGCCCGTAAGCATAAGGCTTTTGCGATTTGGAAAGCGGCAACTCCAACGTGAAAAAATCCAGACTCGTCTTTGTCTGCTCTCGTCCGGAACTAGTACGAATCGTCTGTTCATACGCACAGGAAAAGGTTTCCTCTATCTGATAAATGCCCTCAATATCCGCCATGGCATGGCGGAAGCGAATGTTTCCCTCTTCATCTATTTGCACGCCACTGACCAGCAATGTTCCCTTTTGCACAGGTTCTTTTACTGCACAAAGAAGTTGTCCGCTCCGCACTGTAACGCTCGTGATTTCTGCATCATACGCAGACACGATATTACAGGGTACTCGCTTTTCTAGCGGTGCAACTTCTTCCGGCGTTTCTGTCACTTCCACCACCAACCGATTTCCGGTATGCCGCATAGCAACCCGACACAATTCCGGAATTGCTGCCCGCAGCTGATGTTCACAGCGGCGAAATGGCACTGTTCCCATAAACGAACCTCTTTTTACGCCGCATTCCTCCAGCACCGCACAAATCTTTTCATCGGAAATGGTCGTATTTCCCTGCACTTCAATCAGCATCACGACATTGCAGCAATAAATCAGAAAACAGCTTGCCAGTATCATTCCAATGGGGATTCCAAACCGCAGCCGATGCCGCCAGAGGAAAAATTGCAGCGTTTTGCAGGGTGTTTCTGTCACAACCATTCCATATTGTTCCGCCAGTTTCCGCATTTTCTTGCAGTCCTTGGCATATATCACGCCTTGTACGGTATCTTTTTCTATCTGCTGCCCGAAACAGCGAATATGCTGTGCACGCAGGGCATCGAAAAATGCCGTTCCCTTTTTCCCCTTTGCAGCAATTCGGACAACGCCGAACACCTGCCCCCACAGTCCCCGTTTTTCTGCGGCTTGGCGTTTCATTTGCAGCGTCCTCCCCTCTGTTCCAGTTCAATGCTTTGCAGCGTTCCGTGAATCAAAACGCCATCGGTTGCATAAGTATCCACTTGCAACGACTTGCCCCAGACGGAAATTTGTAAATCCTGTGTCTGAATGACAATCCGAATATCATTATATTCTAAAATGTGCCGGCAATTCTCAATCCGAAGTTCCTGATTGCCAGCAACATGCAACATGGGCTGTAAATGAAACCATTTCCGCCCCCATTCTGTCCAGCGTTCCAACAACCGCCATCACCTCACTGCACTATATGCGATGCAGAAAGAAAAAAGTACTTGAATCATTTGGCATATTTTTCACGAAAAATCGCTATGATAACATAGAACCTGCATCATCAAGCCCCACTCCATTTCACAGAAAAGAGGGATTTTTTTGACCGCTGGCACTTGCATCCTTCTATTATTATTGACCGTTGGCTGTCTGGTCTATGCTGCTCCGATTCATACAGCACTTGCAGAGGGTGTTTTTCTCTGTCTGCAAGTCATTCTGCCCTCGCTCTATGCGATGATGATTGCAGCACAGCTGCTCATCCGTACAAATGCCCATATGCTATTACTGAAACCGCTGCACCGCTTCACACAAAATGTACTGCGGATTCCGGATATATGCCTTGCAATTTTTCTGCTCAGTCAAATTGGCGGCTATCCCATCGGTGCAAAATTACTGGACAACGAACTGCAAAACGGAACACTTCGCCCCAAACAAGCAGCCATTCTCTCCGGTATTTGCTTTGGCAGCGGTCCTGCCTTTCTCTTCGGAACGCTCTCCGCTCAGGCTGGAACGTCTGGCTGTTGGCTGCTGTTCGGGTCAATTTTGCTTGCAAATTTCAGCTTATTTATAATTGCCTGCCGATTTTTAAAGCTGCCCAACTTGCCAACCGTTTCCCTCCAACGCCTACAGGCGAAAACGCTCGTGGAAACTGTCACGCAATCTGGTGCAGCTTTGTTGCAAATGTGTGCGATGATTTTATTTTTCCGCTGTCTGATGACCGTTGCACAGGCTTCTGGACTGTATGACCTGCTCACCGTTCCGCTGCAATGGGGATTTCCGAAAAATACCGCCGAGGGATTGCTGTCTGCTGGTCTGGAAATTACTGCTCTGACGCAGCTTGTTCCAAATACGCCCATATTACTGGCACTTTTTGCAGCTCTGCTCGCCTTCGGCGGTATTTGCGTACATTTACAGATTTTCACCATCACGGGCGGACGGCTTTCCCTGTGCTGGATGCTGTCCTTGCGAGTGTTGGCTGGAGGATTGGCAGCCGGATTCTGTTGGATTGGCTGTCAGGTGTTCCCAAATGCCGTTGTTTCACCGGAAATCTGCTCGGTTTCTGCCCCTGCGGTGCAATATAGCCGTACAACACCCATTGCATCGCTGTTTCTGGTGGGGGCAACGCTGCTTTTATTGCAGGCAGCAGCGAAACAACGGGAATTGTGCCGAAAAAGATAATTTTTACTTCTCTTTATCGTTCTAATTACATACTACCAGTTACAATATATAAGGCGGGTGAAACCTCGCATCCAGTGAGGGGTTGCTCGTA
>OIZE01001280.1_pt1 | contig 16192 bp, 14 predicted proteins | sample 1588421 | NCBI WGS metagenome assembly OIZE01 (sample SAMN03283251) | human gut metagenome | biome: human-associated habitat; material: feces | host: Homo sapiens | place: USA | collected 2013 | reverse complement strand
CTTGCCCTTGCCGGCGGCGCGGCCGACGCCCATGTGGGCAAAGCCGGCGTCTTTCATGACGCAGGTGACGTCCGCAAAGTCGAGGTTGATGAAGCCGGTGTTCTTGATGAGGTCGGAGATGCTCACGACGGCCTGACGCAGCACATCGTCCGCGATCTCGAAGGCGTTGGCCAGCGTGACCTTCTGGTCGGTGGCGAATTTCAGGCGGTCATTCGGGATGATGAGCAGGGAGTCGACCTTGCCCAGCAGCTCGTTGATGCCGACCATAGCCTGATCCATGCGGCGCTTACCCTCGAACTTGAAGGGCTTGGTGACGACGCCGACGGTCAGGATGCCGGCCTCGCGGGCGATGTCCGCGATCGTGGGCGCTGCGCCCGTGCCGGTGCCGCCGCCCATACCGGCGGTGATGAAGACCATGTCGGCATTTTCCAGGCTCTTGGCAATGTTGTTGCGGCTCTCCTCGGCGCTGCGCTTGCCGACGTCGGGATCGCTGCCGGCGCCCTGACCATGGGTCAGCTTCTCGCCGATCTGGATCTTCTGGTCTGCACTGGAGACGGCCAGAGCCTGCTTATCTGTATTGACAGCCACGTACTCAATTCCCTGAGTGCCGGACTTAACCATGCGGTTTACGACATTGTTGCCGGCCCCGCCAACACCAACGACCTTGATGGTGACGACATTTTCCGGACCGGACTCGGTAGCAAAGGACATATTCGGTTCCTCCCTGTTGTTTCTATTTGTATCAGCGCTCGGCGCGTGTGCGCTCTGAGGGCCGTTTCTTGGCGGATTTCGCTTTTGTCTGTTCTTATTCTTTCCCATTTTATATCGTTTTCCTTATCAGGTCAATCTTTTTTTGTGAACATTCAGCCGGGGCTGAAATGCGCGCGCTTGTCGATCGACAGATCGATGGTGCCGGTATCGCCGGCCGTGAGCTGCGATATGGCGCTCTGGAGCATGCCGAATTTATACTCGACATTCTCGTTTGCACCGAGGCGCACCGTGAACCGTCCGTCATAGAGAAAGCTCGGGCTCGCCGCGTCCGAAAGGTCGATCACCGTGACCTTGGACGCCATGTCGCGCGTGAGCAGCTGCCCGAGGATCGCCGCAAGGTACGTGACCTTCGGCGCGTCGGCGTCGCCGGCGTTGAGCACCTCGCCGACCTTCGGTTCCACCGGCATGATGCCGTCGATACGGGCGAGGCCGGTCAGTTCGCTGTCCGTGACGGACTTGAGCAGCTTGCAGTTCTGGTCGACGACCCAGTAGCCGTCGTCCGCCTTGACATAGGCCATGGCGCTGCTCTCCTGGATCGTAATGGTGACGCGGTTCGGCAGGGCGCGCGTGACCTTTGCTTTGTCCACATAGGGAAGCTTGCTGAAGATGCGGCTGGCCGCCGAGAAACGGTTGATGAAAAAGAGGTTGTCGCCCTTGCCGATGCCCGAGGCGTCAACGACCTCCTCGGCCGTGTAGATGGAGTTTCCGACGACCTCGACCTTCGAGACGCGGAAAAACACGCTCATCCCCAGCACAAGCGCCACGCAGATCAGCAGGAAGATCAGCGGCTGCAGCAGCGACCTCCCGCGCCCTGCGGACGGACGGCGCACACGGCGCGCACGGCGCTGCCGGGGCTGCCGGGGCTGCTTCGATTGTTTCATAGGCAGAGATTCCTTTCACCGCGGCGCGGCACAGCGCACGTCAGCGCCCAGCGCCGACAGGCACGCGTCGAAGCGGTCGTACCCGCGGTCAATATACCCGTCGTCGAGAAGCTCGGTCGCGCCCTCAGCGCAAAGCCCGGCCACAAGCATGGCCGCGCCGCCGCGCAGGTCGCTTGCCGTGAGCGGCGCGCCGGTGAGCCGCTCGACGCCGGTGACATACGCCACACGGCCCTCGATGCTGACGGCTGCGCCCAGACGCCGGAATTCCTCGGCATGACGGTAGCGGTTGGTAAAGATGTTTTCGGTGAACACCGTGGTGCCCTTTGCCCGCAGGCAGGCCGCCATGAGCGGCGGCTGCGCATCCGTGGGAAAGCCCGGATACGGCTGCGTGACGATGGGACGCGGCGCCGTGAGCCGCCCGGTCGATGTCAGGCGCACGGTGGACGCCGTTTTGATTATAACACACCCCGCCTCGGAAAGCGAGTCCAGAACGGTCAGAAAGTGGTCCGGGTCGACGCCCTGCAGCTCCACATCGCCGCCGCAGGCGGCTCCGGCGCACAAAATCGTCGCTGCGACGATGCGGTCAGGCATGATCGTATGCTCGACAAACGGCCGCGGACGGAAGCCGCCGACCGTGACCGTGGACGTGCCCGCGCCGGAAATGTCCGCGCCGAGCTTGCGCAGGTAGCACTGCAGGTCGGCGATCTCCGGCTCACGCGCGGCGTTGCAGATGACCGTCTCCCCCGCCGCTGCGCAGGCAGCGAGCATGGCGTTTTCCGTCGCGCCGACGCTCGGAAACGGCAGCAGGATGCGCCGCCCCTGAAGTGCGTGCGCCCGGCAGACGATGTCGCCGCCGCGCTCCGTGACCTCCGCGCCGAGCGCGCGCAGCGCGTCCAAGTGCAGGTTCACCGGCCGCGGCCCGAGCTCGCACCCGCCCGGCATGGACAGGCGCGCCGTGCCGAAGCGCGCGAGGATCGCGCCGAGAAAGATGACCGACGAGCGCAGCTCCCGCATGAGTGCGTGCGGGATGAAATCGCAGTGCATCCCGCGCGAATCGATGCGTACCGTGTCCCCGTCGCGCACCGCCGTGCAGCCGAGATGCTGCAGGATGCGCAGCGTGGTCGTCACGTCCCGCAGATCGGGCACGTTGTGCAGAACCGTCTCACCTCCGGAGAGCACCGACGCCGCCATGATCGGCAGCACCGCATTCTTGGCGCCCTGCACCCGCGTACTCCCGGTCAGCCTGTTTCCGCCGTAAATGTGCCATATGCTCATGATCTTTCCTCCGCACAGCAAATTCATGCCATCCTATGCAGAGAAACGCGAAGTTGTCATTTTGTATGCCGATCCGCCAGCTCAAGCACCAGATCGGCAATGCGTTCGGCGGCATCGCTCACGCCGGCGGCGCGCATATTGTCCGCCATCTGCGCAAGCTGTGCGGGGTCTGCGAGCAGGTCGCTGACGAGGTTATACAGGTCGTCCGCCGTGAACGACCCTTCGAGCAGCACCTTTGCGCCGCCGGCGCGCTCGAGCACGCGCGCGTTGCGCTCCTGATGGTTGTTCGTGACGTTCGGCGACGGGATGAGCACGGCGGGCTTTCCGATGCACGTGAGCTCGGCAAGCGTGGACGCGCCTGCGCGGCACAGCACAAGATCGGCCGCGTCCATCACCAACGGCATATCGTAGATGTACGGCCGCACATCCATGCCGTGTGCCGCGAGATCGGCCGGGCACTTTTCCAGCAGCGCCGTGTGCATCTTCTCATAGCCGTTGCGCCCCGCCGAGTGGATGAGCGAAAACGGTGCGCCCGTCACGGCGGCGCGGGTGATGAAGGCCGTCATGATCTCATTCATGTATGACGCGCCGAGCGACCCCCACACCGACACGACCAGCGGCTTTTCGGGATCGAGCCCGAGCTGGCGCTTGGCCTCCGCCTTGGAGCAGGCCGTGAACGCTCCGCGCACCGGCGTGCCGGTGACGACGACCTTGTCCTGCTCGCTGTAGTGCTGCTTGCTCTCCTCGAAGCCGACCAGAATGCGGTCGACCGCTCCGGCGAGCATCTTCGTCGTCAGCCCCGGCACGGCGTTGGACTCATGCACGATGGCCGGAATGCCGAGCTGCGCCGCCGCCTTGAGCACGGGGTAGCACACATAGCCGCCCGTGCCGATGGCGACATCGGGCTTGAAGTCCTCAATGATCTTGCGCGCGTCCTTCGTCGCCTGCCGCGCATTGTGCAGCGAGCGGAAGTTGTACGCGATCTCCGACGGCTTGAGGCTGCGGTGGATATTCGTGACCTCCACGGTCACGATATCATAGCCCGCGCGCGGAACGAGGTCCGTCTCCATCTTGCCGTTTGCGCCGACAAAGAGGATGCCGCAGTCGGGCATCCGGTCGCGCAGAACGCCCGCGACCGCAAGCGCGGGGTTGATGTGGCCTGCGGTACCGCCGCAGGTAAAGAGAAAATTCATAGTCAGTCCCTCCCGGAATATCGAAACTCAGGCGGCACGCGCCGCCGAGACAACTTGCAGAATCGGATGCTACCGCGCTTTTTTCGTCGGAATGTCGCGCGATATGCTCAGAATAATGCCCATTTCACCGAGCTGCATCAGCAGCGCCGTGCCGCCATAGCTGAAAAACGGCAGCGAGATGCCGGTGCAGGGGATGAGATTCGTGACGACCGCGATGTTCAGAAACACCTGGATCGACAGCAGCGTCGTGATGCCGACGCCGACGAGGAAGCTGTAGCGGTCGGGCGAGTGCGCGGCGATCCAATAGCCGCGGCAGATGAGCAGCGCGAACAGGATCAGGATCGCGACCGCGCCGACATAGCCAAGCTCCTCACAGACGATGGAAAAGATGTAGTCGTTGTGCTCCTCCGGCAGGTAGAGGTATTTCTGCCGGCTCTGGCCGAGGCCGAGCCCGAGAAAGCCGCCCGAACCGATGGAATACAGCGACTGCACGATCTGATAGCCGGCAGCGCTCGTGTCGGCGAACGGATCGCGCCACGACACGATGCGCTTGTGCACATAGGGCACGAACTTGCCCGCGATCAGCAGCAGCGCGCCCGCGCCGCCCATGCCGATGAGCAGGTACGAGAGCTTGATGCCGCCGACAAACATCATCACGATCGCCAGCGCCATGATGATGATCGACGCCGACAGATGCGGCTCGAGCATGAGCAGGATGACGATGCCGCCGGTGATGACCATGAACGGCACGACGCCGTAGCGGATCGTCTGCATCTGGTCTTTGTATGTGCAGATCATGCTCGAGAAAAACAGCACGACCGCGATCTTTGCGATCTCCGACGGCTGAAACGTCGTAAAGCCGAGGCTCAGCCACCGGCGCGCGCCGCCGCCGACCACGCCGATGTGCGGGATCCAGACGATGGCGAGCAGGAAAATGCTCACGCCCAGCAGCGCGAGCGACCAGCGGCGGTACGTCGCCATGCGCACGTTGGAAAACAAAATCATACCCACGACGCCGGCCACGGCGAAGCCTGCCTGCCGGACGAAATAATACGTCGGCGACTTGCCCTGCGCATAGGCGCGGGCAAAGCTCGACGAGAGCACCATGATGACGCCGATCGCCAGCAGCAGCAGCGTGAGCACGAAAAACGGCAGGTCAAAGCTGCCGCGCTTTGCCCCGGCAGCCGCCCCTGTCCGGCGCGCAGGAAGTCTCAAACCGGATATATTCATGAACGCACCTCCCTGCGCTGCGGCGCGCTCACGCACCGAAGCGGTGGAACACGCCAATAAACGACAAAACTGCAAACAGCACCGTCACGCCGGCAAACAGCGCCACGATCTGCTTTTCCTTCCACTTGTGACCCGTCCAGCCACCCATCTCCAGATGGTGGTGGAACGGGGACATCTTAAACACGCGCTTGCCGTGCGTGAGCTTGAAGTAGCCGACCTGAATGATGTCCGAGAGCGCCTCGACGATGTACATGATGCCGACCGTCACGAGAATGAGCGGCATATCGTAGGCGAAGGCCAGCGCCGCGACCGCGCCGCCGAGAAAGAGCGAGCCCGTGTCGCCCATGAACACCTTAGCCGGATTGAAGTTATAGATCAAAAAGCCCAGCAGGCCGCCGGCGATGCCGGAGGCGAACACGCCGAGGGACAAAAACCGCTCGCCCCAGAGGATGGACAGCACGGCAAAAAAGATGCACACCGGCATCGTCGTGCTCGCGGCGAGGCCGTCCACGCCGTCGGTGAGGTTCACGGAGTTGACCGTGCCGACGATGACGAAGGCGGCAAAGATCACATACAGCGGCTCGGAGATGGCCACGGTCGTGTTCCAGAACGGGATGTAGAGACTGTCGAGCGCGACATAGCCAAAGCGGCGCATGAGGAAAATGAACGCCACGGCCGCCGCCAGCTGCAGCAGGATCTTCTTGCTGGCCGTCAGACCGAGGTTCTGCTTTTTCTTGAGCTTTTCATAGTCGTCCAGAAAGCCGATCGCGCCGAACACGAGCGCGAACGCCAGACAAAACAGGTGCCCGTATTCGCCCTCGGCCATGCAATCAAAGCCGACCGACAGGCACACGACCGCGATCGCGGCGATGAACATCAGCCCGCCCATGGTCGGCGTGCCCTGCTTGGACATATGCCATGTGGGGCCGTTTTCTTTAATGCTCTGCCCCGCCTTGATGCGTTTGAGATACGGGACCAGGAAAAATCCGACGACGGCCGACACCGCAAACGCGATGACGAACGCCAGTATCAGCTTCAGTGTCATTTTTCTTTCTCTCTCTTCCTCTTGTCGAGTATTTCGGCAACGATCTCGCGCTCATCCATGTGCACCTTCGTCTTGCCGATGATCTGGTAATCCTCATGGCCCTTGCCACAGAGGATGATAACGTCGCCGGGACAGTGATTTTCGATCGCATAGGCGATGGCCTCGCGCCGGTCGGGGCGCACGACATAGGGCGTGTGCGTCTCCTTGAGACCGGGGAGGATGTCGGCGATGATCGCCTCCGGGTCTTCCGTGCGCGGGTTGTCGCTCGTGACGATGACGAAATCCGCCTTCTGACCTGCGATGCGTCCCATCTTCGGGCGCTTGCCGCGGTCGCGGTCTCCGCCGCAGCCGAAGAGGAACACCAGCCGCGCAGGCGCAAACTCGCGCACCGTCGTGAGGATGTTGTCGATGGCGTCGGGCGTGACGGCGTAGTCGATAAGGATGGTATAGTCCCCGTCGGTCTCGAGCGGCTCGGCGCGCCCCTTGACGGGCTTTGCCGTATCAAGCGCAGCCGCGCAGTCATCGAGCGAGATGCCGAGCGCGCGCGCACAGGCGATGACGCTCAGCGCATTGTAAACAGAGAACATGCCGGGGATGCCGAGGCGCATGCGCGCGATCGCATCACCGCTCATGGCGACAAAGCGCACGCCGGACGCGCTCAGGCGGATATCCTTGGCCACAAGATCTGCGTCGTTGCGCTTGGCGGAGTAGGTCTGCATCGGGCACTTGGCGCGCTCGAGCATGACGTGCGCCCACGGGTCGTCGGCGTTGACGATGCCGATGTCGCTCTGCGCGAACAGCAGCGCCTTGGCCTCTGCATAGGCCTCCATGGTCTTATGGAAATCCAGGTGATCCTGCGACAGGTTCGTGAAGATGCCCACGCGGAAGCGGATGCCCTCCACGCGGTGCAGCACCAGCGAGTGCGACGACACCTCCATGACCGCATGCGTGCAGCCGGCATCGACCATCCGGCGCAGGAGCTTTTGCAGTTCATATGTGTCCGGCGTGGTGTGCTCGGTGTGCAGTACCTCGTCGCCGATGATGTTCGCGTTCGTGCCGATCAGGCCGACCTTCGTGTGCAGGCACTGCTCGAGCATGTGCTTGATGAGCGTGGTGACGGTGGTCTTGCCGTTGGTGCCGGTCACGCCGATCATGATCAGCTCACGCGACGGGTTGCCGAAGAATTCGCAGCAGATGCGTGACAGCGCAAGACGGCTGTCGGCCACGCGGATATACGGGATATCGACCTCCGGCTTCTTCTGGCAGAGCACGACGGCCGCGCCGCGCTCGACGGCTGCGCCGATGAACCGGTGCCCGTCGGACTCATACCCGCAGACGGCGGCAAACAGGTCGCCGGGCTGCGTAGTGCGCGAGTCAAAGCTGATATCCCGGATGTCCAGTTCCGGATCGGCGGTGCATTCCAGCACATCCAGAACGGACAGCAGTCGCTTGAGTTTCATAAGGGTACCTCCGTTTGTTCGTCAGTATCTGCCCAGCATGCTCGAATCACTCGTCACGAGCGTGACCTCCACGACCGTGCCGTGATCCAGCTGCGTGCCGGCTGCCACGGTCTGGCCGGAGACGATCTGTGCGGTGTCCGTGATGGAGCTGTTGGTCTTGATATACAGGCCCAGCGCGGCCATGCGGTCGCGGGCCGTCTCATAACTCAGGTTGGTCAGGTCGGGCATGGTCTCCTTGTCGCCGGAGGGCTCCTTACCGGCATAGAGCAGGATGGTGCTGCCGTTGGCCACGACCGCGCCGCTGCCCGGCAGCTGCGCCGTGACGGTGCCGCCGTCGCCATAGACGCGCGCCTGCAGGCCGAGCTCCGCGAGCGCGGCCTTCGCCTGCTCGACGGACAGGCCGGTCACATTCGGCACGGTCTTATCCATGTACGTCTTTTCCGTCTCGGAATACGACGGCTCCACGCCGAGGTACGGCAGGATGTCCGCCATCATTTTGCCGACGGTAGGCGCGGCCATCTGGCCACCGCTGATGTAGATGCCGGTGCTGCTGCTCGGCGTATCGAGCAGCACGAGGATAACGATCTGCGGGTCGTCCGCCGGGGCAAAGCCGATAAATGAGACGATGTATTCCTTCGCGCCGCCGGCCGCATCCTGCGCGACCTTTTCCGATGTGCCGGTCTTGCCGCCGATGCGGTACCCGGCGACGTAGGCGTTCTTGCCGGTGCCGTCGACGGGATCGCCGACGACCTGCTCCAGGATCTGGCGCACGGTGGCGCTCGTCTGCTCGCTCACGACCTGGCGCACCACGGTCGGCGAATTGGACACGACCGCTTCCCCGTCGCCGTTGACGATGCTCTTGACCACATACGGCTTCATGAGATAGCCGCCGTTGACGCAGGCGCTGACCGCCGTGATGAGCTGCAGCGGCGTGATCGTAAACGTCTGGCCGAACGAAGCCGCCGCGAGCTGCGAGAAGTTTTCGGGGTCATAGAACGTGTTCTGGCTCCACCAGATGCTGCCGCTCTCGCCGGACAGGTCGATGCCGGTCTTGGCGGTGAGGCTGCTGTCGACGTTGTTGGTCAGATTCAGGAAGCCGAACGCTTCGGCGTATTTGTAGAACGTGCGCGCGCCGACAAGCTGACCGATCTGCACGAGCGCGACGTTGCACGAGTGCTGCATGGCCTGCGTGAGCGTTTGGCTGCCGTGACCGGCCGTCTTCCAGCACTTGACCGGATCGGTACGGCCGAGCACGGGGATGCTGCCGCCGCAGTAAAACGACGAACTCTCGCTGACCACGCCCTCCTCGAGCGCCATGGCCAGCGTGATGATCTTGAACGTCGAGCCGGGCTCGTAGGTGTCCGAGAGCGCCTTGTTGCGCCACTGCTTCTGCTGCGCGGCAGTCAGCAGCTCCGAGCGCTTGTCGGGGTCAGTCTCGGCGTCAATGGCCTCCTGATCCTTGTCGCTGACCTTCTGGTAGTTGTTCAGGTCAAAATTCCCGAGCGAGACCATGCCGAGGATCGCGCCGGTGCTCGGGTCCATGGCAATGGCGGCCGCGCCGTTTTGCACGTCGTAGTCCTCGACCGCCTGCTGCAGGTGCTTTTCGAGGTAATACTGGATGGTCGCGTCGATGGTCAGGTTCATGTCGTTGCCCTTCGTCTCGTCGTAATAATCCTCGTAGTTGACAAAGAGCATATCCGTGCCGCGGTTGTCCGTTGCGCGGATGATGCGGCCGGTGCTGCCGGTGAGGTAGCTGTCATAGCGCTGCTCAAGGCCGTAGCGTCCCTCGTTGTCCTGCCCGACGAATCCGATGACGTGCGCGGCCAGACTGCCGTAGGGATAGTACCGCTTGGTATCCGGCTCGATCTTGACGCCGACGAGCTTTTTCTCTTTTTTGAACGCGCGCACCTTTTCCGATACGTCCGGCTCGACCTTGCGCTTGACGACCTCATACCAGCGGTCGGTGTTTTTCGTCATGCTCAGGATCTTATCATAATCGACGTCGAGAATCTCAGAAAGTTCGCGTGCGATCAGCTGCGGGTCCTCGTTGTTCTTTGCGATCTCGGCCGGGCTGATGAAGATCGTGTCGACCGAGGCGTTCATGGCCAGGATCTTGCCGTTCGTGTCATAGATCGCGCCGCGCGAGGCCGTGATCTCCGTCTCGCGTACCTGCTGGTCGATCGCCATTTTTTCATACTCGTCATGATGTATGATCATGACGCTGAACAGCTTGATGCCAAGGACAGCAAATGCAAGGATGCCGCACACAATCAAAAGCAGGCGTGTGCGGCGGAGCATCATGATATTCGGTGTTTTGGTACTTGCTCGAAAGGGCACGCGGTTATCCCGGCGCCCGGAAGTTTCATTCGCCATGTCTGTCTCCTTGTTTCTGCGGGGATGGTACTATCATACAGGCTGGCTCATCGAAAATATTCCACAATGGAGGTGAGGAAATCGCCGAAACGGTCAGCAAGGCTCAGCGGCTCTGCCGCGGTCTGGTCCAGAACCACCGCCGTATCCGCGGCGTCGCTGCTGCTGATGTAGTAGAGCTGATCGCTGCGCGGCTTTTGCATACCGAGCTCATGGATGGCGTAGTCCTCGATCTCCGTGAGGTTGAACGCGCTCTCATAGTCGATGCGCAGACGCGTCTGCTGCTCCTGCAGCTGGGCATACTGATCCTCCAGCGCCGACACCTGTGCCGACGCCTGCGAGAGCTGCACGCGCGCGACGAGCGAAAAGACGATCAGCACGGCGGCAATGGCAAAGCCGAGCACCGCCATCGGGGCGATCGCCTGCTTGGGCCTCGGTGCGGACTCCGGGACGACGGTCTCCGTCGGCCGGGGTGCATGCGGCAGATCTACCGGAGCGGTACTGTACAGGTACTCCTCCGCAGCCGTGCTGCGCAGGTCATACGCCGCGTTGCCGTCCATGCGCGCTGTATTCCGTTTTCTCGAAGCGGGAGATGCCATGACGGATTCCTTTCTCAGACACGCTCCGCGACACGAAGTTTCGCGCTGCGGGCGCGGGGGTTGGATGCGAGCTCCTCTTCACTGGGCAGGATCGGCTTGCGGGAGACGCTGCGCAGCGTCTGCACAAAGCCGCAGGTGCACACCGGTGCCTCGCGCGGGCAGGTGCAGCCGTGCTCCCGCCGGGCGATGCCGGCCTTGACGATCCGGTCCTCGAGGGAATGGAAACTGATGACGCACAGCCGCCCGCCGGTGCGGAGCTTATCGGGTGCGGTGTCCATCATCTCGCGCACCGCCGCCAGCTCATCGTTCACGGCGATGCGGATCGCCTGAAAGCTGCGCTTGGCGGGATGCTGCTTTTCGCGCAGCGCCGCGCCCGGCATGGCCGAGCGGATCACGTCGACCAGCTCCATCGTGGTCGCGATCGGCTGCTGCGCCCGGGCGCGAACGATCGCCCCGGCGATGCGAGGCGCGTAGCGCTCCTCGCCGTATTCATATAAAATGCGCTTGAGTTCACCCTCCGGCCACTCGTTGACAACGTTCCATGCGCTCAGCCCCTCGGTCGCGTCCATGCGCATATCGAGCGGCGCGTCGTGCATGTAGGAAAAGCCGCGCTCCGACTCGTCGAGCTGCGGCGAGGAGACACCGAGGTCAAAGAGCATGCCGTCCACGGCGTCGATGCCGAGGCGGTCAAGAATGGCGGCCGCGTCGCGGAAGTTGCCGTGCACGAGCTGCACACGGTCTCCAAACGGCGCCAGACGCGCACCGGCGCGCTCGATGGCCGTCTCATCGCGGTCAATGCCGATGAGCTTTCCGGTCGTGAGGCGCGCGGCGATCTGCTCGGAGTGGCCGCCCATGCCGAGCGTACCGTCGACATAGATGCCGTCCGGCCGGATGTTCAGATTTTCAATACACTCGTGCAGCAGCACGGAGACATGCAGGGCGTCCATCAGAAATCCAACTCCTCCATCACGGCGGCGATGTTCTCCGGCAGCGCCTCAAGCGGGCAGATCTCGTCCCAGCGCGCGCTGTCCCAGAACTCCGCGTGGTTGTTGCTGCCAACCACGGTGACGCTCTTGGTGAGACCCGCAAATTCACGCAGGTGCTGCGGCAGGAGAATACGCCCCTGCCCGTCCAGCTCACAGCGCGCGGCATACGCGAACAGCGGGCGCATCTTGCGCTGCTGCACGTTGGTCATGGCCGCCACCCTGCGGGCGACGTCGTCCCAGTTTTCCTGGCTGTAAGCAGACAGGCACTTCTCGGGCGAGATCGTCACATAAAACGTTTCGCCGAGTTCTTCGCGGAGCTTGGCCGGGATGAACAGACGGCCTTTGGCGTCCAGCGTGTGCTGATAGATACCGGTCATGCTGCATCCCCCCTTCTCCGGAATCGTGCACCTACGCACCTCTTGCGTGGGGTTTTGTGCCCTTTTAAACCACTTCGCCCCACACGGTACCCTCATTATAGTGGCAAGACGGAAAAATTGCAAGGAGAAATTCCCGCCCATTTCTTGCAATTTCCGACATTTCTGGCGATTCGACCGTTGTTTTCCCGGTCACAAGGCTTTGCGTTTCGCGCCGAAAAAAGGAAATGGCGGCACAAGATATGCCGCCAAACCGGGAAAAAGCACCCGCCGGGAACACCGAGAGCGCATTGTGTGGGAAAAATTTTCGGCAAAACGCAAAACCGCCGCCGGATGCTCCGGCGGCGGTTCAGGTGTGCGGTTAAGCGGCAGTCAGTTGACTTCCTCATCCAGCGGCGCATCGTCCTCGAAGTGGATCTCGGGCTGACGCGCAGCGGGTGCTGCAGCGGGCGCTGCGGGCGCGGCCGTGCTGCCGGCGACGCCCTGAAACGCGGCGTGTGCCTGCTGCACGCTGCCGAGCGCGGCGGAGATCGCCTCCTCCGTGCGGCGCAGCGCATCCACGCAAAACTGGCTCGAGGCCTGACGCAGTGCATCGGCCTTGGCCTGCGTGGAGGCGAGCATCTCGTTGCTGCGTGCCTTGGCAATGCGCACGATCTCCTGATCGTTCACGAGCGCGCGGGCGCGCTCCTCTGCCTGATTGCGGATGCCCTCGGCCTCGCGTTTGGCGTTGTTGATGAATTCGTCGCGGGCGGAGACCAGACGCTTCGCCTCGGAAAGCTCGACCGGCATGGCGGTCTTGATCTCATCGAGGATCTCGAGAACCTGGTCGCGCTCGACGATGCACTTTTCGTTGCCGAGCGGCACGCCCCATGCCTCCGACACCATGGTATAAAGCTGGTCAATCAGTTCCATGACTTCGTTGTCCATTTTGTTTCCTCCCAAAGCGTGTTTCCGGCAGAGCCGGTCAAAACTTCCCGGATCCGATCATTCGCTGCGCATGGCGCGCGCGCGCACGTCCTCGATGATCTCACACGGTACAAACGGCGTCAGATCCGCACCGTAACCGGCGAGCTCCTTGACGACCGACGAACTGAGAAACGTGTACTTCTGGCTGGCCGTCAGGAACATGGTGTCGAGCTCCGGATTGATCTTCTTATTGATGAGCGCCATCTGGAATTCGTTTTCAAAATCCGTATTGGCGCGCAGGCCCTTGACGATCACCGCGCCCTCCGGGAAAGTCTTGGCGTACTCGGCGAGCAGGCCGTCAAACGTGTCCACCGCCACATTCGGGAAGCGGCCGATGACGCGGTGCGCCAGCGCCACCCGCTCCTCGCGCGTAAACATGGGGTGCAGTTTCCCGGCGTTGGGCATGATGCACACGACGACGCGGTCGAAAATCGTGGATGCGCGGCGGATGATGTTCAGGTGACCGAGGGTGATGGGGTCAAAGCTGCCGGGGTAAATCGCTGTTTTCATGCGTGGGTTCCCTTTCCGTAGAGCGTGAGCTTGATCTTGCCGTAGCTGCGCTCCGTAAGCAGATAATATGGCTGAGGGAGCTGCGGGAGCTCCTTTTCTCGGCGGCTTTCACACACGATGATGCCGCCCTCAGCTAATATATCAAACTGTACAACATTTGCAAGTGCTTTGTCAAGTAATCCCGTATCATACGGCGGATCGAGAAAGATCAGGTCGAATTTTCCGCACGTGCGCAGGTAGCCGAGCGCCTCCCCCTGCACGACGTCGCCCTGCAGGCGGCAGTGCGCGAGGTTGGTGCGCACGAGCTGCACGGCCGCGCGGCTCTCATCGACGAACACGGCGCTGCGTGCGCCGCGGCTGAGCGCCTCAATGCCGAGCTGACCGGTGCCGGCAAAGAGGTCGAGCACGCGCCGTCCCTCGACGTCGAACTGGATGAGGTTGAACATGGACTCCTTGACATTATCGGTCGTGGGACGGGAAGCCATCCCCTCCGGCTCACGCAGCTTGCGGCCGCGCGCCGTACCTGTGATCACACGCATGGCGATTCTCCTTTCGGGTGATAGTGATCGTAGACCGCGCGGGCGATGCCCGCCGGAACGGCCGCGCACAGTGCCTCATACGAGGCCGCGCGGATGGCCTTGACGCTGCGGAATTCGCGCAGCAGCGCGTTGCGCCGCTTCTCGCCCACGCCGGGGATCTGATCGAGCTCGGACGCAAGGCTCTCGCGCCGCAGCCGGCGCTGATAGTCGATGGAAAAACGGTGCGTCTCCTCCTGGATCGTGCCGATGAAGGAAAAGACCGCCGGATTTGCGGCAATGCCGATCTCGTGCCCGCCGGGCGTGATGAGCGCGCGCGTGCGGTGGCGGTCGTCCTTGACCATGCCGAACACCGGCACGGACAGAGCGAAGCCGTCGAGCACCGCCTGCGCAACGGCCGCGTGCTCCGCGCCGCCGTCGATCAGCAGCAGATCCGGCAGCGGGCAAAAGCCCGGGTCGCCGTCGAGATAGTGCTGAAAGCGGCGCGTGAGCGCTTCGTGCATGGCGCCGTAGTCGTTCTGCCCGTCCGTCGTGCGGATGCGGAACTTCCGGTAGTCGGACTTTCGCGGCCGGCCGTGCTGAAACACGGTCATACCGGCGACGATGCCGCTGTCGCCGAGGTTGGAGATGTCAAACGCCTCGATGCGCTCAGGCGGTGCGTCAAGCTCGAGCGCGCGCTGCAGCCATTCGAGCGTTTTGAGGCTGCGCTGCGCCTTGGTCGTTGCGATGAGGATCTCCTCGCGCGCGTTTTTGTCCGCCATCTCCGTCAGGCGGCACTTGTCGCCGCGCTGCGGCACGGCGAGCGTGACCTTGTGCCCCGCCGCCTCGGTGAGCAGCCGCTCGAGCGCATCCTGCCCCTCGAGCGGGCACGGCAGCAGCACCTGCCGCGGATACACGCCGCGGCTCTCGTAATACTGCTGCACGAGCGCGGCGAGTGCCTCGCCGTCGGGCTCCATCGGCTCTTCAAGGAAAGATCGATCCTTGTCCGTGAGGCTGCCGTCGGTAAAGTGCAGCACGGTGAAGCAGCACTTCGCCCCGCGCGCAAAGCCGACGGCGTCCGTGTCGGCGTAGGCCGTGGCGATAACGCGCTGGTGGTTTTTCAGCCCCTCGATGGCGCGCAGCCGGTCGCGCAGCGACGCCGCATATTCAAACCGCAGCGCCTCGGCCGCGGCCTGCATCTGCTCAGTCAGCTCAGCGGTCAGCTCCGCCGTGCGCCCGTCGAGGATCATCTCCGCCTCGCGGATGGCCTGCAGATACTGCGCACGTGTAACGTCCTTCAGGCAATAGCCTGCGCAGGTGCCCATGTGGTAATTCAGGCACGGGCGGGCACGCCCGATATCGCGCGGGAAACGGCGCGTGCACGTCGGCAGGCGCAGCGTTTTGCAGACGGTATCGATGATCTCCGCCGTCATGCTCCGTCCGCCGTACGGACCGAAGTATTTCGCGCCGTCCTTCTCCGTGCGGTTGACGAGCGAAAACGTCGGGTACGGCTGCGTCACATCCAGACGCACAAAGGGATAGCCCTTATCGTCCTTGAGCAGGATGTTGTATTTTGGCTTGTGCAGCTTGATGAGCGAGTTTTCGAGCACGAGCGCCTCGAATTCGGACTGCACGACGATGACATTGAAATCCGCAACGTGCGCGACCATGGCCGCCACCTTCGGCAGGTGCTCGCCGCGAAAATAGCTCGTGACGCGGTTTTTGAGCGCTTTTGCCTTACCGATGTAGATGACCTCACCGTGCTCGTCGAGCATGATGTACACGCCCGGCAGCAGCGGGAGCATATTGGCCTTTTCGCGCAGCTGTTCGGGTCGGAGTTTTTCCATAGCGTTCTCCTGCTGTGCCGAAAAATCTGCGGTCAGGAAAACAGGGGCGTGCTGTAGACACGCCCCTGTTTCGGTTTCATGTTGTTGGGTTCACTCGGAGAAATCGGAATTGATCAGCGCCGTCAGGGTGTCGATCGCTTCCTGCTCGTCTGCGCCGTCTGCCACGAGGG
>OIZE01001278.1_pt1 | contig 16214 bp, 12 predicted proteins | sample 1588421 | NCBI WGS metagenome assembly OIZE01 (sample SAMN03283251) | human gut metagenome | biome: human-associated habitat; material: feces | host: Homo sapiens | place: USA | collected 2013 | reverse complement strand
CTCCGGCTCTCCGTCAACAAAAACAGTGTCGTCACACTCCCCGCCGAGGGAGATTTTTCCGATGTGACCTCCACTCTGGACTACGAGCTGACCGGTACTGCCCCCGATTCTGCGATCGCCTGTATTGAATACATGTATGGGGATAAAAAGATCGGACAAGCCTATTTGGAGGCCATAAGGGAGCCCGGCTACACTCTGCCTGATGATCCGTCTGCCTCTACCGAGGAGACCTCTGCCTTTACCAAGGAGACCTCTGCGGCAGAAACAGATGCCCCCCTCCAGACAGAGGAAGCCGAAATCAAAAAAAGCTCTGACAACACCGTAAAACCAAAGCTTCCTCCCATTTTAAAGAAGGTACTGATCGCAGCCGCCGGACTGGGTGCAGTTGCCGCCCTTATCTTCGGGATCCTTGCTTTTCGGGAACACAGAGAACGAAATGAGCGGATCCTGCGCCAGCAGCGCCGTGAAAACCGCTTAAAGAGATGGGGCTATTCTACCACAGAATTTGACAAGATAATGGAAGATCATATCCGCTCCCGGTCGACTTATAAAAAGCCCGGCTTCCGGGATCGCTTCCGACGAAAATAGTTTCGATGAAAAAACAGTGAGGACACCGCAAAGGCTGATGATCTGCGATGCCCTCATTCTTATATCCGATGAAGCGAAGTTCTACGCTTCTGTATTCTGTCTTACTCTTTTCTTCGCTTTTTCCCGCTCCGCACGGCGGAGCTTTGTATCCTCCTTCTTTCTGGCGATCAGCTCCGCTCCTTCGCTGTTCACGATCTTTTGTGTCTTGATTGCGAAGACAGAGCCGTCCTCGGAGCGCTTCATCCTGATCTTTCCCTTCACCGGTCCATGCTCCGGACAGGCTGCAAGGCAAAGATAAAACCGCTGCCCATACGAAAACCAGCGGATCTTCTTTCTCAGCATTCTCCGACATTTATAACAAACCATATCCGTGACCTGTTTGTCACTCATTGCGTCCTCTTTTGTTGCAAAGCCTCTGGAAACAAACTTGGAATAATCCGGAAATACAAGAGTAAATTCTTCTTCCCTGCACTGTGGGATCCGGTAATAATCCACGGAAACGTATTCCCCGACCTGATCCATATCAAGCCTCTGCAAGACCCCTCCTGTATACTCGGCATCCTCCAGCGCCCGATGGAACGGGACATTGGCTTCAAGACCGAAAAAATTCACTGCCACATCTAAGGATTCCCTTGTTTTTCCATCAGAATAAAGGCGGCTGTATAATTTCTGCACATCATAAAACAGGAGCGGACTCGCAAACGGGATCTCCATTCCGTGATATATCATATTTCTCTGCAGCTCTGTCAGATCCATACTGCCCCATGTGCAAAAAATATAGTCGTCGCCGCACCATTCAAGAAAGCTCTCCATAACCTGTTTAAACGGCTCTCCCCGGTGGATAAGCTCATCCATCGTTACATGCGTTACCTCAGAGATCGCAAAATGCATCTGGCGGTATACGCAGGGACGGATCAGACGGTGAAATTCCGACAGCTTTTCCATATTTTCATTTAATTTTACGGCTCCGATCTCAAATATCTCGAATGGAAGATGGTCAAGGGACGCTTCTTTCCCCGCGGAGCTCTGATTCCATTCCAGATCAAAAACAATATAACTTTTCATAGTGAAACAAGTATAGCACAGTTTTCCCTGCTTGTAAATTTCAGTTGAGTTTCCGTTCCATCAATATTATACTAAGTGATATAAAAAAATATATAAGGAGAGTATTTCCATGAAACATATTACCGCACTTGCACATATCGCACTGTTTACGAAAGATCTGAATGCCTCTGTAAAATTTTATGAAAAGCTGGGCGGCTCCGTCTGCGGACATGCCGATGTTGAAAAACCCGCCGGAACCAACCACATCACTCTGGTCGCACTTCCCGGATTTGTCCTTGAGATCATTGAACCCCATGACGGAAGCGCTGTCACTTCTGAGGGCGGACTGTTCCCCCACATTGCGATCGAGGTCGATGATATCGACGCTGCCGTAGCTGAACTTAAAGAGGCCGGTATTACAAACTTTAGAAGCGAAGCTCCCATGACACTTCCTATCTTCGGCGGGATCCGGAACATTTTCTTCTTTGGCCCGGACGGAGAGCTGTTAGAGCTCCTTCAGAAGCTGTAAAGGGCAGGGGCTACCGATGAGATCCCATAAAAAAACGGGTAAACTCCTGCATGAAATACAGTCAGATACCCATGTTCAGAAAATGAAAAAATATGTTCAGCACGGACATGTTTCCACATTCGATCATTGCAGAAATGTAGCAAGCTTAAGCTATTATATCAATAAGAGATTTTCGCTTAATGCCGATCTAAAGGTGCTGCTGGTCGGCGCCATGCTCCACGACTTCTACCTGTATGACTGGCATAAAAGGGATGGCGGAAGGCACCGCCTGCACGGCTTCACCCATGCGGAAAGAGCGTGCAGAAACGCAAGAAAATACATAAACATCGATAAGAAAACCGCAGATGTGATCTACTGCCACATGTGGCCGTTAAACCCCCGGAGAGTTCCCGCTTCAAGGGAGGCCTGGATCGTCTGCATTGCAGACAAGCTTGTTTCCCTTCGGGAAACTCTCCTGAGGAAATAAAGCTTCTTTTTTGCCTTACTTCAGCTCGAGTCCTTTTTTATATAACTGATAGGCTTCAAGTCCGGACAGATCTACGTCATCCATAGTGACCGGATCTCCCTTCTTCACATCATTTAAAAGGACGGAACCATTTAACAGATAGAAGGGAGCTGCATTTCCGACTGCTTTTCTTTCAAGAAGCTCCGGTGTCAATCCATCGATCTCATGGTGATGACCGTGAACCGTAAAGACTGTTCCCTTCTTAAGATCTGTGTCGGCAACACCGGCAAGAACAGATACCTGTCGGCACTCCGTATGCGTTCCGACTCCAAGGAAGTCACCGAGAATGATGGAGGCCGGAGTTTCCATTCCCATATAGTGGTATGGGTAATAAATGCAGCAATACTTGTCATTTTTGCTCATTACATGCCCTTTTCCCTTTAAGATATCCCACATCTTCTCATTCTCGCATTTTACGATAATAAATTCGCCGCCGCAGAAGCTGGCTTCATCTTTTCCTCTCAGGTTATAGAATACATCTACAACACCTGTCTTATCAAGAATGCCCCCATCCTCCTTCGGAATGAAGATATTGGCAAGCTCACTGATCTTTGCGATGGGGTAGCTTAAGAACGGGGAGGTCGGAACGAGTCCGGTCACATTGGAAACAAGATTCATCTCGCAGAGATCAGCCGGAATGACATCCAGATATTTCTCCAGAAGCCTTTTTCTTTCCTCCAGTGTTTCCGTTCCCTTATAATACCAGCTGTCCATCATCTCAGGCAGCTTCTCTGCCTTGCAATTTCCGTCCAGATACTGGAAATCGCCGCTTTCCCGATCCCACACGAAATCATATTCGCTGGATTTTCCCGCTGCAACGACCTCAAGTCCAAGAAGCTGTGCCCATGTATAAAGATCGATCAGATTTCTCGGCTGATCGCCGTTTACCAGTGCATACACTGCATTATTCTCAGCAGCGACCTGATTTAAAAGCGGGCCGCATACACTGTCTGTCTCCTTAGATACCATGTAAACGTTAGTGCCCTTTTTCAGTGCGATCAGAGCGGCATCCGAGCTTACAGCAGTATTTCCGGTACACTCAACAAGAGCGGTGATCCCACATTCTGCGACAAGACGGTAATCGCCGACAATGAGAATTGCATCCTCCGGGGCTGCATCGATCGCTTTTTTGTCGTCACAGACAACAATCTTATTCTCATCATATCCGATCTCCTTTAATACGTCCCTGCATTCATCTGTATGTCTGGAGCAGATGACACGCAGCTCCATGTGTTTTACATGGGGGATCTGAGCTAATAAGGTGTAACCATATCCGCGTGTCGCACCGATGATGCCGACTTTTGATACCTTTCCGGATTTGTCATTGATCAGGTTTGTATAATCCATAATTTTTATTAATCTCCTCTAAAGCTGATTATTGTTGATGAATATTTTATGGACGGAATACGATCTTAATTGCCGCATCGTCCTTATCTGCAAGATCAAAGCCCGCCTTGATGTCTGCAAGCTTAAATTCATTTGTGATCAGCGGTTTGATCTTAACAGAACCCTGAATGACCGGGCGAAGTGTATCCGGTACCCACACGAAGCGTTCCTGCCATGTATGATGAACAAGACACGTATTTACGAACTCCAGTCCGTCATCATGCCAGCGGCTGATGTTTAACGTGATCGGGGTGGTCACCCAGCTGTAAAATACAAATTTACCGTTGTGGCGGATCATGGCGCTTGCCGCATTAAAGGATTCGGCTGAACCCGCTGCCTCAACAACAACATCGGCGCCGCGTCCTCCGGTCAGGGCCTTGACCTTTGCCACCGGATCCTCCTCCTTTGAGTTGATGACAATATCCGCTCCGAGAGATTTTGCCAGATTTAATTTTCCCTCAAGAACATCAACAACAATAACCTGATATGCCCCCTTTAATTTAGAGCACTGGGCAATGATCTGGCCTGCATATCCGGCTCCCATGATAACAACGGTATCACCAAGCTGTACGCCTGTATGAAGTCCGGAATACATCGCACATGCCGTCGGCTCACCAAGAGCTGCTATATCCATATCAAGACCTTCCGGAACCGGCTGAAGCTGGAAGTTTTTCGCCTTGAAGTAGTCGGCAAAGTTATTATTCCATCCGAAAGCGATAACCTTATCGCCAACCTTGTAATCACTGACACGGTTTCCTACTGCAACGACCGTACCGCCGCTCTCATGTCCGAGAAGGAATGGAAATTCCGGCGGCTGGCGGAACTCTGCCGTCTGCGGCGGCATGAAGCCACGATAGAAACTCTTGTCAGAGCCGCAGATACCCATCATGTGGTTCTTAACAATGATATCATCCTCTCCGCACTCTAATTCACGCTCGATCAGCTCGATATCGTATGCCTTATTTAAACGTGCTGCTCTGGTAACAAATTTTTCCATGGTCAATACCATTCCTTTCCGATATTATTTTCTGATATTATTTGAAATCCTATTTTCCAATATTATTTTTGATACTTCTTTCCGGTACTGCTTAAATAATGTGAAGGAACACAAGGATGCAGGTAACTACAGCCCCGGTAAATCCGGCTACGGTAGAAGCGCCGCCTACGCCGCGGATACCCTGGTTCACATTCATGTTGGACATGGAAACGGTTACCCAGAATCCGGAGGAGTTGGCATGCTTAAACATCAAAGCGCCTGTACCGCAGGCTAAGAATGCTGCTACCGGAGAGATACCGAGTGTTGCTAACATCGGCTCAACTAAAGCGGCTGCTGTCATTACGCCAAGAGCATTTGATCCGGTCACTACATGGATGATCGCTGCAATAATGATCGGGATCAGGATCGCCGGGAACGGAGACTGTACGATGATGTCTGCGATCTTTTCTGCTACGCCTGCATTTTTAACAAAGGTAGCGAGGGCGCCGCCCATACCGGTAACAACGATCGGGATTGCAGAAGCTACAATACCTTCGTTTACCCAGTCGTTTAAGACTTCCTTGCTTCTCCATTTCTTTCCTGTTAACGGTAAAGAAAGGATACATCCGGTGAACAGAGCTGCTAACGGGCTTCCGATGAAGGCAAGGAAGTTTGCGATCGGCGTTTCCGGAACAAGGATAGAAGCAACGGTATTAAGAAGGATTAAAAACAGCGGGAACAGGATCGGGAGCAGAGATTTAAACAGAGACGGAAGCTCCATGTTTTCACTCTCCGCTGCTGACTTCAGGAATTCCTCCTTCGGAGCAACCGGTGTTTTTAAGGTCATACAGTATAATGTAGCTGCAATTACACTCGGAACGGCTACAATAGCGCCCCAGAGGATCGCCTGTCCGAGAGGAACGTTCAAAAGAGCTGCCGCGGATACCGGGCCCGGTGTCGGCGGTACTAAAGAAGCGGTAACAAGGGCGCCAAGATAAAGAGCAGTACCATAGCTCATCATAGACTTATTTGTCTTGACTGCTAAAAGAGATACGATCGGGATCAGGAGAATTACGACTGTATCTGCAAAGATCGGAATACCAAGGATCGCGGAGCTCAGTGCGATCGCCCAGATCATATTTTTTTCGCCTACAAGGCCGATCGCCCATTTGGTGATCTTGATCGCCGCACCTGTTTTTTCAAGAACCGTACCCATGGTACATCCGAGAACAATAACGATAGCTACACTTTTGATGGTTCCGGAAAATCCGCTGTTGATGGTACTCTCGATCTTCTCCCACGGAGTTTTGAGCGCTACAGAAAGGATCAGAGCGGAAACCAGAATTCCCATTGCTGCGTTTACCTTACATTTTGAGATCAGGATGATCATCAACGCAATAACAACGGCAAAAACAATTAGTACATAAGATGTTGACATGTAAAAATTACCCCCTTCTTAGATTTGCGGCTGCAGCTTGCAGCACATTAATGTTACTCTCATAAATCAGCAATATTTATGCCAGATATTTTTTTCCTTGAAAAAAAATTAATTTTCCTTTGTTTACCTTATATAATTAGCATCTGTACTTTCCGCTTTGTCTTGTGCAAATTTCTCATGACGATGTTGCATTGAAAAAGATGATGCAACACATGAACAGAATTTGAAACATCCGCATCATGCTGCATCATCTTTTATCCTTGATCACTCGATCCTATATTTGATATTTCTGCATTTTTCTCCAGAGGGTGGAACGGTTTATCCCAAGAAGGGCGGCTGCCTTCGACTTATTTCCTCCGCATCGGTTCAGCACCTTCCGGATCCTCTCCTCCTCCGTTTCAATCTCTGCCTCTTTCTTTTTGATTTCCGGAGTATGCCGCGCCTCCTCCAGATCATCCGGATAAAGAGCTTCTCTCATATTTTGGGCTGTGATCCACTCTCCGTCCTTTTGTACGCAGACCCGCTCCACGATGTTCCTAAGCTCTCTTATATTACCCGTAAATGGATAATTGTATAGGAGCGGGATCGCATCCGGGGCTATAAACGGCACCTGCATTCCGGCCTCAGTACACAGCATTTTTACAAAATGAAGAAACATGAGCTCTACATCATTCCCACGCTCTCTAAGGGGCGGGATGAACAGGCGCAAAACATCCAGCCGATACATCAGATCCTTTCTGAATTTTCCCTGTGCCGCCAATTGAGAGATGCTCTTATTGGTCGCAGCAAGGATACGGACATCCACATCGATGACCTTATTATCTCCGATCCTTCTGACCTGCTTCTCCTGAATGACCCTTAAAAGCTTACTCTGAGTCGCCAGAGATATTTCTGCAACCTCATCCAGAAAGAGGGTGCCTCCGTGGGCCTGCTCAAACAGCCCCATCTTTCCTCCCTTGCTGGTACCGGTAAAGGCGCCCTCTACATAGCCAAACAGCTCACTTTCCAGAAGATTTTCTGCCAATGCCGCACAGTTGATCGCCACAAAAGGCCCGTTTTTCCGTTTGCTGGCATTATGGACACTCTGGGCAAACAGCTCTTTTCCTGTTCCGGTCTCTCCAACAATAATTATGTTAGAATCCGATGCCGCATATTTCTTTGCCACGGCTATCGTCCGATCCATCCGCTCGCTCTTATGGATGATATCCTCAAACGTATATCTGGCCTTTAACCCACGCTCATTTAACTTTCTTCGGATCTGACCCTCCAGATCCTGAATAAGCGTTATATCCGTCAGATCCAATACCACACCGGAAATTTCTCTGTTCGCGATCACCGGAGTTCCGCTCACGGAAATTTTTGTCTTTGTACCGGGAATGGTCAGAATCTGACCGGATATCTCTTTTTCTGTTTCCATAACTGTACGATACACTTTGGAAAGATAAGGCAGCGTATCCTCTAAGCTTCGATCCTTCAGGCTGATATTTCCATGCATCTGACGGACGACCCGATTCCTGACTAATATCACACCCCGGTTGTCCACATAAAGGATCCCATCCTTTGATGCATAAATGATCGTCTTATACATCTGGGAAACGATCCTCTCCTGCCGGATCTGGTCGACCGTTCGGATCGCTTCATCAAGGGCCCTAAGGATCGTATCTTCACCTGTCCGTATCACGACAGAATTTATTCCCATCTGTCTGGCCAGCATATTTACCGAATAACCGCCAATAACGGCATCACACCCGGCCTCCAGCACCTTCTGCATGGTATCGGATATCTCATCATGCTCTACCGGAGCGTATGCACGAACATCAATATTCATGATCTTTCCTGCGGTCTCTGCCTCAAATAGCTGACTCCCGAAGCCGCAGATCGCAATTTTCTTTGAATGAAAACGTTCCCCACACTCATGGATCGCACGGATAATATCGTATCCGGATATCGAGAGGTTGATCGTGGGAATCTGATGATACATGGAGGTAGTCTTTCTTGCCGTATATCCTCTCGCGATGATCGCATCGTATTCCCCGGTCTGGACATCCGGTGTATCCTCCACCGTCATAGTGCATATATCCGCGTTCACTCTTTTGGCGTCCTTATGATGCGAAAGAACATATTCCACCTTGCTTCTCAGCTCCGGGTAAGGGACAATAAATAAAAGACGGATCATAAAGCTGCCTCCATTCTGTTATACTGCTGCCGCAATGCTGCAGACACTTTTATTCGGTATGGGCCATCATGTTGCATCTGGTGTTGAATTTTGTTTGATTATACAACAGTGCAACACTTCTCGTCAACGCATCAACGCCTGCTTGGAGCAGCGGATCTGCACATTTATACACATTTTTTTGCTCAATTTCCTTCTTTGCCGGGAGATTTTTCATTTTTATGCTGCCTGCTCCCTGCCCTATCCCGCCTGTGCAAAAAAGCTGTCAAGTTGGCATGTTTTTTGCTATATTTTAATGGTGAATATGTATTTACATCATTTAACATTAGATGATATGAGGAGGATAACATGGCTGTATTAGGATGTATTGCAGATGATTTTACAGGCGCCAGTGACGCCGCATCATTTCTCGTAAAGGGAGGCATGAGTGTAAGGCTCTACAACGGGATCCCGCAGAACAGCGAATCCTGCAGCTCTGCACAGGCTATCGTGATCGCTTTAAAATCGCGTACACAGGAAACAAGCTCTGCCGTAGCAGACAGCCTTCAGGCAGCCCGCTTCCTCTTAGACCATGGTGTGAAACAGATTTATTTTAAATATTGCTCTACCTTCGATTCTACTCCAAAAGGAAACATCGGGCCGGTGGCTGACGCTCTCATGGAGCTTACGAAATCTCCCTGCTCCATTCTCTGCCCCGCACTCCCGGTAAACGGAAGAACCGTGGAAGACGGAAAGCTTATGGTAAACGGAGTTCCGCTTCACGAGAGCCACATGAAAAATCATCCCCTTACGCCGATGTGGGACTGTAGGATCGACCATCTGATGGCTCCTCAGAGCAAGTTCCGCTGTATGAATATCTCCTCGAATGAGCTGGAGCACTTTTCTGTGGAAAGCCTTAAAACAACGCCAATTTACTTGATTCCTGATTATAGAACTGCTGAGGACGGTGAAAGAATCGCTCGCGTTTTCAGCTCACTCCCCCTCCTTACCGGCGGAAGCGGGATCTTGGAGCCCCTTGCAAAGATCTGGGCGAAAAAGCTTGCTTCCTCCGGTACTATCCCCCCAAGTGCGACAACAGGAAACGCACTGCTCTTAGCCGGAAGCTGTTCTAAGGCAACTTTGGGGCAAATCGCATGGTATCAGAGTCAGGGGATGCCCACCTACAAGCTCGATCCGGAAGCTATGATAAATGGAAAGCAGACGCTGGAGGATGCGTGGGAATTTGTTATGAAGTATTCTGCTCCCAATAAGACGGTATTGGTATACAGCTCCGACACACCGGAAAGAGTCCGGGAATTTCAGAAAATGGGAGCCGAGCGTGTTGCTTCTATACTGGAGGGCACTACAGCCGCCCTCGCAGCCCGGGCGGTGAAAGCCGGCTTTACCCGCATCATCACCGCCGGCGGGGAGACCTCCGGTGCTGTTACAAAGGGACTTGGCTTCTCCTCCTACTGGATCGGAGAAAGTGTTGCCGCGGGTGTTCCGATCATGGTTCCCGCTGAACGTCCTGATATACGTCTTATTTTAAAAAGCGGAAACTTCGGCCAGCAGGACTTCTTTGGCCGTGCCCTGTCTATGACCGGTAGCTTTGATCCGGAGCTGGATAGAAAGCTTGAAGACGCCGTCTGGGCAGCCCACAGCCTGTTTGAACGTGGAAAGACCAGCGGCTCCTCTGCCAACATGAGCTTCGCCCACAACGGCCACATTTACGTTACTGCCAGCGGCAGCTGCTTCGGCACACTCAAAAAAGAAGATTTTTCCTGCATTGATAAGGACGGCTCGGTCATTTCCGGTAAAAAGCCGAGCAAGGAATGGCCGCTCCATACAGCACTCTTTGAGAAGGATCCGGACATCGGCGCCGTGATCCACACACACAGTACCTATGCCGTTTTATGGAGCTTTGTTCCCGCCTCCGATGAAAAGGACTGCATACCGGCTCATACCCCTTACCTGAAAATGCGGCTGGGCTCTGTCGGCTTGATCCCCTATGAGAAGCCGGGCTCAGAAGCCCTGTTCTCTGCATTCCGCGAAAGAGTCATGGACAGTGATGGCTTCCTCTTGAAAAATCACGGCCCTATCGTTCCCGGAAAAACAATTATGGACGCCTTCTACAGTCTGGAAGAACTGGAAGAAAGCGCCCACATTGCATGGGAATTAAGGAATAATGAATAAAACTCTATCTGGGAGAGGCGATTAATTTTGCTCTCCCAGATATTTTTCTGTATGCTTTGTGTTTACTGCCTCACAGATCCTGCGCAGTCCCTCCTCTACGGTTGCTCTCGGACAAGCCAGATTCAGGCGGATAAATCCGTCAGAGCTCTGCACAAACATATTTCCGCCCTCAAGAAGCACGCCTGCCTTATAGGCGAAAAACAGCGGAAGATGCTCATCCGGTTCAAAATATGCGCTTAAATCTACCCACGCCAGATAGGTTGCTTCGGAGATCCTGCATTTTGCCTTCGGGAGATGCTCTTTTAAGTAGTTTACCGTAAATTCAAAGTTTCCGTCCAGATAAGCTCTAAGCTCCTGTAACCACTCATCTCCCTTTTCATAGGCAGCCTGTGCTGCGGCAATACTCAACGGGTTATCAAAGTTATAATGGCGGTCCAGCCAGATCTTTCTCATATCTTCATCACGGATAATCACATTGGAGATCATCATTCCGGCCAGATTAAAGGTCTTGCTCGGTGCCATGCAGGTGATAAGTCTTTTATAGTCCGGCATTACCTTTCCAAGGGGTATATGATGCTGACCCAGTCTCAGAAGATCGCAGTGGATCTCATCTGAGATCACCCATAACTGATGCTTCTCAACGATCTTTGCAACCTTTTCCAGCTCCTCCTCTTTCCACACACGGCCGCTGGGGTTATGCGGATTGCAGAAGATCAATAAAGTTGTCTTCTCATCTGCCGCCTTTTTCTCAAGATCATCATAGTCGATCTTATAGTATCCATCTTCATTGATCAGATCGGAGCATACATATTCCCGCTTGCTGAAATCCGCTGCATATTTAAAATATGCGTATGACGGTGTTAAAAACAGTACCTTCTCATCCGGCTTGCAGATATATTCGACCAGCTCGAATAATGCGGGGATGATCCCATTTGACATAACCAGCTCTTTCCGGTCAAAGCTCCAGCCATATTTTTTCATGCACCAGCCGTTAAATGCGTCATAATAGCTCTTTTCAAATACTCTGCTATAGCCGAAGATCCTCTTATTGAGTCTCTCACGGATCCCGTCAATTACTACCTCCGGTGTGGCAAATTCCATATCGGCGACCCACATGCGGATAAATTCCTCATCCTTGTAAGGAAATGTCATCGTTTCATCCGCGTGGAAAATATAGTCACGGAAGCCATCCGTATTCAAAGCATTCGTGTGTCTTCTGTCAATGATCTCATCAAAATTATACATATCTCATTTCCTTTCCGGCTTCACCCTTGTTGTTTGATGCACCAATTTTATCAGACTTTTTCTTTTAAAGTCAAATAAGCCGGAGTTTCTTGGAATGAAACTAAGTCATAAATTTGTTTCGTGAGAATGGATTTTTACCTTCAATTTTTGGCATATCGGCAGGAAAGCTAACTTTTTCACCCGGATATCGTAAATTTGTTGATTTATAATAAATTTTTCCGACAGCCCACTTATGCATTGTTCTTTTTATACGTCGTTCTCTTTATACGTTATTTCCCTTAATACCTTACGGACAGGCAGCACACAGCCGGGAGACACCGACAGCTCATCGACTCCCATTCTTATAAAGGTCTCGGTAAGCGTTGTATCTGCTCCCAGCTCTCCGCAGATCCCCACCGGGATTTTGGCCTCATGGGCGCTCTCCACCGTCATCCGGATCATCTTTAAAACGGCCGGGTGGTGTGCGTCGTAAAACAGCTCAAGCTTCTGGTTCTGCCTGTCTGCTGCCAACGCATACTGTGTCAGATCATTCGTTCCGATACTGAAGAAATCGACTTCACGTGCAAGCGCGTCACTGACCATGACTGCCGCCGGGGTTTCGATCATAATGCCCTGAGGTACATTGCCGAAAGTAATCTTCTGCGCTCTCAGCTCCTCCTTTACCTCCTCCATGATCTCCTTCACCCTGCGAACCTCCCAGACTGACGTGATCATCGGATACATGACCGCAATATTTCCGTATGCACTGGCGCGCAGGATCGCCCTTAGCTGTGTCTTAAATATCTCCGGCTGCGACAGACAGATCCGGATTGCACGATAGCCGAGGGCCGGATTTTCCTCCTTGGGAATGTGAAAATAATCTGCCTGTTTGTCCGCTCCGATATCCAGTGTGCGGATTATAGCACGTTTTCCTTCCATTGCCTCTGCGACAGACCGGTAAATCTTAAACTGTTCCTCCTCATCAGGATAATCCATGCTGTTGAGATAGATGAACTCACTTCGGAATAATCCGATCCCGCCGGCATCATTTTCAAATACCATATCCAGATCGTCGAGGCTGCCGATATTCGCATAGAGGCTTACATGCCGTCCATCTAACGTCACATCCTCTTTTCCCTTTAATTCCAGAAGGAGAGCCTTCTTTTTCTCCTCCTCAGCCTTGCGTTTTAAAAGTCCTGCCCTTACCATCTCATCCGGTTCAATATAAACAGTACCATCATAGCCGTCCACAATCGCTTCTTTTCCGTCCATATCTGCCCGCAGATCTATCCCCGCGTCGACAATGGCCGGGATACCCATGGTTCTGGCTAAAATCGCCGTATGGGAATTGACCGAACCTCCGGCGGTGACAAAGGCAAGGATCTTCTCCTTGTCCATCTGCACCGTCTCAGAGGGTGCCAGATCCTCCGCAAAGATAAGCACCGGCTCCGAAAAGCTCGATAATTCTGTCTTATTTCCCGATAATACAGAGGTCAGACGCTCTGAGACATCTCGGATATCCGCTGCTCTCTGGCGCATGTAATCATCGTCGATCGCAAGAAAAACCGCAGAATAATTGTCGGCTGTCACATGCACAGCATATTCGGCATTGACACCTTCCGCATTGATGATATAGTTGACCGAATCGATATACTCCTTGTCTTCCAGTATCATCTGATGTGCGGAGAAAATAGCTGCATTCTCCTTGCCCACCTTCTCCGTGGCTCTCTCGTATAAGACAGAAAGCTGAGCGATCGCTTCTTTTCTTGCACACTCAAACCGCTCACACTCTGTTTTCGTATCTGCAACATCTGTTTTTAGGATCCGGCGCTCGGTCTTGGAAAATATCTGTATTTTTCCGACTGCGATCCCGCCAAATACGCTCTTTCCGTGATATATCTGCATCTTGCTATCCCCCGATCCATGTCTGATTTTTGTTCCCTTCCGGGCCTTCAAGCCGAACGTCCGTAAGCCTTGGCGCGTGATTCCGGTCAGCGAGGTCGACCTCTTTTCTGCCAAAGCTATGCTATGCCAGATGCACCCACTGGATCAATAGGATCCATGCCAGTCCATAGTAGGTAACGACCGCCACCAAGTCATTTACCGTAGTGATAAGCGGCCCTGATGCTACCGCCGGATCGACCTTGATCCTGTGGAAAAAGAGCGGAACAAGAGTTCCGACTAAGCTGGATGCCACCATCGCCACCAGCAGAGATATTCCAACACAGCCGGATATCATAAAGGCCTGAGAAAGCGAATATCCCTTAAAAATAAAGATATATGCACCGAGGAAGAACAGAGAAAGGATCCCAAGGAGCGATCCGTTGCTGAAGCCGATCCGTATCTCCTTCATGACATGTGCTGCCTTATCCTTCGCACTCAGTTCCTCATCCATCAATACTCGGATCGTTACAGCCAGAGACTGGGTTCCCACGTTTCCGGCCATGTCAAGGATCAGGGACTGAAAGCAGATCACAATAGGAAGCGCGGAAACAACACCCTCAAAGGCACCGACCACACTGGATACTCCCATTCCCAGAAACAGAAGTACAACAAGCCACGGCAGTCGTTTCTTAATACTCTCCAGAGTTGTCTCCTTCAGCTCCTCCTCCTCTGTCAAACCGGCCAGCTTCGCGTAATCGTCACCCATTTCATCATCGATCGCTTCGATCACATTCTGGGCGGTCAGAATACCGATGATCTTCTTATCACTGTTTAATACCGGGAGGGAGTCCTCGGAATAGTCTTTGATCTTTTCGATGTTTTCCGAAATACTTTCATGATCCAGTAAATACGGATAAGAATAGCTGATAATACTGTCCAGCTCATCATACTCGCGCGCAATGATAAGATCCTTTAATTCGATCGCTCCGCAAAAGATCCCGTTTTCATCCACCACATATATCGTTGAGATGTTGTCATTTTCACCGGCCTGACGCACCAGCTCGCGCATTGCCTGACGGATCGTCAGATTCTTGGATATGCAGACATAGTTGTTCGTGATCAGGCTTCCGATCTCATCGTCATCATACGAATTGATCAATCGGATATCTGCCTTGACATCCTCATCCAAGATCGGGCGCAGCTTTGCCTTTACACTCTCATCAATATCGTCCAAAAGCTCTGCCGCATCATCGGAGTCCATCTCATTGATAACGGCGGCAAGCTTGTCGATTCCCAGCTCTTTGATGTATTCATCCGGCTCATCGATATAAGAAATAATGTTGGAGACCCACTCGGTCCCAAGATTGTTATACAGGCTTAGGCGTTCTTCCTTCGTCAGCTGCTCCAGACTCTGAGCAATATCCTTTTCATGATAATCTCCCAGCTTTTCCAGCAGCTTGTCTTTATTGTGCTCTGTCCGGATGATTGAGACGATATCATCTACAAACTCCGGTTTTTTTAATATTTCCTTTTCCACCTCATACCTCCGGTACCGCTCCCGGACCTCGCGGCCGAATTATTTGCGGTTTCTTTTTCTTGATATAATCCTCTGTTTCTGATTATACAAACAATCCTATTGACAGTCAACGCCATTCCGCTCCGTTATCAAGTCGAACATCCCGGGAGACTGGGTGCGATTTTGATCCTTCGGAACATTTTATCTCAATCAAGAAAACTCCCACCTCTTTATGTAATATGAAGTGACCCCACATTTGTGGCAACGTGGATTTACCTGTATACTAGAGTTTGACAAAAAACAAAGGTAAAACCGGATTACAAAAAATATTTTGATGTTTATTGATAATTTGAACTTGAAATTGGTATGAGTTTCCGTCTTAATCTCGGTCAAACACCACTTTATCTACAGTCTGTCAGGGAGTTTTTAACCTTCTTGAAAAAAATCTCAAAAATTTATTCTATTTTGATTGACATTCACAATTTTAGGCATTATGATTAATCCCTACACTCGATTTAAGAAAAAGATTTTGTAGATATTACCAGTGGATTTTTTCTGAAAATCGTGTATAATATAAGTGAGTAGAGATATAAAAACTGCACTTTCACACTTACTAACAAGTGTTTTTTTGGCTGACGAAGCCACCATTGAAAGGATAATTTGACCGACGAGGTCTCTCTGGTTCGCCAGAGTAGGGTATGGTTAGCGCCGTACCCTTTTTTATTTAGTCAAGCGGATATTCGCAATCCGCTTCGCTACTTGCTCATAACCGAATAACT
>OIZE01001260.1_pt1 | contig 16437 bp, 10 predicted proteins | sample 1588421 | NCBI WGS metagenome assembly OIZE01 (sample SAMN03283251) | human gut metagenome | biome: human-associated habitat; material: feces | host: Homo sapiens | place: USA | collected 2013 | reverse complement strand
GCTGGGGCGTGGCAGGTGCGGCGGTGGCAACGGCATTGGGGCAATGTGTCGGCGGCTTGATTCCCTTTGTTTATTTTGCAAGGAAAAACAGCAGTCGGCTTGCCTTGGTAAAAACAAAATTACTGGGGGGTGCGCTGCTGCGAACCTGTACGAACGGCTCCTCCGAGCTGGTGTCGAATATTTCCATGTCCTCGGTGGGAATGCTCTATAATGCACAGCTGATGAAGGTTGCGGGGGAAAACGGCGTGGCGGCGTATGGCGTGATTCTATATGTCAATTTTATTTTTATTGCGATTTATCTGGGTTATGCCTATGGCTCTGCGCCCATCGTTGCCTTCAACTATGGTGCGGGGAAGAAGGCGGAGCTGCAGAATGTGCTGAAAAAGAGCCTGAAGCTGCTTTTGGGGACAGGCATTGTGCTGCTTTCGATAGGGGTGCTTTTTGCCGGCGTGCTTTCGGGGCTTTTTGTCGGCTATGATGCACAGCTTTATGCCATGACTGTGAGAGGACTTCGCTTTTATGCGGTTTCCTTCCTTTTGAGCGGCTTTAATATTTTCGGTTCGTCCTTCTTTACGGCATTGAACAACGGGATGGTTTCTGCGGCAATTTCCTTCCTGCGTACAGTTGTTTTTGAGGTGGCGGCAGTTTTGATTTTGCCTCTCTTTTTTGGCTTGGATGGCGTTTGGTGCGCCATTACGGTGGCGGAGCTTGCCTCTATCCTGATTACCATAGGTGCTTTCTCCGCCCTGCGAAAGAGGTATCAGTATCTGTGAAGTGGAGAATTATCCCTCAATTCTTACAATTTTCTTAGAATTTTATGAAGAAAAGGGGAACTTACTTGCAATGAGTGGAGATTTACGCTACAATCGGATTGAGAAAAGCGGTGTTCTGTTGCCTTTTGTCGGGCTGCGGCGCGAAGGCATGAAGGAGGAATCCCTATGAAGAAACAAAGAAAAAGCAGAGGATTGGGTATGACTTTTATTATTGTCTGTCTGGTTTTATCCGGCTGTGGCGCAGGTACACAGGAGGCGGCGCTCGGCTCTGCGGAGGAATATGTGCAGGCGGCAAAAACGGCACTTGCAGGACAGGACAGCTTTACGGCGAATTTTGATGCCACGATTGCAATGAACAACGCAGGAAGGGGCAGCATGACTACAAAGGGAACCGTAACCTTCGTGAAGGAGCCGCTTTATATGAAAGTGGATACGGATATGGGCTTTGATAATGGCAGCCAGAGATACATTCTTTATCTGCAAAAGGGCGAAGCGGAAAAGAACGAGGATGGCGTGAATCAATACATGAATTATGATGGACAATGGACGGAAATGACCTTGCAGAAAACCGATGCCATGAACAGCGTGCAGATTTACAACACGGCGGAAAACATGGAAACCCTGCTTGCGGCGGCAGAAAACTGCACCATGCAGGAGAACGGCGGCAAGGCTGTCATTTCTGCGGATATCCCTGCGGAAAAGCTGTATGATGTGGAGGCGGCAGGACGTTTCTTCCAGATTGCAGGCATGAGCAGCCTTTCTGAGGTTTATTTCAAGGGTATAGGGGATGTGCCTGTTACCTTTGTGTTGGACAAAAAAACAGGCGCGCCGATTTCCTATGAAATAGATTTGGCGCAGGCCTTGGAAAAGGTCACGAATAATGTGCTTTCGGAGCTGAGCAGTGATAATGAAAGCAGTGGTATCACCGTGCAAACCTACCGCATTTCCTCCGAGCTGACACAACTGGGCAATGTGAAGGCTGGAGAGATTCCGGATGAGGTCAAGAGCAGTGCTATCAATTATGAAAGAGAGATTTCCATGTTGGAATCCGATAAATAAGAAATAAGAGACAACAAAAACCCGTTTTGCATGGCGCAGGGCGGGTTTTTCTTTGATTTCAGTGGATTTTATGGGAAATAGGGCTTTTATTTTGTATGATATTCATGTTATAATCAAATTTAGTTTGTTTTTTGAACATGGCGGCGAAGGTGCCGTAGCGTAATAAAAAAAGGAATGAGAAAAAGGAGAGAAAAACATGATCGCTGCACAGGGTGTCAGCCTCCAATATGGCGGCAGAGTACTTTTCAACGATGTGAATATCAATTTCACAAAGGGCAACTGTTACGGACTGATTGGTGCCAATGGTGCCGGTAAGTCCACATTTCTGAAAATTCTTGCAGGGGAGCTGGAACCCAATAAGGGCTCTGTATTCATTACCCCCGGGGAAAGAATGGCAGTTCTGAAGCAGGACCATTTCCTGTTTGATGAGTTTGATGTGGTAGAGTGCGTGTTATATGGGCATAAAAGACTGTATGATATCCGCAAGGAGAAGGACGCACTTTATATGAAGGAGGACTTCACAGACGAGGACGGCATTAAGGCGGCAGAGCTGGAGGGTGAATTTGCGGAGCTGGACGGCTGGGCTGCGGAATCCAATGCGGAAATGCTGCTGAACGGTCTGGGGGTTACGAATGAATTCCATTATGCGAAGATGAAGGAGCTGACAGGCGGACAGAAGGTGAAGGTGCTTCTGGCACAGGCATTGTTCGGCAATCCCGATATTCTGCTTCTGGACGAGCCTACCAACCATCTGGATATCCATGCGATCAAATGGCTGGAGGATTTCCTGATGAACTTTGAAAATACGGTTATCGTAGTTTCCCATGACCGTCATTTCCTGAATAAGGTCTGCACAAATATTGCGGATATCGATTATGGCAAGATTACCATGTTTGTCGGCAACTATGATTTCTGGTACAGTTATACCCAGATGACACAGCGTCAGCTGAAGGATCAGAATAAGCGCGTGGAACAGAAGATTAAGGAGCTGCAGGACTTCATCCAGCGCTTTAGTGCGAATGCCTCCAAGGCGAAGCAGGCAACCTCCAGAAAGAAGCTGTTGGATAACCTGCAGATGGATACCATTAAGCCCTCCAGCCGCAGATATCCCTTCTGTAGCTTTAAGCAGGACAGAGAGGTCGGCAACGATGTGCTTTTGGTGGATGGAATTTCCAAAACCATTGACGGCAAGAAGGTGCTGAATGATGTTAGCTTTATGATTCGCCCGCACGAAAAGGTTGCCTTTGTCGGCAAGGATGAAATCGCAAGAACTACGCTGTTCCAGATTCTGATGGGCGAACTGGAGCCGGATGAGGGCAGTTTTAAATGGGGAATTACCACAAAAACCGCATATTTTCCGAAGGATAACACAGAATATTTTGAGGGCAACAAGGACAGCCTGATTGAATGGCTGCGTCCCTTTGCAAAGGAAGGCGAGCAATACGATTCCGATATTCGCGGTTGGCTGGGCAGAATGCTGTTCAGTGGTGAGGAAGCGCTGAAGGAGGCCGGCGTGCTTTCCGGTGGTGAAAAGGTAAGATGTATGCTTTGCAAGATGATGATGAGCGGCGCAAATGTGATGATTCTGGATGAGCCTACCAACCATTTGGATCTGGAATCTATTACAGCACTGAATGAAGGGCTGACGGAGTATAAGGGGACACTGCTGTTTGATTCCCACGACCATCAGTTTGTGCAGACCATTGCAGACAGAATCATTGAAATCCTGCCCGGCGGCATCATCGACAGACAGATGACCTATGACGAATATATCGAGGATGAAAGCATTGACGCAATCCGCGAAAAATTATCCTAAACGGGATATGCTAAAAAAATAAGTTCTGTAAGCTTACTGCCTCTGCGCTTTGCGTAGGGGCAGCTTTTGGAGGGATGAAATATGAGATATATCTTTTTGGCAATCGGATTAGGGGTTTTGATTGGCTATCAAGGTTGGATTCGGGAGAGGGGAATCCGCTGGAACAGCAGATTGCAGACGGTTTGGCTGCTGCTTTTGATTTTCTGCATGGGCGTGAGTATCGGCAGAAATGGTGAGGTGGTCAGAAGCCTGCCGCTTTTGGGTGGTAAGGCAGTGCTGTTTGCAGTGATGACGGCGATTGGCAGTATTGCTGTGGTTTATATTCTTTCCACGCTGTTTTTGGAGAAGGAGGGGAAGAAATGAGCCTTGTGATTTTGATTGTTCTGGTGCTTGGCGTTGGGGCAGGATACCTGATGCCTGCGGATGTGAGCGGCTTTCTGGATAGCGCATCCACCTATATGCTGCTGCTCCTTTTGTTTTCCGTCGGGATTGATACAGGGCTGAATAAGGCTGTTTTCACACGCATTAGGGAATTGGGCTTTCGGATTTTGCTGATTCCGTTCGGGGTTGCGCTCGGCTCCCTTTGCGGCGGTGTGGTGACTGCCTTTTTGCTTTCCCTGCCTGCAAAGGAGGGCTTGGCGATTTCCGCAGGCTTGGGCTGGTATAGCCTTTCCGGCGTGCTGATTACGGAGGCAGGCAACCCCGTCGGCGGTACGATTGCGTTTCTCGCAAATGTGTTTCGTGAAATGCTGACGTTTGTCATTGTGCCGTTTGTGGCAAGCCATTTGAATTATTATTCCGCCATTGCGCCGGCAGGGGCTACCTCTATGGATACCACCTTGGGCATTATCAGCAAGAACACGAATGGTACGATTGCTGTGCTTGCCTTTGTGAACGGCATTGTGTGTACGCTTCTGGTGCCGCTTTTGGTGCCGCTGTTCCTGTAAAAGAGAAAAATGAAAAAAATATAAAAAATGTGTTGACAAAAGTGTTTCGGTGCGGTATTATAATCAAGCGCACTGAGATGTGCGGATGTGGCGGAACTGGCAGACGCGCTAGATTCAGGTTCTAGTGGGCATTGCGCCCGTGCAGGTTCAAGTCCTGTCATCCGCAGTAATTGCGGAAAAGACCATCGAGAAATCGATGGTCTTTTTTTTATGCAGGCAGAATAAGACGGGCCTTTAACGGCTGCCTGAAATAGGAATGCAGTGCATACACCGGCTTAACAGTGTCTATGATTTGTCAGCTGTTGCAGCCGTTTTTCTGCATGAAGAAATAATGCTGCTGCTTCAGATAATCTCTGGCGTAGTCCAGAGCTTCTCCGAAACGCTGGAAATGCACGATTTCCCGTTCTCGCAGGAAGCGTAGTGGCGCGAGCACATCGGGGTCATCCGTCAGGTCGATGAGATATTCGTAGGTGCTGCGCGCTTTTTGCTCTGCTGCGTTGGCGTAAGTGCAAAGAAAAAGGCAGGGGAATCAAAGGATTCCCTTGCCTTTTTGAATTTTGCGATTATTCGGTGGTAGGATTCCCGGTGTTATCGGAATCCCCGCCTGCCGTATTGCCGACAGTTATGCTATCCCCTACCTTGACCCACGTATCCGTGTCATCAACCTGAACCCAAACAGCATAGGTACCTGCTGTGACATTGTCGAATGTTGCCGTATAGCGCCTGATGGGTATACGGTACTCGTACTTTTGGCTGCCGGATAGGGCGAAGTAGTAATGAGGCTCTTTACTTTCCGTATTGCGCATATCTGTGCCGGAAATTGCATTATTGTCTTTGCCGTCGTAGGATGTTGTGCTCGTCGGTACAAGAGCCACATTCAGAGTCTTACCCTCATTCAGAAACAGAACTTGGAGCGGCACTGTCACTGTTGTATCCGCAACGCTAGCTTTTTCGGCAAGAACCTTGGGTTGGTACACCCGCACATCCTCCGCTGTCAGCTTCAAGCCACCCTGCGGGATATACCAGCCGGCTGTTTTCCCCTCATTCGCGAGGGAAACTTTGTCGGACGGGATGGTAAATGTCACTGAGGTTGTTTTGTGGGGGTTCTTTTCCTCTCTATCGAAGCTATTCACCGCAACCGCAGGAAGCTGCTCCGATGTGACTGTCATGCCTAAAAATACAACAAAATTTGGTGGAGTGGTATCTGTTTCCGTAGTGGCTGATCCCACGGAGATAGAATCTTGAAACAATCCGGAATTGCTAGAATTGACGGTCTCTTCCGCGCTTATGTCTGCTTCATCGGACACTGTAATCACAGAAGCGGTTCCCGTGCCTTTCAGGCGAATATAGACATTAGCTTTATCTTTGCCGGAGGTAAGCAGTGTGGGTAATTCGTCTGCTTTGCTGACCGGCGCACCGACTGTGCAGGTGTAAGTCGCAACCTCTTGGCCCAAGTTCACCGTGCTACCGTTGGAATCCGTATAATTTAGTGCCGTAACGGTCAGCTGTACGGTTTGCGGCTCAGTCGCCTTTCCGGTTACCCGTATATATTGTCTCTTGTCTCCGCCGGTATTCTCCCATAGTAGTTCTGCACCGGCATTATCTTGCATGCTCCATACAAGCTTGACGCGGTATCTCCGGTGTCATTGATTTTGATCCATGTAGCCTCCCACGGCAAGGCAATGCCATTCGTACTGCCAATCGCATTGTACTTCTCCGGTGTCCATGGCTGTTTGCTATCTGAGTAAGCATAATTGCTGTTACCCGTCCCCAGCCATGTCCTTATATTTGCCAAAATATTCTCATCCGTAAATGCATCGCCTGTTTTGGCGTTACCCAGATCAGTCTCGAGTTTTTTCGCTGCAGTCGTTATCTGATCCGCAAAGGTATCAATGGTTTTCTGATTGCGGTTGTCTGCACCGGGGTTATAGCTGTCTGCGTTCTTTATTGAATGTTCGCCGTCGGTCAAAAGTTTCTTCAGCGCACCGGCTACGCTTTCCTGCACATATTTTACCCCTTGAGAAACATTCCTTTCGTCGTCGTTTGTCGGCAGCAGATAGATTTTGTCCGGATTCGCCAGTGCCTCGGCTTCCGAATTTATGGTTCTATCCAACTGCACCCATGCCGCATTAAGTGCTGTCTGCAGCTTTCTATTATCCCTATTCTTTACATAAACATGAGCGGTAATTGTGCTTGATTGTGAGAATACATACCCGGCGGGTAGAGTAATATTGGCGCAATCACAGTGGAATGGATACTCCATATATCCACTCATTTCGCCTGAGCTGGACGATGGCGAACCGAAACGATTCCAGCTGTCTTTATTTTTTATTGTACCTACAATCAGAGAACCATCCTCGCATTTCAGGAGAACCTCGGTCGGGAGAGCCTCTTTTATTTCTTTGTCAATCTCAGTGTACGACTCTATTCGTTCATACTGCACAATGGTGTCCGTTGTCAGTTGTTTCTTCGTTGCATTGTTTGCCACAACCGTAATGGTGGCTTTTGCGGTCAGTGTGCCGTTGCTGTAGGCGTAGCCCTCGGGGATTTTTACCGTCCCGACAAAGGTATAGCTGCCCGCGGTATTTCCATCGAAGGCACCATTTTTGATTTTCGCCGTAACATCCTTGATTTTCTTGTTATCCACCAACAGCGTTACCATGCTCGGCAGGGATTTTTTCGCCTCTGTCTCGTCCTTGAGGTCGCCGACATTCATCTGAATCTCACCGATGGGGTTCTTCAAACCGTTGATTGCAATCTTCGGTGTGGATGCTGTGCCGCCACCACCACCACCACTGCTGCCGCCTGTGATGGTGGGCGCTTTTACCCCTGTGGCGGTTACCGTCTTTTTCACGCTTAGGCTGCTATCCAGCATTACGCCGTTTGCGCCGCCAGCGCCAGAGGCAGGAATTTTTGGGTAAAAGTGTGTCTTCCCATCTCGTTCCTCCTTTTCCGTGAAAATCATAAAATTCTAATTGTGATTTCACATTCGTTATAGCAGGAAAAATTCTTTTTGTATATCCTACTAAAGTAGGATTGGAAAAAATTTGTATATTATTTTAACAGGCGGATTCCTGCTTCGGTTTGCGTATAATCTCCATTTGTTGGGAAACACTAGCTTGCAAAAGGAAAAGAAGGGACGGTTGATTTATGAGCAACAATATGGATTTAGGCTATGAAATGTTTTGCTATCAATGCGAGCAGACGGCAAACGGCAAGGGCTGTACGAAGCTGGGCGTTTGCGGAAAAACGGCGGAGGTTGCCAATTTGCAGGATTTGCTGATTTTTCAAATTAAGGGTATCAGCTGTTACGGCAAGGCGTTGCTTGCGCAGGGGAAGGAGATTGACAAAAGCGTGATTCGCTTTATCGAAAATGTGCTGTTTACCACGCTGACGAATGTAAACTTTGATGCGGCGGTTCATGTGGAGCTGCTGAAGGAATCGCAGGAAATCAAGGATACGCTGAAAGGCATGACAGGGGAGATTGACAATCATACGGCACACGTTACCTATACCCTCCCCGAAACCAAAACCGAAATGCTCAAGGATGCACCCATGGCAGGCATTATGTATGAGGATTTAGATCCCGATATCCGCTCCTTGCGGCAGACGGTGCTGTATGGCTTGAAGGGCATCAGTGCCTACGGGCATCAGGCGAGGGAGTTGGGGTATTACAGTGACGAGGTGGACAATTTCTATATCGAGGCATTGGAGGCAATTACGGATGATAACCTGACGGTAGAGGAGCTGATTCGCTTGACGATGCGCACAGGCGAGATGGCGATTGCCGTTATGCAGAAGCTGGACGAGGCAAACACCGAGGTTTACGGCAATCCTTCTCCGCATACCGTTGATGTTCACATGAAAAAAGGTCCGTTTATCGTGGTTTCCGGGCATGATTTGAAGGACTTGGAAATGCTTTTGAAGCAGACGAAGGGCAAGGGCATCAATATTTATACGCATGGGGAAATGCTGCCCTGCCATGGCTACGAGGGCTTGAAAAAATATCCGCACTTGGTCGGGAATTTCGGCGGTGCGTGGCAGGATCAGCAAAAGCAGTTCGACAATCTGCCGGGGTGTATTTTGATGACAACCAACTGCCTGATGCGCCCGAGAGAAAGCTACAAGGACCGTATTTACAGCACGAATGTGGTCGGCTGGGAGGGCGTGAAATATATCGGCAAGAAGGAAAACGGCGAGAAGGATTTCAGCGAAATCATTGCGCAGGCGTTGGAATTGGGCGGCTATCCCGAGGATGAGGAGGCACATGAAATTTTGGTCGGCTTCGGGCATCATGCCACATTAGGCTATGCCGATAAAATCGTGGAGGCGGTCAAGAGCGGAAAGCTCAGACATTTCTTTTTGATTGGCGGCTGTGACGGCGCAAGGCCGGGGCGAAATTATTATACGGAATTTGCGAAAAAGGTGCCGCAGGATTGTATCATTTTAACCTTGGCGTGCGGCAAATACAGATTTAATAAGCTGGAGTTCGGCGAGGTGGCAAGTCTGCCGAGATTGCTTGATGTGGGGCAGTGCAACGATGCCTATTCCGCCATCCGCATTGCAACGGCTTTGGCAGATGCCTTTGGGACGGATGTGAACGGCTTGCCGCTGTCCATGATTCTTTCGTGGTATGAGCAGAAGGCGGTGGCGGTTTTGCTGGCACTCTTGAGCCTTGGCGTGAAGGGCATTTATCTGGGGCCGACACTGCCTGCATTTTTAAGCCCGAATGTGCTGCAGTATCTGGTGGATACCTTTGATTTGCGTGCTGTCAGCAACCCCGAGGATGATATCAAAACCTGCTTGAAGCAGAATATGTAAGAAGAAAAATCGGTTTCGGCGGAAGCCGATTTTTTTATTACAAAAACGGCGAAAAAATAAGGTTGCCGTCTCATACTTTGGTAGGATGTTCATTGCGAAAAGAATCTGCTATAATTTTGGCAAATGCAGTATTTTCGTGGGTTTTGTCGAAAAATACAGCGTTCGCAGGATATTGCTTGATGGAAGGACACAAGAGAAGGAAGGGATTTTATGAAGAAAAAGCTAATCAGTCAGTTGGTGTGCGTGACAATGGCGCTTTCTCTTACGTCTGTGTCGGCGCTTGCCGAGGAAACAAACGCAGCGGCGGAGGTAAATGAGGGTGCCGCAGAGGGCAAGGAAGAAGGAAAGGAAGAACCGCAGGAAGAAGAACAAGCAGCACCACAGCTGAACACTATGGAACAGAGAAGCAATGCTGTGGCGGTGCAGGCAAATGATGGGGAAACGAAAAATATAACAAAAACAGGGCTTACTTTAGGCAACACTGATAACCCGTTGCCGACGGAAGAAACAACATACGCCGCAGGAGGCGGAACAGTTACCTTTATTCCGGCAATTCCTCCTGCAACAGAAGGCGAAAATGGAACAAATGCAAAGCTTGTGCTTGATAATGCCGAGATAAACTGCCCTGGATTCACTGCGATTGCTTTCAAGTCCGAGGAGGATTTGGATATTGAATTAAAGGGCACGAACGTATTTACGGCAAATAACGGTATAGCATCCGAAGGTAATCTCAATATCATCGGAGAAGGGACACTTAAAATCAAGGGTACGGAAGATGGAATTGAGTCGGAAGGCGGTATTGCTGTAAACAGCGGCACGATTGAAATTTCTGATTTTCAATCTGTCAGGGCTACAAGGGCAGGTTTGCGTGCAAAAGAAGGCGATGTTACCATAAACGGCGGAACGGTAACCATCCGTTCGGAAGAAAGCGATATTCACGGAATATATGCGTCCCCAAATAGTAAAGATGAATTCGGTACTGTATATATTGATGGCGGCAAAGTGGATATCAATGTGAAGGATAGAGGAATATATGCCGGCAAGAATATTGTAATAGACGACAAAGCAGATGTAGATGTTATAAGTACAGATGATGACGGCTTACACTCTTATGAAGGCAATATTACAATAGGCGGCAATGCAGTTGTAAAAGTTGTGTCTGAAGATGATGATGGCATATATGCTGATAAGGGAAAGGTTGAAATAAGCGGTAGTGCAAACGTAACGATAAATCCTCTTACAGCCTTTGTAATATCTGTTTCTGAAAGCCCGGAAGTATATTCGGCAACTGCATACGGAAAATGCGATACCAACAATTATGATGATGATATAAGCAAGCTTGAGGTGAAAGAGGATACCGAGCTTACAGTAGACCGATGTACACATATTGAGATTGCAAATGCTGAGAATTTGACCGTAGACGGAAAGATTATAAATAACGGAACAATTGTTATCCCTGCTGAAGATTGCACTAAGCTGACAGGTAAGCTTACAAACAACAATATGCTTACAATCATAGCAGATGATTCTGTAGATGCCGCAGAGATGATACAGGGGATGGGAATGGAAGACGGTGACGGCATTATCCGTGTTTCTAACAGTGATGGCAGTGTAAGTTCTATGTACACAAATGACGGAACACAACTAAAGACACAAGAAGCTATTGTTATCAAGGATATTGCTGATACAACCGACAATACGCCTACAGGGGAGTATTTTGATGAAAACGGCAAAGGCTATAGCTGGAACGCTGCGACCAAGGTTCTTACATTGAAGAATATTGTGCCCAATAAGGTTGAAATTACTTCTGCGAATGATGTGACGATACAAATCGTAGGGACTGCGTATGTGGTAGAGGAATTTAAGTTCTTTGGCGGCGAAACCTTCCAAAATAAAACTGTTACAATAACAGGGGAGAGAGTAAAAGCTAGATATATTAAATCCGAAAATATAAATGTTGTGATTGCAACCCAAAAAGTGAATATAGAAATCATACAGAATGTTTTTTCGTTAGAGAGTGGACGATTATTTCTATCAAGCTGTTTTGTGGGCGGCTGAAAATGGAATCGTAAGCGGCATGAGCGAAACAAGCTTTGCCCCCAACGAGAGCATTACAAGAGAACAGCTTGCGGCAATTCTTTATAGATATGCTTTGTATAAAGAGTATGATGTATCTCAGGGTGGCATGATTATAAGAGAATTTGATGATTATCATGAAATTTCGGAATATGCGTTTAGAAGCCTTACACGGGCATTAAATTCCGGCATTATTTCCGGCAAGGGAAATGCTGTGCTTGACCCGAAGGGAAGTGCAACAAGAGCCGAGGTGGCATCTATGCTGAGGCGCTTTTGTGAAACATTCGTAAAATAAAATTGATTTGTTAAATGGAGGATACCCTCTTTGCCAAATGGCAGGGAGGGTATTTTTTTATTGCAGTGCCAAAATGAGAACACTTATCAAGAAGGAAAAAAGCGGTTGCAAATGAAAAAGAGGCAAATTATAATGGAATTTAGTTAGCTATAGCTAACAATATAAAAATCACTAGAGAAGGGTGGAGGAAAATGAAAACAATTTACAGCAGCATCAGTAAAAGAGTATTCAGTCTGCTTGTTGCACTTATTATGGCAATTTCGACAGTTCCTTTTGCGGCAGCTTCGGCATTTGCGCAGGAACAGGGAATTTCCATCACAACAAGCACCATTACACCGAATACAAAATCGGTTGAGGTTACACTTGCGCAAAGCGGAGAAGTTGGCTTTGTAAGAGTCATACAACTTGACAGTGAGGAATCCTATAGTGGTTCCATGCTTTTGAATTCGGAAGTGGCTTTGAGCGAAATAGTTCCTTATGCAACCTTAAACGAAGGAAATAATACGATTGTGCTTACAGGCACACCGGTAGTAGGCAAAAAGGTGGTAGCAGTTTTGCGAGATGCAAGCGGTGAAACGCAGGATTATGTTTCTGCACCGATTACGGTCACTGCCTCCGGCACTTCTTCCGGCGGAGAAACAACCAAACCGACACAGGCGGAAATTTTGGCAGGCTGCGAGGTAACAATAGATGGTTTTGCAGGCGGAAAAATTACAGAGGATGCAACATCCCTTACGGCAAATGTAAAGCTGCACAGCAGTGTGAAAAGCTGCTACATGATTGTTGCGGTATATCCCGCAAATACAGTCTTTGATCCCGACAGCACCGCCACAAAGCAGCTTTATTCGGTACGGGTGGAAAACGGAAAAAGCTATACCTGTAATTTCGCAGAGTCCCTTCTCCCTTTGAAGGTGGGGCAGAAGGTATGCGCTTATCTGAATGTGCCTGTTGCAGAAACGGAGAATGATGTTTTTTACAAGCAAAAGCAATCCCGTGAGCTTACGGTTGTGGATAAAAACGGCGAGGGCTTTCGGGATTACACATGGCCCGAGGTAAGCATTGCGGATAAGGATTTAAAAGCAGGCGATACCAAGCTGCACATCAATTTTTCCGCAGATGAGAGATTGCTTGCATATGCAAAGGATGAAAATGTAGATTTCAATATGACAGTTTCCATCCAGCAATATCCGCAGGATAAAACATTCGACTTTGAAGGCAACTATATGCGCAGATTGACGATTCCCCTGCAGTTTACGGAAAATCTGACAAACTATGAAATCAATCTGGAGGAACCGCTTCTGGCAGGCTATCGTGTGCGTGCCGTTGTATATTGGAACCAGGTTACGGCGCTGTATATTCCTAAAGGCAATGACTACGAGGCGGCAGGCATCCTTGATGATTCTGTTTTGATTCCTGCTGTGCCTGTTGCGCCGACAGTGAAAATCAACGCAGATAAAATTAAGGCAGGTGCGAGCGCAGTAAGCGTTGTGGTTGCCGGTGATGTGGAAGAAGGCTCTAACCTTATCATCAGACAATATGCGTCTGCGGATGCGGTACAGGGGAACGATTGGGAATTTTTCGGCAGCAAGAGTGTTTCCGAAGCAGGAATGGTTTCGGTAGAGAAAAATTCCTACGGGAAGGAATTGGCAGGAGACAAATATGTTGCGGCAGTGCTGATGAAGGGCGGAACGGTTGTTGCATATTCCAATGCGGTTCCCGTTGTTTTGGAGACAGAGATGGAAAAGCCCGTACTGACTGTGAACGGGAATGTATATGAAGGGGATACCAAGGTAAGTCTTGCGGTGAGCAAAACGGATTTAATCCCCTCCGGCAAGGGAATGATTTTCCTATATAAAGCAAATAAAAACGGAAATGTTGATGTATATGAAGACCCCGTTTCTGTCGGCAGTAAAAGCCCTGTTATCAGTGGGGATAATGTAGAAATCACTATTACAAAGGCTTTAACGGCAGGGGATGTGATTATTCCTTATATCTATTATGTTGATGATGAAGATAAAACGCATTATTACCCCGGCACAGCCTTTACGGTAAAAGCGAAAGCGGAAGGGGACAGCATCAGCGTTTCCCCCGAAGCACTCACAGCAGATACGGAAAGCATTACGGTTTCCGTAAACGGATATGACAGCTATAAGGGCGGCTATGTGTTTGTAAGGCTTGCAGACAGAAACAATACACATCCGGATGCTGCGGCATCCCTCAAGAGTCAGAGCTTTACGGGAAGCGGCAGATATACCTTTGATGTAAAGGGAAATCTTACGCCTGAAAAATATGTATTGGTATATCTTTACAAATGGGATTCTGACACTGACAGAACCTATTACAGTGATGATAAGGTTTATATTCTGATTGGCGGCAAGGTGGTAAAAGAGCCTTCTGTTGAAATTACCTCCTCCAAAATTCTTTCTACGGATAAGAATCTTTATGTAAAGGCGGATTTCGACAATGCGCTTACAGGCAATTTGAAGCTGTATACCTACCGCTATGGTGGTGCATTTGACAGTGCAAATGTAGGAAATGCTTTGCTGTATTCCGGTGCGGTAACGCCTTCCGCATACAGCAGTAAAATTACATTTACCAATGATTTGACGGCAGGAGATAAAATCGTTGCGGTGCTTACGCTGCCAGGCGGCGAAAGCGAAGTGGTAAAAATCTCCGATGCAAAAACCATTCAGGCACCCCCTCAGATTATAGAACCCTCTGCTTATATCAGAGAGGAGCATGTATCCGAAGGCGATACAAAGATGGAAACCTATCTGAACTTTGAAAGAAATTATTATGATTCCGTAAGCTATGTACTGTATAACTACACAGGCGAGGAATTGGATGAAAGCAAAGCAAAAATTGCGGCAGAAAGCAGCATTTACAGCCCCGGCGTAACAACCATGGGCTTTAGAGAAAGCGTAAAGCCGCTGAAAGCAGGCTCCAAGCTGATGATTAAGCTGACGCTTGTGAAAAACGGCGTAAGCAAAGTGGTATATTCCAATGCGAAAACCGTTGAGGCGGCACCCGATTGGGCAACACCTACCGTTTCTATTGATGTTGCCGCAGTCAGAGTGACAGATACTACCATTCCTGTAACAGTGACATACGATGCAGGCTATACGGAAATGAGCGACTATTATTGCAACGTAACAGCATATCAGTTCCCCTCCGACTATACAGATGATGAATTTGAGAAGAAGGAGCTGCATGAAAGCTCGATTACACAGCGTATCGGTCAGCGTGATGCGAATAAAGCAAGCAAGGAGCATTTCACAACCATCAATATTCCCGTTAAGGCGAATACGTTTGAGGCAGGAAAACGATTGATTGTAAAGCTTAGACTGCCTCATCCCGAATGGGCAGGAGAGGAAGCGGATTATCTTTCCTATTCCGTTCCCATTATTGGTGCGGAGGAAGAAATCCCCGCAGCAAAGGTACTGCTGTTCAACCTCGGTGCGGATACCGTAAAGGGCAGCAAAATCAGAGCAATTCTGGAGGAAATGGGAATTAAGGCAGTTACGGTTGAAAAAAGCCAGATTAACCAGTCCGTTGGATATCTTGCAGGGTACAAAGGCTTTGCAGGGGATGCAGAGGCATTTACAGGCAGTGGCTACACAGCGGAATTTATGCTGATGAGCGGCTTGAGCGAAACACAGCTTGACCAGTTTCTTGCAAAAATGCGTGCGGCAGATGCGGTGATTGACCATAAGGCAACAGTGACAGAAACCAATAAGCAGTGGAGCTTTAAAGAGCTGATTGGTGAAATCGAAGAGGAGCATGAAGTAATGCAGGCTTGGCTTGCACTGAAAAATGCAGTGAAAGAGGCAGAGGCTTTGCAGGAAGCAGATTACTCCGCAGAGAAATGGGCGGCATTTGCAAAGGTTTTGGCGGATGCAAAGGAGGTTTCCAAGGTTGAAGCGACGGCAGAGGAATATAACAATGCCACAAAAGCCTTGCAGGATGCCTATAAAGCACTGACTGCCAAGCCGGAGAGCGACGGCGGTTCTTCCTCCGGCGGCAGAAAATCCAAAACACAGAAAAACGAAACAAAAGTAGAGGAAACGAAGGAAAACAACGAAACAAAAGCAAAGGAGAAAACAATCGTCGAAATGCAGATTGGCAGAAAGAGCATTTCTGTTAACGGGAATCTCGCCCAAAAGGATGCGGCTCCCGTGATTCAGAATAGCAGAACCTTGGTTCCCATCAGATTCATTACAGAATCTTTGGGCGGTGCGGTTGCATGGAACGGCGAAAGCAAAGAGGTTACCTTGCTTTTGGATGGAAAGGAAATTAAGATGACGATTGGGAAAACGCTTGAAAAATATGGCGTTGCACCTGTCATCATGGATAGCCGTACCTATGTGCCTGTTCGCTTTGTAGCGGATGCGCTTGGCGCACAGACTTCTTGGAATGAAGCGGAAAAAACAGTTACGCTCGTAAGGGAAGGCTAAAGCGGAAAATAAAAATGGTCTGAATCCTTGTGGTTCAGACTATTTTTTATGAAAAGGTTGAGTCAAGATTGACTCTATGAGTTAAAATAGACTCGATTTGAGTAAAATACAGTAAAATAGGGCATTGAACTGACCCCAAAAAGTTAGACAAATATTTTGAAGTAAAAATTGTTCAAGCAGCCGAAAGGGCCTGTTG
>OIZE01001251.1_pt1 | contig 16494 bp, 12 predicted proteins | sample 1588421 | NCBI WGS metagenome assembly OIZE01 (sample SAMN03283251) | human gut metagenome | biome: human-associated habitat; material: feces | host: Homo sapiens | place: USA | collected 2013 | reverse complement strand
CTATTCATGGAGCGAAGACGTCCGTGTATATAATCCGTACGGAAAAGAAATCGTTGCAAAGGATAATTCTTGTTCGCTGAAAAGAAAAGAAGATCCGTCTGCGGCATACTTTCAATGTCATACAGATATAACCGTACCTTATGAAGAGTTAGAAGAAATAAGTGTAGTGACAAAAGACGGGAAACACATTATACTAATTAAAGACGGAAGATTTGTGCTTCCGGGAACTGAGATTTTAAATGAACCATTAAAACAACTCGAAAATTGATTTGAGATTTTAAGGAGGAAATAACGTGCCAAAAGTAGGAATCGTAATGGGCAGTGACTCTGACCTGAAAGTGATGAGCAAAGCTGCGTCAATGTTGGAAAAATTCGGAATTGATTATGAAATGACGATCATTTCCGCACATCGTATGCCGGATGTATTTTTTGAGTGGGCAAAAGCTGCGGAAGGAAAAGGGATTAAAGTAATCATCGCAGGAGCCGGAATGGCTGCACATCTTCCGGGAATGTGTGCGGCGCTGTTCCCGATGCCGGTGATCGGAGTGCCGATGTCAGGAAAGAATCTGGATGGTATGGACGCTCTTTACTCGATCGTTCAGATGCCGCCGGGAATTCCGGTTGCGACTGTTGCGATTGACAGTGGAATGAACGCTGCGATTCTTGCGGCAAAAATCCTCGCTGTATCAGATGAAGAGGTATTAAAAAAGTTAAAAGACTATTCGGCAGAGATGAAAGATACCGTTCAGGCGAAAGCCGATCGTCTTGCCGAGGTCGGATATGAGGAGTATTTAAAGTAAAGGAGAAAGTGGTATGGATTATAAGAAAGCAGGAGTTGACATAGAGGCCGGTTACAGATCAGTAGAACTTATGAAAGAGCATGTGAAAAAGACGATGCGTCCGGAAGTGCTCGGAGGACTCGGAGGATTTTCGGGAGCATTTTCTCTTGATAAGATCAAAGAAATGGAAGAGCCGGTACTGCTGTCGGGAACAGACGGCTGCGGAACGAAAGTGAAGCTGTCGATGGTGCTTGATAAGCATGACACGATCGGAATCGATGCTGTGGCAATGTGTGTGAATGATATTGCCTGTGCGGGAGGAGAACCACTGTTTTTCCTTGATTATATTGCATGCGGCAAGAATGAGCCTGAGAAGATCGCATCAATCGTAAGCGGAGTGGCAGAAGGATGTCTTCAGTCGGGAGCGGCGCTGATCGGAGGCGAAACGGCGGAACATCCGGGACTTATGGCAGAAGACGAGTACGATCTTGCCGGATTTGCGGTAGGAGTATGCGATAAAAAAGATATGATCACAGGAGAAAATCTGTCTGCCGGAGACGTTTTGATCGGAATGGCGTCTACGGGAGTTCACAGCAACGGATTTTCACTTGTAAGAAAAGTATTTGATATTACAAAAGAATCTTTAGATACTTATTATGATGATCTTGGAACTACTCTTGGAGAGGCACTTCTTGCTCCGACAAGAATCTATGTAAAAGCACTTAAAAGCATCAAAAATGCAGGTGTTACAGTAAAAGCATGCAGCCATATCACAGGTGGCGGATTCTATGAGAACATTCCGCGTATGCTCAAAGAAGGAACCCATGCGGTTGTAGAAAAAGACAGCTACCCGATTCCACCAATCTTTGCAAAACTTGCAAAAGAGGGCGAAATCGAAGAGCAGATGATGTACAACACATTCAACATGGGACTTGGAATGGTTCTCGCTGTTGATCCGGCAGACGTTGATAAGACAATGGATGCAATTCGTGAAGCAGGAGATCAGCCATATGTAGTCGGCAAGATCGAGGCTGGCGAAAAGGGAGTGACTTTATGTTAAGAGTCTTAAGTATGGTGTCAGGAGGCGGAACAAACCTTCAGGCAATCATCGACAGCGTAAAGAATGGAATGATCACGAACACAGAACTTGTGGGCGTGATCAGCAATAATAAGAATGCCTATGCACTGACACGTGCCAAAGAAAATGGAATCGATGCGAAATGCATTTCTCCGAAGGACTACGAGTCAAGAGAAATGTTCAATCAGGAACTTTTAAAGGCTGTAGATGCATATGAGCCGGATCTGATTGTACTGGCAGGTTATCTTGTGGTAATCCCACCGGAGATGATCAAGAAGTATAAGAATCGGATCATCAACATTCACCCATCTCTGATTCCATCTTTCTGTGGAACAGGTTATTATGGATTGAAAGTGCACGAGGCAGCTTTGGAGCGCGGTGTGAAAGTAGTTGGTGCAACAGTACATTTCGTAGATGAAGGAACTGATACAGGCCCGATCATCTTGCAGAAGGCTGTAGAAGTACACAATGGAGATACCCCGGAAGTGCTTCAGCGCAGAGTGATGGAACAGGCTGAATGGAAGATCCTTCCACATGCAATCGATCTGATCGCGAACGGAAAGATCGAAGTAGAAGGACATCGTACAATCGTTACCGAGTAAGGAGGCAGAGACTATGAACGTATTGATCGTAGGAAGCGGCGGAAGAGAGCATGCAATCGCAGCAAGCGTGGCAAAGAGCCCAAGAGCAGACAAAATCTTTTGTGCTCCGGGAAACGCCGGAATCGCTGAGTATGCGCAGTGTGTACCGATCGGCGCTATGGAATTTGATAAATTAAGAGATTTCGCAAAAGAGAATGCGATTGATCTTTGTATCGTAGGAATGGATGATCCGCTGGTAGGCGGTCTTGTAGATGTTCTTGAAGAAGCAGGAATCCGCACATTTGGACCGAAGAAGAATGCAGCGATTCTTGAGGGATCTAAAGCATTTTCCAAAGACCTGATGAAGAAATATAACATTCCGACAGCAGCTTATGAGAACTTTACAGATCCAAAAGCAGCAGTTGCTTATCTTGAGACAGCGAAGTTCCCGATTGTTTTGAAAGCAGACGGACTTGCACTCGGAAAAGGTGTTCTGATCTGTAAGGATTTGGAAGAAGCAAAAGCAGGTGTGAAGGAGATCATGCTAGACAAGAAGTTTGGTACAGCCGGAAATGAGATGGTCATTGAGGAATTTATGACAGGCCGCGAGGTTTCCGTACTTTCTTTTGTTGATGGAAAGACAATCAAGACAATGACAAGTGCGCAGGATCATAAGCGTGCCGGAGACGGAGATACAGGACTTAATACAGGCGGTATGGGAACATTTTCTCCAAGCCCGTTCTATACAAAAGAAGTAGAAGAATTCTGTGAGAAATATGTTTACCAGGCAACGGTAGACGCAATGGCAGCAGAAGGACGTCCGTTCAAGGGAGTTATCTTCTTTGGATTGATGCTGACAGAAGACGGACCGAAGGTTCTTGAATACAACGCTCGTTTCGGAGATCCGGAAGCTCAGGTTGTACTTCCTCGTATGAAGAATGATATCCTTGAAGTTATGGAAGCATGTATCGACGGAACACTGGATCAGGTTGATCTTCAGTTTGAAGACAATGCAGCAGTCTGTGTCGTACTCGCATCCGAAGGATATCCGGTAAGCTACGAGAAAGGCTTCCCAATCACAGGACTGGAAGAGTTCAAGAAGCACGAAGGATATTACTGCTTCCATGCAGGAACAAAATTCAACGAAGATCAGATCGTGACAAACGGCGGACGTGTTCTTGGCGTGACAGCGAAGGGAAAAGATCTGAAAGAAGCCCGTGCGAATGCATATGCAGCAACAGAGTGGGTAAACTTTAAGAATAAATACATGAGACATGATATCGGTAAGGCAATCGATGAAGCGTAAATAAAGGGTTGCAGACCTGGTTGCAATAAGATAAAACGATATAAGAAGTAAGGAAGGAAACCGGCAGGGAGAAAAAATCCAAACTGTCGGTTTCTTTGTGATTTTATCACAGAAAAATAAAAAATATGTGCTATACTAAGGTTGTAACAAAGGAAAAAGGTAACTGTTCAGTTACAGATAAAAGATATAACATCTATAAGGAGGATATAAAGATGGCAGTAGTAAAACTTACAACAGACAATTTTGAGCAGGAAGTACTTCAGGCGCAGCAGCCGGTACTCGTTGATTTTTACGCAGACTGGTGTGGACCATGTAAGATGATGGCTCCAATCGTAGAAGCTCTTTCAGAAGAACTCAGTGATGTAAAGGTATGCCACATCAACATTGATGAGAATATCGACATTGCACAGAAGTACAGAGTGATGAGTATTCCGACTTTCATTGCATTTAAAGGTGGTGAAGAGAGCGGAAGACAGATTGGTGCGATTCCTAAGACAGCACTGGTTGACCTTGTGAAATAAATTTGCGATAATAGAAGAAAGGAAAAACCCAGACGGGCTGCCGGGCACAGAGAAGGCTGAGAGATATGGCTCATTCCTGTGAACGACAGCCTGTCTTTTGCTTAGATATTAAGAAGAAAGGCGGGAGTCAGAGCATGTCATTGCAGTTTATTTTCGGGAATTCTGGAAGCGGAAAGTCCCATTATTTATATCAGCAGATTGTTGAGGAGTCAATCTGTCATCCGGAGAAGAATTATCTTGTTCTGGTTCCGGAGCAGTTTACAATGCAGACGCAGAAGGACCTGTGTATGGCACATCCGCGTGGCGGTATTATGAATATTGATGTCTTAAGTTTTGGACGTCTGGCTCACCGTGTTTTTGAAGAGACAGGAAAGGAAAGACAGCCGATCCTTGATGATGAGGGTAAGAATCTGGTGCTCCGTAAGATTGCAGGAAATTACGAAGATGAGCTGACCGTTCTTAAGGGAAATCTTAAGAAGCAGGGATATATCAGCGAAGTGAAGTCTGTGATATCAGAATTCACACAGTATGGAATTGATTTTGAACAGCTTGATTCTTTCATGGAAGGACTGAATCCGGAAAGTTATCTGTATTATAAGTTAAAGGATATCCGTAAAGTATATGAAGGATTTGAGGATTATCTGCGTGATAAATATATCACAAAAGAAGAATTACTTGATGTGTTGAGTCAGACTGTACCGGAAGCGAAAATGCTTAAAGACAGTGTGATCGCAATGGATGGATTTACCGGATTTACACCGGTGCAGAACCGGCTGATCGGGGAACTTCTGAAAGTGTGCGATAAGATTATGTTGACAGTTGAGATCGATCGGAGGGAAGATCCGTTTGTCTATAAGCATCCGTATCAGCTCTTTGCGTTGAGTAAGCAGATGGTTACTTCACTGACGGAAGTGGCGCAGGAAGTGAGAGTGGAGATTGATGAGCCGGTCTGGTTATGCAAGAATCCGTCGTATCGGTTCAAAGAGAATCCGGAGATGGCGTTTTTAGAAGAGGAACTATTTCGTTATTCCAGAAGAAAATACAGTGGAGAGAAGATGCGGTCAATTTCTCTTCATGAAGTTCATACACCACAGGAAGAGGCACAGTATGTGGCAGAGGAGATCCGGCGTTTGGTGAGAGAAGAAGGGTACAGATATCGGGAAATCGCAGTGATTGCTTCGGATCTGAGTACTTATGCAGATGCTTTGGAAAAAGCATGTGATCGATATGAAATCCCGGTCTTTATGGATCATAAGAAAAGTATTTTATTAAATTCTTTTGTAGAGTATTTAAGAAGCTTGCTGGTGATGGTAGAACAGAACTATACTTACGAAAGCGTTTTTCGTTATCTGCGGACCAGCCTGTGTGGGTTTACAAGAGATGAAGTAGACCGTCTGGAAAATTACTGTCTTGCGCTGGATCTGAAAGGATTCAAGAAATGGGATCAGGTCTGGGTGAGAAAGACACCGATGACGACAAAGGAAGAACTGGAAGAACTGAACCATCTGCGCATGCGCTTTGTGGAAAAACTGACACCGTTGCATACAGTCCTGAAGAAGAGAAAAAAGACGGTAAAAGAGATCACACTTGCAGTTTATGAATATCTGGTTCAGGAGAAGATCCAGGAGCAGCTTGCAGAATTGGAGCAGAAATTCCAGGAAGATGGAGAACTGGCACTGGCGAAGGAATATGCACAGATTTATCGTATTGTTCTGGAATTATTCGATAAATTCGTTGAACTTCTGGGGGAGGAAGAGATTCCTTTGAAGGAATACTGTGAACTTTTAGATGCAGGACTTGAAGAGGCGAAAGTAGGTGTGATCCCTCCAAGTCTGGATCAGGTTGTGATCGGAGATATGGAGAGAACACGTATCAAAAATATCTGCGCATTATTTTTTGTCGGAGCAAATGATACGCTTCTTCCAGGAAATGCAGGGGCAAGAGGTCTGCTTTCCGAGCGAGACAGAAAACAGTTTCAGGAGAAGAAAATGAATCTTTCTCCCGGACCAAAAGAGAAATTATATATTCAGAAATTTTATCTCTATATGAATCTGACGAAACCGTCAGAACTGCTGTATCTGTCCTGGGCGAAAGTATCCGGGGAAGGAAAAGCACTTCGTCCAGCGTATCTGATCCAGGATCTGATGCGTCTGTTCCCGGTACTTGTTCCGGTAGAGGAAGACAGAAAGGGACTGCTTGATCATGAGATGATGAGAAAGAGCGGACTCTTGCAGATTGCAGAAGGTTTAAGAGAGAGGGAGCATGGACTGGATGATTCCTGGAAAGAACTGTACAGATGGTTTGTAAAGGATGAACAGAGTCAGGAAACTCTGAAGCAGATGATAGAAGCAGGTTTCTACCGGAAGGATGAGCCGAGCCTTGGAAGTAGAGTAGCAAAAGAACTCTTCCTGGATCCAAAGCGTGTCAGCGTAACAAGACTGGAACGTTTTGCTTCCTGTGCATATGCACATTTCCTGAATTACGGACTCCGTCTGTCAGAACGGGAGAAATATGGGTTCGAAGCAATGGATCTGGGAAATATTGCACATCAGGCACTGGAGCGATTTGCACACAAGGTAGAAGAGGAAGGTCTGGACTGGGTTACAATGCCGGAAGAGAAGCGGGAGCAGCTGATTGATGAAAGTGTAGAAGAAAGTATTCTGGATTATGGAAATACAGTTCTATTTTCATCTGCACGTAATGAGTATATGATCCACAGAATCAAGCAATTGATCAACCGGTCCGTCTGGGCACTGACACAGCAGATGGCGGCAGGCGATTTTGTGCCGAGCGGGTGTGAATTTAAGTTCGGAAGCGGAAAGATTGACCGAATTGATACGTGTGAAGATGAAAATGCGATCTATGTGAAGGTAACAGATTATAAAACTGGAAGGAAAGCATTTGATATCACAGCATTCTATCACGGTTTGCAGATGCAGCTTCCGGTTTATCTGAATGCGGCACTGGAGATCGAACGGCAGAAACATCCGGAGAAAGAAGTACTTCCGGCCGGTATTTTTTATTACAGGATCCAGGATCCGATTGTGAAGAAAGAAGAGACAAAAGCGGAAGTTGAGCAAAGTATTCTAAAAGAGCTGAAGCTGGATGGACTGATCAATGCAGATGAAAATGTAGTTGAGCATCTGGAGCGGAATCTGAGTGGAACTTCAACATTCTATCCGCTGCGGATGAATAAGAACAGAACGCTCGGTTCGGCATCAAAAGCTTTATCAAAGGAGAACTTTGATACGGTTCTTGCGTACACGAAAGAGAAAGAAAAAGAGCTGAAGGACGTGATGTATCAGGGAGAGGTTGCGGCACTTCCGTATGTACTTGATGAGATGACAGGCTGTGATTACTGTGGGTGCAGGGATATCTGCGGATTTGACCAGAGGATTGAAGGCTGTGAGTACAGAAGATTAAGAAAATATACCTTGGAAGAAGCGTTGAACTCTATGAAAGAGCGTCTTGGTATTTTGGAAGAGAAAGGGGAGGCAGGAGAATGAGCGTAAAATGGACAGAAGAACAACAGAAAGTAATCGACTTGCGTGACCGCAACATTCTCGTATCTGCAGCAGCAGGTTCCGGAAAGACAGCGGTACTTGTTGAACGGATTATTTCCAGGATAACAGATGAAAATGATCCCGCGGATGTAGACCGTCTCCTGGTTGTGACTTATACGGAAGCAGCGGCGGCAGAGATGAAAGAACGAATCGGTGCAGCAATTGAAAAGAAGCTGGAAGAACAGCCGGGAAATGTGAATCTGGAGCAGCAGTCCACATTGATCCACAATGCGTCGATCATGACAATCCACAGTTTCTGCCTGTCGGTGATCCGGGATCATTTTCATGTGATTGGAATTGATCCGGCCTTTCGCATTGCAGAAGAAGGAGAATTGCGTCTTCTGATGCAGGATGTCTTAGAAGAGCTGATCGAGAATTTCTATGCAGAGGGATCCGAGGCATTTTTAAACTTTGTTGACCAGTATGGAACAGGAAGAAATGATCAGAAGATTGAGGAACTTATCCTCCAGCTTTATGAATATTCCAGAAGTTATCCACAGCCGGAAAAGTGGTTGAAGGAATGTGTGAATAATTATGAGATCGATCCGGAGAAGATGGAAGAAGCAGATGTTGTGCAGGAGGCAAAGGCAAGAGTAAGGCAGAATCTTACAGATGTGAAAGGGTTTGTTCAACAGGCGATAGAAGTATGCGAACTTCCGGCCGGTCCGTATATGTATGGTGAAATGTTAGATTCTGATCTGGTACAGATTGAGCAATTGGAAGGAGCAGAGACATTTTGTCAGCAAGAGCAGATCGTCAGTGATTTTACATGGAAACGTTTGTCAGGAAAGAAAGATCCGACAGTCGATCCGGAGCTGAAAGAGAAAGCGCAGGGGCTTAGAAAACAGGCCAAGAAACTGATAGAAGATCTGAAAGCAAACTATTTCTACGCGCCTGTTGATGAGTGGATCAGGGATATGCAAGAGGCACAGACAGCAATGAAGATGTTAGTTCTGCTGGTACAGGCTTTTGCAGAGGCATTTTCGGAGAAAAAGAGACAGAGAAATCTGTTGGACTTCAGTGATATGGAACAGTTTGCACTTCGGATTCTGACGGAAGAAAAGGAAGGAAAACTGGTTCCGTCAGCAGTGGCACAGGAGTATCAGGAACGCTTTGAAGAAGTTATGATCGATGAGTATCAGGATAGTAACCTGGTGCAGGAAACAATTCTGACGAGTGTGTCAAGAGAGTCGGCAGGACAGAATAATCTTTTTATGGTTGGAGATGTAAAACAGAGTATTTACCGATTCCGCCTGTCGCGCCCGGAACTCTTTATGGGAAAATATAACAGCTACAGTACGCAGGAGAGCAGCAGGCAGAGAATTGATCTTGACAGGAACTTCCGAAGCAGAGGAGAAGTACTTGACAGTACAAATTATATTTTCAGGAAACTGATGCGGAAGGAATTCGGAGAAATTATCTATGATGATAAGGCGGCACTGCATTTGGGAGCCTCTTTTCCTGAATTACCGGATGAAAATGTGTTTACGGATCAGACGGAACTGCTTCTTTATAATCAGACGGGGCTTCGGAGCAGTGAAGCGAGAGAAGAAGAGGCGCGGATGATCGCACAGAGAATGAAAGAACTTCTAAGCACGGGTGTTGTGCTTGATAAGGGGACAGGAGAATACCGCCCGGTTCATTATCGGGATATGGTGATTCTGACGAGAAGTTTACAGGGATGGGCAGAAGTTTTTGCGTCCATACTGGCCGAGGAGGGAATTCCGGCATACTCTGTGAGCAGAGAAGGATATTTCGAGACGTATGAGGTCAGTGTTCTTCTGGATTATCTGAAAGTTCTTGATAATGCAAGACAGGATCTGCCATTGACAGCAGTTTTGACTTCACCGTTTGCCGGTCTGACGGCAGTAGAGTTGTCAGTGATTCGTCTTGCATATCCGAATCAGTTGTTTTACGAAGCAGTGGAAGGATTTTGCAGCCTGAGTCCGGAAGAAATTCCGGAAACTGTGGACAAAAAGCAGGCAATACAGGTACAGGAAAAATTGAGGAAGTTTTTCGAGGTATTGGATCATTTCAGGGAAATTCTTCCGTATACGGCAATCCATGACCTTCTTGCGGAAATAATTGATAAAACCGGCTATGGGTTATTTATCAGTGCGATGCCAGGGGGCGCACAGAGACAGGCTAATGTAGAAATGCTTGTTGAGAAAGCAAGAGCATTTGAAGGGACGAGTTATAAAGGTCTGTTTAATTTCGTACGCTATATCGAGCAACTGAAAAAATATGATGTTGATTATGGCGAAGCAAGTATCATAGACGAACAGGATGACACAGTCCGTATTATGAGTATTCATAAAAGTAAAGGTCTGGAGTTTCCAATCGTTTTTGTAGCCGGAACAGGAAAGCAATTCAATACACAGGATCTGAAAGGAAGTATTGTGATTCATCCGAGAAACGGAGTTGGAATTGACGTTGTAGACCTTGAGATGAGGACAAAGGCACCGACCTTTTTGAAGAAAATGATCCAGGAGAAGACGAAGCTTGAGAATCTTGCAGAAGAACTCCGTGTGCTTTATGTAGCGATGACAAGAGCAAAGGAAAAGCTGATTCTGGCAGGAAGTCTGAAAATGGGAGAAGACGGCCTGGAGCCTTATGTGAATCATATGACAGACAGGGAATCTCCATTGAGCCTTTATCAGTTAGAAGGCGCAAACCGTTATCTGGACTGGATTCTTCCGGCACTTCTTCAGGAAGAAGATCTCAAGAGAGAAGATGGTTTGTGTGGAATTCTCAAAACAGAAAGTGAAGAGGTGCAGCAATTGCCGATTAAAGTCCGGATTTTTGATGCAGGAGAGATGGATTTTACAGAAGATGCACAGCGACAGGCAGAAGTAATCGCAAGAGAAGTGCTTGAACACTGGGATACAACGAAGGTTTATCTTCCGGGAGCGGAAGAAAAGCTGGAACAGCAGATGAATTTCCTGTATCCATATAAAGAAGAAGGAAAAATGAAGCTGAAATTTACAGTTTCAGAGTTGAAGAAGCGTGAGTCTTTGCAGGAAGAAGCAGGAGAAGAATTGATTCAGGAGCCGGAGATTGTGCCACTGCTTCCGCATTTCATGGAAGAACAGAAAGAAGGACTGACAGGAGCTTCAAGGGGAAGTGCTTATCATAAATTTCTCGAGCTTCATGATTTTTCAAAAGAGTATACAGAGGAACTTCTGAAAGAAGAAATCGAACTGTTCTATCAGGCAGGGAGACTGTCAAAAGAGATGGCAGACTGTATCCGCACGAAAGATATTCTTGCGTTTTTAAATAGCGAGAGTGGAAGACGAATGACACAAGCAGCAGGAAATGGAAAGCTTCGGAAGGAACAGCCATTTGTTCTCGGAGTAGCTGCATCAGAAATCTATCCGGAGATTTATCAGGACATTCAGAAGAGAAGTCAGGAAGCGGATGAAAATCGAAAGGAAGAGACCATTCTCATCCAGGGAATTATTGATGTCTGGTTTGAGGAGGAAGACGGGCTTGTGCTACTCGACTATAAGACGGATAGAGTCAGAAATGCATCTCAATTGAAAGAACTGTACCATGCACAGCTTGATTACTATGCCCAGGCGTTGGAGCAGCTGTTAGAGAAGCCGGTGAAGGAGAAGATCATCTATTCCTTTGCCTTGAAGGAGGAGATTATCTTATGAAATATTTCTGGTATTATCTGATATTTATCAATTTATTTGCATTTTGTACCTATGGGATTGATAAATGGAAAGCGAAGAAAGGTGCATGGAGGGTTCCGGAGAAAACGCTGTTAATCCTTGCACTGATCGGTGGAAGTGCAGGAGCAATTGCAGGTATGATGTGCTTCCGGCATAAGATACGGAAAGCAAAATTTATGATTACAGTGCCTGTGATCTTTGCTGTGGAGGTAATTTTGCTGATCATCTGGCTTTTGTAAGAAAGAAAAAAAGAAAAATGTTCTTTATCGCATCATCAATTTGCACAGTTAAAGTGCTGAAATTATTATCAAAGAAACAAGATTTTACAAAATCTTGTTTCTTTTTTTCAACTTCTTTTCGAATGAAAAAAAATCTGTTAATATAACACATAGGAATACTAGAGTTATTGGTTGCAGAATACTGTGAACAGCATGAAAGCAGCTGGGAAAGGAGTTTGACAAAGATGCCAAAGTTAAATGAAAATTATCAGAATGTAAAAGACAGTTATCTTTTTGCAGAGATCGCAAGAAGAGTAAAAGTATATGAGGAAACACATCCGGAGAAAGCAGCGGATATTATCCGTCTCGGAATCGGTGATGTAACATTGCCATTGACAAAGAGTGTGATCGAAGCACTTCATGAAGCAGTAGATTCTCAGGCAGTATCTGAGACATTCAAAGGATACGGACCGGAGCAGGGATATGCATTTGCACAGGAAGCAATCGCAGATTATTACGCACGCAATGGCGTAGAAGTAAAAGCTACAGATATCTTTATTTCAGATGGCGCAAAGAGTGATACAGGAAATATTACAGAGCTTTTTGCAAAGGATAACGTGGTTCTCGTTCCGGATCCGGTTTACCCTGTTTATGTAGATACAAATACAATGGATGGAAAGAATATTATCTATATGAACGGAACAAAAGAAAACGATTTCCTTCCAATGCCGGATGAAAATGTAAAGGCAGATATCATTTACCTGTGTTCTCCGAACAACCCGACAGGAGCATGCTATAATAAAGATCAGTTAGAGGCATGGGTTGCCTATGCACTGAAAAATGATGCGGTGATCCTGTATGATTCCGCATACGAAGCATTTATCACAGATCCTACACTTCCAAGAAGCATCTATGCGATCGAGGGTGCAAAGAAATGTGCGATTGAGTTCTGTTCCCTTTCTAAGACAGCAGGATTCACAGGTACACGTTTCTCCTATACAGTTGTTCCGGAAGAACTTGTGTTTGAGACATCAAATGGCGGAACATTGAGCCTGCACAATATGTGGAACAGAAGACAGTGTACAAAGTTCAACGGAACACCGTATATCATTCAGTATGCCGGAGCTAAGGTATTCACAGAAGAGGGCATGAAAGAGTGTCAGGAGAATATCGGATATTATCGTGAAAATGCGCGTATGATCGCTGAAACACTTGAGAAGAAAGGAATCTCATTTACAGGCGGCGTGAACTCACCATACATCTGGTTCGAGTGCCCGAAGGGAATGGAGTCCTGGGAGTTCTTTGATTATCTTCTTGAAAATGCTCAGGTTGTCGGAACACCGGGAGCAGGATTCGGAGAAAATGGAAAGAATTATTTCCGTCTGACATCCTTTGGAAAACATGAGAAGACAAAAGAAGCAATGGAGCGTTTCAATTCATTATTCTAAGATATAAAGTGAACGGATTACGTGCATAACAGAAGAAAGTTATCATAGTGATGGTTTACAGAAGGAAAAAGAGAAGCTGTTCGTGCTTCTCTTTTTGTTGTCAGGCAAAGCGGGAATCCTGAACAGCAACATTTTGTATTACATTAGAAACAAATCCGGTGTGAGTTTACAAGACCGTACAAGTTTGGTATGATAAAGACGGTATATCAGATGTGAGATAAACTCCCATCTGACATAGCCTCTGGCAGGATTGCAGAGGTGCGCAGGAGAAATATGTCCTGCATTCGCATGACGCGCACCTCGCAGCAAGAATGCTGAGGCATTCTTGATATTTGAAATTTAGAAAGGATGGAACGTTAAAATGAAAATTGGTATTGGTAACGATCACTCCGCACTGGAGCTGAAAGCAGAAATCGTAGAATTTCTGAAAGAGAAAGGTCATGAGGTTGTAGATTATGGAACATATACAACAGACAGCTGTGACTATCCGGTGTATGGAGAGAAAGTGGCCCGTGCAGTCGTAGCAGGAGAAGTAGAGAAGGGGATTTTGATCTGCGGAACAGGACTTGGAATCTCTCTCGCAGCGAATAAAGTAAAAGGAATCCGCGCATGTGTCTGCAGCGAGCCATTTACAGCGAAGATGTCAAGAGCACATAATGACTGTAATGTACTTGCATTTGGAGCTCGTGTAGTAGGTGGAGAACTTGCAAAGATGATCGTTGATACATGGATCAATACAGAATTCGAAGGCGGCCGTCATCAGCGCAGAGTAGATCTGCTGATGGAGATCGAGGAGAGAAACTAAAAGATTTCAAGAAAGAGACTTCTGCGTTACATTTTATCAGAGCGCGGAAGTCTTTTAAAAAAGGGGAAGAAAAATGCAGGAATACGATTTATCACAATGGGTTTTATTCTTTTTTCTCTACAGTTTTCTGGGATGGATCTGGGAAAGCTGTTATGTTTCTGTCAGAAAGCACCGTTGGGTGAACCGTGGATTTATGCATGGTCCAATGCTTCCGCTCTATGGTTCCGGAGCAATGGTTGTTCTGATCATGACGATTCCGGTCAGAGATAACATCCTGCTTGTCTTTCTTATGGGAATGATCGGTGCGACAATCCTGGAGTATTTTACAGGAATTACGATGGAGCGTCTGTTCCACGTAAGGTACTGGGATTATAGAAACCTGAAATTTAATGTCAGAGGATACATTTGTCCACTGGCAAGCTTGTGCTGGGGAGTATTCTCCATTCTTATGGTAAAGGTCGTACATATTCCATTCGAACATATGGTATTGTTGATTCCGGTTACAATAGCCGATATCCTTGCATTTGCTCTGACAATCGCAGCAGCAGTTGACTTCACACAGTCCTTCAACGAGGCTATGGATATGAAACGTATCCTTGTACAGCTTGAAGCCAGCAAAGAACAGATCCAGAAGATGCAGGAGCGCCTGAAAGATGCTTCTGAGGAAATGCAGGACAGACTGAAAGATGCATCAGAAGGTGTTCAGGAACGGCTGAAACGTGCATCTGAAGGGGTACAGGAGAGGCTTGAGGACAGCTATCTGTTGTATGAAGAGCGTAAAGAGATGAAAGCAGCGGAGAAGCAGACAAGAAAAGAATTGTATCTTGCGAAGATAGAAGAACAGCGTAGAGAACGAAAAGAACAGCTTACACAGCTTTCGGAGAAGGTTGAGACACTGCTTCGTACTGCCCGACTGGAGAATGAAGCACAAGAGTCTGAATCGAAAGGAAACTGGAGAAAAGAACTTGCCCAGATGCGTTCCAATATATTAAGTGAGAGACAGAAATTAGGCTCACGTACAGACAGAAATTATGTAAATGCTATGAGACAGCTGAGAAGAAACCCTACAGTAGTATCAGACAAGTTCAAGAATGCGATGGAAGAATTAAAGAAAAATGCCGAGGTGAAATAAATGACAAAGAAACAGCGTGCGCTTGAAGTGATTGAAAGACTGAAGAAAGAGTATCCTGATGCAGGATGCACGCTTGATTATGATCAGGCATGGAAGCTGCTGGTCAGTGTGAGGCTGGCAGCACAGTGTACAGATGCAAGAGTAAATGTAGTCGTGGAAGGTCTTTATGAGAAATATCCAACAGTAGAAGCACTGGCAGAAGCTCCGGTGGAAGATATTGAAGCGATTGTACGTCCTTGTGGTCTTGGAAAGAGTAAGGCGAGAGATATCAGTGCCTGTATGAAGATGCTTCGGGATGAATATGGCGGAAAGGTTCCTGATGATTTTGATGCTTTGTTAAAACTTCCGGGAGTCGGAAGAAAGAGCGCGAATCTGATCATGGGAGATGTGTTTGGAAAGCCGGCAATTGTGACAGATACACACTGTATCCGCCTGACAAACCGGATCGGTCTGGTAGATGGAATCAAAGAGCCGAAGAAGGTGGAGATGGCATTGTGGAAGATCATTCCGCCGGAAGAAGGAAGTGACCTTTGCCACCGTCTTGTTTATCATGGAAGAGAGATATGTACTGCGAGAACGAAACCGTATTGCGACAGATGCTGTTTGGCAGATGTTTGTAAAAAGGTCGGAGTATAGTAAAAAGATCAGGGTATAACAGTCAAAATAAAAAGTCTGTGAAAAGAATCTCAAGAGTAGATAGATTCTTTCACAGACTTTCTTTCTATCAGTCTAAGCTAACTCAATAGCACCTGTTCCGCCGGCACAAGCATAGTAAGCTTTCTTATCCTCAGGTTTTACATAGATCTTAAGGTCGGAGCTGTCCATACCTTCAGCTTTGCATTTATCAAGAATCTTCTCTGCAAGTACAGCAGCGTCATATTCGCCGTTCTGATACTGGATGAAAAGATCATATGCCGGAGCAGCATTTACTGGTACAGTTGTTTCTGTTACAGTCACTTCCGGAACAGGTTCAGCTGTCGGTGCAGCTGTCTCTACTACAGGCTGAGCAGCTGGTGCTGTGGTAGTCGGATGTACCTCATTAAATCTTTTCTGTCTTTTCTTATCTGTTCTCTTGCTCATGGATGTTACCTCTTTTCTCTAATCTGAAAACCGAAGTCCGGGATGTCTGTCCTTGCTGGTTGAAATAATTTAGTAAAAAGGGGGACATCGGTCACTTTTCCTATTATATAACGAAGTGGAAAATAAGTCAAAAAAGTTGTATTTTTTATCAGATTCGTATATTATGATGTAAGTGTCAAAAGTATAAATTGCGTTTGTGCTTGCACAAATAAGCAATTTATACTTATTGACGCGCCGAACACCGAAAACGGAATAAAATGGTGTGAACACGCCATTTTATGGGAGTTTGAGGTGTTCGAGGATTGC
>OIZE01001250.1_pt1 | contig 16497 bp, 14 predicted proteins | sample 1588421 | NCBI WGS metagenome assembly OIZE01 (sample SAMN03283251) | human gut metagenome | biome: human-associated habitat; material: feces | host: Homo sapiens | place: USA | collected 2013 | reverse complement strand
CGCCAGGAGGGATTCGAACCCCCGGCCTACTGCTTAGAAGGCAGTTGCTCTATCCAACTGAGCTACTGGCGCGAATTGAATGGAGCAGGTGACGGGAATCGAACCCGCATCCCCAGCTTGGAAGGCTGGTGCCCTAGCCATTGTGCTACACCTGCATGCGCCCTCCGCAAAAATCGTCAGCTCTGTTATAATAGCATCAGTGTCCCGTTTTGTCAACGTTTTTTCAGAATTTTTCTGCGCTTTTTTATGTTATCTGAGTAGAGCGCACAAAAGCCTTGCACCGTCAGCACTTTCCGGCCGCGCGAACGCGCCGCACAGCCGCTCAGGATGCCACTGCACGGCAAAGACGGGGAGCGTCCTGTGGCCGACGGCCTCGACCGTGCCGTCCTCCGCGCAGGCGAAGACCTGAAGCCCCGTCCCCAGCCGCCAGACGGCCTGATGGTGTGCACTGTTGACCGTGCAGCGCGTGCCGTACAGCTCGCGCAGAAGGCCCGGCGCGGTGTTGATGGCATGCAGCCGGTCAACGCCGTCAATTTGACTGTGGCCCTCGATGTGCTGACGCAGCGTGCCGCCAAAATAGACGTTGAGGACTTGCAGCCCGCGGCAGATGCCGATGACAGGCTTTCCCGCGCACAGGAAGTTGTCAATCAGCGTGAGCTCACGCGCGTCGCGTGCTTCGTCGAGATCTTCCGAGCCGTTCAGTGCTTGACCGTAAAAGCGCGGGTGCATGTCGCCCCCGCCGGGCAGCAGCAAAACGTCCGCGTTCTCCGGCGTTTCGGCGAGCGGCGCACCGACCAGCGCGAGCGCATTTTCGTAATTTTTCAGGCGTACCGATAAATAGACAGTCTTCATACGCACAGAATATGCCCCGAATGCGAAAAAAGACCTTGCAAGACGCAAAAAGTTATGGCATAATAGTTTGGCTGATAACAGTGAACTGAATATGCAGCGGTATCGAAGTGGTCATAACGGGGCTGACTCGAAATCAGTTTGAGGGAAACCTCACGAGGGTTCGAATCCCTCCCGCTGCGCCAAGGAAAAACCTCTTTTGTCTGTTACGGCAAAAGAGGTTTTTCGTAAAGAGAGGGACTGAAAATGCTGATTGACAGTTCGATCGCACAGGCATATATCGAGAGCAGCTGCGTCGACGCTTTTCGTGCTTCATGGCTCTTTGAACACACCTCGGTTTCGTCAGATCTTGGCAGGAATGCATTTACTCCGCCGCCTGAGGATCTTGCTCTCCGAGAGACTGTGCGCAAGCTCGAACGCCGTATCTGTGAAGCGGCTGCGCACTTTGTCCCCGTCAACCGCCCGATTTGGGACGCGCTTTTCCCCGATTGGGAGGCGGTACAGCCGACACTTGATTTGATCGTCGGTTATCCCGAGCCTTACGACGCCGTTGCGGCACACTCGCCCGACGGGCAGGCACATCTCATCTTTGACCTCATCCGTTGGTGCAATTATGCGGAGCTCGACCAGCTCGACAGCATCATCCGGAATCTGCTGACGCATGAGATTACGCATCTCTTGATTGGACACCGCTATCCGGCGGCAGATGCCGCATTGGAAAGTACAGACTATTTGACAAGATTGGATGCTTACACATTTCATGAGGGATTCGCCCATCTTCTCTCCTATCAGGCGACAGAAATCGACTGTGTGGACTGGCATACACCGCAGCTTACCGAGGTCGCAGCAGCAAGCCGTGCCAAACTGCGCCTCGCGCTTACGGAGACGGACCCAGACAGGCAAAAGCAGTTTCTTGAAGAGGCGGTCTGCGGATCGTACTATGAAAAGTTTGCCTGTATGTGCGGTATGCTGTATCTGGCAGACCGATGGGAAACGCAGGGAATCGACGGCCTGCAAAGCGCATTTGCGGACTATCACGGCTTTGCTCAAAGGGCCTTGAGCATTCGAATTTGATTGCAAAAGAGGAAGAGACGCGAATGCGTCTCTTCCTCTTTTACACCTTCTCCCGCTTCTGCCGCCAGAGGTTGATCGCCAGCATGACCGCGGCGTAGATCAGCGCGGCGGCGAGGATAATGAGCGAGAAGTCGCGCTGCATCTGGTAGCTCGTCGTCGTGAAACCCTTGACGAGTAGATGACCGGCAAGATAGCTCGCGGGAATCAGCGCGAGATAGCCGAGCGCTTTGCCCGTTTTCTTCCTGCGGCAGACGAAAAATGCAATACCCAGCGTAATAAGGAGTGCTAACGATAGCAAAGCGTAATAGCCCAACGCCAGCCTCGGCAGCGAAACGATGCCGCCGTTCATGCTGCCGCAGAGCAGTACATCGTCCTGCCCGTTGTTCTGAGAATAGCAGACTGCCGCGCAGTTCGCGGCGTCGAGCGTGAAGAGCGTGCGCGCGGACTCCGCCTTGGCGAGCACGCCTTGCAGTGCGTCCGCCTCGCGCTGTGTGCGATCATTTGCGCTGTGTGTGTTCGGGGCGCCCCCGGTTTTGTCGAATGCGCCGCGCCATGTGTCGAGCGGCGTGCGCCATGCGGTGATGAAGTAGATGGTTTTGCTGCTGTTGGGGTCCTGCGTGTTCGTGACCTCTGCGCCGGAGACCGGCACGAGCAGGCTGACGGAGATACTCTCCGCGCCGCTGAGATCAGAAAGCCCATCCGCTGCCGAGCCGTCGTCCGCGAGCGCGCTGGGCGAGCGTGAGATCGCCCACTCTGTCTCGCTGTACGGCAAATACTGCGGCGCGGTGAGGTACGCAAACCCCGCCGTCGCCAGCGTCAGCGCGAGCGTGACGGCCAGCAGCACGGCGGTCAGCTTCTTGCGCCGAAGCTGCCGCTTCAAGTCGCGCAGCGGCTGCGCGCTGACGGGCGCGGGCGTCACGTCCGCCTTCAGCGCGTCGAGCTCGGCGCGGCAGGCCGCGCACTGCGCTAAATGCCCGTCCACAAATTCCTTCGTCTCCTCGCGCAGCATATCCTCCTCGTAGAGCGGCAGGAGGTCCTGCACGATGCTGCAAGTTTTGTCCATTTCAGTCGTCCTCCAATCCCTCGCGGATCATGCGCTTGGCGCGGTGATACGTCACGCATGCCCAGTTTTCCGTCTTGCCGAAGAGCGCGCCGATGTCGCGGAAGCTCTTCTCACCGTACACGCGCCACATGAAGACCTCCTTGTACGGCTCTCTGAGCGCGTGCAGCAATTCCTGGATGCGCGCGGCCTCGCTGTGATCTTCTAACTCCTCCTCGTGGCTCTCCTCGGCGATCCGGCAGTCTTCGAGCGGGGCAAGCCGCTTCTCGCGCCGCAGCTGCGAATAATAGAGATTCTTCGCGATCTGGCAGAGCCACACGCGCACGCTGCACTCGCCGCGAAAGTGGTCGAGGGCGTCCATCGCACGGAAAAACGTCTCACTCGTCAGCTCCTCGGCGGTACTCTCGCTTCCGGAAAGCGAGAGAAGATACCGGTACACATCGTCGAAGTACACGGCGTACACCTCTTCAAAATTCGTCAGCGCCCTCACCCCCTTTCTGTCTATAGGACGGCGGAAAACCGGTTTTCTTACAAAAAAATCCGTCCCGCGGGACGGATTTTTTCTTTCACGTTTTCACGACTCTTTTCTTGCCGCACTTCGGGCACGTGAGCTCGACCTTGCCGATGTTTTTCGGCACGCGGCAGTACGCGCCGCAGGAGCAGCGGACGTATTTGTGCGCCTTGTCGGCGCGGCGTGCCTTCGCGCCGCGAATGGCGTTCGCCTTCGGCGTCCACCAGGTCAGAAACTTCGCGTTTTCGGCCTGACGGCGCGCGAGATTGCGCGAAAAAATGCGGATGAGCACGATGAACATCAGCACCATCGACACAAAGTACAGCGCCTGCGACACGCCCTGCACACGGATGAGCGAGCTCAGAATGCTCACGGCCAGCTCAAGGATCACGAGCGCCCAGTTCAGCGCATCTACGCCGTTGCGGCCATACATAAAGCGGTAAAGGGCATCGCGGAATTTGTTCACAAAAAACACTCCTAAAATCTTGATGCTGCCATTCTACACGCTTTTTCGACCCCCGTAAAGGCGTTTGAACAAAAGTTTACAGAATGGAAAAGAGTAAACGCAAACCGCTCGCCCCTGTCAGTCGCCTTACAGGGGGGCAAGGGGGGGCGCGCCCCCAACAACGCCTCGCAGAGTTTCGCCGCTCCGCGGCGAAATAAATTCAAATCTTTTTCCGCCGCGACCTGCGCGTGGCGGAAAATACTTCTCAGGCCGCAAGTGTGGAATTTGCCCGCCATCGGCGGGCAAATTATGCGCACAGCGGCCTGCAAGAAATAAAAAATGCGTCCAGCTTTCGCTGGACGCATTTTTTAGGTTTTATAGTCCGTTGGTGTAACGATACAGGAACGTCACGGCCTCGGCGCGGTTGCAGGAGGCGTAGGGGGAGAACGTCGTGGGGCTGCTGCCGGTGGTGATGCCCTTACCGGAGGCCCACAGGATGGCGTTGTAGTAGCTCGCCTCGTTCGTGGCGCTGACATCCTTGAACGGGTTGGAGTAATAGCCGCTGGGCTTGCCCGCGTAGCGGTACAGGAAGGTCACGATCTGGGCACGGGTGCAGACCTGATCGGGAGAGAAGGTCGTGGTGCTGGTGCCGGCTGCGATACCCTTCTGGCTGGCCCACAGGATGGCCTTGTAGTAGCTCGAGTGCGTGACGGCGTTGACATCACGGAACGGGTTGCGGGTGGTGGTCGGCTCCGGGCTGCCGGCGGCACGCCACAGGAACGTCACGATCTCGGCACGCTTGCAGGGGTTGTACGGGGAGAAGGTCGTGCTGGACGTACCGGTGGTCACACCCTTGTTCACGGCCCACTTGACGGAATCATAGAAGTAGTCGGTGGTCTTGACGTCGATGAAGTTCATCGTCTGGCCGATCTTGATGGCCACGGTGCCGGTGAGCTGGCGGGTGCCGGTGCCGGTCGTGCCGTAGCGGGCGTAGATGGTGAACGGGATGTAGACGGTCTCGCCGGTCTTGGCGTAGCGGCTGGCAAGGAATGCGACGTCGCTGAGCGCGTTCTGGCTGGCGGTGGCGCTGTAGTAGAACTTGTCAGTCGTCTTGACGGAGCCGCCGTAGTTGTAGCCGCTGTAGTAGGTGTAGAGCGAGCCCTCGTTGACGGCGGAGACGGCGCTCTGGTCAAAGGTCACGTAGTCGATGGTGTAGTTGCTGCTGTAGCCCTTGGTGGAGCGCAGGTAGCTGAGGAAGTCGCTCTCGTCGAAGCGGACGCTGTCGCCCTGAGAGGCGGTGTACTTGATGTCCTCGCGCACGAGGTTGACGACGACGCTGCCGGAGTAGCTCACGGTCGTGCCGCGGCTCGTGGAGGAGCTGGAATAGCGGGTCGCGTACAGGGTGAAGTTCAGCGTGATGGTCTTCGCGGTGGACTTGGCGTTGGGGACGAACGTCACGCTATCGAGGTTGGTGACCTTGGTGCGGGTGTTGAACGCTCCGGAGGAATTGCTGGTGGACATGGCGGTGCCGCCATAGTACAGCGTGCCCTGCGCGGTGGTGGGCAGGGAGAAGGTCACATAATCGAAGGTGACATAGGGATAGGACTTGGTCTTGCTGGCGTCGCCGCGGGCCTCAGCGACCTTGTTCATGAAGTCGTTGAAGTCGCTCTGCGCGAACTGGACAGTCTCGCCGGCCACGCCGTTGTAGTTGATGTTGTAGTTCTTCTGGTAGACGCTGATGGTGCCGCAGTAGAGCTTATTGTCGGTGCCCTGCGTCACGACATACAGCGTGCACTTGCCGCCGACAAAGTTGCTGTCGGTCAGGGAGTACAGGCTGGTGCTGGAAGTGGTAGTGTAATACTTATTGCCACTGCCATTGTTCCAATCGCTCGGCTCGGTGTTCACACCGGCAACATAGTAATACTTTGCGCCGGAGGGGACCTGAACGTAATAGCGATAGGTGTTGCCGTAAGCCGCGACCGGCTCGGGATACTGGTCGGCATAGGTGGTCGTGCTGGGCGTTACGGGAACATTAAACGTAACGCTGTAGGTCTTGGGAACGGCGGTATTGGCAATGCGGGTGGTCACAGTAGCGGTGAACTTTGCAGTGCCGATGCCGCTGAGGTTTGCCTTGAAGTAAAGATAGCCGGAGCCGCCGGCGGGATAGTTGTACGAAGCATTGCTCGTGCCGACACCGTAGGCAGCGGTAGAGGCGACCTGAGTGACGCCGCTGAGGGAATAGACGGTCTCGTAGGTGTAGGCGGTGCTGTAGGTCTTGTTGATGGCGGCCTGCGCGGCGTTAACAAGATCACTGTAGCTGTAGTTCACAGAAGTGCCGTTCTGAACAGCACTGAGGGTCGCCTCGATCAGGGCGCCGGTAACGGGGATGTTCTGCACATAATCCTTGCCCTTATAGGTCGCCTTTGCGGTGACAGTGGTAGAGCCGCTTGCTCTGAGCGTTACGATCGGCGCGGCGGTCGTCTGGTTCGTCACAGTTGCGATGTTGAGGTTGGCGGAAACAAAGGAGTAGGTCGGGACGACCAGGCTAGCGGAAGATGAGGTATCCACAAAGGTCGCCGCCAAAGTCGCGGTCTGACCGATCTGCGTCAGCGTAACGCTTGCGGGGACGACAGTGAAGGTATAGGTATCGGGAAGGCTCTTGACCGTGATGGGGTCACTCGTCTTAGCGAGCTTATCGCCCTCGCTTGCCTTGCAGTAAACAGAGTAGTCGGTCGCGGTCGTAACGTTTGCGGGGACCGTCCAGACGAGGGACTTGCCCGTGCCGATCGGAAACTCTTTACTGTCACCGATCTTGTAGAACCACGCATAGGTGGCGGCGTTGCTGAGACCGGTGGAGGTGGCGGTGAGCGTGGTCTTGCCGCCGGAGATGACCTCAGTAAGGCTTGCCGCTGCGGTCACGGTGGGGGTGGTGGCGTTGACCGTCACATCAGCCGTCAGCGCGGAATCCTTGACGCGCACGGTCAGCTTTCCGCTCGCGTAAGTGGGCTTGTTCGTCTCATTATCGATCACATAGCCGGTTGCGGCGGCAGACCACTTGTTGTCGCCTTTGAGGTCCTCGCCCTCAAGAAGGGAGATGTTGACCGCGCCGTTCGTCACAGAATAGGTTCTGCCGTTGAAGGTGACGGTGGTGATGTCGCCCGGGAGAAGCTTGTCAGCGATAGAGACATTGCTTTTAACAACCTTAGTCGTAGATCTGGTGATTTCCTGCCCTTCGATCGTCACCTTGTACTCGATCGTTAAGGTGCAGGAGACTTCTACATTTTCCGCCTTGTTGGAGGCGGTCAGCGTTCCTGTCGTGGCACCCGTGCCGGCAGCGCCGGAAAAACCGGGAGTGCTCCAACTATAACCGATCACGTTTACATCGGTGGCAGTTACGCCATTATCCGTGACGGTGGGGGCGGTTGCGGTAACGGTGAATGTGGTCGAGTCGCCTCTTGCAAGGGAGGACGCCGACGTGGTGATGGCGTATGTGCCGCCAACCTCGACACCTTCCGCCCTTGCAGGCACGACGACGAGGCTCAGGACCAACGTCAGAGCCAATAGCAAGGAGAGAAATTTTTTCATGTGATCTTCATCCTTTCGTGTTTGTTGTTGTCGGCTCCGCGCGCACAGAGCCTTTCTCATACACATACATTTTACCATGCCGCGGGAAATAAGGGAACAGGAAAATGGAAAATTCATAAATTCTTTATCTTCCCTCTTCGCCCAGTTTCCCTTTGCCTCATTGATTAGACGCAAGAAACGTCTGTTTTGTTTCACAAAACCCGAAAATTTCCCAAAAATTTTTTACGCCGCGAAAAACCGCACATACACGAACACCCCCGCCGCGATCTGCGCAAGTAAGATCGCGGGGATGCCGAACTTGAAGTACCAGTGCCGCGTCTTATGGTGAAAGACCCTCATTGCGAAAAGAGCACCCGCGCTGCCGAGCAGCAGCGCGAGTGCAAATAGAGTCTTTTCGGGCACGCGCCGCGCGCCCTGAATTTTGGCGCGGCGCTTGTCTGCGCCGTAGACGCAGAAAGTAATTAGATTGATCGCGGCGAGATAGATGACAAAATATCTCACTTTTCGAGCTTGCTGAGCTCCACAGCCGCCGCCGCGCCGAGGCGCGCGTTGTTGAACACGAGCTGGATGTTGGAATCCAGGCTGTCGCCGCCGGTCAGGTCCTTGATTTTGGCGAGCAGATAAGGCGTCGTGGCCTTGCCGTGGATGCCGTCCTTCTTCGCGTCCTCGACGGCCTCGGCAATGGCCTTGTCGATGACTTCCTTGTCCATGGAGTACTCTTCGGGAATCGGGTTCGTGACGAGTAAGCCGCCGCGCAGACCCAGCTCGCGCTTGACGTGGAACGCCTTGGCCAGCTGCTCCGGCGTGTCGAGCTCGTAGTCGACGCCAAAGCCGGACTTGCGCGTGTAGAACGCAGGCAGCTCGCTCGTGCCGTAGCCGATGACGGTCACGCCGTGGGTCTCGAGATATTCGAGCGTCAGACCGAGGTCGAGGATGGACTTCGCGCCCGCGCACACGACCATGACGGAGGTGTTGGCCAGCTCTTCAAGGTCGGCGGAGATGTCGAACGTCTCCTGCGCGCCGCGGTGCACACCGCCGATGCCGCCGGTGGCGAACACGCGGATGCCCGCCATGTCGGCGATCATCATCGTGGTGGTGACGGTGCACGCGCCGTCCTTGCCCTGCGCGACGAGCACGGGCAGGTCGCGGCGGGAAGCCTTCGGGATGCCCGCGCCGGTGCGGCCGAGGTAGTCGATCTCTTCCTTGGAAAGGCCGGCCTTCAGGCGGCCGCCGATGATGGCGATGGTCGCGGGGACCGCGCCGCATTCGCGGATGATGCTCTCGACCTTGAGGGCGGTCTCCACGTTCTGGGGATAGGGCATGCCGTGGGAAATGATGGTGGATTCGAGCGCCACGACGGGCTTACCGGCGGCAAGGGCCTCGGCAACCTCGGGGGCGATATCCAGATACTTGTTCATCGTTAAAATCCTCCTGTAAAGTAATAGGTGAAAGTTTCACGTTTACCTTTTGAGGTAAGATTGCATCATAACATACAACTTGTCAAAAGTCAATATAAAGCGGGGCTTGAATTTGCACGGGAAGTGGCATATAATACCTCTATTATCCCGTGAAAACCCACAAAAGGAAGGAAAATTATTATGGAACGAGTGAGAATTGCCGCGCTCTTCGCCGACAAAGAGCAGTACGGCGGCGCAAGCGTCACCGTATGCGGCTGGGCGAAGACCATCCGCGATATGAAGACCTTCGGATTCATCGAGCTGAACGACGGCTCGTGCTTCCGCAATTTGCAGGTCGTGATGGATGCGAATTCTCTTTCTAATTATAAGGAGATCGCCGCGCAGAACGTGGGCGCCGCGCTCATCGTGCACGGCACCGTCGTGCTGACGCCCGAGGCCAAGCAGCCGCTCGAAGTCAAGGCAACAGAGATCGAGGTCGAGGGCGTGTCCTCCCCCGACTATCCCTTGCAGAAAAAGCGCCACAGCGTCGAATATCTGCGCACCATTCAGCATCTGCGCCCGCGCACGAACCTCTTCTCCGCGGCGTTCCGCGTGAGAAGCGCGGCAGCCTACGCCGTGCACGAGTTCTTCCAGAGCCGCGGCTTCGTCTATGTCAACACCCCCATCATCACCGGCTCTGACTGCGAGGGCGCGGGCGAGATGTTCCAGGTCACGACGCTGGATCTTGAAAACCCGCCGAGAACGCCCGACGGCAAGGTCGATTACAGCAAGGACTTTTTCGGCAAGAAGACGAGCCTGACCGTCTCCGGCCAGCTCAACGCCGAAAACTTCGCCATGGCGTTCGGCGACGTTTACACCTTCGGCCCCACGTTCCGCGCCGAGAATTCCAACACCGCGCGCCACGCCGCCGAGTTCTGGATGATCGAGCCGGAGATGGCGTTCTGCGACCTCGACGGCGACCTTGAGGTCATGGAGGCGATGGTCAAGCATATCATCCGCCGCGTGATGGAGCGCTGCCCGGATGATCTTGCGTTTTTCAACAGCTTTGTCGACAAGGGCCTTCTTGAGCGTCTCCAGCACGTCGAGAGTTCCGACTTTGGCCGCGTGACGTATACCGAGGCCGTCAAGCTCTTAAAGGAGAGCGGCCAGAAGTTCGACTACCCCGTCGAGTGGGGCATCGACCTGCAGACTGAGCATGAGCGTTACCTCACCGAGCAGATCTTCAAGCGCCCCGTGTTCGTCACGGACTATCCGCAGGAGATCAAGGCGTTCTATATGCGCCTCAACGACGACGGCAAGACCGTCGCCGCGGCGGACTGCCTCGTTCCGGGCATCGGCGAGATCATCGGCGGCAGCCAGCGCGAGGAGCGCATCGAGCTGCTCGAAAAGCGCATCCGCGAGCTCGGCATGAATCCCGAGGACTACTGGTGGTACTGCGACCTGCGCCGCTACGGCTCCTGCCGTCACGCGGGCTTCGGCCTTGGCTTCGAGCGCATGGTGATGTATTTAACGGGCATCGGCAACATCCGCGACGTGGAGCTGCATCCCCGCACCGTGGGCAACGCAGACTTCTAATTCTTCAAAAAACAAGGGACACGGAAACCGTGTCCCTTGTTTTTTGAGAATTGCACTCCGCTTCGTGCCTTGCCGCCCAAAGGGCGGCTTCGACACGCGCGGAGCGAGAAGAGTTTTTTGGCACGCGCATGTCGCGCCAAAAAACGATTCGAAATCATTTCGCGTCTGCGGATGCGAAAAGCTGTGACGCTTTAATTATTTGTGGTAAATAGTTACAAATGGGAACAAAAGCGTCAAAGGCGTAGTCAAAAGAAGTGAAGTCTGCTATAATGACCGCGCAGTTTTGAGAGAGGAGATTTTGACATGAAACACTTTTTTGCGCTGCTGCTCAGCGCGCTGATGGTACTGTCGCTGCTGACTGCCTGCGGCGATAAGACGACGCCGTCCGACGGCGACGATCAGACCGTCACGGACGAGAATGGCAGCGACACCGACAACAATACTGACGATACAACTGACCCCTACGACGCCGTGCGCAGCTACTGGTCGGAGGACCAGCTCACGCAGGCCTGGGGGCCGGATCAGGTGGTGGAGCACCTCTTTTTCCACCCGATCATCGCCTACCCGCAGTGGGCGTTTCACGACTGCAATGCCAGTCAGGACCAGCGCTACGGCCTCGACGACTGGATGGTGACGGTCGACGAATACAACAAAATTTTGCAGTCCGTGTACGACAAGGGCTACATTTTAGTCGCGATGGAGGATGTCTGGAGCGAGGTGACGGACGAGTCCGGCACGCACATGGTGCGAAACACCCTGATGCTGCCCGAGGGCAAAAAGCCGCTCGTCATCAGCTTTGACGACGTGAACTACTACCCCTACATGCTCGACGAGGGCTTCACGAGCAAGCTCGTCGTCGGCGACGACGGCGAGATCTGGGCGCAGTGCACCGATCCGTACACAAATGAGACCTTTTTGACCAAGGAACTCGACGCGACGCCCATTCTCGACCAGTTTGTCTACGAGCACCCCGACTTTTCGCTGAACGGCGCGAAGGCCATCTTCTCGCTGACGGGCTATCAGGGGATACTCGGCTACCGCACGCAGGATGACCGCGACATCGCGGCAGATTCGCCCGACCGCCCCGCGTTCGATGCCTACCGCGCGAGCGAGATCGAGGCGGTCAAGCCCGTCATCGAGCGGCTCAAGGAAACGGGTTGGACGTTCGGCAGCCACACCTGGGGCCACATCCGCCTCGACACCAAGCCGCTCCAGACCGTCATCAACGACACCGAGCGCTGGGCGGACGAGGTCGGCTCGCTCGTCGGCCCCACGCAGATTTTGTTCTATCCGCACGGCGGCCGTCCCGACGGTGACGACTGGCACCAGACCGGCGAGCGCTTCCAGTACCTGCAAAGCCAGGGCTTCCGCATCTTCGCGAGCGTCGGCACGAGTTCGTTCAGCTATGTGAAGCCCGACATTTCCGCCGTCATCTGCGACCGTCTGCATCCGGACGGCACCACGCTGCGCCACTCGCGCAGCCGCTATCTGCAATTCTATAACGCCGAGGACATCATGGATACGCAAGTCCGTCCTGATCTCGGCGTAGACTGGTGAGGAGGCGTTATTATGGCAACGTTAGAAGAACTCAAGGCGAAGGCCGTCGCCATGCTGGACATGGCGTATGTGCCGTATTCCCACTTCCCCGTGGGCGCGGCACTCGAATGTGAGGACGGCGCGGTCTTCACCGGCTGCAACATCGAAAATTCGAGCTACGGCCTGACGAACTGTGCCGAGCGCACCGCGGCGTTCAAGGCCGTGAGCGAGGGGCACCGGCGCTTCAAGCGCATCGTCATCGCTGGGCGCAGCGACGACTACTGCTACCCCTGCGGTGCGTGCCGTCAGGTGCTCTACGAGTTCGGGCCCGACATGGAGGTCGTGTGCCTGAATAAGGACAACGAAGAAAAGCACCTGCACATCAAGGAGCTGCTCCCCTACGGCTTCGACCAGACGTGGCTTGCAATCGACGAGAAATAACGAAAAAAGAGAGCGGCGCTGCCGCTCTCTTTTTTGTTCGCTTCAGTTGCTTCCAGAGGAAGAGGCTCCAATCGTCACCTCGCCGCTCATCGTTTCGATTGTAAGCTCGCTCACCGCGCCGCCGTCGAGCGCGGGCACAGAGTAGTGCGTCGCGTGGTCGTCGAGACAGGTGATGAACGCTCCTTCGCGCTCGGTGAGCGCGGAGCGGAACGCGCCGCTTTTCGTTTCATAGTCGAGAGTAAAGCCGTCCTGCGCGGGAAGGGTCAGATAGATGCTGCCGCTCTCCGTTTCGGCATCAAGGCGCAGCGCACGCTCGGTAGCCAAAATCAGGTTGCCGCTGACGCTTTCGAAGTCCAGCGCGCCGAGCGCGCCGGCGATATCCACCTTGCCGCTCGCGGTTTCGATCTCGGCATTTTCCGCTTCGCCCGCCAGCTCGATCGCGCCGGAGAGCGTCGAAATATCGACCCTTGCCCACGTGCCGTCCACCACGCCCACGCTGCCGTTCACCGTCTCGATCTCGACCATGGGGCAGGTTGCGCCCATCACGCGCGCGTCGCCGCCGACGGTCGAAAGCTTGATGCTGCCGGAAACGTCTGCGCTCACGTAGGCGTAGGCGTCCGTTGTTTCGACTTTTATCTCCTCAAAGTGACCGGCGCTGACCAGTTCCCTCGGAAGTCCCACGTCGAGGTGCTTTTCCCCGTCGTAGCTGCCGCGGTAAGCGTCGCCGAGGAAGTGGATGCGCAGCGTGTCGCCGTCGATCGCGCAGACCATCTTCTCGCTCTCGGCGAGCGGCGCGGCGGATTCCTCCTTCACGCTGATCTGCGCGCTCTGCTCGGCGGTATAGATGTTCACGCCGCCGCGGCGCCACGAGATGTCGATCTTGCGGATGTCTTCGCTCTCGCCGATGCTGAGCACCGCGCCCGGGTGGAGCTCTTCGCTCCCCTCCGCCTGCGTGCAGAAGGTGTAGGTCGCACTGCTGCCGTCCCAGAGCGCGTCGACGGCGAAAATGCCGTCGCTTTGCGGCAGTTCTGCGCGGAATGTGCCGTTATCCTGCCGCTGGGCGGTCACGGTCTCGGACGGCATGCCGGTGCTGCCCCAGGCATCGGACGGCCAGCAGCGGAGACTGACGGAATCAGGCGAATTATCGCTGAAATCGAGCGTTACGGTGTAGAAATAGGCGGCCGACACTGCAAAGGGCATTTCCAGTACAGGCGTGATGTCGCGGCAGTTTTCGTCCAGCGGGTGCGCGCCGCAGGCAATGACGGTCATACTCTGTAGGCCCTGGGGGTAGGTCCAGTCGTAGCTGCTGCTTTTGAGGGTGACGCCGCAAGCGTTTGCGCTTGTCACCGTCAGTGTTGGCGGGGTTTGGCGCGCGGCCTCGTCTGCGCTTTTTTCGCCGCAGGCGGCGAGGGAAAGGGCCAGCGCGAGCGGGAGCAGGAGGGAAAGGAGCTTCTTCATCGTTCGTTCCTCATTTCTTTCGGATACTTCTATAGACGTATGATAGCCGAAAAAGTTCCCGCGCACAACGGCGATCGTTGCACACAACGCGGCAATTTGTGGTATCGTGAATTCTAATACCGGAGGCGGTACAGCTTTTTGCCGCGTTGTGTGCAACGTTTCTTCATGATACGGCGTATCATGAAAAGGCAAATCATGCATCAGTGTTCCCGCGTTTGCAGGGGGGTGTGGGCTGCCTTTTCCAACATTATATTTTGGGGGAAAGCGCATGAACAAGACGACAAATTTCGACCTGCCACAGTGGGTCAAGGAGGACCCGATCAAAATGCAGGACTTCAATGCCGCGTTTGCGAGCATCGACGCGGCGCTCAAGGCGGAGACCGACGCGCGCAGCGAGGCCGACGGCACGGCGGCGGAGCGCATCACGGCATTGGCGCAGACGATCGCAAACGGTAAAATCTGCCGCATCAAATACGGCAGCTACGCCGGCAATGGTCTGAGCGGCGCGGAAAATCCCAACAAGATCGACTGCGGCTTTTACCCGCTGCTTGTGATGGTGAGCGAGCAGAGCGACACGCAGCACTGGGCGCTGCGCGGCGTCAGCGGGTTTTACAACTCGAATAACCGGGGCAACGCGGCGATATGGGACAACAGCAGCGTAAGCTGGTTCTGCCAGCTGGAAGAGGATCAGTATTTCGCCCCGCCTGCCATCCAGTTCAATGAGGCGGGCAAAACATATTATTATGTGGTGCTCGGCTGTGACGCGGACTGAGACGCAGAAAAACAAAAAACAGCCCCCGGCTCAAAAGAGCCGGGGGCTGAAACTCTATTCAGAGATTTTTTACGCTTACGTCAATGATTAGTTGGCGTAGTAAGCGTTGAGAACACCAGAATCAGTGAGCTTGCCAACAGCGCTGTCGATGGTGAGGGTGATGGAGTCGGGACCGAAAGCGGTGAGCTTAGCGGTAGAGACGCCGAACTCAGCAGCAGCACCATTAAGGGTGATGGTGTAGGTGCCATTACCGGGATTCTTAACAGTCTTGGCGTAGGACTGGAGAACAGCACCGGTGTCCTTATTCACGATGTTCAGGGTGTAGGTGTAAGAGGTAGCGAGAGGATCGGGGTTGCTGGAGGTGTCGACCTTGTTCACAGCGTAAACCTGGAGCGCCAGACGGTTGAGGGTGGCGGAGGTGGCAGCGGGATCAGCGTTGTAAACAACGATGACGTTCTGCGTGGTGACGTCGCCGAGAGCCAGAGGCATCTTGGTCAGGCCGTCAACGCCGTTGCCGGAAACCGTGTAGAACTTGTCGCCAGTGATGAGGCCATCGACATAGTCGGTGTAGACAGAGTTCTTGTAGGTATCCTTCTCAGCGCCCACGATGGAGTCGACCTTAACGGTGTAGCCGGTGTAGGCAGTAGCCATGGGATAGCCGGTGAAGGCGGTGATGGCAGCGGTGGTGGAGGACTCAGTGCCGATCGCAGCGATGGCGGCATAATCCTTGACGTAGTTGTTGCTCAGAGCGACCTTGAAGAGACCGCCGGCGACCTTATTGGTAGCCTGGGTTCTGAGGGCGTTGAGCAGGGTGAGGACGATAGCGTCGTCCTTGGAGCCGTAGATGTTGCCCTTCACGCCGTCAACGTAGCCGGGGATGGTGTAGACACCGGTCTTGGCGTCATAGGAGACCTGCTCGTTGGCATAGTAGAAGAGGCTGGTGACCTTGGCGGCAACGGGATCGGCGATGACGTAGACGTAATCGGCGACCTTATCACCGTTCAGATCGACGAAGTCGACCTCAGCCTGAGCATAGTTGTCGATGTTGCCGAGACCAACGATGGACTTGAAGGTGTAGGGATCGGTAGTGTTGTTGCGGACCAGGAAGACGGTGGCATCGTCAACGATCAGGTTGCCGCCGTTGTACTGGGTGTTCTTGCTGACGAACAGGTTCTCGTTGAAGAACTTGGCGTCAACACCGGTAGCGACTTCCTTAGCGGCGAGAGTGCCGTTCGCCTGGGTGGTGAACTGGAAGAGGTGGCCGTTCAGGATACCGTTGACATCACAGACAGCGTTGGTGTTGATGTAGGAGTCAACGTAGAAGTAGTCACCATCAACCTTCATGACCTTGTTCTGGATGCCGGTACTGTGGGTGACCTTACCGGTCGCAATCTTGGGGGCCACAATGCCGGAAGCAGTATCGTCGAAGTAGGTCATCTTGCTCAGGTCGACCACAGCGGTGGTGCCGTCAACATAGGTGACGTTCGCCTTCGCAACGCCGGAACCGTCCGCAGCGTTGCCAGCCCACCAGATGGAGTTGATGACGCCGTAGCTGGTAGCGGCAGCGATCTCAACGTTACCGATGAGGTTGTTGTACTGATCGAAGAACCAGGTGAACTTGTTGGTGCTGGCCACCGCGTTGTCGAAGTAGAACTTGGCAGCATCGTCATAGACAGTGCCCTCGACGTTGTGCTGCTTGGCGTTGTAGTAGATCACGCTCTGAGCGCCGTCAACAGAAGTGGCCTTGGAAACGATCTCGCCGTACTTGTCAGC
>OIZE01001246.1_pt1 | contig 16521 bp, 16 predicted proteins | sample 1588421 | NCBI WGS metagenome assembly OIZE01 (sample SAMN03283251) | human gut metagenome | biome: human-associated habitat; material: feces | host: Homo sapiens | place: USA | collected 2013 | reverse complement strand
GAATATTAATTTTAGGGGGTATTCAATAAAGATAATTAGTTTTTTTTCACCATTAGCATTTAGTGTATATTTAATTCATAATAATAATTTGATTAATAAATATATAATTATTGATTCTTTAAAACAAATAGTGGATTTAAAATGGTATTTATTTGTTATAGTAATTATGGGAAGTACTATATGTATCTACATTTTATGTTCAATGATTGATTTAATTCGTGTTTTATTATTTAAAAAATTTAAAGTTAAGAAGAAAATCGAGTTTTTTGGAAAAAGATATCAATTTTTAAAATGTGAACTAAGGGATAGACTGAGTTAATAATATTAGGAGATAGTGTCAAATAACTTATGAAAAACTTAGCAAAAGAAAAAGGCTCAGAATAGTTTGCTGGCTGAGGAAAATAAGAAACAGCCATTTTATGAGCATTGTATTCATATTAAAAAATTGATGTAAGTGATTGACAGACATCAGACGCCTGTCCCGACATGCCGCATTACCTAATGCACATAATAGACTAAATAGCCAGAGGCAGTATTTCACGTTTACGAACTTTATTTAGGAAATTTCGTGAATGGCTTATTCTGAAATTTATAATATTATCGATAAAATGCGAAAAATAATAAAATAATGATGATTTTCTAAGAATAATGATATTGTAATTAATTTATATAGAACGTATAATAATTATATAAAAATTTTACAAAATAAGGAGGATTGAAATGAAAAAAGTATTAAAAATTAACTTAGTAGGGGCAATATTTTTTTTGCTTGTATGTATAATGGGGGGGCAAGATTATGTTATGGCAGATAATTATCCAGAAACGGTAACTATAGTAGGTGCAGTAAATGGAGTGGACGGAATAACAATAAACTGGAAAGCAGCAAACGGAGCAAAAACATATATAGTATACCGCAAAAGCGGCAGCGGAAACTGGTATCCGGTGGAAACGAAGGCAACAGGAACAAGCTACGTGGACAAAACATGTACAGAGGGAACAAAGTATGTGTATACAGTACGAGGGGAAAATGAGGCAGGTCTTAGCCCATCTTTTGATGCAAAAGGAGTAAGCGCGGTAAGGACAAAAGTGAGTGTACCGGAGACAGTAACACTTGTAAGTGCAGTAAATGGTGTGGATGGAATAACCATAAACTGGAAAGCAGCAAACGGAGCAAAAACATATATAGTATACCGCAAAAGCGGCAGCGGAAACTGGTATCCGGTGGAAACGAAGGCAACAGGAACAAGCTACGTGGACAAAACATGTACAGAGGGAACAAAGTATGTGTATACAGTACGAGGGGAAAATGAGGCAGGTCTTAGCCCATCTTTTGATGCAAAAGGAATTAGTATTATTAGAAAAATGATAATTAATCAAGAAGAGTGGGAAACACCGATACTTTAATATTATTGGAAATGGCAGAGCAATAAAAGCTGGATGGTCAAGAGTAAATAAATGCCCAGATTTTTTTGGTGCTCTTGACATACTATATACGAGCTGATTTTTGTTATTAAACAACGGTTTAATCACAGAAAACTGCTGTTAAGCCGTATCAGTTATTATAGAAGAACTGAATTTACAGAAAAATTCATACCGTCGTGTGGCAAAAAACTAATTAGTCATGGCACAAGATTTGATGTTTACTCAATAAGAGAGAAACAAGCGGTATTTCGTCTGTTTCTCTCTTTTTTAGTCACATCTAAAAAAATCTCTAGTATATACCTTATCTTTTACAGAATCTAAACGAGAGTCATATCTATTAGCAATAAAAGCCGGTGACATTATTTTTAATTTATCTAAATCATTTATGGATGGACAATCAAGAGGACAGGCGATGAACAAGATAAGAAACCATGGATACAAAGGTGGACTATTATTAATGATATCATACATCAAGATGAATTCTAAAAAATAAAAGAAAGAGAGAAAACACTTATGAAGTATAACGAAGAATACAATAGGTGGCTCACATCAGCAACAGCCGATGCAGACGTTGCAGCAGAGCTTAAGGCAATAGAAAATGATCCTGCAAGGATTGAGGATGCATTTTACAGAAATCTGGCATTCGGTACAGGCGGACTCCGCGGTACAATCGGAGCGGGAACCAACCGCATGAATGTATACACAGTGGCAAAGGCTTCACAGGGCCTTGCAAACTACCTTGTAGCAAACTTTGATGCACCATCAGTAGCAATCGGCTATGACAGCCGTATCAAGTCTGATGTGTTTGCAAAGGTTGCAGCATCTGTATTTGCCGCAAACGGAGTGCAGGTCAATATCTGGCCAGAGCTTCTTCCGGTGCCAACAGTGTCATTTGCCACAAGATATCTCGGTACATCGGCAGGTGTCATGGTAACAGCCAGCCACAATCCAAGCAAATACAACGGATACAAGGTTTACGGTGCTGACGGCTGCCAGATTACAACAGAGGCTGCAGCAGAGATTCTTGCTGAGATAGAGAAGCTTGATATCTTTGCAGATGTAAAGCAGTCTGACTTTGAGTCTTGTGTTGCAGATGGTCAGATTAAATATATTTCCGAGGATGTGCTCACAGCCTTTGTTGAGGAGGTTAAAAAGCAGTCTCTTCTCGATGATAGCGTAAAGGTGGACAAGAACGTGGCTATCGTTTACTCACCTCTTAACGGAACCGGTCTTAAACCAGTGCTTCGCACATTAAAGGAGACAGGCTACACCAATATTACAGTAGTTAAGGAGCAGGAAAATCCTGACGGCAATTTTCCTACATGCCCATATCCAAACCCGGAGATTAAGGAAGCTATGGCGCTTGGCATGGAGTATGCAAAGAGATGCAACGCAGACCTTCTTCTTGCAACTGACCCTGACTGTGACCGTGTCGGAATCGCAGTCAAAAATGCTGCAGGAGAGTACGTGCTTCTCTCGGGAAATGAGACAGGTATGCTCTTATTAAACTATGTTTGCGAGCGAAGAGTGGCAATGGGCACTATGCCAAAGGAACCTGTGCTCTGCAAGACTATCGTTACAATTGATATGGCAGACAGAATAGCAGCCGATTACGGGGTAAGAACCGTCAACCTGCTCACAGGCTTCAAGTTTATCGGAGAGCAGATCGGCCGTCTGGAGAAAGAGGGAAAGGCAGACTCATACATCTTTGGTTTCGAGGAGAGCTACGGCTACTTAAGCGGCACATATGTGCGCGACAAAGACGCTGTTAACGGTGCTTTCCTCATCTGTGAGATGTTTGCTTACTATAAGACACAGGGCATCAGCCTCATTGACAAGCTCAATTCTCTCTATGAGAAATACGGCTACTGCCTCAATACTCTTCACTCATATGAGTTTGACGGCTCTGCAGGTTTTGCAAAGATGCAGGATATCATGGCTGAGTTCCACAAGGGTCTTGATACAATCGGTGGCAAGAAGGTTATCGAGTGTCAGGATTACAGCAAGGGACTTAACGGTCTTCCTAAGTCTGATGTGCTCAAGTTTATGCTTGAGGGCAACTGCTCAGTGGTTGTGAGACCTTCAGGAACTGAGCCGAAGCTTAAGACTTATATCTCTGTCAGTGCAGTGGATAGAGAGACAGCAGAGAAGCAAGAGCAGATTACATGTGACGAGCTTGCTGGGAAATTCATGTAGATTCTATAACCTCCTAAAATGACTTTGATTTTCAGCCCAAGAGCTTTTGGGCTGAAAATTGAGGTAAGTAGAATATAAACAAATTACTACAGGTGATAAATATACTGAAAGTAGATGAAGACATATGAAACCAATTATATTTTTACATCCTGTTTTTAAGCAGATGATATGGGGCGGTAACCGTCTTGCAACTGATTTTGGGTATGATATTCCGGGCGATAATACCGGTGAATGCTGGGGCATTTCAGCGCATCCAAACGGAGATGACAGCATAGCCAATGATTGCTATGCCGGTATGACACTTTCACAGCTTTGGGATGAGCATCCGGAGCTGTTCGGCAATATTGAAGGCGACAGATTCCCTCTGCTCATCAAGATAATTGATGCTAAGGACAATCTGAGCATACAGGTGCATCCATATGATGAGTATGCCGCAAAAAATGAGAATGGCTCTCTTGGCAAGACTGAGTGCTGGTACATCATAGATTGTCCTGATGACGCAAAGCTTGTGGTGGGGCATAACGCAAAGACACATGAGGAGCTTTCAGACATGATTCATGAGGGCAGATGGGACGAGTTCATCCGCTATGTCCCTATCAAAAAGGGCGATTTCATCCAGATCGGCCCGGGCACAGTGCACGCAATCACCAGAGGTTGCATGATTCTTGAAACCCAGCAGAACAGTGACATCACATACCGTGTATACGATTATGACAGACTCACAAACGGCAAGCCGAGAGAGCTTCATGTGGATAAGAGCATTGATGTCATCACCGTTCCGGCAAAGTCCACAGAGGACAGTGTCATGGACACAAACAATCTCCCACAGAATAAGTGGAACAAGCTTATTGAGTGTGAGTATTATAAAGTTTATAAGCTTGTGCTTGATGGTGAGCTGGAGTTTGAACAGAGTCATCCATTCCTTAATATGAGTGTGCTTGACGGAGAGGGCACTGTGAATGGACAAAGAATCAAGAAGGGCGACCATTTCATAATTCCGGCCGGGTTTGGGAATGTGAAGCTGGAGGGAGCGATGGAAGTGATTGCTTCGGGGGTGTAATATAACATAAATAATGAGAGACAGGTTCTTGCCAAGCCTGTCTCTCTTTTTTGAGATATTAATCTCGTCTAAATAAATCTCTAGTATATACTTTATCTTTTACGTCATCTAGACAAGAAGCATATCTATTGGCAATAATAGCATGTGACATTTTCTTAAATTCATCTAAATCATTTACAACTTTGCTTCCAAAAAATGTACTGCCATTCTCAAGAGTTGGCTCATATACAACAACAGTTGCACCTTTTGCTTTAATTCGTTTCATTACTCCCTGAATACTGCTCTGACGGAAGTTGTCGGAATTACTCTTCATGGTAAGTCTATACACACCAATTACGCATTCTTTTTCTAGTTCAGCAGAAAATTCATCACTATTGTTATAATCATAATATCCTGCAAGGTTGAGAACCCTGTCTGCAATAAAGTCTTTTCTGGTTCTATTACTTTCAACAATTGCACTCATCATATTTTGAGGTACATCATTATAGTTTGCTAAAAGCTGTTTTGTGTCCTTTGGAAGGCAGTATCCACCGTAACCGAAGGATGGATTGTTGTAGTGTGTTCCAATACGTGGGTCGAGACATACACCTGTTATGATATCCTGCGTGTTGAGATTTTTCATCTCTGCATATGTATCCAACTCATTAAAGTAAGATACGCGGAGTGCGAGATATGTATTGGCAAAGAGCTTTACAGCTTCCGCTTCCGTAAATCCCATAAACAGTGTATCTATATCCTCTTTGAGTGCACCCTCCTGCAAAAGAGCAGCAAAATTGTGAGCAGCCTTAGTAAGCTTTTCATCATCTTTGTCAGTACTTACAATGATTCTGGATGGATAAAGATTATCATACAGAGCCTTTGATTCACGTAAAAACTCAGGACTGAATATGATGTTTGATGTGTGATATTTTTCTCTTACAGAGTTGGTGTATCCTACTGGAATGGTTGATTTGATAACCATGATGGCATTAGGATTTACTTTGAGTACAAGCTCGATGACAGCTTCAACGGCTGAGGTGTCAAAATAGTTTTTCTTACTATCATAGTTAGTTGGAGCTGCAATAACGACATAATCAGCGTTCTTGTATGCGGTCTCACCATCGAGTGTGGCTGTAAGATCAAGGCATTTTTCGGACAAGTATTTCTCAATGTAGTCATCCTGTATAGGTGACTGCTTTTTATTTATCATGTCAACCTTTTCAGGGATGATATCTACGGCTGTTACGTGGTTGTGCTGTGCCAGAAGAGTGGCTATTGAAAGTCCCACATATCCTGTGCCGGCCACTGCTATGTTAAGAGGTGATGGTGATGCAAGCCTTTGAGTATTACATTTTATGAAAAGCTCTGTGATATCAAAGTCTAGGGCCTTTCCAAGGTTTTCCAGCTGCTCTATGGATGGCGTAAAATCCTGCTGTTCAATACGTGATATTAGAGCCCTGTTGATACCGGTTGCATCAGAAAGTTCTGCCTGTGTCATGTTTTTCTCTTTTCTGAGTCTTGCAATTGTGTCGGCAAGACGGGATGGTGATAATTTTTTCATGAGTACCTTCTTTCAATATTTTAAATAAAATGTTAGAATAAATAACATATAAATATTTTACTATATTTACTAAACGTACTAAATATAGCATAAAGGGGATATGACTTCAATAAATTGATATGAAATAGAAAAAATGTTAATGAGAGTAACAAATGTAGATGGAATTTTCAAAAGAATAAGATGTTTTTACAATATTATAAAATAAAAATGTTTTACTTTTGTAAAAATAGTGGTACTATAGACTTAGGATACAACTGTTATTTAAGTAGTTTTGAGAAGGGGAAGATATGAGAAAAAATAGCATCATATTTCATGATTATTGTTATGATTCTATCGTCTGTTTGGGTTACTCCGATCAAAAGTTACGGACAAACAGAAGCGGAAATATCGAGTGCAGACGATGTACGAAACACGGAGACTGATCATGGGACTTTTAAAAAATCTGAGACGGATTCAGTAGATGATGAAGAATTAAGTAATAATGTTGAGAAGAATGCTGGAAATTCTTTGAATAATGCAAGTAGTGAGGAATCATTAACAGAGGGGAACTCATTGGAAGCAGAGGACTCAGAGAATGTGCTGGAACAGAACACGGATTCTGACGTTTCAACGCAGGAAGATACAGCCTACAGTTATAACAGCACAAGCACTTCAGGAGCAGTAACACTAAAGGTTGAATGGAATGAACCGGTCTTAGGACAGGATACTACATTTCATGTTTCTGTAATGGGTGGTAGTGGCGCTTACAAATTCAGTGCCCATCGGGGACGGGAATTGTGGCTTTTTTTGTGTCCCTGGTGGTATTTTGTTACATAGACATATAAACTGGCTGAATAATACGGTGTGACACAAGAATATTTAATGAAAATGAAAAGGTGAATGGAACTGGTTGAATGAAATGTTGGAATAATTCATCTTTTATCGTATAATAACGATGGAAGGAGAGGGGGATCTAGTGCTAGAAATAAATGAAGAAAGCCTTCATAATAAATTATTGGAACATAAAAATCATATTGGTTTTAATTGTGCAGAGGGAAGTCTCATTATAGCGAGTGGATTGGCATTTGTGTATACCATTGTTTCGGGAAAAATTAATAATAATATATTAAATATTGTATCTTGGGGGGTTGCGATTGGACAGATCATTTATGGCTTGGCTCGGGTTATCATAGCCTTGAAAACAAAATTTAATGCTGAAAAATTATATCAGGAAATAGTGAAATTAGATGTTTCAGCACATCGTTATTCTTTGATTGCAATCAAAGATAGCTTTATGGGATATAAATCAAATCGTATACTTACGAAGTATTTTGAAGGAAAATGGAATGAATATATGTTTCTTTCTTTTCCCACTGCGGCAGAGAGAGATGAAGAAAGTTTGAAAAATGCAATTGGAGCAGCGTTAAAAATACCTAGGGACGTAATACATTTATATCAAAAGGCATCGATTTACCAACCTAAAATATCTCAAGATTGGAATACTGTGCGTGCTTATTATAATACTTATTATGTAGTATATATTGATAGTTTCCCGGAATTACTAAAAAATAATGAGTTTGAAATTGATGGGGTACATTATAAATGGATGACTCTTGAACAAATGGAGCGGGAAGCCGAAAAAAAAGAGCATAATAAGAATGAACGAAGGACATTTGCCCGATATATTTTTACACCTACCCGATATACGGATTTATACTCAGAACCAAGAAAAAATGTATGGAAAATGCCGCATAATGTGTGTATTCGGTTAAATCGCAAATGTGATCTTTCGTGTAAATTTTGTCTTGCATGTAGTGAAAATACGTTAATGTTAAGTACAGATGTTGTTAAGCAATGTCTCTGCCTGTTAAAAAATAACGGAGTAAGAAGAGCCAGATTAGGAGGTGGAGAATCTACGCGACATCCAGGGTTTATGGAAATTGTGAGGTATAGTGTAAATCTTGGAATGGATACCATTGTATATAGTAATCTGTATGATGTAGATAAAATAATACCAGAACTTATAAAATATCCGATTCGTGTTGTTACAAGTTTACATGGAGACGAATCATTTCATGATTTTATAACCCAGACGGAAGGGGCATATCAGAGAACTTATAATAATATTGTAAAATTAGTGTCATATAATATTCCGGTAACAATACATATGGTTTTAATGAATGAGAATGTTCATATGGTGGAACAGGTGGTTGTGGAAGCTATAAAAATTGGTGTAGACAAAGTTACGATTCAGACGTTGATTCCGCGTGAAAGAGGACGAGAATTTATAGAAGAAAATCATGCTACTGTTTTTATGCTTCGGCAAAATCTTGAAAAGGTAAGATACCTGGGAGAAAAATATAAGGGACAGATAACGATACATTACAATGATATGTATGAGAAAGAATATTATGTTCTTGAACCAGATGGATCTATATATTTGGAGTCGGGAAGCGGAGATTCTGACCAGTTGATTAGGAGATTGGTATAATGACAGAAAAAATGATGAATAAAGTAATGTTGGAATGTATTAAATTAGCAAGACAAAATATGGACGATGATCAGTATCCTATTGGAGCAATTATTACCGATGACAGGGGGAAAATTATTTCTTCTTCACGAAGTTCATTAAGAAAAGAATTAGATCCGACAAATCATCCGGAGATAGCAGCAATACGAAAGGCATCGAAAATTTTAAAAAGGCGTAAATTAAAAAAGTGCTATCTTTTTACAACTTTGGAGCCATGTCCAATGTGTACTTCTGCTGCAATTTGGGCATGTATGGAAGGAATCGTTTATGGAGCAAGTCAGGAGGAAGCAATCAAATTTGTTGAAGAATATCCAGAACATAAGTTGTCGTGGAGACAAATTCCTATAACGGCGGATTATATTATTTCTAAATCAGGAGCTAAAATAAAACTTTTCGGAGGTGTTCAAAAAAAGTTATGTCAAGGGCTGTTTAAATAGATGTTAGGTTTGAAAAATAGGTAGAGAAATAACTGGAGGATTACGTGAGTTGGTAGTATAATTAGATAAATATCTTGTGGTTATTCCATACGGTGGCTGCCTGAAAATGCGCACTGCTACTAGGCGAGCTGCAGGAAACGTTCAATGAACGGCTAAGAGGCAAAAATACCACAACTTCTATAAGGATAATGCTAGGAGGAGAGAATATGAAGCCAGAATCTATTTCAGAAAAGATGATGTATAATACCGTTCGCTTAGAAACAGAATCAGGAATGGGAACAGGTTTCTTTTATAACTTTCATGTTGGAGATGCTACTTATCCTACGATTATCACAAACAAGCATGTGGTTAACTATAAACAAGATGAAAAAGTTGGGTTTCATTTGCATTTAAAGGAAGAAAATGGTGAGTCGAATAGCAGCGTTGGGATTCAGATGAATGCACACTGGTTTTTTCATTCGACAAAAGACTTGTGTTTTACTTTTGTGAATCCTGTATTTGAGAGTGTAAAAGATAGATATGGAAAGGATATATTTTACCTAGCAAATGATGCTAGTATCATTGCAACAAAAGAAAAACTTAAGGAGTTGTCTGCGTTAGAAGAGCTTGTTATGGTTGGATACCCGATTGGGTTGTCCGATACAAGAAATAATTATCCGATATTCAGAAAAGGATACACAGCGGCTCATCCAGCAGTTGATTTTAATGATGATGGAATTGGTCTTGTAGATATGGCATGCTTTCCAGGATCGTCGGGTTCACCTATTTATATTTTAAACGAAGGCGGTTATAGGGATAAACATGGAAATTCTTATTTTGGACCATCCAGAGTTATTCTGCTTGGAATATTATTTGCAGGACCTCAATATGATGCCAGTGGAGATATTGTAGTTAAGACAATACCTACATCAAAGCAAGTTATAGAATTGAATACGAGCATAACAACCAATTTGGGATATTATATCAAGGCTGAAGAATTGGGGGAGTTTCAAAAATTCATCGAACAAGGTGTTGCAAGCGGGAATATAAAATAAAAATGATTACTTGTGATAATGTACCAATGTATGGAAGCGATAAACAATGGTATTAAGGACAGTTGATTGAATGCGAAATAATATAACATGAGGAGAATACATATGAGTTCAGAAAAAGATATACTTAAAAATCCAGGTAATAACGAAAAGCTGAAGATATTTGATTTTTCTTTACAGTCAAATGCAACTAAGCCGTATGATATGAGTCGTATAATGGGACAGCTGGTCAAAACTGAGGATGAGACCACAGCAACGCATTCGGCATTACAGCATCCTACATCACAGGAAGGTAAATAAAATTGAAAACTATTTCACAGATTCTTGAAAACATTCCGGTATTATTGCAATATTATTTGCCGGGACTTTGGACTATAACTGTGTTTAAGTATTTCTGCTCAAAAGAGATACAAAAAGAATCACAAACTATTTTAGCTTGTGTTGTAAGCTATGTCCTTTTATCAATTTCTGATTTACTATCTAATATTCCTTTTCTTGGAGGCATAAAGGTCTCTGTATTGGGAAAATCGGGAATTTCTATAATACTTGGAACCTTATTGGCACTTTTAATTTCAAGCGTTTTTGGTGCTAAATGGTTTTCAGGAGTAATGGTTGCACTATTTCATAAAACCCCTAATGATAATATTTGGAGAGATGTACTGGATTTAACTAACGGGTCAAACTTGAAATTATATATTCGAGATGCTGATTATTATATAATAGGACATCACCGTAATATTGATGAAAAAGGCGATGATTCGTGGGTTGTTTTGACGGAATTTATCAAATACAATAAAAATGATAATCGAGTAATTGAGACTCATGAGGGGAAAAAAGATGATATGATTGCCATTAGAATGTCAGATGTGGAGTATGCAGAGATTTTTAATTGATGTGGTTTAATAACGGGAAGGAGAGCAGCTTACATCTCATCAACCTTTGCTTGGACAGCATTGTTACATTGTTAACTTACGTTAAAACATGGATTCTTGGAAACATGACGATGTTTCTTCGTTGCAGACTGTTAAAAGCCTTATTTTACCAGGTGTTTTGGCATATTCAGCTAGGATATCCGGTATATAAAATCGGCTGTAAGGGTGCATGCACTACTCCGTGGAACCACTTGCCCCTGATTCATATACCAGATGAAAAGTAGTCAAGCAGAATAAAGGATGAGTGTGTTGCCAGAGTCAGCTAACTGCTCCCACATTCTGATGATGCCTATAAAAAGGAGATTTTATGTCAAAAAATTTAAAAAGTAGTATTTTAGCAAATATGGTGGTATTGATTATAGCATGGATATGTTCTAATAGCTTTATATGGGATTTGATTTACAAATTTAGTCCTTGTAATTTTTATATTGCATATCAGTTTTTGGCATCATCATTTTTTACGGTTTTTTCTATTATGGTAACAAAGGATTCAGTAGTATTTTCTCAATTTTGGGATAAACATCTTAAAATGAAAAAGTTACTTGATATTACAATTCATGCATGTGCAGTATTTTTATATGAGATACAGTATTTAGTAAATGCTATTGGGAGTGGCTTTTCAGAATCAGAACGGAAAGAAGCGGAGGAAAAAGTGAAAGAGAGAGTTGAATCAATAGACGAAATGCCTCTTGTAGCAAAGTCATTTCTTATTCCAGCCGCGTTATTTATCATTTTGATAATGATAATATCATCTGGATGGATATCTAAAGAAATAAGCACTTGGATAAGTGATATACTTGATATGTGTGTTTCTTTAGTCACAATTCCATTTTTATACTGTTCGATAAAGGAATTTGCTATGGAGAAAGAAAATCTTGATTAATGCAGATAGTGATGGACAAATCAAGAGTTCACATAATCCAGATTTTAAAAACCAGTGCATGATTTGAAGTTAACAATAACAGTAGACGGTAAGAGGTTTGCATCATCAAGTGTATAAGATTATTGCAGAAGCATGTTAAATTCTGGCAATGCAAGAGATAAATTCAAAGATTTATCAGGATCAATATATGAAAGTTTATGATTCCATATCTTGTCCATCACTTGACCTCTTGATTGTCCAGCCATAGACCATTATACTGTCCTTATTAAGAGAAAAGGAAAGGCTCTGGAGCCCCTCCTGCAAGATCGGCTTCCGGAACCTTGGTAAACAAATCCTTCGGAGGACACCATGATAATATTATAAAGGAGCGATTAAAGATATGGATAGTGTTATGGAAAAAATGGGAATATATGAATTATTTACAGTGTTCGGAGCTGGAATGTTGTCGTGTACCATATGTTATTGTGCTGCTGGATTACCCAAAATAAAATATTTGGATTCCGAACATAGTTCAATTATTGTATTAGGTGTATTAACATTTTGTTATATGATAGGAATGATTTTACAAGAATGTAGTAGTATACTTGATAAAAAATATTTTAAATTTAGAGAGAAGGCTTGTAAATTATTCTTGAATGATGATAATAAAATTATAGAAAATATCGAAGAATTAAAGCGTTTTAGAAAAGTTGGGAAAAAAACTCTAAATAAAGCTGATAATAACTTTCAATCTAATGAAGCAGAACTATTTTTTAATATTGCCAAAACGTATCTTGAAAGAAATGTAGATAATTCAAATATAAGTAGAATCAATTCGATATATGGAATGAGTAGAAGTTTATTCATTAGTATTATTCTGACCATAGCTATTACTATATTTACTGGTGTGTTGTGGAATCCTCAGTTTAAAATAATGGAATGTATCTTTTTTAAGATATTTTTATGTATAGTTGAATTTTCTATTGGAATACTATTTTTGTATAGGGCAAAAAAATATGCAGAGATAAAAGTTAGAACTATAATGAAGTACTATGCCGATGCGATGGAAGAATCAGATTGCAATTAGTATGTTGAATGAAATAGGAACTAATTGGAAGTAATGAAATACACGATACTAAGTATCAATTAACATTGTTTGATTAGTTGTTTCATTGTATTATAGAGAGTACAATAGATATCACACGAAAGAGTTATAAACAAAAGCCAATAAAAGGAAATCAAACATTGGATAAAATAAGCATATATAATTATGTGTACAATATTGTGAAAAGGTAAATTGCCAAATCTTTCTTAAGTGGGGCGGTACAAAGCATGGGATATAGAGAGATAATTGAAGAAGATAATTTAAATGCAATAACAGAACAGAATATATGTTACTTGGATCAGATTGCACAAAAGATGAAGCAAGGAGATATCGTCATATTTGCAGGTGCTGGATTGTCTGTAGCATCGGGATATGTAAATTGGAAAAAATTGTTAGAGCCAATAAGCAAGCAGTTGAGATTGGATGATAATATTGATTTGACAGAAACAGCACAATATTATAAAGATAAATACGGGAGACAAGGGTTGAATTCATTGGTATTTGACGCATTTGACAAAGTCCCACGCAATAATGAAAATGTAAACTGGCTTGCTAAAATGCCGATATCTGAGTATTGGACAACGAATTATGATCATGTAATAGAGCAGGCAATAAGTAAACAAGGAAAAAAGTTTCAGAGATTTGTTAAGCAAGAAGACTTTAAGTATCATAAGGCAGGTCGAGAAGTGGCGGTATACAAAATGCATGGAGATAAAGATTCTCCGGACGATGTGGTATTAACGAAGGAAGATTATCAGAAGTATGATCTTACTAGAGGAATGTTTACCAAGTTATTATCTGTAGAGCTTATTCGAAAAACATTTGTATTTATTGGTTTTAGTTTTAACGACCCGAATTTAGAAAGAATTTTAAGTATTGCAAAACAATCATTATCAGGTAAGTCGCCACAGACACATTTTTGCTTTATGCGAAAGGTACAATTAGTAGATTATCTAAATGAAAATAATAAACTGGAGCGGAAAAATATAGATAAATATATACAAGATCGTAATTATCAAGAACTGAGAATTGCGGCAATGGTAAAATATGGGATTTTGACAATTTTGATTAACGATTACGATGAAATCACATTGATGTTAAATCATTTGTATAATAAATATATTACAAATAATGTATTTATATCTGGTTGTATCGATCCAAAAAGATTATCAGATTATGGATCGTTTGATATGATTGATGATGTGGGGTCTAATCTGAACCCTGCAGAGAGTTTTTTAACCACATTGGGAAAAGAGCTAATAAATAATAATTTTCATATTTATACAGGATTTGGTGCTGGTGTTGGTAATTATTTATTAGCAGGGGTACTGCAAGGAAACAAAAATGGAGTAAATGGTAATGTTATAAATGATGAAATACATATAAGCAGCATGATGGAAATCAAAAACCTTGAAACGAAAAATTATATAAGAGAAAGAATGATAGAACAATGTAGTAGTTCTATTATTGTATTTGGATATGGTGATAATAATTCGGGAACCTATCAGGAATATGATATTGCGACAGAAAAAGGAAAATACATTATTCCAGTCAAGAAGACAGGTTTTGCGGCGAAAAAAATATATGATAAGATTGTGGAGAAAAATGATCAAGAGATGTTGTTTTTAGAAAAAGAAAGGAAAATAACCATTGCGGTAAAAGGAATTGTAAATCTTTTGATAAAACACAAAGAAAAAACAGAAATTGAATTAAAAGAAAAAATATATTCAGGAATAGCTCGTTCGGGAATAAAAGTATTTATTAGTTATCATTATGAATCAGATAATGAAATTGCAAAGAAAATTACAGATATTGTAAATAGTGAGAAGACAAATTTGTTTACGGTTATACAAGAGAAAAAAAAGCCAGATAGTCCAGATATAATAAAAAAATGGGTAGATAATCAGATTTGCAAGACAAATTTTACGATACTACTTATAAGTAAAGATACATTTAAGAGACCGTATGTTTCGTATGAGATCGAAAGAAGCAAAGAAAATGGAAATACTTTCATTCCTATATTGATAGATGATGAAAATAAAAAATTTAACAGACAAAAAATAGATGGAATAAAGAGAAAATTGCCAAAAGAAAAGTGCGAAATAATAAGATGGTGGTATAGAGATTCAGGAGAGAAAAATATTCTTCAATGGTTAAATGCTGCGCTGGATGAGTAAGCTGCTAAATGAGTCCACAGTGGTGTTAGACACCAATGTGGTCAAAATAGCGTCAATTTAAGGAAAATGTCTTAAGTTGATATAAGATAAAGTTATCAAATAGAAGTTAGAAAATAAAGCAATTCAGAAAATGACGCACTTTATAACAAGGACTCCGTGAAAGTCCTATTAATTAGTATAATTTTTATTTCAATCAAAAAGAAACTTTTTGATTGTTAAAGTGTGTTCGTCCCTTTGCTTTATTCTTTTTTCGTTTGAAAGTACGGCCTGGCATTATTTGAGACCTGTTACGGACAGCTTCTGAATAAAGTCTGTTAATTTCGTCGATAGTACTGATGGTACACAGTATTTTTGCAAACTGCTTGCAATTAGCAATCAAACGAAATATAATGAAGAAAAAAGAGGAGGCGATATCTATGGCAAGAACAGCAAATGTATTTGCACGTGTTGAGCCTGAAGTAAAAGAGCAGGCAGAGCAGGTGCTTGATCGACTTGGCATTCCAATGTCCAATGCGGTAGGAATGTTTCTGAGACAGATTGTACTCCAGAGAGGAATTCCTTTTGAAATGAAACTTCCGGCTTGTGAGGGACCTGTTGCATATGGTTCTCTTACAAAGGAACAGTTCGATGCAGAAATAGAAAAAGGCATGGAAGATATTAAAGCAGGCAGAGTATATTCAGCAGATGAAGTTGAAGCAGAAATGAAACGGGAATTTGGTATATGAAATATAAAGTGATGTATACAGCGGGAGCCAAAAGAGATCTGAGAAATATTTTCAGATATATTTCAGAGGAACTGTTAGCTCCAGAGAACGCTGCCAGACAGACCGAATTATGGCTGCTATTCGAAAGCTGGACACCATGCCGAATAGAAACCGGCTTTATGATGAAGAACCATGGCACAGCAGAGGACTTCGGTTCTTTCCGGTGGACAATTATTTGGTATTTTATAAGACAAATGATGAAAATGAAATAGTGTATATAGTTCGAATTATGTATCGTGGACGTGATGTTCGCAAGCAGTTAAGCCGGACAGAGGACATTTCAGAAAATTAAAATTTAATATGGCACCAGAGGTTTGAGCAGTTAGTCTATGAAAAATAGGGGAGCTGCTTTTTTCATACAAAGTCCATCTGAAGATGTGTGATTTAATACTAACGGAATACTATTTTAGTAGTATTCCCTGATTCCTTCGTGGTAAACGTCAAACCATGCGCCAGTCATTAAAATCAACGCCGCCCATTATTGGC
>OIZE01001241.1_pt1 | contig 16567 bp, 20 predicted proteins | sample 1588421 | NCBI WGS metagenome assembly OIZE01 (sample SAMN03283251) | human gut metagenome | biome: human-associated habitat; material: feces | host: Homo sapiens | place: USA | collected 2013 | reverse complement strand
AAGGTGTAACCTCCGCGGCAGCTGCTTTTTGTAGATATTTAGAAGAAGTCTTAAGATATTTTAAAGATTCCCAGGATTTGTTGACATCTAATATTATACGGCGTATAGTATTAAATGTAAAACAACATACGGTCCGGGAAACCGGGGGAAAGGTATGAGCGGAGTCTTTTCGTGAAAACAGATCGGGAAAGGGTTCGAACATACAGAAAAAAGAAAAAGGGGTGCGATATGGTATTTAATACAGGAGCGGCTCTTTTGGATGCCATTGTTCTTGCCGTTGTCTCGAGAGAGAAGGAAGGCACTTACGGATATAAGATCACACAGGATGTCCGGAGAGTTCTGGATGTATCGGAATCAACGATGTATCCGGTACTCAGAAGACTTCAGAAAGATGAATGCCTGGAAGTCTACGATATGCAGTTTGACGGAAGAAACCGCAGATACTATAAAGTTACAGAAAAAGGAATGGCACAGCTTAATTTATATAAAGTCGAATGGAAGAACTACACAAGGAAGATTACAGAGATGTTCGAGGGAGGTGCAGCCGAATGAACCGTACAGAGTATATGAGGGAATTAGATGCACTGCTTCATGGAATTTCGAAAGAAGAAAGAGAAGAAGCAATGCAGTATTACAACGATTATTTTGATGACGCCGGAAGCGAGAATGAAGAAAAAGTAATCGAAGAGCTGGGAAGTCCTGCAAAGCTTGCAGAAACAATCCGTGCCGGGATAAATGGCAATACCGATGAGGTGGAAAGTTATGGAGAGTACGGAGAGCGAGGATATCAGGACAGGCGTTTTGACAGCAGTGAGTACCCGGCAGGAAGAGATGACTATTATAAAGACAGCTATTCGGAGACATATGGAGAAAGCCAGTCACAGAATGACAGGAATCCATTTTCAGAAAGACAGTATTCTTATACAGCCAATTCTAATCAGGGATATGGTGCGGGTCAGACGACAGAAATGCCACGGAAGAAATCCAGTGCCGGCAAGATCATTTTGATCATCTGTATCCTTTTGATTGGGCTTCCAATTGTAGTTCCGACAGCACTTGGTCTTCTTTTGGCGGCATTTGGAGTTCTGGTCGTACTTGCAATATCAGCAATAGCGATCTGGGTGGCAGCAGTTGCAACCGCAGCCGTAGGGATTCTGTTGGGGATTCACGGATTTGGTCAGCTGTTTTATTCCCCGGTTCTTGGAATTGGAATGCTTGGTGTCGGCTGCCTGCTGCTGGCACTTGGGGCAGTATTTACAGTATTGATCGGATGGGGATGCATCAAACTGATTCCAATGATGTTCCGTGGGCTTGTAAATCTTTGTCGCAGACCATTTCAGAAAAAGAGAGGTGAATGCAGATGAAAAAAGGATGGAAGATTTTCTGGACAGTTATTATAAGCCTGACAGGGGCAGGAGTTGTATTTTGTATCATTGCGTTATGCCTTGGAGTCACATTTTCACAGTTTGAAAAAGCATATCCGAATGGAATTGGTATTATAAGAAAGAATTACGTTTCTTTCGAGGAAGATTGGGATGATGACGACGATGATGAGCCGGAAGAGACAGAAAATGTTGTATCAGGGGAGACATTTTCGAACGTAGAGAATCTGAAGCTTGATATCGGTGCAAGTGAGGTACAGATCAAGACGGGGACGGATGATAAGATCCATGTGGATGATTCCAGGATGAAAACGGAAGATGCAGTGCAGAAAAGACTGTCCGATGACAGGAAAACCCTGGAAATAACAACGAAAATGCGCAGCAGTTTCGATTTCAAAAATGTGAGAAACGTAAAGGGAACACTTGTGATCTATCTTCCAAGAGATTACAAGTTCGATCAGGTGGACATGGAATATGGTGCAGTAACAGCAGAGATCGATGGACTAAATGCGAAAAGCCTTAAGATTGAAAGCGGGGCATCAGGCTGTACAATAAAAAATGCAGATATAGAGGAGTTAGATGTAGAAACAGGTGCCGGAAGTCTGGATTTTTATGGAACAGTGGAAAAAGAAGTGGACATTGACTGTGGTGCTGGAAGCGTCACACTGAATCTGGAAGGAAAAGTGGAGGATTATAATTATGAACTGGATAGCAGTGCCGGTTCGGTAGAAATTGGAGAAGATATAGATCTTGGCGGTTTAAGCACAGAGAAGTCAATCGATAATGGCAGTAAACGCACGATTGAGATATCGAACGGAGCAGGCAGCGTGGAGATCCGTTTCCATTAGAATTAACATAGACAGAAAAATGTATCAGATGAAACACATATATAATAGAAGAAACACAAAAATAGGAGAAACTTTTAGGAGGAATTTTTATGGAACAGAAAAGATTATACAGATCCGTAACAAACCGTAAGATCTGCGGTGTATGTGGAGGCCTTGGAGAATATTTTAATATCGATCCTACATTGATCCGGCTTGGAGGTGTTTTGCTGGCTTGCGTAAGCTGTGGGACTGCCGTGGTTGCCTATTTTGTTGCAGCAGTTATCATTCCGGATCCAGAATAAAAAATAAGAGAGCTTTGCCGATAAAGAAAAGGCAGAAGGAGAAGAAGTCGGAAGTAATGTTTCCGGCTTCTTTTATAATAACCAGGTATAAATGTATAAAATCCGTAATTGGGGAAACACTCTGAAAAAGGAGTTGAAAGGTATGAAAAGCACAAAGACAAAGAAAATCAGACGCGAAGATATCCCCAATCTGGAAACAAGTGAGCGGGTAAAATACGAGATTGCGGAGGAGCTTGGACTTCTCGATAAGGTTCTGGAAGATGGCTGGAAGAGTCTGTCATCAAAAGAAACCGGGCGGATCGGAGGAATCATTTCAAAAAAATCCAGGAAGAATGAGACTGGGAATTTACAATAATATTACAAATTTTAAAAAATGTGAATATTTTGCAACGTTTGTTGAAAAAGCACTGTATGTTTGATATAATCGCTTGACCGCAAAAACCGAGAAAATGGAACGGGTGAGGCAAATGAATGAAAAAATGAACGTACTGGACGTACAGCTTGATGACTGTACGGCAAAAGATGCGATGAAGATCATTGCAGAATATATGCAGACAGAAGAACTTAACACAGTAGATATTGTTACGGTGGATACCCTGATGAGAGCGACACAGCTTGACGGTATGAAAGAAGAGCTGGAGAAACTGGATCTTCTGCTTCCGGGAGATATGGCGATTCTTGAAGCTGCAAAGATCACAGATAGAAAGCGGATCCAGGAGATGGAGGATCAGACGATGCTGAAGATGGTATTCCATTATTTTCATAAGAACCGCTGTAAGATATTTATACTGGCAGGATCTGAGGAAGAAGGAGACAGACTGCAGGGCTATCTGCATGAGGCATACAGTGGGATTCAGGTTGTCGGTATGAAAGCAGTACCGGTAGACGAAAGTGAGGATGACAGGATCACCAATCTGGTCAACGGCGGAGAAGTAGACTGTGTGATTGCCAGCATGGATTTCCCTTGGCAGGAACAGTTTGTTTACCGGTGCAAAGAGCAGCTGAATACCAGAATGTGGTTTGGAACAGGACATAGTATTGCTTCCTTTGCAAATGGTGAGAACTGGGCAGATCACCTGAAAAATTTTATCGGTAAAAGGATTTTAAAACGGGAGATCAAAAAAGAGCAAAAAAGAAAAGAAGTATAATTGAAGCGACAAAAGACTGAAAATAATAAAAAAAATCAAAAAATCTTTTTTGATAGAATAAATTTTATAATAAACTCAATTGAGGAAATGCATAAAAAAATGTGATTTCCTCTTTATTTTTTTGGTAATATGTATTAAAGTATTATATGTATATGGCTAAGTCCACAGTTGCGGGGGATGAAGATTGTACAAAGTGTATAGAACCACGGAGGATGGAGGAGAGAGAATATGATATCAAATCAGATACTGCAGAATACGATTGAAGGGTTGAAATCAATTACAAGGATTGATCTTGGAGTGATGGATACAGATGGAAAGACTTTGGCGACAACATTTCCGGAGCCTGGAGATTATGAGAATGCCGTTCTTTCGTTTGTAGAATCTCCGGCAGAAAGTCAGGTGATTCAGGGGTATCAGTTTTTCAAAATTTATGATGAACACCAGCTGGAGTACATTCTGATCGCCAATGGCGGCAGTGAAGATGTTTATATGGTTGGCAAGATTGCAGCCTTCCAGATCCAGAATCTTCTGGTAGCATATAAGGAGCGTTTTGACAAGGATAATTTCATCAAAAACCTTCTTCTTGACAACCTTCTTCTGGTGGATATTTATAATCGCGCCAAAAAATTACATATTGACACAGAGGTAAAACGTGATATCTTTATAGTTGAGACTTCTCGGGAAAGAGATGTCAGTGCGCTTGACAGTCTCCGTTCTGTTCTGGGTGGAAAGGGCAAGGACTTTATTACAGCTGTTGATGAGAAGAACATCATCGTAGTAAAAGAATTAGGTCCTGGCGATGGATATCCGGAGATGGACAAGACTGCGCATGAGATTCTTGATCTTCTGAAAGCAGAAGGAGAAGAGAATATCCGTATCGCATATGGTACGATCGTCAATGACATCAAAGAAGTATCCAAGTCTTACAAAGAAGCGAAGCTTGCGCTCGATGTAGGAAAGATCTTCTTCGACGAGAAGGAAGTTATTGCATATAGTGCGCTTGGAATCGGACGACTGATCTATCAGCTCCCAATTCCGCTCTGCAAGATGTTTATCCGCGAAATTTTTGAGGGGAAATCTCCGGACGAATTTGATGAAGAGACGCTCACGACCATCAATAAGTTCTTTGAGAACAGCCTGAATGTTTCCGAGACATCAAGACAGCTGTATATTCACAGAAATACACTGGTGTACCGTCTTGACAAACTGCAGAAGAGCACAGGACTGGATCTGCGCGTATTTGAGGACGCAATCACATTTAAGATCGCGCTGATGGTAGTCAAATATATGAAATACATGGAAACACTGGAGTATTAAGTTATATCGGAGTATGGATAATTAGGAGGAGCATATGATAGAACTTAAAGAAGTTACCAAGGAATACTCGAAGGGTATTGCTGCACTCAATGGTATCAACCTTCGGATCGAACAGGGAGAGTTCGTATTCGTAGTTGGAGACAGCGGTTCCGGAAAGTCTACGTTGATACGTCTTCTGATGAAGGAGATCGAACCAACGTCGGGTACGATTATTGTCAACGGTCAGAATCTGAATCGTATGAAACATCGCCAGATTCCGCAGTACAGAAGAGGAATCGGCGTTGTATTCCAGGATTTCAGACTTCTGAAAGACCGCAATATTTATGAGAATATTGCATTTGCACAGCGGGTTACAGAAAAATCAACCCGTGTCATCAAAAAGAAAGTGCCGGCGGCTCTGTCACTTGTCGGACTGGCACAGAAGTACAAAGCGTTCCCGAAGGAATTGTCCGGTGGGGAACAGCAGAGAGTTGCAATTGCCAGAGCTGTTGTAAATGAGCCTGCCATTTTGCTGGCTGACGAACCGACAGGAAACCTGGATCCAACCAACTCATGGGAGATCATGAAACTTCTTGAAGAAGCGAACGAGAGAGGAACTACAGTTCTGGTAGTTACTCACAACCAGGAAATTGTAAACGAGATGAAAAAGCGCGTTATTACGATGAAGAAGGGTGTCATTGTCAGCGACGAACAAGAAGGTGGGTATAAGCATGAGGATTAGTACAGTTGGATACTCCGTGAAACAGGGAGTTAAGAATATTGGAAGAAATAAGATGTTTTCACTGGCATCTGTTGCAACTATGGCTGCATGTATCTTTGTGTTCGGACTGTTTTTCTCAATTATTATGAACTTCCAGTATATTGTACACAAAGCAGAAGAAGGCGTGGCAATCACTGTATTTTTTAATGATGATGCAACGCAGGAGCAGATTGATAATATTGGCGCACAGCTTAAAAAGCAGGATGGTGTAAAAGAGATCAAGTATGTGTCTGCAGACGAAGCATGGGATACATTTAAAGATCAGTATTTTGGCGAATCAAGTGACCTTGCAGAAGGATTTAAAAATGATAACCCTCTGGCAGGATCTGACAACTATGAAGTATATATGACAGATGTGGCTTCACAGAAGAAGCTGGTTTCCTTTGCGGAAAGCCTTGACGGGGTTCGCAAGGTTAACAAATCAGATACCGTAGCCAATACACTGAACAGTGTGAACAAGCTGGTATGGTATGTATCGGTTGTTATCATTGCGATTCTTCTGGCAGTATCCATTTTCCTGATCAGCAATACGGTCACAATGGGTATTACTGTCCGAAGGGAAGAGATTGCAATCATGAAATATATCGGTGCGAAGGATGGTTTTGTACGGGCACCGTTCATCATTGAAGGTATCCTGATCGGTCTTGTCGGTGCGGCGATTCCGCTTGGTATCCTTTATGTACTTTATAATAAAGCAATTACTTATATTCTTACAAAATTCAGCTTGCTGAATAATATTCTGGATTTCCTTCCGGTGGGGCAGGTATACAAGACACTGCTTCCGGTCGGACTTTTACTGGGAATCGGAATTGGTTTTGTGGGAAGTTTCTTTACGATTAGAAAGCACTTAAGAGTCTAGTCGCATAATATTTAAGGGAGACGAATATGATAAGAGGGAAAAAAATACTTGGGGCGTTACTGGCGTTTACACTTTGCTTCAGTATGGTAATTCCGGCACAGGCTGATGATATTTCGGATGCGAAAAAGAAGCAGCAGGAGCTGGAACAGCAGAAGAATACGGCTGAGGCGGAGAAGTCGGAACTTTCTTCTGAACTGGATTCCATTGTATCAAAGATGGAGAAGACACAGTCAGATCTGACTGCAAAAGAGACGGAGATCAATGATGCAGAGACAGAGTTGGTAACTGCGAAAGCCAACGAAGATGACCAGTACCAGACGATGAAGCTACGTATCAAGTATATGTATGAGAACGGGAGCAATGAATTCCTGGAGATCCTGATGGAAGCTAACAGTATTGCAGATCTGCTGAACAAAGCAGAATACATCAACAAGATTTCCAAATGTGACCGTGAACTTCTTGTAGAATACGAAGATACAAGAAAAGATGTCGAGAACAGAGAAAATGCACTTAAAAAAGAGTATGCAGAGCTGGAAAGCCTGCAGGATGAACTTGCGGGAGAACAGGCAAATGTAGAAAAGCTTCTTGCTGATAAGAACATTCAGATCAATAACCTGACATCTGAGATCAGCAGTAACGCTGACAAGCTGAAGCAGCTGATTGCAGAAGCAGAGGCGGCAGAAGCCCGCAGAAAAGAAGCAGAAGCAACGGCAGCCGCTCAGGCAGCACAGGCAGCGGCAGCAGCTTCGTCAGGCACAAGCAGCTCAGGCAATACGAGCAGCAATGCAAGTGCAACGGGAACCGGATCACTTACACATCCGGTACCGGGAGCAGTGATTACCAGTGGCTTTGGCGGACGTGTGGCACCGACTGCAGGTGCAACAACCGGTCATGACGGAATCGATTATGGTGCAGGATACGGAGCAGCAGTTTATGCGGCTGATTCTGGAACCGTTATTACCGCACAGTACAATAGTGCACGTGGAAATTACATCGTAATCAATCACGGTAATGGAATGCAGACATGGTATCAGCATCTGAGTTCGATGAATGTTACCGTGGGACAGACGGTGGCAAGAGGTCAGGTGATTGGAAATGTCGGTACGACCGGAATTTCCACAGGACCACATCTTCACTTTGAAGTTCATGTAAATGGTGTACCGGTCAATCCACTGAACTATCTGTAAGATAATACATAACAGGTATGAAAGAGTAAATGATGGAAAATAATAAAAAGAATTTTTGGAAGGGGGCGCTTGCAGGCGCCCTCGCTATGTTTATGGTAGGTGCTGCGGCACTTGGAATTATGAATGTCGCAGGTGTAGACCTTGGAACCAGTCAGGAAAAGGTTGTAAATGCGCAGGAAGAGAAAAAACTGAATAAACTGAAAAAGCTGATTGATGAAAATTATCTTTATACAGATGATTTGAAAGAAGAAGATCTGGAGAACGGACTTTACAGTGGATACATTAATGCACTGGGAGATCCGTATTCTGTATATTATGATGAAGAACAGACCAGATCCCTGCAGGAATCAACTTCGGGAGAGTATTCGGGAATCGGAGTTGTTTTTTCACAGAATCAGGAAACTAAGGTGATCACTGCAGTTCAGGTTTATGAGAACAGCCCGGCGAACGAAGCAGGTATCCAGGTAAATGATATTCTGTATAAGGTTGGAGATAAGGACGTAAGTGGAACGGATCTTTCCGATGTTGTACAGCTGATCCGCGGTGTAGAGAATACGACTGTTGATATCACAGTCCTGCGTGGGGATGATGCGAAGGAAGTGACAATGACGGTTACCCGGAGAAAAATCCAGGTGGAGACAGTCAAGTCTGAAATGAAGGATGACCAGATCGGTTATATCCGGGTTACGGAATTTGACAGTGTGACCTATGACCAGTTCAAGAGTGCACTCGGCAGTCTGGAGGACCAGGGGATGAAAGGAATTGTGGTTGATCTTCGGGCGAATCCGGGAGGCAATCTTGCGACAGTCACACAGATGCTGGATCTGTTACTGCCAAAAGGTACGATCGTGTCAACAAAAGACAAGAGTGGTCACGAAGAGGTGATCTCATCGGATGATGAACACCAGTTTACGAAGCCGCTGTCGGTTGTTGTTGACGGCAACAGTGCAAGTGCTTCCGAGATTTTTGCCGGAGCGATCCAGGACTACGGACTTGGATCGATCGTCGGAACAACAACTTACGGAAAAGGAATCGTTCAGCAGATTTTTGATCTTGGAGACGGAACCTGTGTGAAGCTGACAATGGCTGAGTACTATACTCCGAATGGAAGAAATATTCACAAAAAAGGAATTACGCCGGACGTAGAGGTTGAATATCAGCAGGATGAGAATAATCCGAATGCAGATAATCAGCTTGATGCAGCATTGGAACAGGTGAGAAATAAAATCAATCAATAACAGAAATCCGGAGGGAATGCCGAAAACGGCATTCCCTTTTAGTTTTTAATATGATATCATAAGTAAAGAATATTTTTTTTCAGGTAACAAAAGGACAATACTTTCTGTTACAGCAAAAATATAAATAGAAAACTGGAGGGAATAAGATGATTAACAAATTAGTCGCTAACATTAAAAAAACAGGAGCACCTATCGTTGTCGGACTGGATCCGATGCTTTCCTATGTACCAGAGCAGGTACAGAAAAAGGCATTTGCAGAGTATGGCGAGACTTTGGAAGGAGCAGCAGAAGCTATCTGGCAGTTCAACAAAGAGATCGTGGATAAGACTTATGATCTGATCCCGGCAGTTAAACCGCAGATCGCTATGTACGAACAGTTCGGAATTCCGGGACTTCAGGCATTCAAGAAGACGGTAGACTACTGTAAAGAAAAAGGACTTGTTGTCATCGGAGATATCAAGAGAGGTGATATCGGTTCTACTTCAGCAGCATATGCTGTTGGACATCTTGGAAGAGTTCAGGTAGGAAGCAAATCCTATGTACCGTTCGATGAAGATTTCGCTACTGTGAATCCGTATCTTGGATCTGACGGAGTAAAGCCATTTATCGAAGTATGTAAAGAAGAGAAGAAAGGTCTTTTTATCCTTGTTAAGACATCCAATCCATCCAGTGGAGAATTCCAGGATCGGCTGATCGATGGTCGTCCGCTTTACGAACTGGTCGGAGAAAAGGTTGCCGAGTGGGGAGCAGACTGCATGGGTGATGATTATAGCTACATCGGAGCAGTTGTGGGAGCTACTTATCCGGAGATGGGAAAAGTCCTTCGTAAAGTAATGCCGAAATCCTACATTCTGGTTCCGGGATACGGTGCACAAGGTGGAAAAGGAAAAGATCTGGTTCATTTCTTCAATGAAGATGGACTTGGAGCAATCGTAAACTCATCCAGAGGAATCATTGCAGCATATAAGCAGGAAGCTTATGCAAAATACGGTGCAGAGAACTTTGGAGATGCATCCCGTGCAGCAGTAGAAGCCATGGTAGCAGATATCAAAGGCGCGCTTGAGAACAGATAAGAGAAAAGAATGAGCCGGTGTGACAGAAGCTTCTGACATACCGGCAAATCCGGATTATAGGAGAATAGAAGATGACTACAAAGAAAAAAGAACAGGCAAAGGTTGTATCGCAGGAGCAGCTTGCAGATGGAATCTTCAGTATGTGGATCCAGACAGAAGCAGCAGGGAGTGCAAGACCGGGGCAGTTTATTTCCATGTATACCAATGATGGAAGCAAGCTTCTTCCGCGCCCGATCAGTATCTGTGAGATCGATAAAGAAGGTGGAAAACTTCGTGTGGTTTACCGTGTAACAGGGGAAAAAACCGGAACAGAAGAATTTTCACAGATGAAGGCAGGAGATACAATTCCGGTGATCGGACCACTTGGTAATGGATTCCCATTTGAGAAGGCCGAAGGAAAGAAGGTATTTCTGATGGGAGGAGGAATCGGTGTGCCGCCGATCCTGGAGCTTGCAAAACAGATGGAATGTGAGAAAAAGCAGATTGTGGTTGGATACCGTGATGCACATACCTTCCTGAAAGAAGAATTTGAACAGGCAGGAGAGCTTTATATTTCAACCGAAGATGGCATTGTCGGAACAAAAGGAAATGTCATGGATGCAATCCGTGAGAATGCGCTGGAAGCAGATATGATCTATGCCTGTGGACCAACTCCGATGCTCCGTGCGATCAAACAGTATGCAGAAGCAAACGGAATCGAATGCTATATTTCTCTGGAAGAGAGAATGGCATGTGGAATCGGTGCCTGTCTTGCGTGCGTGTGCAAGTCAAAGGAAAAGGATGCGCACAGCAATGTGCACAACAAACGTATCTGTAAAGACGGACCGGTATTTCTTTCTACGGAGGTGGAAATCTAATGGATATGCGTGTAAATATTGCCGGAGTAGAATGGAAGAATCCGGTAACAGTGGCATCAGGAACCTTCGGATCAGGAGAAGAGTTTTCTGAATTTGTAGATCTGAACAAGCTTGGAGCTGTGACAACAAAAGGTGTGGCAAATGTACCGTGGCCGGGAAATCCGACTCCGCGTGTAGCCGAGGTTTACGGCGGAATGATGAACGCCATAGGACTTCAGAATCCGGGAATCGATCTGTTCTGTAAAAGAGATATTCCGTATCTGAAAAACTATGATACCAAGATCATTGTGAATGTCTGCGGACATGCACCGGAAGAGTATCTTGAAGTGGTAGAACGCCTTGCGGATGAACCGATCGATATGATGGAAATCAACATTTCCTGCCCGAATGTCAATGCAGGATTCCTTGCTTTCGGACAGGATGCAAAGCATGTAGAAGAGCTGACCGGACAGATCAAGAAGATCGCAAAGCAGCCGATCATCATGAAGTTGACACCGAATGTAACCGATATTACTGAGATAGCAAAAGCGGCAGAAGCAGGCGGTGCGGACGCAGTTTCCCTGATCAATACACTGACCGGTATGAAGATTGATATCAATCGCAAGACATTTGCAGTGGCAAATAAGACCGGAGGTGTATCAGGACCGATCGTCAAACCGATCGCTGTCCGCATGGTATATCAGGTAGCACAGGCAGTGAACATCCCAATCATTGGGATGGGCGGTATTTCCTGCGCAGAAGATGCGATCGAGTTTCTTCTTGCAGGAGCAAGTGCCGTATCCGTAGGAACAGCCAACTTTCACAATCCGGCAGTGACGATGGAAGTAATCGATGGAATTGAAGCCTACATGAAGAAGAATGGCTTTGAGTCTGTGAAAGATATGGTTGGAATTGTAAAATAAAGAACAGATAAGAGATGGAGGATAAATAAAATGGAAAGCTACAAACAGGAATTTATTGATTTTATGGTAGAAAGCCACGTGCTTAAATTTGGAGAATTTACACTGAAAAGCGGAAGAAAGTCCCCTTTCTTCATGAATGCAGGAGCTTATGTGACAGGATCACAGCTCAAAAGACTCGGCGAATATTACGCAAAAGCAATCCATGACAAATACGGGGATGATTTTGATGTATTATTCGGACCTGCTTACAAAGGAATTCCGCTTGGAGTTGTAACCGCGATCGCTTACAGTGAATTATACGGAAAAGAGATCCGTTACTGCTCAGACCGTAAAGAAGAAAAAGATCACGGAGCAGATAAGGGAAGCTTCCTCGGAAGCAAGCTTCAGGACGGAGACCGCGTGGTTATGATCGAAGATGTTACCACATCCGGCAAATCCATGGAAGAGACTGTACCGAAGGTAAGAGGAGCCGCTGATGTAACAATTGTTGGACTGATGGTATCCCTTGACCGTATGGAAGTAGGAAAAGGCGGTGTGAAATGCGCACTCGATGAAGTAAAGGATCTTTACGGATTTGAAACTAATGCAATCGTAACCATGAAGGATGTAGTAGAGCATTTGTACAACAAACCATGCAATGGTGAAATTGTTATCGATGACAAGATCAAGGCTGCAATCGACGCATACTATGAGCAGTATGGTGCAAAATAAGGAGGAGTTACAGTGACAGAAAAGACATATAAGGTGATGGGACTTGCCGGCGGTGCCAATATTGCGATCGGAATTATTTCTATTGTTGTTGGTGTGACAACCGGGATCATTTTGCTTGTCAGCGGTGGAAAGCTGCTTGGTGCGAAAAAGGGACTGACATTTTAGGAAGGGCGCTTTAAGTTGAAAGCAAAGAACAGAAAAAGACTTCGGGTTCTTGGGAAGATTTTATTTGTCCTGTATATTGGATTTTTATTTTACTTTCTGATTTTTTCTGACTGGTATGGACGGGAAGGAACCGGGGAATATCATTATAACCTGGTTCTTTTCTGTGAAATAAAAAGATTTTGGCTGTATCGAGATGTTTTAGGATGGGTATCTTATGCAAATCTGTTCGGAAATGTCCTGATTTTCATACCATTTGGATTTTTTATGCCGATGGCAAGCCGGTATCGCAGCTTTTTTCTTACCCTTTTCTACAGTTTTGGAGTGAGCTTCTTTGTGGAGTGCTTTCAGCTGGTAACAAGAGTGGGGAGTTTTGATGTGGATGATATGCTACTCAACACCCTTGGCGGTGTGATCGGGTATATCGTCTTTGCGATTTGTAATATGATAAGGAGATGGCACGATGCGAAGCAGGAGAGATAAAAAAAGAGCACGCGAAAGAGATCGAAATAAAAGAAGCCGAAAGTATGGTCAGATAAAAAGAAAGCATTCCCGCAAGGGAATCTGGTCCTGTGTGATGGCAGTACTTGTTACGGCAGTGATAGCGGGATTGATTGTAATGGCATTTATGAATAAAGGGAAATCAGCAGCAATGGTAGGAAGCTTTGGGGTTTTCGATATGATTCTTGCCTGCATCGGTATTGTAACGGGTGTAAAAGGATTTAAAGAAAGAGATAAAAATTATCTGACCTGCAAGATCGGAATTGTTGTAAACGGACTTATTTTACTTGCCCTGATCTTAGTATTTATAAGAGGATGTGTATAAATGGAAGAAAGATATAATCTGGCAATTGACAGAATGAAAGCAATAATAGAAGAAAAAACAGTAGCAGAGCCATATCGGGAGTATTTCCAGCATGTGGCTCGGTTTATTTTAAAGCTTGATGAGCTGAAACAGAATGTGGAAAGCGGAAAGCAGAAAGAGATGTCAGAAGAAGAGCTGCAGGAAGAGATGAAGGATCTTTATGCAGACGAACTGGAAGCAAACTATGAGAAATCTTATGCAAATCCGGCTTATGCGGTTTTGGTGCTGGGAGGAGAACTGGGAAGCTTTTTGTCTGCGGTTTACACCGAGATCCGCGGAGGCATTTCTTATGTTCAGGAACAGCGTATGGAGTATGTTGTGATCGGAGCAGAGCTTTTGATTGAAATCTACAACAAATTTGAAGAAGAAAAGCAGCCGCAGCTGGAAAGCCTGAAGGAAATCTTTTACTGGTATGCAAGTGATTACTGCGATGTATTTGCGGCAGACCGCATCAAAGACCAGATCGATCCGGAAAGAGGATGCTTCATTGTGAATATGATCATGAATGAAGATCTTTCCGATCTGCGTTATCTCTACCGTATGGGAGAATATGTGGGGGTAAATGAAAGAGAGACAGCCGCATATTTAAATTCACTTTCACAGGAGAAGATTGATAAGATGGCAGATACCTTCAGTGAAGGATACAGGATTGGTTTTGTAAATACCGGAAAAGACCTGTCAAAAAAATCTGTAGTCAACATTTACTATGCAATGGGATTTGAACGGATCGTAAAAAAAGCCATTGAGAATTTTGCCAAAATGGGATTAAAGCCGAGTATTTTCCGGACAAGTCACAGCGTGATCACAAGAGGACGCAACAGCCAGATCGGATTTTTCAATATTTCCGGCAACAAGCAGTATGTCTATGACCACAGAGATGATATCGGGCTTGTGATGGATAAACAGTATGTAGAGCGAAAGCTGGAAGTGATGCGTACCACTTACGAGCAGAATAAAGAGATTGCAGCAGGCTATGCAGGACCGGCAGTGATCGACATTTTCGGAGAAAAGACTTTTGTTCCGCAGGCTAAACCAGAGGCAGTTAAATTAAGCGAAAAGCAGGAAGAACTTCTGGTTGCGATGAATGGAAGGGCCGGACGTCTGACCAATGAATATCTTCCGGGAGATGAGAGAAGCTTTACGATCATTTCCTGGCCGGTTCCGGAAATCGGAGAGCAGTATCATGAGATCTTTGATGAAACGATCAAGATCAATACTCTGGATTACAAGCTTTACCAGAAGGTGCAGCAGACAATGATCGATGCACTGGATAAAGGAGAGTATGTAAAAGTAACAGGCTCAGGCGAAAACCAGACGGATCTGAAAGTGATGCTTCATCCGCTTGCCGATCCGGCAAAAGAGACGATCTTTGAAAACTGTGTTGCCGATGTCAATATCCCGGTAGGTGAGGTGTTCACTTCCCCGGTACTGGAAGGAACAGAAGGTACCCTTTTTGTGAGCAAGGTATTCCTTCACGGACTTCCGTATTACAATCTGAAGATCAGTTTTAAAGAAGGAAAGATCACAGAGTATACCTGCACCAATTTTGATTCAGAAGAAGAAAATAAAAAATATATTTTCGATAACATTCTGCACAATCATCAGACACTTCCGATCGGTGAGTTTGCGATCGGAACCAATACCACAGCTTATGCGGTTGCGAAGAAATATGATATTGCAGATAAATATACGATTCTGATCGCTGAAAAGACGGGACCGCATTTTGCAGTAGGGGATACCTGCTACAGCTGGGCAGAGGATGTAAAGGTTTACAATCCGGATGGAAAAGAGATTATTGCAAGAGACAACAGCATATCGATCTTGAGAAAAGAGGATCCGTCGAAAGCATATTTCCAGTGCCATACCGATATCACCATCCCTTATGATGAGCTGGGAAGCATTGTTGTAGTGGCGAAAGACGGAACAGAGACAGAAATTATCCGTGATGGACGGTTTGTTCTTCCGGGAACAGAGATCCTCAATGAACCTCTGAATTAGTATTAGTTATGGATTTTCAATAATACCAATAAGTAAAATTAAATAATGGTCAGATAAGTAACGGTTGACATACCGCAACAGACTTAGTAAAATAACTTATAAGTGGTTAGCTATTTATTAAAATACTTATAGATAAAAGAAAAGGAGATCATTATGCCAAAAGTTGGAATCGTAATGGGCAGCGACTCAGATATGAAAGTAATGGGAAAAGCTGCCGACATGCTGGAAAAGTTTGGAATCGATTATGAGATGACGATCATCTCGGCACACCGTGAGCCTGATGTATTCTATGAATATGCGAAGTCTGCAGAAGCAAAAGACTTCAAAGTAATTATTGCAGGTGCAGGTATGGCAGCACATCTTCCAGGAATGTGTGCAGCAATTTTCCCGATGCCGGTTATCGGAATCCCAATGTCAGGGAAGAATCTGGAGGGTGTCGACGCACTCTATTCAATCGTTCAGATGCCGCCTGGAATCCCGGTTGCCACAGTTGCGATCGATGGCGGAGCAAACGCAGCTATTCTGGCTGCAAAGATTCTTGCAACCTCAGATCCTGAGCTTCTTCAGAAATTGAAGGATTACACTGCAGAAATGAAAGAAACCGTCCAGAAAAAAGCAGAAAAGCTTGAAAAAATCGGACACAAAGAATATATCAAGCAGATGTAGGCATACAGATGTCAGTGAAAATACCAGGAGGATATAGAAAATGTTGGATTATAAGACAGCCGGCGTAGATATCGAGGCAGGATATAAATCAGTAGAACTTATGAAAAAGCATGTAAAAGAAACCATGAGACCGGAAGTGTTAGGAGGGCTTGGCGGTTTTGCAGGTGCATTTGATTTAAGTGGAATCAAGAATATGGAAGAACCAGTACTTCTTTCCGGAACAGATGGATGTGGAACAAAGGTGAAGCTTGCATTTGTAATGGACAAGCATGATACGATCGGTATTGATGCCGTTGCAATGTGTGTGAATGAT
>OIZE01001237.1_pt1 | contig 16626 bp, 30 predicted proteins | sample 1588421 | NCBI WGS metagenome assembly OIZE01 (sample SAMN03283251) | human gut metagenome | biome: human-associated habitat; material: feces | host: Homo sapiens | place: USA | collected 2013 | reverse complement strand
GGACCTGCGCTGAAGTTATATACTCTACCCATTGTTAAACCCTCCATATAAATTAGTTTCATTATTTATAAAGACTATAAATATATAAATTAATAATATTATTATATGCCTTTTATAAAAAAAAGTCAAGGGCTGTCATATAAAAATACTCACTCGTCATAAGTTTTTGTACATATCAGCACATAAAACAGCCCTGAAAACGTGCATTTTTACACCTTACCTATGCCGTTATATATAATAAGCACTGAAAAGCATGAAAAATCAGAATAATACTAAAGCGTTAAAAAGAGGTTAAAATTTTTGGTATTCCTTGAAATCTCCATATTTGTGTAGTATAATGTAATCAATAGAATGCGACAGTTGTAAAAAAATCGGGGAACAATTGTCACTCTCAGGGAAAGAGGATATATATGCAAAAGATATTTTATGTTTCAAGAAATGAGGACAAAGCCCATGATGGAAAAGCCCTGGATATGGACAGATTTCAGCGAGTTGAAAAGCTCAACAGTCTGATCGCGGCAGGCTGGGCTATAAAGGAAATGAAAAGCGAAAACAACAGCACATTCTTTGTGCTTGAGAAAGCAGACTAGACTTAAAATGGCGGTATAAGACCGTACCCTGCCAATAACGCAGACACGACGTCCCGCCAACAAGTTCGCCAGGTCTTTCAACAAACTTATAGGACGGTAGCCCCACCGTCCTTTTTTATGTGCAGATAAATTTTGCGAAAACGTTTTATGGGTATTGCAATTCAGAGAGAAATATTGTATAATTAATGTAATCGTTTTAGCAAAAACAAATGATACTATACATATTATAAAGGAGTAAAAAACTATGGCTTATGTAATCGGCGTAGACTGCGGCACAAGCGGCACTAAGACGGTGCTTTTTGACGAAAAGGGCACTGTTATCTCTTCTGTAACTATTGAATATCCTATGTATCAGCCTAAAAACGGCTATGCAGAGCAAGACCCTGCTGATTGGGCAAACGCAATGATAAACACTATCAAGGCTGTTATGACCAAAAGCGGCGTAAATAAAGAGGACGTTGCAGGTGTTGGTATCTCTGGACAGATGCACGGACTTGTTATGCTGGATAAGGACGACAACGTTCTTAGAAAGTCCATAATATGGTGCGATCAGAGAACTGCCGCAGAAGTTGAAGAAATGAACGAAAAGCTAGGCAGAGAAAAGCTCATCAAGATAACAGCAAACCCTGCCCTCACAGGCTGGACGGCTGCGAAAATTCTTTGGGTAAAGAACAACGAGCCTGATATATATGAAAAGTGCAGACACATTCTTCTTCCAAAGGACTATCTGAGATTTATCCTCACTGGCGAATATGCAACAGAGGTTTCCGACGCCAGCGGTATGCAGCTTCTTGACGTGCCAAACCGCTGCTGGTCAAAGGAAGTCTGCGATACGCTTGGCATTGATATGTCAATGCTGGGCAAGGTTTACGAGTCATGCGAGGTAACAGGCAAGGTCACGAAGAAAATGGCTGAGCTTACAGGACTTAAAGAGGGTACTATAGTAGTAGGCGGAGCGGGCGACAATGCCGCTGCGGCTATCGGAACAGGCGTTGCAGAGGACGGTAAGGCGTTCACAACTATCGGAACATCAGGCGTTGTATTCGCACACACTTCTTCTATCTCTATCGACCCAAAGGGCAGAGTTCACACCTGCTGTGCAGCAGTACCGAACGCATGGCACGTTATGGGTGTTACACAAGGCGCAGGACTTTCGCTGAAATGGTTTAGGGATAATTTCTGCAATGCAGAGAAAGAAACAGCAAAGTGCATGGGCGTGGACGAATATTATCTCATGGATAAGGAAGCAGAGAAAGTGCCTGTTGGTGCAAACAGACTTCTCTATCTGCCATATCTCATGGGCGAAAGAACGCCGCATCTTGACCCTGACGCAAGAGGAGTATTCTTCGGACTTTCCGCAATGCACACAAAGCGTGATATGCTGAGAGCAGTAATGGAGGGCGTATCATACTCCCTGAGAGATTGCGTTGAGGTATTCAGAGAAATGGATATCAACGTATCCGACATGATGGCATGCGGAGGCGGCGGAAGTTCACCGCTGTGGAGATCAATGCTCGCAGATCTTTACAACTGCCCTGTAAAAACAGCTTCATCAAAAGAAGGTCCAGCCCTTGGCGTAGCACTTCTTGCAGCAACAGGCGCAGGCATTTACTCATCAGTACCGGAAGCTTGTAAGGCAGTAGTAAAGACCGACAAGGTACAGCAGCCTGAAGCAGAGCGAGTACCTGAGTATGAGAAATACTACAAGCTTTACACAGAGATCTATCCTGCACTGAAAGCAGAATTTGCAAAGCTTGCGAAGATGTAATATAAAACCAAAAGCTCCGATCATTTCGGAGCTTTTTGTATTAGAATATTTTGACAACTAAAAACAGCTCTCCACAATAGCGGAGAGCCGTTTTTACATATTGGTCGGAGTGACCGGATTTGAACCGACGACCTCTACCACCCCAAGGTAGCGCGCTACCAATCTGCGCCACACCCCGACAACGTATATATTATACCCGATTTGGATACAATAGTCAAGAGTTTTCAGTCAAAATAAAAAAATTGCAAAAAAGGTATTGACATTCACAGTCATTTGTGATATAATAAATAAGCACTCAGGAAAGAGCAGTAAAAAAAACAGTAAAACATCGCGGGATGGAGCAGTTCGGTAGCTCGTCGGGCTCATAACCCGAAGGTCGTTGGTTCAAATCCAGCTCCCGCAACCAACAAAGAGAAGTCTTGAAAAAAGGCTTCTCTTTATTTTTTGAATAATGCTAAAGATCTTCAAACGCAAGAATTTTTTCATGTAATTCAGAAGCGAATTTTTCAAGAGCAGACTTCGTCCATATTAAAGACGAAGATTTTCTTTTGAGTAAGCCAAGAGTATAGCTATAAGCAGCTTTATAAATTTCATAATCGGATATAGCAGTAAGAGAAATCAGCCCTTTTTCATAATACGAATCCATTGCATACATAATCTGAAAACATATCCTACATAGTTTTTCTTCACTTTCTTGTGCAGTGAGATCATAAGGGTTATTTTCTAAAATAAGACCTTCCTTTACCCATTTTGCATCGTAAACACGATAAGCAAAATAAAGAATATAATAATTATCAACAGTATCAAATTCATTCATTTTAATCAACCTTTCTACGGTATTATACGCTTTCCTTAAAATTTTTCAGCTTGGCAGATAAGTTCAAGATAATACCGATATTCATCAATAGAAAAAAGGTCAACAAGAAAAAAAGCAAACAAAGTAGCACGGACCTCAGAGCCTGTAGTCAAATTATCAAAAAGAAATGCTATTTCTTTGTTCATTTTTTCTTTTGCGATATTTTTCATATGTTCAATAGTCATTTTCAACAATCCTTTCAAATTAGCGGTTTGTGGGTTATCCGCTTTTCCTTTGTCTGTATATATTATATCATATTGCTAGCAATATATCAATAGGTATTTTGTACAAAATTTGCTAGCATTATATATTGAAATTGTATATTGATAGCATTATAGTTATATGATATAATAGAGCAAAGAGGTGATAACATGGTAAGCGAAGCACAAAAGAAAGCCACAAGCAAATACATTTCAAAAGCATATGACCAAGTATCTTTACGAATGCCAAAGGGCAAACGAGAAGAATACAAAGCCCATGCAGAACGCAAGGGCAAGAGCCTTAACGCCCTTATAATTGAACTGCTTGAAAAAGATATGCAGGAGCATTAAGCCCCTGCATTTTTTATTAGTCATTTTCCTGCTGTTCCGCAAAATCTCTCATAAATTGAGGAGCGGAACAATTTTCGCAGACAGAGGAATCAGTAAAATGATAAACACATTCTTCACAATAACCATAACAACCGCACTCAAAGAAACCGCATTTCTTATTATCACACTTACCGAAATCAGTATTTTCCTTGCACCAAAAATTAAACTCTTTCATTTTCAACATTCCTTTCAAATTTCTCTATAATCATTTCAAGAACATGGCTCACATAGAGCAGAAACGCCCCTGTATAAGCCGCAAGCACTACTTTCATAAGTTATCACCCTTATAAGGTGAAAGCTTATAGCCTATCGTTTTCGACATCTCAGCCTTATTCTCTGCTGATACATGAGTGTAAGTATCAGCCGTAAGCTTGTATGTACTGTGACCGAGCCACTCCGAAACCTCTTTCATACTGAAACCGCTGTTAAGCATAAGCGTTGCATTGCTGTGTCTAAGGTCATGTATACGGATTTTCGGCAACTCATTCTTGCGGAGCAAATCTTGAAAAGCATGCAGTACATAATCATAGTGAAGCGGTACGCCCTCAGAGTTCACACACACATAATTCCTTGCCTTGCACAACGGTGCTTGTCTGCTATAAAGTTGTCGCAAGTAATCAAGCTGTTCATCACTAAGAGGAAATTCACGGCGTGATTTTACTGTTTTCATTCTCTTGTTTTGACTTTCGACCCAATGCCCTGACTTATAGTCTTTTATCCTTGTTCTCGTTTCACGGATATAAAGACACCGACCGATAAAGTCAACATTCTCCCACCGAAGACCAAGTATTTCAGACTTGCGAAGTCCAAACCACACAGCGAGATACACAAAGCTTTCTATCTGTGTGCCATAAGCCACACGCAGGAGCTTCAAGAGCTGTTCTTCTGTATAATATGACATTTCATTTTCAACCTTTCGAGGAAGAGAAAAAGCCGTGTAAGGATTTTTGCTTATAAAATCGTTCTTATATGCGTAATTCAGACAAGCACGCATAACTTCATGATGTTTGCGGAGCGTATTCACAGAAAGCCTTGTATCATGCAGTATGTGACTTTGATAGCCCTCTATGTGCATAGGCTTGACGTCAGCAAGCCTAAGTCCTTTACTCTTGAAATAGGGGTAAAGGTATTTTGTTATGATACCGACGTAGCCGTCATAGGTTGACGGAGATTTTTTATAACACGTTTCATTATTCCAAACAATGATATAATCACAGAATAATATCTTATCCGTGTCAATGTTTTCAATGCTCATTAACATTTTTCTAAGGTCCTTTCCTGATGATAGTTGTTATAGATTTTTACCTTTGTCACGTTATCAAGCTGATGAAAGACGGCTCTTGAAAGTCTGTGCTTGCGGAGATATTCAAGGAAACTTTTTGATTCAGTTGCAGGCGAAGTGCTGCGTAAAGCCCTGACAATATCAGAATTGCAATCGTTATTATAAAAACTTTCAAGTATTTGTTGCTGAACGTTTTCAGCGATAGAGAGATAAGCATTATAACTAATCCTGCAAGTATCAGATAGAAAACGTTGAAAAGCAATAAGCATTTCATCATTCATTTAGTTCACTCCTTTCAAAATAATCATCATATTCCTTGCGGTACTCGTCGGAGTAAATATAGTCAAGGAAATCTGCAATATTATCAAACCTAGCTGAAACTTCTTCAAAGTTCGGTATGATATTTACATTTGTGTTGTATTTATACTGATTAGAGGTATAAGGTTTTGTGATAGCCGTTTTTGAAACACTATTAAAGTCGGTATTACTGTATATGATCTGAGGGTCACGATTACAATTTCGACTACTCCAATAATACTTGCCGAATATCTTATTGTTGCCCTTTGTAATATATTTTGTGATATAGAACGCAAGAGCCGCCGAATTATTTTCCACAGGAATAGCCGTGGAGAAGCCGTATTTCCATTCAGGGATATTATACACAACGTTTCTAACGTGCAATTTTTTTTCATCAATAGTCTTTAATGTAACAGGCTTGTTATATCCAGTTACAAGCCTTGTGCCTGAATCGACCATATCAAAGCAATCATTGATAAGAGCGTGACAATGTATGCCGCCGTTCTTATGCCTTTCAGGAATGAGCAAGTATTTCATATCTTTCCGCTTGACCTGATTTTCAAGCCACCGCCTAAGTTTTTTCTTAACAAAATCAGCGTTTGAAAAATCGTATTCACTGCCATTGAACGTGATAGTAAGAAAATACGCCCACTCATTTGAAAAAGCTATATCAAACACCCTATCTTTTGCACGCTTTAAAATATCCGTCCGTTCCCCTCTTTCCTCTTTTGTGACTTTTGCAGACTTTTTGATTATATCAAACATATCTGTTTGAACATCTTCTTCCTGCTGAGATTTCTCGAATTTTTCCCATTTTCGTTTAAGCTGTAATATTTTCTGATTTTGCTGATACTCTTTAAGGTTTTTATCAACAAATATGTAATTGTTGCAATAAGTTGTTGTTGAAGAGCCGTCAGCATAGATTTTTGTTTTAGTATTTTTTAAAACGAGCTCAGGGGGTAAATCATAAAAATTTGCCATTTTCCCACCGCCATTTTAGTTTTTGACGGAAATTTGCGGTTATTATCAAGTATATAACCGCAAATTTCTAAGCTTGCAAGCTGTTCGCCACGGCGCACGCAGGAGCGTGCGCACGTGGCTGAATCAATCTTGCATAGCTTTTAAAATTCTGCTTGCTATTTTCTCTTGCTCACTTGTGCGCCCGATTTTCAGCCCCTTAACGATTTCTTCCGTGTCATAAAGCGACCTTAATTCATCAGTGGCGCAAAATGTTTCTTTCCATTCTTTCGGACGTTTTCTCGTTCCTGCACTGCCCTGTTCTCCATTAATGAGATAATTTTCTTTTGTATAGCACTTATTGACGATAAGGCGTGAATTGAAATACGCCTTACAATCTATGATATAATTGACCTGCTCACGAATTATTTTTGTACACCTTTTCCACTCCTGAGCCGAGCCCCAGATACACTTGTGTAAATGCCTTTGCAGTGATATATATTCAAGCAGCTCGTCCGGTGCATCTTTCCATGATTGAGAATTAAGAGTCAGGTGCATTTCATCAAACAGAAACAGAACGCCTTGATTAACACCGTTTTCGTCAATGTTCTCAACGTTCAAGATATCTTCCCAACAATCGAAGAAACGGTCAGCCACTTCCGTATGAAAGTTAGCACAAATAAGCACTTTCGGAAATCTGCTCTTGACCTCTTGCGCACGTTTCACCATACTTATAGTTTTACCTCGACCGCCTAAGCCGTTGTAGAGATAAAGCCCATACATATTGAACGGAACTTCTTCACCTTTAAGCCGTTTTCTGATAGTCTTGAAAGTGTCCTTGACCGACAGAGGGAACGCATGAAGCACAGGCGTGCCAAACAGCATAAGAAGCACGATAACGCCCACCACAACGCTTCCAAGAGCGAGAGGTATAAGCATAGCTTTCCAATTAATATTAGCAAATGCCGACCACATTATAAAAGCCCCCTTACAAAGTTCACAAGTGCAGATACAAGCAGAAGTCCAAGAACAAAGAAAATGCTCTCAAACATCAATTCAAGATTTAAGAATTGGTCAAGCTGATAAAGAAATGAGATCATATCCCTAAGAGCCGAATAAGCTTCATCACTTATTGAGAATGACTTAAAGAACGGCAGGCTAAAGAACAGCTCAACTATTTTCGCAGTTATCATTATTCTCCCTCACTTTCACTTGATTCATGGAGCTGTATTCCGAAGCAACGGAACAAAGCTTTAATTGTCGCATAGATACAGATAGCGTACATTGCTATAGTTGAAGCATTGAACAGCGCACTCTTAAGCTCATTCGGAGCGGAATTCATATTAAAATCAAAGTCCTTTCCGAAAAGTGTAAACGTTACTGAATTTGATGATGATTGCTTGCCCTGCTGAAAAGCTTTCCTCAACTTTGCATAAGCAGGGAATTTACTTTCTATAGCCACATTCAAATCTTTTGAGTTAGGTATAAAAAGATAGGTCACAAGCTTCTTCAAGTCGACCACGAGATTATACAATGCAATGCCGATATTTTTAACGATAGTCCACAAACACTTGCCGAGCCACTCAAAGATACCTAAGAAGTTGAAGAATATAAATTTCAGCGCCGCCCACAGCCAACGGAAGAAGCCAGTGAAAGCATTCCAAAGAAATTCAACAACCGCCTTTAAAAAGTCCGCTATGCCGTCCAAATCTTGAAACATATCAAAGTTCACATAGTCCCTTATATCAGGGAAATCAGTATCTATATAATCAGAGAGTGACGGAAAATCTTCATAATCTTTCTTCTCATCAAAAGGCTCTTTCTTGTGACTATCTACAGTATCAACAAGGCTGTATTCATAACTTGCGGCGCAAAATCTATCCTTATATAACGCTTCATCACCCTTGCCCTTGACCGCAATAAGATAAAAGTACAGCTTGCCTGAATTTTTAACATCATTGCTATTACTTATGTTACCAAGCATTTCATCAAGAGAAACAGAAACATCCAAAGGATTTTCTTTTGTATAATCACCAGAATAATCATCAGATAGATAATACCACCCATCAGAGTTTGGATAGTCCCATTCTGATTGATTAGATACGGCAATATTTACATTGTATATCTCACCACTTTTTCTAGGCACAAAATAAAAAGAAAACATTTTATTTTGTTCGTCAAATGAAATAGTAGCTATGTATGGCTGACTTCCAGGATAATTCAGCGAAGTGCCGTTATTACTGATATCCATATTTGTATGAACAACATGAAATTGCCCCCCAGGGTTGCCAGTTGCATTATAGAAAGACATATTGGAATATGCCGCGTTAATTCCAGAACGTTCTATATACATTTTACCAGTATTCATGTTATAATTAACCTGACAATAAAATCTTGCGTCAAGACTTTTAGCAACAAAATTTTCAAGGTCTAAGCTATCAGTATTTAAAACCCATAGGAAATAACGTTTTTCATTCCATTGTGTATCAGTGCAAAAAATATAATTTACATTATCAGTATCACAGCCAAGTGATTTAAGTTTATCGCAAGCCATGTTATACGCATTTGTCTGAATAGCAATTTCACCGCCAACACCTCCGCCGCTTACATCATCAAGTGCAAACGCAGGCACCACACAAGCCGAACACATCACGATAAGGGCAAGCACTAATGACAGCACTGTTTTAATTTTTCTATTTATCATAATTCCCCCTTAAAAATTGGCATAATAAAAGGGCAGTTCACTGAATGAACTGCCCTCGTTGCTGTCAGGCTTACGCCTTTACGTACTTTTTGAACATTCTGATAGCAATACCGATTACAGTTGTCAGAGTTATCACAGGGATAAGAGCGACGATAGAATCGGAAACGCCCTGCAGAGCAGAATTAGCGAACTGTGTCATAAGTTCACCGACATTTACGAGAGTATTGCCACCTTCTGCAGTTGTAGAAACAGGATTCATTAACACATTCTCCTTTCTTAATTAATTAAGCTATATATCCACTTGCCAAACTTGATGACAAGATAAATACCGATAGATATTGTTATCAAAAAGCATATAGTGCCTAAATATGAAATTGTAATGTTCTGATTATTGATTATAGTGTGCTGATTTTCGATAACAGCCGACATAATATATTCATCAGTCTGCTCAGAGGTAGTAACAGACGATAAATCAATCTGTGAAGAAGTAACATCATTCAACGCCCACAACCTCAATTCCCTGAGCCTGCCGCTCCAGCTCCTTAACACGGAACTGCAACTTAGAGATTTCTTTATTCTTCTTATCAATAGCCTTGAAACAACGAGTAAGGCAATAAAACAGGGCAAGCGCCACCACCAAGCAGAAATAAAGTGCGTATACTGTCATGTTCAAGCCCCCTTAGATAATGACCGCTTCAAGCTTCTTCTTATCGTTGTAGAAATACTGGATTTCCGTTCCGACAAGTTCGCCGATATCTTTCATAGACACATCTTTGCCAAACACATTTCCCCTTTCGTTCCAAGCACACTTGCAATCATTGGCGATAGTGAAACCGACACCCTGAACGAAGTTTGAATCATCTGCCAACTTGTTTTCTATAGGCTTCTGCACCTGCAAGACTAAGTTGTCATAGTCGATTGATTTTCCGTTATCATCTGTAAATGTGCCTTTCTTGTGGATTGCTCCTATAAGTATTCCTCTCATGTTTTTTTCCTTTCTGCGGTTGAGGTTATCCGCTCACCTTTACTTTGTACTTAGGTCATATGTAACCTACAATTAGCATTATAGGTCACATATAGCCTATTGTCAAGACTTTTAAGGTCACTTGTGATATAATTTGTTTACTTAAACAAAATTAAGGCGATTAAATTATGATAAATTACCAAAAGTGTAACAACAAAGGAGTGACAAAAATTAGTACAAATTATTATCCAAGGTTGAAAGACCTCAGAGAGGACAAAGATTTAAGCCAAGAAGATGTGGCAAAAATACTAGGGACGGAGCAATCATATTATGCCAAGTATGAAAACGGCGTAAGACCAATACCATTTGAAAGAGTAATAAAGCTTGCGCTTTTTTATGATGTGAGCATTGACTATATAGCAGGATTGACAAATGACAAGCGCGGCAGAGGATACAAGGAGCAAAGCAACGGAAAATACAACATAACACAGAAAAACAGCCCTAAGGCTGTTATCAAAATCAAGGAGGAAAAGTAAATGGAGGCAGCATTAACAACACTTACAGTTTGGTTTATAGTAGGATTAATTGTATTTATTCTAATCATTGTAGCGATCATAGGCACATGGAAAGAAACTCGTGAAATGCGAAAGGAATTGGAGCAGGTCAACGCATACCTTGCAACGCTGAATGACAACTTAATAATAGGCTTCCAAAACAATGACCGCCAAAGTCGCAACTTCTGAGAGCCTGCCGCCCTCGTTCCTGCGTTCCTGAGTTGTCGTTCTTGCCGTCCTGCGGAGCTTGTGCGCTTTTCTGCACTGTGCTGTCGCCCCTGCCGTGCTGTGCCGCCCTTGTGAAGCTTGTGCGCTCTAACTGCGCCGTGCTGTCGCCCATGCCGTGCTGTTTCACCCTTGTGAAGCTTGTGCGCTCCCCCTGCGCTGTGCTGTCGCCCTTGCCGTGCTGTGCCGCCCTTGTGGAGCTTGTGCGATCCCCTGCGCTGTGTTTGGTGCGAACTGTGTTCGCAATGAGGGGGTATCTTGAGCGGCGTTCCCCTCTTTTTGGAGCATTGAAAGCATTGAAAACATTGAGAGTGTTGAAAAATCATAGATTTTCCAACACTCCCAACATTTCCAACACTTCCAACACCCCAAAAATTCACCCCCTAGCCGCTCGCCTGATGGATTTCCCACATAGATAGCGCTTCGCTTTTTTTCTATTAGAATGTGCGTTGATTTTCTCGGGGCTTTTTCTTTGTGGTTTTGTTCTCTTTTTCCGTGGTTTTTCGTTTTTCTCTTGTGGAGCTTGCCTTGTGTCGCTTGTCGCTCCATGTGAGGGCTTGTGCCTGCTTCCGTGGTAGTTTTCCCTCGTTGCTTATCACTTCTCCACGGGGCTTATAGTTGCTTTTTCGAGGGGCTTCACTCATGCTGTTTGTTGCCTGCTAGTTCTCATAACCCGAAGGTCGTTGGTTCAAATCCAGCTCCCGCAACCATATTGGTGATACCAAATGGATACTCACCTTAAAAAGCCCGTGTTTACGGGCTTTTTTGATATTTAGAAAACAAAAAATTATAATGTAAAACCGTGGATGCTTTTCACCAGTTTTCACGAAAAAAAGGGAGTCGAACCCTACACAACAAAAAATATCGAACATAACGGCAGACTTTGAGTATATTTTGCTCTAAGCCTGCCGATTTTTTATGAAAAAACATTCACAAAGTTTAGAAGGCTGTTTTGTCAAATATCACGAAATGTGATAAACGACAAAGCGGTCTTTTTTTATTTCAAAGGAGGCTTGATAACAAATATACTATAAAAAGGGAATCTAAAACGACTGGAGGTGATCAAGTAAGAAATAAACAGCAGTCAGACCGATGATATGACCAAAGACCCGATATGGGAATGACGATGTGAGGCAGAATATGATTTACAACGAAAAGAAGGTAGAAATGCTCAGGCAGAGATATCCCGAAGGAACTCGGATATGCCTTGACAGTATGGATAACGATCCCCGTCCGATTCCACCAGGTACTAAAGGCATAGTTCAATTTGTGGACGATGCAGTAACTCTGCATTGTAAATTTGACAACGGAAGAACGCTTGGGGTTATCCCCGATGTGGATAAGTTCCATAAAATCGCTCAGGAACAGGCTCTGAATGATACGCAAAGGCAGAATCCGCCGTCTGATGCCTGTTGAGTGCTGGCGGCTTCAAGGTTTTACAACCGAACAGTTTGAAAAAGTCGCAACTGCAGGAATGTCCGACGCACAGATCTACAAGCAGGCAGGAAATTCAATTACGGTAAATGTGGTTGAAGCTATTGCAAGAAATTTACTGAAATTTGACGAGGAGGAAAACGCAAATGAAGAATATGATAAAAATATTTGAAAATGACGAATTCGGAAAAGTGAGAACAGTCATTAAGGACGGCGAACCGTGGCTTGTAGGAAAAGATGTGGCGGAGATTTTAGGGTATTCCAACACAAGGGACGCTCTTTCACGTCATGTGGATACCGAGGATAAAACCACCGTCGTGATTTCCGACAGTGGTTCAAATTACAAGAGCAAGACCACTATCATCAATGAAAGCGGCTTTTACAGCTTAGTTCTCTCAAGCAAAATGCCGAGAGCCAAAGAGTTTAAGCGTTGGGTCACAGCCACGATTTTACCAACTTTGAGGAGAACAGGCGGCTACGTCGGCAACGAAGAAATGTTTATAGAAAACTACCTCCCGTTTCTCGACGAGCCGTACCGTGACCTGTTCAGACTTCAAATGACCATTATCAACAAGCTGAACGAACGTATCCGTCACGACGAGCCACTGGTGGAGTTTGCGAATCAGGTGTCAAATACCGATAATCTTATCGACATGAACGCTATGGCGAAGCTTGCGAGAGCCGAAAATATCCCCGTCGGCAGGAACAAGCTTTACGGCTGGCTCAAAGGAAAAGGCGTTCTTATGGCGAATAATCTCCCCTATCAGGCGTTTATCGACCGAGGATATTTTGCGGTCAAGGAGTCGGTGTTTGAAACTGCGACTATGACAAAGACTTATCAGCAGACGTTCGTTACAGGAAAAGGGCAGCAGTTCGTCATAAATTTGCTGAAGAAATATTATGGGAAGGAGGTTTTGCAATAATGGAGATAATAAGCGTTTCTTTACACGATCTGAGAAAAATGAATGACAGCGATGGGCTTGTTTTACAAGGCTGCGGCGGCGACCTTAAAGAATGGGTTGACGGTATAAACGATATGCTGACGGAAAGCGGAATATTGCAGAACGAAAGTTGATTTGAAAAAGCATATACTTTTAAAAATGAAAATCTTACCTGTCTGCTGTTTCCGTTTGATGACGTTCAGCTTGATATCGGTAAGCTTGCAATGTGGAGATTGCAGACTCACGAGCTGTTCGGCGGTACATGGCTTTCCGATTATGTTCCGAACAGACTTGGCGGTTTTGTTCTGTGTGAGGAAGAATGTGACGAAAGCGAAGAAATGGGAATGGAGATGATGTAATGGCGTATTTATTCATAGGAATGATAATCGGAGGGATTATCGGACTGACGGTCGGCAGCCTAGCAGTGGCTTTCAGATTGGCAGAAAAAGAAATCACAAGACTTAAAAGGGAGATAAATTCAAATGAGAAAAGCTAAAGCAAAAGCAGATTTTAAGTTTGCAATGGGCAGTATTCCTGCAATGCTCAGGGTGACAAAGCCCGTGCTTTCGGAAAGGCAGTACAAGGAACTGTGCAACGAGGTCAATAAAGCCAACGGATATCTTGAACAGAAACGCATCATATTCAGCTATGTCGATCCAATAATCAAGGGCTGAAGTAACCACAATTAAATAACCACTAAGGTCGTTTTGCCAATGACAGAAAACTTCTGTTTTTAGCAAAGCGACTTTTTTTCTGTCATTGGCTTTAAACGGCAGAAAGGAGTTTCATGAACAGTTTTATGTCATGGGTAGGCGGTAAAAAGGCATTGCGTGACGCAGTACTTGCAAGGTTTCCGCCTTACTATGAACGATATATCGAGGTTTTCGGAGGTGCAGGCTGGGTTTTATTCCATAAACCGCCCGGTATGGATTTTGAGGTGTACAACGATTTTAACGGAAATCTTGCAAATCTTTATCGCTGTGTCAGGGACAAGCCGAACAAGCTGAAATACAAGCTTCGTTATGTCCTCGATTCTCGTGAAGATTTCGACTGGATTGCTAGTCTTCATAAGCGAGGTCTGTTCAGCAGATTTCGTGATGTTGACAGGGCGGCGAAGTTTTATCAGCTTATCCGTTACAGCTACGCAAGTGGACTTGACAGCTTCGGCAGTCAGCCGCATTCAATATGGTCGGATTTCCCGATGATAGACTTGGCAGCAAGGAGATTGCAGAAGGTAGTAGTTGAGAATAAAGACTTTGAAAAACTGATACGGCAGTACGACCGCCCTGTCAGCTTTTTTTATTGCGATCCACCGTACTTTGCAACCGAAAGCTATTACAAAGACGTGGGATTTAAAGCCAAGGATCACATCAGACTGCGTGACAGTCTTATGGATATCAAGGGCAAGTTTCTTGTTTCCTACAATGACTGTCCAGAAATCCGTGAGATATGGGATAAGCCTAATATTCACATTGAGGAGATCAGCAGACTGAATAATCTGGTGCAGAGATACGACGGCGGCTGTCAGTATGCGGAGCTGCTCATATCCAATTACGATACAAGCGAGAGATTACAGGCGGTTCGCCAGCTTTCGCTGTTTGACGATGAAACAGACAATTTGGAGGTATAATTTTATGAGAAAGATTATTTTTGCACAGGTACTCACAACCAACGGAACTACCGAATTTTCGGGACTTTATGATGAAAACGGAAATCCTGTTGTTGTAGAAATGGAGTGCGATGATAGCGGAGTGACGCTTACGATATGACGCAATGCTCCTGAAACAGAACGCCGTGACTGCGGTATCTCGGAGGAAGAAATAGAGCGAACATGTTCAATGTATGATGACTGTAACGAGTGTCCACTGTGGGATTATTGCAATGAAGATGAGGAGGTTTTGTAAATGAAAATACTTGTTATTGAGCCTGAAAAAGCGCCGTATGAAAAGGAAATCGGCGATGATATTCACGATATGCAGGCAATAGTCGGAGGGTGTATCGAACCTATATATTTTGAGCCGAAAGAAACTGCGATTGCTTGGTGCAACGATGAATTCCTGCTTAATGGTTCACAGCCTAATCGTATTGTGGGAAATGTTCTTGTACATGGAACTTTCTTTGTTTCAGGAAATTATATGAACGAATACGGCGAATGGGACAGCTGTTCACTTACCGATGATCAGATCAAGAAATATTCCGAAATGTTTGAAACTCCCATTATCGTATTGGAGCAAATGCAGGCTACGGAAATTGAGGTAGAAAATACTCCCGATGAGGAAATGGCGGACGGACCAGCGGATAAACCTGAGCCTGAGATAGCAATGTAGTACAAAGATTGGCTTTTTAATTTATTGAATAGGTAGAAAAACCAAAAATCACTAGATTTTGCGGCGGTTATATGCTATCGTTAAAGAAACAAATTTATCGGGGTGATACCATGAAAAAAGCAATAACGATCTTAGCTGTATGCAGTCTGCTGCTCACGGCTTGCGGACAGATAGACGATACAGAATCCAAAGTGGGAACTACTACAGCAATTGCTTCCGAAAGCACGGCTGGCGAAGATACTGCGGAAACTTCATCGGCAAAAGAAGAAAAGAATACAAGCGAAGCCACGACTACTACGAGAAAGAATTCGCAAACGGTATCCTCTTCCTCAAAGCCGACGGGTACCACAGTAACTACGACCCAAAAATTCAGTTCATTAAATGCGAACGGCAATTCGAATCAGAGACAAAACAATGCTGTTCAGAATAACAACGGTCAGGTAAATTATCAGCCTGAACAGAATAATCAGCAGCCCGATAACAATCAGAGCAATAACGGTGCGCAACAGAATAACCAATCGTCTGACAATAAGCCTCAGAATAACAACCCTTCTCCTCCGGTTACAACGGCAAAGCCTGCGTTGACAAATCCGCCGACTACGACTACACCAAAGCCGCAGACTGAACCGCCTGCACCGGAGCCTACTGAGGAAGAAAGGTATATGGGTATTGGCAGAAACTTATTGCATGATGGTTCTGACTACAGCAAGGCAGAAGCGGTATACAACTGGATGACTGAAAACGGTTCGGGTACTTGCGTGAATTATTCATACAAGACATACCTAATCTGTCAAGGTATAGGGCTTGATTGCTATGCTTGCTGGACTGACTCAGGAATATACGGACACGTTGCCAATATAGTGAAAGTTGACGGAATATGGTATGTTCTTGATACTCAGGCAGGCGCTTTTCTTGACTACAACTATGGTTTTACAGAGGTTGTTGATATTGATGAAAACCATATTGCGGATGGAAGAATGATAAGCGATTATAGCTATGAAGAATTACACGAATAAAACGAAATACTAATAAACAGAGGGGCTGTAAAAAAAGTCCCCAAGAAAAAAGGCTGCGATCTTGCAAAAAAGCAAGACAGCAGTCTTTTTTTGTGGTATAATTAAAGTATCATGAATAACC
>OIZE01001216.1_pt1 | contig 16797 bp, 10 predicted proteins | sample 1588421 | NCBI WGS metagenome assembly OIZE01 (sample SAMN03283251) | human gut metagenome | biome: human-associated habitat; material: feces | host: Homo sapiens | place: USA | collected 2013 | reverse complement strand
TAATGTGCTTGTCAAGTGTTTTTTCAAATTTTTCTAAAAATATTTTTTGTGAAAGAATGATATTATGCCAGTCAATCATTATGATTATAACGATAGTACACAGCTTTCCCCGCATTTCAACGTCAGGGAATTTCGGTGTCAGTGCGGAAGTAACCATGAAACTTTGATTGCATCTGAATTGGTCGATAAGCTGGAAGCCCTCTATACCGCTCTGAACTGTAGTAAAATCATTGTGACAAGCGGCTACCGTTGCCCAGAGCACGACAAGGCTGTAGGTGGTACAAGCAGCGGTCAGCATACCAAAGGCACTGCTGCGGATGTCTGCTGTTACGGGCAGGACGGGCAGCCCATCAGCAGCAAGACGGTGTGCTGTAAAGCTCAGGATTTGGGCTTTGGCGGTATTGCTAACATCACGACATCTTACCAGTACACGCATTTGGACGTGCGGACAGGATACCGCTGGTTAGGCGACGAGGTCAAAGGCAATGGTACTGTTACAGAGGATTTTTATAAGTATTTTGGCATCAAAAAGACCACCGAAACAACAAGCGTTTTAAAAGGGATTGATGTGTCATACTGTCAAAACGAGGTTGACTGGGACGCTGCAAAGGCATCCGGACTGGTTGACTTTGCGATTTTACGGGCAGGCTACGGCAAAGAGGCAAACCAAGTTGATACACAATTTAACCGTAACTATGCCGCTTGTAAGCGTCTGAGTATCCCCTGCGGTGCATACTGGTTTAGTTACGCAATGTCGGCAGACGAGGCAAAACGTGAGGCTCAGGTATTTTTGCAGACCATTAAAGGTAAATCGTTTGAGTATCCGATTTATATGGATTTGGAGAACGAAAAACAATTTGCATTAGGCAAAGCTGCTTGCTCTGCAATAGTAGATGCATTTTTGAACACGCTGGAACAGGCTGGATATTTTGCCGGACTGTATTGCAGCACGTATTACTTAGATAATTATCTTTCAGATAGCATCAAAAGCCGCTATACGGTCTGGTGTGCCCAGTATGCAAGTAAATGCACGTATCAAAATCCATACGGCATTTGGCAATATAATGTAGCCGGCAGCACAGAGCATGATATTATTGGACAGAAAAGTATTTCTGGCATCGTTGGGGAATGTGATATGGATTACTGTTACACCGATTACCCGTCCATTATTAAGGCTGCCGGATTAAACGGATTCACGAAAACAACGCAGCCGACCGAGCCAGAACCAGAGCCAACACCCGAACCAGACACCGAAGAATCCACGCTGCAGCAGATTCTGAAGCACGTGGCAAACATAGACGAAAAATTGATGAAATAAACAAATAGAAAAAGCAGATGGGAGCATTTCACACTTCTCTATCTGCTTCTCTTTTTATCTATTTTTGTCTATCTCAGAGAGATTGAGTAAATAAAACTGCCGTTTCCCCTGTCGATTGACCAACAGGTAAGATTTCGGTATTTTCTGCAATCTCACATGAACGGTATTATATGAGGCATTAAAATGCTGTTCCAATTCTTTTTGAGAAATCCCAATGTTGGAGAACAAAGCCGCTTGAATCAGAAGGCTGTATAACTCGCTCATTCCTCCCTGTTCTGCATTTGGGAACTGCGGGATTTGTGATACATAATGATGCAGTTTCTGCAATTTTTCCTGAAGCGATGCACCGAGCTGTTTCATAGAAATGTCCACAATGTCTAAGAACATCATCACAAATGGTGTTAAATCCCCTCGATTATTAACATGATTGCAGACCTTAAAAGCTTCATAATACTTTGTGATATGCTCTTTAATTGTATAGGAAATGCGGTATCCAATCAAATTGTTCAGCCGTTGTGATAACAGATAGCTGCTGATCAGTCGGCTTGTCCGTCCGTTTCCATCATAAAACGGGTGAATATAACCGAACAAATAATGAAAAACTGCAATTCTTATCAAATACTCATAGCTTTCATCATTCAGGAACTGCAAAGACTGATTCATCATGGAGATGATTTTTTCTTCCGGAGAAACACCATTATGAATCTCTTTCCCTGCTGCGGAATAAACGCTAACTGCACTTTTGCGGAAGATTTCCCCATCCGGTAAATCCTCTGGGTCACTTGCCTTGATTTCTTCATAAAAAATATCATCATAAATTTTTCGGATATCTTGTGCCGTTTCCATTGGAATGCGTTCTTCTTTTATGAGCACTACATATTTCTGAACCAGTCCAACAAATCGCTCTCGCTTATGTTCCTTTGATAAATCCTGTAAAATTTCGCTGATTTCCTTTCGGGTGCTGTGTACGCCTTCAATGTGATTGGTCAGTACAATTTCATCAATTAAGCAACGTTCCTGAAACTGCTCCAAAGCAATTTCTGGAAGAGCATGACAAAGAGCATCAACTTTATGATTGGTTCGTTCGATGGATAGCATGCGTTGATACAATTCCGGTATCTGACAAATAAAGGCTGGATATCCTCCAATCGTCAGATTGAGATGAATCGTATCTTCATTTTCAAAGCGGCTTTGATATTCCGTCTGAAATTCTTGCGGTGTAGCAGCATAAAAAACTTTGTATAATGATTTCTTTATCATAGTTGTTCCCCTTTCAGAAAACCGTTATTTTGAAAGTGATACGAGTATTATACCAGATTCTATCTCAAAATTCAATGGCTTTTGAAATATTTTCTGTCTATTTTTGGTGAAGGCTTTCAATTTGAACAAGATGTTTTTTGGTATCGACAAAATTCGACAAGCAATTTTATTGACAAATCATGAAAAAATATGCTATAATCAATTTATTCCATCTGGATGTACCAGATGAAAATTTTTTTATTTTCCCAACCTACTAATTGTGAAAAAAGCCGTTCCCTGAAGTTGATCATCTCAGGAAACGGCTGATTTTTTGTATTGATAATAAAACCGCCCTCACCAGATAACACATCCGGCAAGGGCGGTTCTTCATTTCTTGAAATGGAACACGATTACCAATGACTGATTCACAAAGTAAAGTTGTTCGCATTTGAAACAATATGGTGGAGGCGAGGCGTACAGTGGTATAATCACTTATTTGCAACCTTTCAAAATGGGAAAAGTCTGAAATTGCGTGATTTTTTTGATTTTTCTACTTAATCAATTTAACTTGGTTACGAAGTTGATGCGTTAATGGGTGAAAGATAGTTACGATAAAAAGCACAGCCTGTTTTTAGACTGTGCTTTATAATCCTATATCATAAAAGACTATCTCGTCACCCGTTCAATCTTACAAGTGTGATGTTTCTCCTTATCATAATTCACGCCAACCAAAAGAACTTCACCGTGGTAATTCTGCAAGCAGTCCAGATAGTCTTTTCGCTTGATTTGTTCTACTGCCTCTTCTGCGGAATGTCCCCATTTCAATTCCACAATCATGGCTGGCAGATTGCAATTTCGATTCGGCTCAAATACAATATCTGCGAAACCCTTTCCGGCTGGCATTTCTCGATGCAGGGTGTAGTTTTTCTGAGCAGAGTAGTATGCAAGCGAAATCACACAGGACAATGCGTTTTCATCATTATATTTCAAAATCGATGCGTTTGCTTGATGTGCCTGTTCAATCAGTTCTGCAACTGTTTTTTCATCACCAGAAAGTGTGGCTTTCAACAATCGTTCTGAAGAACGAATTGCCTGCACAACTGGTTCCCATCCGCCGTCTTCAATCGAATTGATAAACTCTTGCTGCACCTCTCCGTTCGGAATCCATACGATACGATTTTGTTCGTCATAGGTCAAGTAGCCCAAATGCACTAACAGTGTCAAAACATCGTCTGCGCTGTGAAAAGTCGTCATATCGTTCTGAAACTTATCTGGATTCACAGAAACTTTTTCTCCTGCAATCATCTGCACAATTTTATCACGAAGACCATCTTGATTTAGGTCAATGTAAACTTTCAATGCCTCATACGTTTCTGTCTTTGTCCAGTAGTTGCTAAATTTTCCACGCAGCATGGCTTCTACAACAGACTTTGGATTGTAAATCGAAACGCCATCCACACAATATCCGTCATACCATTTCTTTGTTTCAGAAAATGGCATTTCGTATTGCTCGCAAAGCTGCTGAACTTCCTGTTCTGTAAAGCCTGTAAACTCTTCAATCGGGGAGGCATCCGTCATAGAATACTCATAGAATACATTGATAGCAGAGTGTTCCCCATATTTTTTGATAGGCAGAATGCCAGTCATATAGGCAAGAGCAATATAGCTTTTGTCTTTTAACAAATCCCTCAAAAAGTCCAGGTATTTTGTCTGCTCTTCCAACTGATTTTTTCGAGAACGGAAAATACAATCCCACTCATCGATGATGAAAATGAACGGAACTTGGCAGTCCTGATAAATGTCATCTAACATGAATGTTAAAATGGTCTTATCCAAATAGTCTACATCCGGATATGCTCGCAGCAAATCTCGCCCTACCGCTTTTGTGATCAGTGCAATCATCTGTTCAATGGTTTGTGTCTTGCTCAAAAAATTCTGCATATTTAAATGAATAACATTGTACTGGTTCAGATGCTTTTCAAAATCTGGATGCGTTGCAATTTTCAGTCCTTGAAACAGTTCCCTGGAATCACAACCTCGGCTATAATAAGCTGTTAGCATGTTTGCTGCCATGGATTTCCCGAATCGTCGTGGACGGCTAACACAAATATATTTTTGTGTCGTTCGTAGAACGCTGTTTGTATACTGAATTAACTCTGACTTATCTACATAAATCTTAGAGTTTAACACCTCTTGAAAATCAACATTTTCTAGATTCAAATAAATGCCCATGATCGTTCCCTCCTTGCTGTAACTTCAATCTTTACTTTTATTATATCACAACAAGTAGGAAAAAGCAACTTTTTCATGCACAAAAAAGCTCCGGATTCCCCATCTCTTGGACAATCCGGAACTTTCTCCTTATAACCACTTAGCAGTAGTACGTATTCGTTGAACCTTTCTTTTTTCCTCTATTCAGATGTTGCAACATCCCCTGGTTGTTCAACCTGCTGATTGCCCTGCAAGCTGCTTCCCATATGTGTTTTTGCATCTGATCACATATGCAATCGCAATTTGAAATCGTCTTGTATTCATGTAGTAACGCTGAGGTAACCATTTGACTGAAGAACAGAAGAAAAAAATAATCGCAAAACAAAAATTCGTTGTAAAATAGAACATATTTTTGAATTTATGACAAATTCGATGAAGAGAATTACATTGTGCTGTATCGGGTTTGAGCGTGCGTGGACACAAATCGGGCTTTTGAACTTAGTCTACAATCCTTGTCAATATAAAATTTTAAAACAAGACTATGCCTGATATGGGATAACTGTTTCTATTTGAACAAAATGGAAAATGAAAATTACAGAAACAAATTATTTTTAGCAATATTGCTCTGATTTAAAGGAAATATTGTTACTTTTATGCTAGCTCGGGATTTTTAAACACATTTTAGAGAATTCTCGTAAGTAAAGAAATATCATCGAAAGACTATTTATGTTTCGTAGAGTGTGTACCAGATACGATAAGCTGAATTGTATCTTTCTGCAAATTGCTTGCATCTTTATGCAAGCAAAATAGTGTAAGCAGGCTCTAATTCATACACAACTTTTTTGTTTTCCAAGGTGCTTAAAATTTCTATCTTTATTATACAAATAATAGTAAGCACCCTCTTGTTCAAAAATAATTTACAAAAAATGCGAAAAAATCCGCTGTAGCTCAACGCAGCGGACTCTTTCTTCACTGGATTAGAGTACTTTCAATCTATGATATTATTATCAATCATCAGAAGAACAGCAATCATAAAGATCATCCACAGATAAAGATGAGATTTTAGAATAATAGTTTTCCAAAAACTCTAATCCTTCTGAGTTAACCAGCATATCATTTAATGTAAAATCGCCATTAAATCCATTCTGAACAAATTTCTCACCGATTGCATTTAGCATTTTATTGCTTTGCATAAAACCCAAGATCAATGCAAACCGTTTTGTTGCATCTTCTGCAGTTTCCCCACTGGCTATACGTTCAAGAACACTGTCATATACTTTCATTTATATTTTTCCCTCCGTTTTTTTATTTAACTTTACCAGGAATGTTTTCTTGTCAGAATACGTTTCTGGTAATTTAATTTTAATATCTGTTATCTCACCAAATTTTTTTAACTTTCCGCCCGCATATTCCAAGCCTTTTCCTGTAAGTTCCGCTGCCATTTTAATTTTTGGTGCACCCTTTAAGGCTGGTATGCCTTTCAGGCTTTCAATTTTTTTTCCGCCTTTTTCCATACCACTGCCAATTTTTTTAGCCGTATCGCTAATATTCAGCACTGTTTCACCATTTTTGTTTGTATCAACAAACTTCCTCAATTTTGTTGAAAGCGGACTGCTTTCAACATTTTCCCTGAATTCATGAATTTTTCCTGCCATATGTCATCTTCCTTTCTTAGTTTCCCAAACAAAGCCAGTTCTGATATATGAGAACTCTAATATCTGAGTCCTCACCTTTTTGCAAACTCATATCTCTCATGATACACTTAGAAATTTCAAGAGTCACATCATTTGATACAAAGTTTGTAGATTCATCAATCACCTTTTTCAGCATTTTAGAAATATTTTTAAAATAACTGGAATCAAGTGCATCTTCGCCCAAAGAATCATCTATAGAAGAACAGATATAATCAAATACCCGTGTACGTACACCCAAAATATCTGTGATTTTCTTACACAATTCGTCATAATTCTCTTTATCCCAGATTTCCAATCTATTTGTATCACAATATTCTTCGATCAATGCTTCTATAAAAGCACAATTATTAGAGGACAAGTGTAGATAATTAAGACCATTTTCAATTTCGCGAACAGAAAAATGCAATTTGCCTTTTACCCGTCCTTGAATCATCAGATTCATAACTTGTGTTTTTATGGACAACGGATTCATATTTTCTACTTTCCCGTTGAAATTATAAATGCCTTCTTGCAGTGTGCATTTATTTACCTGTACAAGAATTGGTTCCACCCAGTTGTTTTGATATACAGCAGCAACACCACGCTTTAATTTAGAGAGCTCTGCAATTTGCTCCTTATTTAAACCAGCTGCACTGCCCACTAATTCCCTGTCATCCTTGTCAGGCAGTCTGAGAATAATCTTAGTGTTTGTATTTCTGATTACTGACATATCAAGCATCCCTGGAGATTGATCTGCGATGATAAATCCTTCCCCATAGGTTCGCATCTCAGCAATAGAGTTTGAAAGCATTTCTACTGATTTTCCCAGCACATTAGAAGAATCTGCCGACTGTTCAGTAGATGTACGTCTTAAAATATTATGTGCTTCTTCTAAAACAGTAATATGAGACAAAGGACTGTTGATATTTCCAGACGACATTCGATATTCATTCAGCTTCATGATGAGCAATCCCATGATTAAGGATTTTGTTTCAGCAGAACCAACTCGGCTCAAATCAACAATTACATTTTTGTCAAATAAGTCCTGATCGCTCAAATCATTTCTGGTAAAAATCAAACTGTTTAATCCATTTGTCAATGAACTGATTCTGGTAGACAAAGCACCTTTGTAGTCTCCTTTACAATCTGAAGAATAGGCAGACTCATCAATTACTTTCTCCAATTGTTCCAACAAATCTAAAAAGTTTGGATATTGTTCCCCACGTGGATTTGTTGACAGCTCTAAATTCCATCCTACAGATGCGTATGCTTTTATCATAGCATCCTTTAACACTTGTGGCATAGCCGCTTCCATCGGCCAACAAGCTCCAAATATCTCAATCAACCGATCAACATGCTCCAAAATATGGATATCACTTGTGAATTTAAATGGATTCAATCTTAAAAGATTTGATTTTTTCGGATTCGTTCCATATACATGGACATCTGCAAATTGTCCAAATACATTCTTGTATTCACCTTTTGCTGGTTCAATTACAAGGAATGGGATTTTATATAGCAATCTAATCTGATTCAGAAGTTCATATACGGTATTGCTTTTACCAGAACCTGTTGAACCAGTTACAAACGTATGCATGGTAAGAGAATCACAATCCAAATTTACTTTTGTATGCGTTACTGTTCCCATGGAAAAGATTTTTCCAAGTGGGAATGTTCTCGCTTTTTTCTTTTCTTCAAATGTTACAACTTCTTTTCCAAAGTCAGCATGTTCAATTACTGGGAATCCACATACAGATTTTCGAGGTAATCCCATATGAATTGCCAACTCATTACTACTTACTAAAGAAGAAGAAGTTACTTCTGTCGTAAATCCATTTTTTTCATATGCAAACATTGGATGGATAAAATTCGTAATATATTCACGTAACAATGGAAGTTGTTTTGCATATTTTTTGTCCCAACAATTGATGGCAGAAGCTTCTATTCCGGAATGTTCCCCTTTCATCAATGCCTTATAAGTACCAGCAGCCATTTCTGCTGTTTCTTGATTATCTGCAAGAAAGTATGCTGCACATTCCCACATACCAATGCTTTCACATTCATCAATCCGATTTAGCTGTTCATCAATTTTCTTCAGGGTATCTTCCAAAGACTTATTTTGAATGGTTAACTGTACATTATCAGATGTACCGCTCCCATTTGTTTCCGTATTTGATCTTGTATCTGATTCTGTGTTTTGCGTAGAATGACTTGTACTTCTTTGTGTGCTTGAACTATTACTTGTACTTGTTCCGTTTGTTTCACTTTTACTACCCATAGCATTAAATGCGATATTAGCTGTACCTAAAACACCAGCTACTGCCAAACTTGTACCGCCAGTAAGCGGAGCAGTGATTAAAGATGCGAGGTTTACTGCAATCGATCCCAATGCTTTTATACCACTGTATTTATTCTTTCCTTCACTCTGTGATTTTGTTTTTGACTTTCCGTATGATGTCCCTTCGCTTGTTCCATCGGAAGTGCCAATGGAAGAAGAATGAGAAAATGCATTGGAAATACTTAAAGATGTATTTGTTCCATATGATACATTCATTTTTGCGAACGGAGAAAGCTGCGTGTATATTGCTTCATATGCATTTCTAGTTGCCAGCAACTGTTCACTTGAAGTGCTTTTTGCCAAAATAACAGCCGTATATCGTTGTCCCTGCATGGCTAAAGTCAATTTTTCAAATCCCTGCAAAAAGGATTCATTGTTATTGAAATTTTTATCTTTATTTTTTGCCACGCAAGATACGCTTGCAATGTTCTTAGAGGGAAAACTCCGCAAAAAGACTTCTGCTTCTGGATCCATTAAATCCTTTGTTTTTACGCCTGGAAACTGTCCGAGCAGAGCATTCCGCAAAGTATCCTTTAATGATTTTGTAGTACGGGTATTATCCAAAGATCTTACACCCATATAAAATTCTGTTTTACTTCCATCACTGTCTACCACGATAAAGACACCACAATTTAAATTTTGAACTGCATTAAATACAGATGCAAATTTATATGTGGAATATTCATTGCTTTGATATACCATTTCGGTAATTCGAAACAATCGAATATCCGTGATATTTTTCAAGCTGTTGTCTAAAGGAATGACTTCCAATTTGTTCAGGGTATATAAATATTTTTTCAGGACAATATCATCTACCAATTGACTTGCATGATTCAGATTTTCCTGTAATACACTGTAATCAGCTGCTTGAGGTCTTCTCAACCCATTTTTATTGGAAGAAGAAATTGTGCTGTTTGTAGGTGATTTTATTTCCCTGCTGTCACCTAATACAATTGAATTCGACATAACTTATTTTCCTCCGCTCATCATTGCAACTGCTGCTAATCCACAACCACCAACAGCAGCTCCAATCAAAACTCCGCCAATAATCGAAAAATCTGCTATTGCAGCGATTATACAACCAGCAACGCCACCGCCAGCGATTCCAGCAATAACAGGGGTCAACTGACTGGTTTGTGTCTGCTTTTGGGTTCCTTGGTTGTTTGATGCTGTCCGTTTGGTCGAAGAAGATGACTTTTCTGTTCTTGCTTTTGCAGAAACTGGTCTCAACTTTCTGACCACAGCTTTTGCATGATTAATTCGTTCGTGAGAGAAATTTGTAACCAGCTGCACCATAATTCGGTTCATATAGGCATCATTCCAGTGATTTGGGTCTTCATCAAACGGACGATTGTCATGAACATCATACAATCCCTCAACAGCAGCTGCTGCTTTCTCCATTTCTGAAAACTCAGCAAAAGATGGATCAACCAGAAGGCTGTCTTTCATCATAATGCGAATAGAACGGATATTTGATGTTCGCACTGCCTCGTAAAACGCATTTGTTAATGCCATAGCGATAACCTCCTTAAATTTCCAAAATGGATTTTACGTCTTTTTGAATGTCGTCTAACCATTGCAACTTACGTTTGGTTTCTTGAACTCTCTTTTCTGCTTTCTTTTGATCCGTTGCATAGCTTTCCAACTCATCCAACTTTTTCTTCAGTACAGCATCCAATTCCTTGAATTTCAAATTGTACTTTGCCTTAATTTTATTTGCTTGCTCCGATGCATACTTTTTAGCACGATCTCCATTTTCGTAAATCGCACTCTGTACTGGTTCCAAAAATTCCTGAGCCAATTGAGAGGCTTCGATTTCGCGAACTGTTTTGTATGTTGCTACAATCTTTTTTCTGCCTTCTTTCCAAGTAAATGGATTATACCATCTCCAATTTTCATTTTTTACTTTTTCTGTTCCATTTTGCACTTTTCTTGTTTCAACTAAGTAATCGTAAGAAAAACTGTCAGCAGAAGAAACGCTACCTTCCATCAGTTTTAATGGATCAATAGAAATATCCAATCCAGATGTATTTGCAACTTCTGTTAATGCTGCCAACTTGTTTCTGTATTCTCTCAACAATTCATCACAAGTCTTTTTCAGTGTATTCTGAATCATGTTTTCCAAATCCACTTGAAAATCTGGTTCCAAGCTTTTTGCAAACTTTTCCAGACTGTCCATCTCATATTTTACATCATTTATATCTAATTTTTCACCACGTCCCTGATCAATTTTTTGAGTGATCTTTGCCTGAAACTTAGCAATAATTGTGTCTATAATCTCATCTGATTTTACTTTTGCAACAGCAGCATCTACAGACCTCTGGAAATTTCTTGCCGATTTAATGTCATCGACACTGCTACGAATCCGATCAATCACCTGAACGATCTGCTTGCTTTGGTCGACATTTCTTGCAAGTTCCTGTTTTGTTTTTTCAACACATCCAACTTCATCCAACTTGTGACTGAAGGTATCCACAATATTTTTAATCTTCGCAGTTTTTGCATATTTCTGTACGTATTGCTGAATGGATTCTTCAATAGAAGGAATTCCGGTATGAATAAGTGCTTGGGTACTCGTATCTTCTTTCTTTTTTGCAGTCTCCAATTTTTCATTAATGTTATCCTTAATGCTTTTAGGAAGACTTGCATACTGCTCAAAATGCATATCATCTTCTTGATTCAGTATCTGCTTACGCATCTCTGTTTCTAACTTCGTAATAGTGTCAATATCTACTCCCTTTTCAATCAATTGTATATTTAATGCTGGAAGAGAAGCAGCAGGGAAAATATTTGGGTTATAAATTCCATGGTTTTCCAAGTATGCACGAACTCTTTTCAGTGTATCCTCTGTTGGTCCATCTTCCGATGGCTTTCTGTTGTCCATCTTGTTTACAACAAAAATAAACCGATCTTTTGACTGTTTGCCGCCTACTTTCATGCTGTCCGCAACTCGTCCTAACAATTCATTGTCACTATCGCTTCCAAATGTACCCTCCATAATGTAGAGAATCAAAGGCTTAGAAGATTTGCTTAAAAATTCACTCTGCACTTTTTTATGTTCTGGATCTCTCGCATTATTAGGACCTGGAGTATCAACCAACACCAATGACATATCATCTGAATTTACAAACGGAATATTCCCTGATACTTCAATTTCAGACACATGTTTATCACCATTTAATCTTTCCATGATGGAATAAGTTAAATGCTCCTGTTGTTCAATCAATTTTCCATCTTTTGCATATACTTTTGCCTTCCAATCCGTTGTGTTAGTGTCCTTAATCTTCGTGATAATTGCAGTACAAGCTTCCTGCTTAGAAGGCATCAGTTTTTCTCCGAGCAGTGCATTTATCAAAGTAGACTTTCCCGCACTCATTGTTGCAACAACACATACTTCAAAATCACTGCTCTTTGCTCGTTCAAAAGCACTGGTTACATCTTTCCCTCGCAATTCATCAAACGGACCTTTTTTAATTTTTTCAAAAACTTGGTCAATCAGTTTTTCTTTATCTGCTGTTTCCTTTGCTGGGATTCGATCAAGATAGGCTTTTTTAATCTCTCCGCTGTTGTATGCTAAAGTGAAAGCATCCACTACATCGTTATAATCGTGTAAAGTACCATGAAACTTTACATCAAACAAAGTGTCATTGCACTCCTGAACCAGTAACTGCGGTAATTCTTCTACCCATTCTTGTAAGCGAGAACCATCGGCAGATTTTTCGAGCAAAACACTATTCTGAGCCAGATGTTTTCCATCCACAGTAATTTCCGTTTCAAGTTTATAAGGGTTGTATTTAATTGATACTTTTTTCATATTATCCTCCATATAGAACATTTTCTAAGAAAAATAAACCACATTTTTTACTCATTGCAATCAGTTCTGTATCATCTTCTTTCACATTTGCATTTTTGCCATAGATAGATAAATCATACTTATCTACACTATATTTTTTACAATAATATGCATATTCATCCTGCTCATCCGCACTTAAGTTCTGACCACACATCTTCATTTTAATCAACAATGCAAAGTAAGCAGACAATGGACATATGATAGGATTTTGAAATCCAATTTTTGTTAAATCTGCTTTTATTCCTGACAAGCTATCACGAATACTGTCATCTGAAGCGTGAAAGTCATCCAGTTTATTGACAACAAATATCACTTTTTCCATAGGAATGTTTTCTAAACACCATTTTAAATGCCGTATTTCCTCATCAGAACCAATTTTGTTTGCATTTAACAAGCAAATCACCTTATCATAGGATTCCTTTCGCAGACATTCTCGTGTAATCTTAGCATGATTTCTGTTTAATGCTGAATTTACACCGGGTGTATCTACTAAACATACAGGGATACAGTCAGAAGACAACATCTGAAAATAAGAAGCAATCTTAACAGGATTTTCCCATGATAATGTAGTTAACTCATTCCGGTTAGCATCCATATTTAACACATTTCCGTTTTCCAAATGAATTTTTCCATCCTCAAACGGCTTATTATAGATATAACTAATATTTCCGGTGCATACTTCTTGAGAGGTTCGTGTAATTTTCTTTCCTATCAATGCATTTATTAATGTAGATTTTCCCGCACTCATATTTGCAGTCACAACAAATTTTTTCTTAGATTTTATTGAAAACAAATAATTTTTTCGGCATTGATCTACGCTGTCTTGCAGATAGGATAATTTGGGAGGAAGCAAATTTCCATCATAGATTGCGGATAAAATGGATGTCATGAACAATCTTGTTTTTTTATTTGTGTAGTTCTGAAGGTATGTTAGAGCATTTTCAACTGCATCTTTTTGAATAAAAATCCCAGCAATATCGCAAATAAAAAGATACTTTGATTTTTTATCCCAAAAATTCTTGAAAACCTTTGAAAAAATACATTTTTCATCATGCACTGAATTTTCAAAATCGGAAGCATTTCTTCCTAAAATTGATTTGAAATATTGTTGTATTTTATAATTATAATACTTATTATTGCCTGTTTTTTCAACTAAAATTTTAAGTGCAAGGCAATAGTTTAATTTCATCTTTCCAGATAAAAACGAATGATTTTTTATATCTAAATTAGATAAGCAAAAATAAATATTTTCTGCCATGATACATCTCTCTTTTATTTCAATAATTTTTCTTATAATATATGTAGTTTATTCTACTTTACGATTGATTTCATATCAAAAAACGTGTATATTTTTATTATACATCATATTTTTCATTTTGTCAATCTGAAATTGTTAATCGCACAGGACAATAGTATTTACTTTTTAGGAAAAACAGAGCAAAATAGAAAAGCATTTCCCTATCACATCTGTTTTGGAAAGATCATTTCTGAATTTTCAAAATCGTTTTCGCATCAGGAACAGTGTCATAGCTTTCAAAACCTAAAAAACACATAAAGCTGCGGCAATCATTAATTTGAAACTCAGTCTAATCGTCAGATAAATTATACAGATGTTCCAGAACCAAAATTTTAAACATCGTCACCATATCATAGGGCGGACATCCTCCTTAATTGCTCTCCTTACGCATAATATTCTTTTTGAAAATGTCACGGAATATTTTCCAATTGCAGATTGCTAATCTTACTAATTTTCGTCATAAGGTTGCCTTAATTTGGTTTAAAGCTATAATTTGAAAAATTCAGTCAATGATGTGTCCACTGGAAAACGATTACCAGACAAACCCAACGCAGTAAACTTTTTATCCACCATTTTTCTTTTCCCTTTAATAACATGATTTTTTAAAGAACACTATATTCTTATTATAAACGACATTTTTTCTTATGTCAAGTCGTTTTTTGAATTATATCGACTATTTTTTCAACGCCTTGCATTTCTTGTAGAAAAAAGTGTTTCAAATTTTCCTTTACAAATTCATTATACGAATTGATGCAGACACCCGTTTGTCCGTTCAAAAACAATTTACAAAAATCGACGAAAAAAATCCGCTGTAGTAGAATTTATTACAGCGGACTCTTTCTTTACCGGCTTAGAGCACTTTTAATCAGTACTCTTCCGCCAATAGCATGGTGCAGTGCATATCGTCATCAATGATATATACCTTTGCTGTGACCGGCTTTTCTGCCTTCCAATGTACGTCATCTCAAACTGTGGCTGCTCTGAAGTATGATGCACAATCTGCAAACCGTTCTTCTCGCTGAACCGAAACACCTGAAAGTAGTCTCTCGGTTCTGGCATGTTGTCCACTGCATCCCAAAGAAATATTTGCAGTGCAATCGGTATCTCCGCATCTACGCCTCATGTCAGGTATCTGCCTTTTGATTTTTCAAACATCTTTTCTGCTCCTTTACTTTGGAATCAAACATCTCGTACAGTTCACCACGCCGCATGGAAATGGTCTCCGTCAACTCCACTACGCCAAACCCCATATCCAGCACAGTGTCAAAATCATAGGGTCGCACATGAATCTCTTTCACAAACTGCTGAATGAATGTGCGGAACTCTTCGGTATTTCGTTTCAATTCCTGCCATTGCGTATGCAGGTATGCCACATCTTCATATTGAAGTGGCTCCAGCAGCTTTAGCTCGTGCAGTCTGGTTTCCAGTTTTGCTTTCTCGTTCTCCAGCTGTTCTGCCCGCTGAAGCAAGTCATCTGTAAAGATGCCCTTTTCGATCGCCTTGGTGATGTTGGCGAGACTGTCCTGCACTTCGATATACTGTGCAGAAATCGCTTCATGGTGAGTATCAAAATCGTGATTGAATTTCTGCACCTGCTGATTTACTTTAGCAATCGCCCGCTTTAGATTTTTCGGCTTCAACCTCTCTCCGATCAGCACAACAATGTAGGCATCCAGGTAGTCCTTATTCAGTTCCTTGTTGTTGCAAGCTGCACGATGCGTATTGCATCTGTAGGTGGCAAGCCGTGTCTTACTTCTTCCCGAAAACCGCAGATTTCCGATCATCCGCTTTCCGCAGACATCGCAGACCAGTTTTCCAGTCAGCAAATAAAACTCTTTGCTGTGATAGCGTCCGGCATTCCGCTTATTGTTTGCCTTGATCTGCTGCACCTGTGCAAACAGCTTTTTCCCTACAATTGCAGGACAACCACCATCGATGCGAATATAGCTGTCCTTTCGAGCGTGGTTATTTCGTTTTCCGTCTGCTCTTGCAGCTGCCTTATTGAACACAAAAACACCAGTATATTTCTCATTGCTGAGTATCTCATAGAGGCTATTCTTCCCGAACATCTTGCCTCTTTTTGTCTTGTAGCCATGAGCATTGAGTCGCTCGATGATTTCACTGTAACCGTGACCATCCGCAAACATTTGAAAGATGATTCTTACCGCTTGAGCTTCCCATTCATTGACAATTAAGTGGTGGTTTTTATCCAAATCATATCCCAGTGGTGGACAACCGCCAGTGTGTTTGCACTGCAAAGCGGTTTCATTCATGCCTTTCATGACTTCTCGTGCTAAATTCTTGCTGTAGTACTCGGACATACCCTCCAAGACGGCTTCCATCATAATGCTTTCCGGGGAATCATCCATACGCTCCAATACACTGCAAAGCTTGACATGGTTCTTCTTTAGCTTCTTTTTATAGATAGCACTGTCGTATCTGTCACGGCTGAATCTGTCTAACTTATGCACCAGAACGATGTCAAACAATCCCTTACCACTGTCTGCAATCATTTGCTGAAACTGCGGTCGGTTGTCGGTTGTCGCCGACCTTGCCTCATCGGTATAGGTAGAAACGACCTGCCAATGGTTCTGTTTGCAAAACTGATTCATGGCTCGTATCTGTGCATCAATGGATTCGCTTCGTTGATTGTCACTGGAAAATCGGGCATATTGTGCTACTCTTGGTATGTTCAGCATATTACTACCTCAATTGGCAAATAGATGTCCTCACCATAGCTGTCGCCAACAATTCTGACACCATGTAGAAACATACTTTTTCCAAGAAAAGCACTTCTACAAATTCCATTTCACTGAGAGCTTGTGTTCATAGGCGTTTTAAGAGTGTAGCAGCATGAGAAATCATAAT
>OIZE01001214.1_pt1 | contig 16798 bp, 12 predicted proteins | sample 1588421 | NCBI WGS metagenome assembly OIZE01 (sample SAMN03283251) | human gut metagenome | biome: human-associated habitat; material: feces | host: Homo sapiens | place: USA | collected 2013 | reverse complement strand
AACCGCGAGGTGGACAGCAGCGTGGACAATATGCTGCTCATCACCAACGATGGCCGCAAGCTGGCGTTGGATCAGCGGCTGGTCAACCCCATGCTCCCCAGCGATCCCAACAGCAAAGCCGCCAAGTGCGCCGAAAATGTGTTTGAGATCTGGCAGCGCACCGCGGACAAGCGTTCCACGCAGATGATCTTCTGCGACCTGTCCACCCCAAAGGATGACGGCACTTTCAGCGTTTATGATGATATTCACGCAAAATTGCTGGAATTGGGTATTCCCGAAAACGAGATCGCCTTCATCCACAACGCCAAGAGCGAAACTCAGAAGACAGACCTGTTCGGCAAGGTGCGGAGCGGTCAGGTGCGTATCCTTCTGGGCAGCACCCAGCGCATGGGCGCTGGCACCAACTGTCAGCAAAAGCTCATCGCCCTGCACCACCTTGATTGTCCGTGGCGTCCGTCCGACCTTCAGCAGCGGGAGGGACGCATTATCCGGCAGGGCAATGAAAACCCGGAGGTAGATATTTACAGCTATGTTACCGAGGGCACCTTCGATGCCTACTTGTATCAGTTGGTAGAATCCAAGCAGAAATTTATATCGCAAATTATGACCAGCAAATCGCCTGTCCGCTCCGCCGAAGATGTGGACGAACAGGCGCTTTCTTATGCCGAGATCAAGGCACTGGCCAGCGGCAACCCCATGATTAAAGAAAAAATGGACTTGGACATTGAAGTTTCCAAGCTGAAGCTGCTGAAAGCCAACCATCTTTCTCAGAAATACGCGCTGGAGGACGCCATCAGCAAGGGCTTTCCCAAACAAATCGCGGAAACGCAGGCACGGATCGCCGGGTATGGCGCAGATATTGCCACGGTCAAGGGAAACACCCACCCAAACGCGGACGGTTTCTCTCCGCTCACGCTGGCGGGCGTCACCCATGCCGACAAGAAGGAAGGGGGCGCGGCGCTGCTGACCATGTGCCAGACGATGCTCTCCCCGGAGGCGACACAGATCGGCAGCTATCGCGGCCTGACGCTGGAGCTGGCCTTTGATACCTTTGCGCGGGAATACCGCCTGACCATGATCGGGCAGCTCCGCCACACGGTCACGCTGGGAACCGATGTATTCGGCAATTTGCAGCGCATGGACAATGCGTTGGAGGGCCTGCCCATCAAGGAGCAAACCTGTCGCGAGCAGCTTTCCAACCTGCAAACGCAGTTGGAAACCGCAAAGGCAGAGGTGCAAAAGCCATTTCCCCGCGAGGCAGAGCTGAACACCAAAACGGCACGGCTGGAGGAACTGAATGTCCTGCTGAATTTAGACCACAAGGAGCCGGAGATCGTAGACGCCGAGCCGGACGAGGATCAAAGGCCACCGGAGCGCCGCAGACCGCAGTTGGAGCGGTAAAACCAATAGAAAATGGAGGAGATTATGGGTTATCAGGAAAGCTGGCTCTACATCGAGCCGCAGCGCAAATTCGAAAAGCTGATCCGCGCTTATGAAAAGGCGGAGCAGTCCGGCTACTATGAGGTGGCCGGTGCGGAACCCCGTTCCGTCATTGTTTTGAAGCAGCCTTTTGGCGATATTCCTGCCGGGAAGAAGCTGCTATGGGTGTGCGGCGACCGTGGTTTTCACTGTGCCGCAGGGGTATTTGGCGGGGAGCTGAAATGCTCCGGCAGGCTCCGCGTCATTCCAGTGGAGGAGGTGCTGAACGGTGCGGACGATCCGCGTATGGAAGGGCTGGACTTGAACAGCCCAGTCCCCGGCGAAAATGACTACATGAAACGGTACAGCGTTGCCAATTACGCCCATCGCATGCGGGCGGGGCTGGCAAGGTAAGGAGGCTTTTGGAGTGACGAAAGAACAGTTGGAAGACAAGCTCTATGCGTGTATGGAGCAGGAGAACGAGGCATACCTTGCAGAAATCAAGACGAAGCCGGTGGATGAAATTATTGCCAATGCTTATGAAATTGCTTGGCGTGAGAACCTGCTGTACCTTTTTGAAAGTTCTACCGGCCTGACGGAGAAACAACTGCAAGTTTTGCTGGAGATGCAGAACCCCTGTGCGGAAATGTATGCCGGTTGGCTAAAGCAGGACAGTGATGAGCTGGACGCGATCCGCGGCTGCATGGAGAATTGTGCCGACAATATTCTGCGCGACCGTGCGGAGAAGAAGTATAGTAATCCTGCTCAGCCCGTATACGGAAAATCGTATCAGGAAGCCTATGCCAGTGGTGAACTACAGGAATGGAGAGCAGACCACCGGCGCAGCATGGAGTGTGCGAAGATATTCCAAAAGGAAGGCGGAGCTGCCTACCATGAGCAGATATTTCCTGCATTTCTGGAGAAATGGAAAGCCGCTTTCGGTAAAGAGCGCTGTATGTTTGTACTGGCTTGTACCATGCGGCAGCGCACCGGCGACGGGCGATTCTATCCTCCGGCGCGAGAAGCCGCTGCAAAATTCAAAGCACAGATGGATCGTATCGCCAACCGCGCAGATGACTATGCCGTAAATAACCACTCCTGCATTGTCAACGCCGCGATGGAGCATCTGGCAAGGCCAGAGCGCAGCAAGGAAAACCAAAAGGGCCAATTTCTGCCGGAGCGGTGAATACCATGCCATACTTATCAAAAGCGCAGATTGCTGCCGCCCGTGAGATGGACTTACTGACCTACCTGCGGCAATCTGAGCCAGAGGAGCTGGTGCATATCGGCGGCGGCACCTACGCCACCCGCACTCACGACAGCCTGAAAATCTCCAATGGCAAGTGGTGCTGGTGGTCGCGTAACATCGGCGGCACAAATGCGCTGGACTATCTGACGAAGGTGAAGGGCATTCCCTTTTTGGACGCCGTGCAGTGTATACTCGGAGATTTACCCAAAGTGCAGCCTACGCCGAGGTCGGTCGTACCGCCTAAAACTGAATTTGTACTGCCACCCAAACACGCCGACAACCGACGTGTTTTTTCGTATCTGCAAAGCCGTGGCATTGACGCGGAGATCATCAACCACTGCATCAAGCGTGGGCAGCTTTACGAGGACGCGGAGCATCATAATTGCGTATTTGTGGGCTACAGAAACGACAAGCCCAGCTACGGTGCGCTGCGTGGGACGCTCTCAGATTCTACCTTTGCCGGTGAAGTTCCCGGCAGCGACAAACGGTTTTCCTTTGCCGTGCCTCTCTGCGCCAGCAGTAAAACTCTCTGCGTGTTTGAAGCGGCCATCGATGCGCTCTCTTATCTGACGCTGCTGAAGCTGCACGGGCAGAACTGGCGCGCTGCCAATACGCTTTCCCTCTCGGGCATCTACCAGTCTCGGAAGGATGGTTCGATGCGATTCCCAGCGGCGTTGGAGCAATACTTGAAGAATAACCCCTGCGTGGAGCGGATCGTGCTGTGTTTGGACAACGATGAGCCGGGGCGGGCGGCGTCCGCAGCCATTCAAAAAGAACTTTCTGAGTATGAGGTCATCGACAATCCACCCCGCAGCGGAAAGGACTACAACGACCAGCTACAGATTGTGAAAGGAATCCGCGGCAGAGTAAGAACCCGCGGCGGCGAAGCGCGCTGATTTGTTTTTCGGCTGGTAAAGGACTGCAAGCGGCCTGCGGCTGCTTTGCAGTTGCAAGCATAGCATTTGGCCGTCCAAATGCGCTTGTTAAGGGGCAAAGCCCCCTAAGACCCCCATTTTGAAAGGAGAAAACTGTGTTGCGAAAACGCGCAATCAAAATATCGGTCCGTTTGAATGAGCAGGAGCATGAACACCTGAAAAAGCAGGCTGCGATCTCCGGCTACCCTATGGAACCGTTCATCCGCACCCTCATCATGGGCGTGAATCTGCGCCCGCGTCCGCCTGATGAATACGCTGAGATCCGGCGTCAGCTTGCCGCCATTGGCAACAACATCAATCAGATCGCCCGCGCGGTCAATGCCCGCGGTTTTGCTGCGAAGGAGGAAATTGCTGTGATCGCAGCGGCGCAGGAGACGATTTGGGCCATCGCGGAGCAGCTTTGATATGGCGTACACGAAAGTATTTGCCATCCACGCAAGGCTGGATGACCGCGTAAAGTATGCCATCAATGGGGACAAGACGGAGCTGGGCGAGAAAATCAATTACGCAGCCGATTTACAAAAAACAAATTCCGTCCGCTTCGTAAGTGCGTTGAACTGTAAATCAGCGGAAACCGCGTTTGCCGCCATGCGTAGGACCAAGGAGAAGTTTTGCAAGACGGGCGGCGTCCTCGGCTATCACTTTATTCAGTCCTTTGTGCCCGGAGAGGTCACGCCGGAGCAGGCACATGAGATCGGATGTGAGTTTGCGCGGCGACTGTTCGGCGAGGACTTTGAGGTCGTTGTTGGGACGCATCTGGACAAAGCCCATCCGCATAATCACATCATCGTCAATTCTGTGTCCCGCATAGACGGCCACAAGTACCACTCCAGCCCGGAGAGCTACTACAACGACGTGCGCGGAACTTCGGACGAGCTGTGCAGAGAGAACAATTTATCCGTCATTGCGCCGCGGGGCAAGGGCAAGCACTATGCTGAATGGAAAGCGGAGCAGGTCGGCAAGCCCACCGTGCGCGGTGTGATCCGCGCCGACATTGACGCGATCATTCAGCGAGCTTATACCTACGATTCGTTCCTTATGCTGCTGCGAAAAAACGGCTATGAGGTGCGCCGTGGCCCCAACCGAAAATACACCACGGTCAAACCACCCGGAGCGAAGCGGGCAATTCGGTTGGACAGTTTGGGCGAGGGTTATACCGAAGCAGATATTTTGCGGCGGCTTTCCGGGCGGCGGCGCGGCGGTATGGCCGCGCCTGTTGTTATCCGTACCGTCTATACGGTCAGGCGCTATCGCATGAAAGGTAAACTGAATACCACCCGAAAAAAGAAAATTACAGGATTTTACGCACTATACCTCCGCTACCTCTATCTGTTGCGTGGGGGCAAACGGAAAAAGCTGCCGCCTAAGATACCCTTTCCCGTTAAACGGGAGGTCATTCATCTGGAGCGGTATGAGCAGCAATTCAAATACCTTTTGTCAAGCGGAATTACCACCGAAGCGGAGTTGGAGCAGCGTATCCGCGTGCTGGAGTGGGATATTCGCTTGTTGGAGGAACAGAGAAAACCACTTTATCGGGAAAGGAGGAATGCAAAAGATGAAGAAACACAAGCACGGTACAGCGTGGAAATCGAACAGCAGACTGCCGCCCTGCGGGAAAAACGCCGGGAGCTGCGCCTGTGCCGCAGGATACAATCGGACGTTCCGAGGGTATCCCAGCAATGCCAGCAGGCGCAGGCTAAGCGGCAGGAAAATCTGAAGAAGGAGGAACATGAACATGAGTACCAGCGGCGAAACCGCTGACCTGATGGTGCGTGAGGGCATCCAGATCACCGAGAGCGCTGTCAAGCTGGCAGGGTTGGGGGCGAAGAATCTTGCCGCCCTGTTGATTGCTCTTGCCAACGACAACCAGAAGCTCTCCGGTAAGACCAATCTCAAGCGCCTTATTCAAGATGGTGAGGAACTGACGATTTTTTCTGTAAAGCGCGAAGACCTAAAGGGCTTTCAGATGGAGGCTAAGCGTTATGGCGTGCTGTTTTACCCCATCGTCAATAAGGTGGAAAAGACCGGTACGGTAGAAATTATGGCAAAAGCCAGGGATGCCAAGCAAATCAATCGCATTTTTGAGCGCATGGGCTACCCCGCACCGGCGAGGGAGGACGCTGCCGCAAAAAAAGAGAACACCCGCGCTCCGTCAGAGAGCAGCTTGAAGGAGCGCGGGACTGGTGCGAGAGCGTCTACGGAAGCGACTATGGAGAAGCCTGATGAGCGCCCCACCGTCCGCAGCCGCCTGATGGCTCTGCAAGCTGCGGCGGAGCGAGACGGTACAGCGCCCACTAAGGAAACCGTGCGGGAGACCATCAAAAAAGCCGTGCCCACGCGGGAATAAGAGTAAAGGAGAGAATTATGGCAAAATTAGACGATTTGATTCAGCAAAAGCAGCAGCGTGACGAGGACTGGAAAGCGAAGAAAACGGCAGAACGTGAAGAGCTGAGTCAACTTTCTGACGACGCTGTGATGCGCGTTACCAGTGAGCCGAACGCCTATCTGCGCTATCTCGATACGCAGGCGATCAATCCGCAGTACAGCGCTGCCAACGTCATGTTGGCGATGGCACAGAACCCTGACATTACTTATATCAATAGTCTGGAGAATTGGGGACGGCTGGGCCGCAGCGTGAATCGTGAGGAGACCGGCTTGAAAATCCGTGTGTCCGATCCCTATGTGAAAAACGGGCGGCAGTATCACGGCTATAAGATCGGGCGTGTTTTTGATGTGACGCAGACCCACGGCAAGGCTGCGCCCGCGCCGCTGACGCTCCGCGACAACACGCCGGAGATGGAGGCGGCGCTGAGCCGTCTGTTGGACAGCGCGGGCGTCCCCGTCGTGACAGATGCCGCCATGTATCAGGATGCTTTCTATGACCCCAAGGTGCAGCGCATTACCGTTTCTACCCGCCTGAGCGACAGCAAGACCTTTGCGGCGCTGGCTCGTGAGATCGTCCACGCCGGTATTCATGACCACGGTCGCTATCCCTACTATTCCCGCGAGGACTGCGCGATGGATGCAGAGTGCGTTAGCTATATGCTCTGCCGCAATTTCAGCATTGATGTGCCGCAACCGAATGTGAGCCGCGTGGGACAGGCATTTGACGGCATGGAGGCGCAGGACCGCCGCAGTGTGGTGGACAGCCTGCAAAAGTATTTCCGCAGGCTGCAAAAGGACATTCAGCGGGAAATTTTCCCGCGGGAGCGCAAGCAGCCGGAGCAGAACCGGACTGTCCGCTGAGAAAAGAGGTAAAGAGTGTGAAAAAGAAACTTGCTTTTTTATTGTGCATGACATTGACGCTGTGCAGCATGAGCGGCGCGGCGCTGGCCGCGGAATCCGAGCAGGATGCCGATCCGGCATCTGCGCTGATCCCCGCCGCCGATATGCCTCCGAGCGTATCGGCTTATCCTGCTGAGGTCAGAACCAGCGAGGAAAATGGCGTCTATCGTCTGGAGAAGGTCTACTATCTGACCGCAAAGGACGATCCTTCCACAATTCCCACCGCTGATTTTGAGCGTGAGGGCCGCACCTATACGCTCCTCGACCTGCTGAAAAACGACCAGACGGAAACAGATACGCGGGAGCATATCGAGGTGGTCACGCTGGACAGCAAAACGAAAGATATGACTGAGATTTTGAAGATGCTGGAGCCGAAGCTGGAGGTTAAAACCGAAGACGGCTATGAGGGTATCCTTTCCCTTGACCACACTACCATTCAGGTAGAGGCAGCGGGCTACAGCACCAGCAACCGCACGGTGACGGCGGAGCGCACCTATCCCAATCTCTCCGACGCCGATGTTTCCCTGATCCCCAAGACTGTGAATGAAAATGGCCGCACCCTGACACTCGCGGATGTGAGCTGGGAGGAGACCGCCACCGATCCTACGGACGGCTATGATATTCCGATTCGTTATACTGCCATGGCGAGCTATTCGGGGACTGCTACCAGCAAATATGCCACCGGCTACACCGTCACGGCGGACTATAAGGGTGATGTTACCCGTACAAGCTGCGACACAGTGATCTACACCGCGATTTTCTCCAGCACCGGCAGGGCGGAGGTCCTTCCCCAAAACAGCAGCTTCAACTGGATGTGGGTCCTGGCACCGCTCGGTGTGCTGGCGCTGGGTAGCTGTGGCTATGTCGGTTATAAGGGGTACAAGCACTACCTTAATAAGAAAAGAGGTTATGAGTAAATGAAAAAGTACATCACGGTGCTGCTTGCTGTCAGCTGCGCGCTGGCGGCTTTTTCTATGCCTGTTTCGGCGTTGGAATACAGCTTTGACGGGGCAGATACAGGTGCATTCGGAAAGCCGACGTCTGTTGAGACGATTTATGTGTCCAGAGAACCGACAAATATTGACCGCAGCAAAAACGCAGCCTATATTCCGCCCGCGTTTGGTTCGCCGACATCTTACACACTGAACGCAGGAGAGCTGCTGACGCCGAATCTTGTGGGCGATGCAGTATCAGGCGGAAATATCAGCAGCGGCGGCGGTGCAACGGTGATGCCGCCCGCTGCTGAGGGAGGAACAAGTGCCGATGTTGGCACAGCGGGTGCGAGTAAGTACACGGCTGTTACCAGTGACCTCTATTACAGCGGCGGCTATCTTGGAACGCTGAATATCCCGTCCATTGGCCTGACGGTCAGGGTGTACCAGGGGACAGACAGCGCGGCGCTTGTCAAAGGAGCCGGTCACTTTACCAACACCTCGATTTGGGATGGAAACGTAGCGATTGCCGGACATAACCGTGGCGTTAACAACCACTTTGGCAAGATCCACACACTCAATGTCGGGGATACGATCAAGCTGACGACGAAACTCGGCGAACGCAGCTATGAGGTCTATTCTGTTGCCAAGATCGACGCGGATGATACCAGCGTTCTGAACGACAGCACCGAAAATATCATTACCCTCGTCACCTGTGTGATGAATCAGCCGGACTATCGCTGGTGTGTGCAGGCACGACAGAAATGATCAAAGCAGAAATGGTTCCCAGTTTTTTGACATGCACTATTTTCTGCGATACCATGTCTCCACATATTAAAAAGGAGGCAGCGTATGAACAGAATGAAAAACATCGGACTTATCCTCTGCGGTCTCGTGCTGGGGCTTACACTGAGTTCTCCAGCGGCGCGGGCGGTGGAATCGCTGAAAGTGACACTTTCCACCAACCGCATCCTTGTAGACGGTCAAGAAGTCCGTCTGACGGCGTACAACATCAACGGCAGCAACTACGTTATGCTGCGCGACATCGGCAAGGCGGTAGGATTCGAGGTTTACTGGGACGGCGATGCCAGATGTGTGCAGGTAGAGAGCGGCAAGCCCTACACCGGCATCGCGCCGGTGAAAGCGGAAACCAGCGAACCCGCTTCACAGCAGGAGGTCACGACGCCTGCCGATGATGTGGATGCCATGAAGCAGGATATCGTGGACCGCACCAACGCGCTGCGGCGCACAAAAGGTGTTGCCGCGCTGCGCGTCACCGACAAGCTCATGCAGGCGGCGCAGGTCCGCGCCGATGAGATTGCCGCGAGCGGCGTCTATTCTCACACCCGTCCGGATGGGCGCAAGAGCAACACCGTCACCGACAGCAAGTACACCGGCGAAAATCTTCACAACATCTCGGAGCTGTATCTCGAGCAGCAGCACAAACCGCTCTCTGAGGCGGTGGTCGAGCTGTGGTCCAACTCCAAGGCGCACGCGGACAACATGACGAGCGCCCGCTACGGAGAGATCGGCATCGGGCTGGCACGCGGCATTGACAAAGACGGCTTCGACTGCTGGTACTGCGTGCAGGTCTTCCTGTTGGACGGCTGCGAAATTACCTGGGTGGATACGCCCGCGAACAAGTAAATATCAACTATCAGGAAAGAGCAGACCTTAACGGCCTGCTCTTTTGTTACCCTCTTTGAAAGGAGAGTTTTATGAAACCTATGAAAAAACGCCTGTTGTCACTGCTTTTAACGCTGGTGACGATCTTGAGCCTGCTGCCGACTTCGGCCTTTGCCGCGGCTAAGACCGGCTCTGGCATTCAAATCACGACTAATCAGGCATATTGGAGTACACGCCTGTTGGCCAACGGTACCCCGTACAGCTACCGTCCGCCGCTGGCAGACGGTAAGCTCGTGTACTGCATGGACAGCGGCCTCGGCTATCACTACGCCACAAAATCGTTCCTCGATTCATATTCGTGGACATCTGGCTCCGGCGCGGACGCGGATGCCGTATTGCAGTCGGCACTCACGAACAGCGGTCTCAGCGAGATGGACGCTATGACCGTCGAAAACGTCAAGTGGATGATGACCTACCTCAACGACTGCAAGGATTCCAACGTCGGCCAGCTTTTTATGGCCGTGCAGACGTATGTGTGGGAAAACCAGTCCTACAAGGGCGAGCCCGGCGGAGACGGTGACGCAGGCGGTTACGCCAACGCAGACACCTACGAGCTGTACCTGAGCCTTATTGACGACCTTCTTGCCAAAAAAGCGGCTGAGGATGCTGAGTTTCAGCGTCAGATTGAAGAGTACGACGCACGGGGCATCCGCGCATCCATCGTAGAGGATGAGAGCGCAAAGTGGGCGGTTTTTGCGATCTCGAGCAACCGCAAGAATCAGTCGTTCTTCAACTACTATGGGCCGAGAAAGCTGTCGGTCGGTGAGCCTGCGCCTGACCAGCCGGAGCAGCCCACAGGAGGCAAGGGCAAGATCACGCTGAAGAAAACCGCTGGAGGAACCACAACGGGCCTGCCCGGTGCGCGTTACAGCATTTATTTTAATGGACAGATCGTTGGAAGCGATGTGACAAACGAATCGGGAGAGCTCCATATTGAGAACGCAGCCACCGGCCTTTGGACCTTCATTGAAACCGATGCCCCGTCCGGATACTGTGTTGATCCCACGCCCAAGAGCGTCTACGTGGATGTATCCGAGGGTGACCGCGAATACCCCGTTGCGGCAGTCAACTACGCTATGCCAAGCATGATCATTTACAAGGAGGATGCGCAGACGAGCGCTCCCGTGCCCGGCACTGTGCTGTCGGTCAAGTCTGTTACAGGCGCCTACTCCACATCTGTTAAAATCGGTGAGAGCGGATCGGCCACGCTGGAGGGTCTGGAGCCCGGCGTTTACATCGTATCCGAAGAGTCTGTGCCGGAACCGTACATCGTGAGCAACACAGAGCAGACCGTGGTGCTGCGTCCCGGCAAGACCACAGAGGTCCATTTTCAAAACTACAAAAAGCCGGGACTTGAAATTTTGAAAAAGAACATCGCCAATATGGACCCCATCCCTGATATGACCTATAAGGTCGAGCAGATCGACGGCAGCTTTGAGACTACGGTCACGACAGACCTGCGGGGCCGCGCTTTCCTCGAGAATATCCCCGTGGGCAGTTACCGCATCTCAGAGGTAGGCGGGCCGTCGAATGTGATCCTCTCTGAGATCCCGCAGGTGATCTATCTGGAGGCTGGCTGCACCCGCACGGTGACCTTTTTCAACGCAATCAAGCCGACGCTCACTCTGCTCAAACAGAACAGCGTAACGTCCGACCCTCTCCCCGGTGCAAAGCTGCACATCTACTATGCGTCCGACAACACCTCCACCGGCGAGATGCATGATCTCGGTGTGTTCTATACTAACGAGTCAGGCGAGGTGGTTCTGGTGGACGCCGAACGCGGCTGGTACAAAATCGTCGAGGAGTCCTGTCCGCAAGGCTTCGGCTACCTTGATGGCGAAAGCGTGCAGGAGTTCTATTTAGAAGAAAACACCAGCAAGACCGTCATCATCCGCAATGTGCCGCTCAGCGCGCTGGTCGGCTTCAAATATGACTCCAAAACAGGAAAAGGCATTCCGGGCTGCCGTTTCGAGCTGCGCTATTTGAGCGGCAATACCAGCGGCACGGGCGGTACCGTCATCGGAACTTACGTGACCGGGCTCAATGGAGCCTTCACTGTAACCGGCCTAAAAAAGGGCACTTATATCTGCGAGGAGGTATCCAGTGACGGAAGCCACATCATTGACAGCGAGCCGCAGACCGTGTGGATCTCCGGCGAGGATCAGGACGTGGTCATCATCCGCTTTGGTAACTCACCGTTTGGCAGCTTGCTCATTACAAAGCTGAGCGATGACAACAAGCGCAGCCCGATCCCCAACACCGATTTCCTGTTAACTTATAGCGACGGTACGTTTGTCGGCAACGACAACGGTATCTATACAACGAACGCTGCGGGTGAGATCCTTGTGGATGGGCTGGAGCCGGGTGTGACGATCATCGCGCGCGAGGTCAGGGCCGCGGCTGGGTTCTTGCTGGACGAGTCGCCGCAGCACATCCAGATCAAAAGCGGCGAGACGGTGCATCTACAGTTCCGCAATCAACCGCTCGGAAATTTAATTGTCAAGAAAAACAGCAGCGGGCCGCAGCAGGAGGCTGTGCCGGGGGCGGAGTTTGAGATCACATACGCGGATGGCAGCTATGTCGATGCTGCGGGCGGTACGATCTCGAGCAATGGCCGCTATGTGACAGACGAACATGGAGAGATCCGCATCAGCGGCATCGTTGGCACCGTCGTGGTGACCGAAATCAAAAGCGGACCGGGCTACCAGCTCGACGAAGCAAACCGCACGCAGACGGTGACGATCAATCCGGGCGATACGCAGACCCTGCAATTTCACAATACGCCGATCAGCAAGGTCGAGTTTATCAAGGTGGATGCGGCAAATCGCAGTGTGCGCATCCCCGATACGACCATCGAGGTCCGCAGACTGGACGGTGCGCTGGTCACGACGCTCGTGACGTCGGAGAGCGGTCAGGCGTTCGCACAGCTCGAAGATGGCAGTTACTACGCCGCTGAAACGGTGGCAAATCCCAAATACCAGCTCGACAGCACGCCCGTTTATTTTGAGGTCAAGGACGGCAAGTGCGCCCCCGTTGTGCTGACCAATAAGATGATTTGCGGTATCCTGATCCACAAGACATCGAGCACGACCGACGATGGCATCTACGGCGTGCCGTTTATCCTCTATGACAGCAATCATAATCCCATTGCGCAGGAAGAGAGCGATAACGAAGGATATGTCCGTTTTGAGGGCCTCTCCGCAGGCCGTTTTTATCTGAGGGAACTCGAAAATGAGGGTTACATCCCCGACGCTCGGGAAAAGACGGTCTACGTGAAAGACGGCGAGACGACGATCATTGAGTGGAAGAACACGCCCATCACGGGTCAGATCCAGGTGCTCAAGACCTCGGAAGATTACAACTCGATGAACGGCTGGCCCGCCGGTACGCCGATTCCTGACACGGAGCTGGAGATCTACAACGCCCGCACGAATCGTTTGGTGGATACCATCAAGGCGGATAAAAACGGCCTTGCGGTGAGTAAGCCCCTGCCTTTGGGCCGCTACAAAATCGTTGAATCCAAGGCTGGAAAATTCTACGGCCTCGATAAGACGCCAATCGAGGTGGAGATCGAATTCGCCGGTCAGATCGTCAAGGTGAGCATGACTAACAAGAGTCTGTACACGAATGTGTCGATCAAGAAGACCGGCCCTTCGCAGGCGGTGTCCGGTCAGCCGATTCGTTACGTGTTCTCGCAGATCAAAAACGGCTCCAATGTTTCGCTTGACTCTTTCTATTGGAGAGATCAGATTCCTGCTCAAATCACGCTGAATAAAATCGTTACGGGCTCTTATAATCAGCAGCAGAATTATAAGGTGGTGTATAAGACGAATCTATCTGAGGATTATCGCACGCTGGCGGACAATCTCAGCACAAGCAAGGTGTATGTGCTGGACGCCCGTCCGGCAGTCCTCGGCCTTGCCGCCAATGAGCGCGTCACGGAGATCATGTTTGTATTCGGCAATGTGAGAGCGGGCTTTGCTCAGGTAGAGACACCGTACATTTATGCCACTGCCCGCAGCGGCCTTGCCAACAATTCCAGCATTGTGAATGTGGCAGATGTGGGCGGACTATATGACGGGCAGTGGATTCAGGCGGTGTCCCGTTGGCTTACCACGATTTACGCTAAGACGACGGTGAGACTGCCCAAGACGGGATATTAAATCGTGCGTCAGAAAAACTTTCGGAGAGCCGCCCCGGTGTGGGCGGCGCTCTTGCCGCTGGTTCTCTGGCTGGCGGCGATTGCCGCCTGTGTTTATGAGGACGACATGAACCTTTTTCGATGGATGGGGTGTTTCAGCCAAGCGCTGGAACACCCCTTTTCCGTGAGATGGACAGCGCATACGCTGAAATTCATGCTGGGGAGCGTATTTCTCTACGGCTGCGGTATTGCACTTTACTACTCTGGCCGCGAGAATCGCCGACCGGGCGAAGAGTACGGCAGCGCCAAGTGGGGCGATCCGAAGGAATTGAATCGAAAGTATATGGATCATCAGCATAAGGAAGCCAACATCATCCTGACGCAGCACGTCCGTCTTGGCATGGACGGCTACATCACTCAGCGCAACATGAACATCCTTGTGGTGGGCGGCTCCGGTTCCGGTAAAACCCGCTTTTTCTGCAAACCCGGCGTTTACAGCGCAAATTGCTCCTATCTCATTACTGATCCCAAGGGCGAGCTGCTGCGCGCGTCGGGCGGGCTTCTGAAAAACAAAGGTTATGATGTGAAGGTGTTCAATCTCATTGATCCGAGTCAGTCTGATTGCTATAACCCCTTTGTTTATGTTCACAATGAGAAGGATGTGCTGACGCTCATTGACAATCTCATTAAGAATACCACGCCGCGCAACGCTTCCAGCAATGACCCGTTTTGGGAAAGTGCGACTCGTTCGCTGACGGTAAAAAGTCAGCGGACAAACAACAAAATACCGTTGTTTGGATAACTGGTAATTCGACAGGTGGAATGACGGGGTAACGCCCTGAAACGCCTGCCCTCGGTGGGCGTGCATCGGCAGCAAAGCCAGTGTACGAAGCCCCACGACAACGGCTGAGAGCAACCGTAGCCGCCGCCAACGGCGGCCGAAAGCGGCCTGGAGGCAGACTGTGTTGCCTATATGCCAAGGGTCTACAAAATACCCATGGTTAGAATGTTCACCGTAGCGGGCGAACTGACGAATCCGCGAATGTACGGGTCTATAAGAAGACCATATAGAAATGTATGGGTGCGTTTAAGCGCAGCCGGTGTGGTTTAGTAGAAATTGGCCCTACGAACGACCATGTTGTGTTACAGGCACAACCCCGCCGGCAGGCTCATAGTGGAAACCTAAAGGTATAAATGCACAGATAGAATTACCGGAACGAGGAAAGGCAGCGGCTTCCTTAAGGAAGAACCTGACGAAGAACAATAAGCAGGTGAACCGCTGCTGAAAAGTAGTGATCGAACCGAAGAAGTCCCTGTAATGGGGATGGAGGAATGGTCACAAGTCGAATTGTGGAAACAGGCATTATTCAATCCAATCATAAGGATTCGAGTAAGACCAAAAGGGTCACTTTTCTCAAACGGGAGGTGATGCCTTATGCCAAAAGAAAGGAAAAAAGTCCTGTGTATGGACGCCCAGCGGCACGCCGAGTATTACGGTATGCAGCAGACATTTGACGAACTGTATGCCAAAAGCAAAGCCGGAGAAGTATTCAACGGCCTGATGGAACTGGTCCTAAGCCCGGACAACATCATGCTGGCATACAGGAATATCAAAACCAACACAGGCAGCTACACAGCAGGAACAGATAAGCAGAATATCGGTGACATTGGACGGCTTCCACCGGCTGAGGTCATCGGTAAGGTCAGAAAAATTGTCACAGGCAGCGAACACGGCTACCGTCCCAAACCAGTGCGCCGGAAGGACATCCCAAAGCCAAACGGAAAAACCAGGCCGCTGGGTATTCCCTGCATCTGGGACAGATTGGTGCAACAGTGCATCAAACAAATCCTGGAACCCATCTGTGAAGCTAAGTTCAGCAACAACAGCTATGGGTTCCGCCCGAATCGGTCAGTGGAGCACGCAATCTCCCGTACTTACTCCCTGTTACAGCGGGCGCATTTACACTATGTTTTGGAGTTTGACATCAAGGGATTCTTTGACAATGTGAACCACAGCAAACTAATCCGACAGCTTTGGACACTGGGTATCCAGGATAAGCAGCTTCTATTCGTAATCAAGCGGATTTTGAAAGCGCCTATTCGTATGCCGGATGGCAGCATGGTATATCCAACAAAAGGAACACCGCAGGGTGGGATTATCTCCCCGCTGCTGGCAAACGTGGTGCTGAACGAACTTGACCACTGGGTGGATAGCCAATGGGTAGAACATCCCGTAGCAAACCGTTACGGCACGCATCGAATCATCCGTACTTCGGAGGTCTTTGACAAAAGTAAAGGCTACCAGAAAATGCGGGAGACAAACCTCAAGGAAATGTTCATCGTGCGCTATGCGGATGACTTCCGTATCTTCTGCCGAAATCGTGAGGACGCGGAGAAAACCATGGAGGCTGTTACAAAGTGGATTACCGAGCGACTGAAACTGGAAGTCTCTCCCGAGAAAACACGCATTGTCAACGTCCGTAAGCGATATTCTGAGTTCCTTGGTTTCAAAATCATGGTGTACCGCAAGGGTGAAAAGTATGTCGTGAAGTCCCATATCTGTGACAAAAAGCTACACTTGGAAGAAAGCAAGCTGGTGGAACAGGCAAAGCGCATCGCAAAACCAGCCCATGGGCGAACACAACCGGACGAAATCGGCCTGTTTGACGAAATGGTGCTGGGTATCCAAAACTACTACAGGATTGCTACCTGTATCAGTCTGGACTGCCGAAAAATCCACCGCAGAGTCATGACAGTGCTGACCAACCGTTTGAACACGGAATCCGGCTGCCAGCTCGCCCGGGAGGGCGGTGCCATGACGGACAGCGAAAAGGAGCACTACGGTGCTTCCCAAATGGTGCGGTATGTGTCCGGTATCAACCGACCAATCTACCCCATTGCGTTCATCAAGTATAAAACCGCAATCGGTATCAGCGCCGCCGTCTGCTGCTTCTCTCCGACGGGACGGAAAAAGATACATGATAATCTGGAGATGGATACGACCCTGTTTGCATATCTGCGGGAGAATCCGCCACAAGGACACAGTTTGGAATATGCTGATTGCAGGCTCTCCCTGCTGTCAGCTCAAAAAGGCAAGTGTTCCGTCAGCGGCGAGTTGTTTCTGAATCCGGACAACATCGTGTGTCACATG
>OIZE01001210.1_pt1 | contig 16843 bp, 18 predicted proteins | sample 1588421 | NCBI WGS metagenome assembly OIZE01 (sample SAMN03283251) | human gut metagenome | biome: human-associated habitat; material: feces | host: Homo sapiens | place: USA | collected 2013 | reverse complement strand
CGTTAGGTGAGGCTGCCGAAGAGATTTATGAAAACTTTGAGGAAAAAATTGACCACCTTTATCAGATCAAACAGCGTTTTGTGGAAGGCGTTTTAAAAATAGAAGGTGTGTCTGTCAACGGAAAGACAGGACGTGATTCCGCACCACAGATCGTCAGTGTGAGTATTGACGGCGTGCGCAGTGAGGTTATGCTCCACACATTAGAGGACAGAAAGATTTATGTGTCAGCGGGAAGCGCATGTTCCTCGAACAAACCATCCGTGAGCCATACATTGACAAACATCGGACTTAAGGGCAGTCTGCTGGATTCAACGATCCGGTTCAGCTTTTCTGTGCATACCACAGAGGAAGAGATCGATTATGCCTTGGAAGTCATGAACGAGGTTGTGCCAAAGCTCCGCCGTTATACGAGAAAGTAGTCCGGCAATTGCAAAATTCATGAAAGTGTAAATTGAATTGTGAAAAATTAACAAAAGACATGAAAAAGGAGAAAACATGTATAAATCATTTTTGATCAAATATGCGGAGATCGCGATCAAAGGAAAAAACAGATATTTATTTGAAGATGCATTGGTAAGCCAGATCAACCATGCATTGAAAAAGGCAGACGGAGAATTTCTTGTTCGAAAAGAGCAGGGAAGAATCTACGTCGACACGTTGAGCGACTATGATTATGATGAGGTTGTGGAAGCATTAAAATGTGTGTTTGGTATCGTCGGGATCTGCCCGGTTGTATTATTGGAAGACGAAGGTTTTGACAAACTTGCAGAGGAAGTCATTACATACATTGATAAGGTGTACCCGGACAAACATTTTACATTTAAAGTAAATGCCCGCCGCGCAAGAAAGAATTATCCGATGGAGTCCATGGAGATCAATGCAGCCATGGGCGAGAAGATTTTAGATGCTTACCCGGAGACAAAAGTAGATGTGCATCATCCACAGGTGGTATTTAATATTGAGATCCGTGCAAAAATTAACGTATACTCAACGATTATTCCGGGACCGGGTGGAATGCCGGTCGGAACGAACGGCAAAGCAATGCTGCTTTTATCCGGCGGGATCGACAGTCCGGTGGCTGGATATATGATCGCAAAACGCGGTGTTACGATCGATGCTACTTATTTCCATGCGCCGCCATATACTTCAGAGCGTGCAAAACAAAAAGTCGTTGACCTTGCAAAAATTGTTGCAAAATATTCAGGACCAATCAATCTGCACGTTGTGAACTTTACGGATATCCAGCTTTATATCTACGAGCAGTGTCCGCATGAGGAATTGACGATCATCATGCGCCGTTACATGATGAAACTGGCAGAGCATTTTGCAAAAGAGAATAAGTGTCTCGGTCTTATCACCGGAGAGAGTATCGGACAGGTGGCAAGCCAGACGATGCAGTCCCTTGCAGCAACGAATGAGGTATGTACGATGCCGGTCTATCGTCCGCTCATTGGATTTGACAAGCAGGAGATCGTTACAATCTCTGAAAAAATCGATGCATATGAGACATCCATTCTTCCATACGAAGACTGCTGTACCATTTTTGTGGCAAAACATCCGGTGACAAAACCGAACTTAAATGTGATCCATAATGATGAGAGAAAGTTAAGCGAAAAGATTGATGCATTAATGCAGGAAGCCATTGATACGGTAGAAGTGATCCACATTGAGGGATAAAACAAAAAAAGCAGGCAGTATCGGAAAAAGGAACTGTCTGCTGCAAAAAGAAAAAGCCACAGAACGTATCTTCTGTGGCTCAAATCTTCGGAAATGATTAAACTAAATATGGTTTTAATACTTCCATGATTTCATCCATATTGCTTTCAGCATGAATTGCTAAATCAATTGGTTTGGATAAATCTAAACTGAAAATACCCATAATGGATTTTGCATCGATCACATATCTTCCGGAGATTAAATCGAAATCAAATTCGAACTGGGTGATTGCATTAACAAAAGATTTTACTTTGTCAATGGAGTTTAAAGAAATCTGTACTGTTTTCATGATAAAAAACCTCCTTAATTAACTATCAAAGTTAACTTTATAGTAATGGTTTTTTATGGAAAAGTCAACACAAAATAGGAGTATCAAATGAAAATAAATAAGAAAGCCGCACTGCACAATTTAGGATGCAAGGTAAATGCATATGAAACAGAGGCAATGCAGCAGATATTAGAAAATGCAGGTTATGAGATTGTCCCATTCACAGAATATGCGGATGTCTATGTGGTCAATACCTGTTCCGTTACCAATATGGCAGACCGCAAGTCAAGACAGATGCTGCATAAAGCAAAAAAGATGAATCCGGATGCAATCGTTGTAGGTGCCGGATGTTATGTGCAGACAAAAGAGGCAGAGGCACTGCTTGATGATACGGTGGATATCGTGATCGGAAATAACAAAAAACATGAATTGCTTGCCATGATCGAAGCATATGAAAATGACCACGGAAAGTGTGGGAATGTGATCGATATCAATCATGAGAAGCAGGAATATGAGGAAATGTTCTTAGAGCGCACCGCAGAGCACACCAGAGCTTTTATCAAGGTGCAGGACGGATGCAACCAGTTCTGCTCTTACTGCATCATTCCGTTCGCAAGAGGAAGGGTAAGAAGCAGAAGCCGTGACAGTGTGCTGGATGAAGTGAAGACACTGTCGGCCAATGGATATAAAGAAGTGGTACTGACCGGAATCCATCTGAGTTCGTACGGAATCGACTGTGACGACAACCTGTTGTCACTGATTCTGGCGATCCATGAAGTGGAAGGAATCGAAAGAATCCGTCTTGGATCACTGGAGCCGAGAATTATTACGGAAGAATTTGCACAGACGATCGCAAAACTTCCGAAGATGTGTCCGCATTTCCACCTGTCTCTGCAGAGCGGATGTGATGCAACATTAAAGCGTATGAACCGTAGATATACAAGCAGTGAATATGCGGAAAAATGTGAACTTCTCAGAAAATACTTTCCGAATCCGGCATTGACAACCGATGTGATTGTGGGGTTCCCAGGAGAGACAGAAGAAGAGTTCAAAGAGTCATATGATTTTGTAGACAGCATAGATTTCTATGAGACACATATTTTTAAATACTCCCGCCGTGAGGGGACAAAAGCAGCTGTGATGCCAGATCAGGTAGATGAACAGATCAAGGCGAAGAGAAGCGCACAATTAATTGAACTTGGTGAGAAAAAGCGTGCAGCATATGAACAGAGTTTCCAGGGAAAAGAAGTGGAAGTACTTGTGGAAGAGAATCTGGAACTGAATGGAAAAGAAGTACAGACAGGTCATACGAAAGAATATATGAAAATTGCACTAGAGACAAATGAAAATCTCAAGAATAGTATCGTAAAAGTTCAAATTGGGAAGGATTCGCAAATTATACATTGAATTTTGAATTCGGTTATATTAGAATTATAAGTAGGGTTTCTGGGTTTCCAGAGCGTTTTGCGCTGTTTGACAGAACAACAGCAAAGCCCTTCGGAAGAAGGAAATAGATACAAGAAAGAGAAGGAGGAAGAAAGATGAGTGATTTAAGTAGTACTCAGTTCTTTCAGGTAGAGCCGGGTCCGCAGATTTCTGCGAAGGATATTTTTGAGATCGTATACAAGGCTCTGAAAGAAAAAGGATACAATCCGGTGAATCAGATCGTTGGATATATCATGTCAGGAGATCCGACATACATTACAAGCTTTAACGGAGCAAGAAGCCTGATCATGAAGGTGGAACGTGATGAACTGGTAGAAGAACTGTTGAAAGCGTATATTGAGCATAATGCGTGGGAATAATCAGACAATGAGAGTAATGGGACTGGACTATGGGACGAAGACTGTAGGTGTTGCTATCAGCGACCCGCTCGGACTTACGGCCCAGGGAATTGAGACAATACAACGGAAAGAGGAGAACAAGCTGCGCCGTACCTGTGCGAGGATTGAAGAATTGATCAAAGAATATCAGGTAGAGAAGATCGTGCTTGGATTTCCAAAACATATGAATAATGATATCGGGGAGCGTGCACAGAAGTCATTGGAATTTCGTGACATGCTGGTTCGTCGTACAGGACTGGAAGTGATCATGTGGGACGAGAGACTTACGACAGTAGCGGCAGAGCAGACACTGATCGAGAGTGGTGTGAGAAGAGAAAACAGAAAGCAATATGTCGATAAGATTGCTGCTGTGTTCATTCTCCAGGGATATTTAGATTCGATTTATATGCAGAAAACAGCAGAATAGAGGAAAATCATATGGAAAAGGCAAAGTTTACTTTCAGTGATGGAAGTGGAGCAGATGAGTTCTTTGTACTTGAAGAGACAAAGATCAATGGTTCCGCGTATATTCTTGTAGTTGATTCAGAAGAAGATGACGCAGAATGCCTGATTCTCAGAGAAGTTGAAGAATCAAAAGACGCAGAGAAGACGTATGAGATCGTGGAAGACGATACAGAGCTGATGGCAGTTTCCAAAGTATTTGAGGAATTGCTGGAAGACGTCGATATTGAGATGTAATTACATGAAAGAAATACGAATGTAAGAGAAACTGCAGACAGGAATACTTTTCTCACTTTTGCAGAAGTGTCAGAAAAAAGTCTGGAGTTCTTTTTACAATATAGATAGGAGGCAGACAGATGGAAGCAGATAAGACACAGAAGCTTCTGAAAGAGAAGTTAAAGGAAAAGGGGCTGAAGGTGACTCACCAGAGACTGCTTGTTCTGTCCGTACTTGAAGAGAACAGTGGGAGTCATATGACAGCGGAAGATATCTATGATCTGGTATCAGAGGATTATCCGGAGATTGGGCTTGCTACAGTATACAGAACATTACAGCTTTTGTGGGATATGCAGCTGGTAGACAGGATTAATTTTGGGGATGGATGTGTGCGCTATGAGATCGGACATTTACTGAATGGGGAGACAAAGCACAATCATCATCACCTGATTTGTAAGAGATGTAACAAGGTGATGCCGTTTGATGATGACCTTCTGGAGAGTCTGGAAGATCATATCGAGAAGGCAACCGGCTTCCATGTCCTGGACCACGAACTGAAATTCTACGGACTGTGTAAAGACTGTATGAAGAAACAGAGATAGTGGAGGTGTATATTTTTTGAAAAAACAGAATAATGGAAAATTGCGTATCATACCGCTTGGAGGTCTGGAACAGATCGGTATGAACATTACTGCTTTTGAGTATGAAGACAGTATTGTTGTTGTAGACTGTGGTCTTGCGTTCCCGGAAGATGATATGCTTGGAATCGACCTTGTAATTCCGGATGTAACTTATCTGAAAGATAATATTTCCAAGGTGAAAGGATTTGTTATTACGCACGGTCATGAGGACCATATCGGTGCATTGCCATATGTACTCAAAGAGATCAACATTCCGATTTATACAACCAAGCTTACAATGGGAATCATTGAGAACAAGCTGAAGGAGCATAATCTGCTTCGTGGAACGAAGAGAAAGGTTGTACGTCACGGTCAGTCAATCAATCTTGGAAAGTTCCGGATTGAATTTATCAAGACGAACCACAGTATCCAGGATGCGTCCGCACTGGCAATCTATTCACCGGCAGGTGTTGTTGTCCACACAGGAGACTTCAAGGTTGATTATACTCCGGTATTTGGAGATGCGATCGACCTGCAGCGTTTTGCTGAGATCGGTAAGAAAGGCGTGCTGGCACTGATGTCTGACAGTACGAATGCAGAGCGAAAAGGATTTACGCAGTCAGAACGTACAGTAGGTATCACATTTGATCACATTTTTGCAGAGCATCAGAATACAAGACTGATCATTGCGACATTTGCTTCGAATGTTGATCGTGTACAGCAGATCATCAACTCTGCTTATAAGTATGGCAGAAAGGTTGTTGTAGAAGGTCGTAGTATGGTGAATATCATTTCTACAGCATCAGAATTAGGATATCTGAATGTACCAGATAATACATTGATTGAGATTGATCAGATGAAGAATTATCCACCGGAGAAGATGGTGCTGATCACAACAGGAAGCCAGGGAGAATCTATGGCTGCACTGTCAAGAATGGCAGCTGACGTACACCGCAAGGTTACAATTCAGCCGAATGATACGATCATTTTCAGCTCCAACCCGATTCCTGGAAATGAAAAATCGGTTTCACGTGTGATCAATGAACTTTCTGCAAAGGGAGCAGAAGTTATTTTCCAGGATGCCCATGTATCAGGACATGCCTGTCAGGAAGAATTGAAGTTGATCTATTCTCTCGTAAAACCGAAATATGCGATTCCGGTGCATGGTGAATACCGCCATCTGAAAGCAAACGCAGGTGTTGCGAAGAGCCTTGGAATTCCGAAGGAGAATGTATTTATTATGCAGTCCGGTGAAGTACTTGAATTGTGTGATGATTACGCTAAGGTTGTAGATAAGGTTCATACAGGAGCAATTCTGGTAGATGGACTTGGTGTTGGAGATGTTGGAAATATCGTTCTTCGAGACAGACAGCATCTTGCAGAAGATGGTATCATTATTGTGGTTCTTACATTAGAGAGAAGAACGAACCGCCTGCTTGCAGGACCGGATATCGTATCAAGAGGATTTGTCTATGTCAGAGAGTCAGAGGAGCTGATGGATGATGCAAGAAAGGCTGTTTCAGAAGCTCTTGAGAAGTGTCTGAAAGGAAGACATACAGACTGGAATAAGATCAAGCTTGTGATCCGTGATGCAATGAATGACTATATCTGGAAGAAGACAAAGAGAAGACCAATGGTGATCCCGATCATCATGGATGTGGATGTGTAAGATATGATAGTAGATGAACGTATTATTACATTCATCAATTCTATGGATACAGAGAACAGTGAAATACTGGAGACAATTGAACAGGAAGCTCTGGCGGCGGATGTACCGATCATCCGACGCGAGATGCAGAGCTTCTTGGAGGTTCTCCTTTTGATGAAAAAACCTATGCGCGTTCTGGAAGTCGGAACTGCCGTAGGTTTCTCTGCGTTATTGATGAGTGATTATCTGCCGGAAGGCGGACATATAACAACAATAGAGAATTATGAGAAGAGAATCCCGATTGCGAGGGAGAATTTTCGCAGAGCGGGAAAGGAAGATAAGATTACTCTGATTGAAGGAGATGCGACAGAAGTACTTGCGGAAATGGAAGGAACTTTTGATTTTATCTTTATGGATGCCGCGAAAGGGCAATATATTCATTATCTTCCGAATGTGTTGCGACTGCTTTCGGATGGAGGCTGTCTTGTGTCTGACAATGTGATGCAGGATGGGGATATCATAGAATCCCGTTTTGCGGTAGAACGCAGAAATCGTACAATACATGCGAGAATGCGGGAATATCTGTATGAATTGAAACACAGAGAGGATCTGGTCACATCTATTATTCCGCTTGGAGATGGTGTGGCAGTGAGCATAAAACAAGGAGTAGAAAAATGAGTAGACCGATCGAACTATTGATCCCGGCGAGCAGCCTGGAAGTGTTAAAAACAGCTGTAATTTTCGGTGCTGATGCAGTATATATCGGAGGAGAAGCATTTGGGTTGCGTGCGAAAGCAAAAAATTTCTCTATGGAAGAAATGAAAGAGGGAATAGAATTCGCACATGCACATGATGTAAAAGTGTATGTTACAGCAAATATTCTTGCCCACAACGATGATCTTGAAGGGGTAAGAGAATATTTTGAAGAGTTGAGAGAGATTAAACCTGATGCACTGATCATTGCGGATCCGGGAGTGTTTGAGATTGCAAAAGAAGTATGTCCTGAGATTGAGCGTCATATCAGCACACAGGCGAATAACACAAACTATGCAACTTATAACTTTTGGCATCGCCAGGGTGCAAGTCGTGTGGTTTCAGCAAGAGAATTGTCTCTGAAAGAGATTAAGGAGATCAGAGAAAGAATTCCGGAAGATCTTGAAATTGAGACATTTGTCCATGGAGCAATGTGTATCTCTTATTCCGGACGCTGCCTTCTGAGTAATTATTTTACAGGAAGGGACGCAAACCAGGGTGCATGTACACATCCATGTCGTTGGAAGTATGCAGTAGTCGAGGAAAAGAGACCGGGAGAATATCTGCCGGTCTATGAGAATGAACGCGGAACTTATATCTTTAATTCAAAAGATCTTTGTATGATTGAGCATATTCCGGAATTAATTGATGCGGGAATTGACAGTTTTAAGATCGAAGGACGAATGAAAACAGCACTTTATGTTGCAACAGTGGCGAGAACTTACCGTAAAGCAATTGATGATTATCAGAAAGATCCAGAGCTTTACAAGAAGAACATGCCTTGGTATCTGGATCAGATTTCAAACTGTACTTATCGTCAGTTTACGACTGGATTTTTCTTTGGAAAACCAGATCATGAGACACAGATTTATGACAATAACACATATATCCGAGAGTATACTTATCTTGGAATTGTCGGAGCTGTTGAGAATGGGCTTGCAAGAATTGAACAGCGCAATAAGTTTTCTGTAGGTGAGACAATTGAGATCATGAAGCCGGACGGAAGTAATGTTGAGGCAAAGGTTCTCCGGATTCTGAATGAGGATGGAGAGGAACAGGAAAGTGCACCGCATTCAAAGCAGGTTCTTCATGTAGAACTGAGCGAGACACCAGCTCAGTACGATCTTCTCAGAAGACAGGAAGAGGATAAAGAAGTTAATTCATAGAAGAGTCTTAGAAAGTTCAAAAATATTGTCGGAGTTTTCCGATAGCACTTTTTTCAATACGGGATACATAGGAGCGGGAGATGCCCAGTTGTGCGGCAATCTCCCGTTGCGTGTATTCTTCTCCCTGATACAGTCCGTATCGCATTTTCAGTACAAGTTTTTCTCTTGGAGAAAGTTCATTTTCCAGTTTTTCATAAAGCTTTTGAATATTGTCCTTCAGATGAATCCGCTCTGGAATATCTGTTTCTGTAGATTCGATGATATCGTAGAGGTTGACTTCATTTCCTTCCCGATCTGTGCCAATCGGTTCATAAAGAGAGATTTCATGGCTGCATTTTTTTCTGGCGCGCAGATACATCAGGACTTCATTTTCTACACAACGGGAGGCATAGGCAGCCAGACGATTTCCCTTTTCAGGATCGAACGTAATTACAGCTTTGATCAGGCCAATCGTGCCGATGGAAATCAGATCTTCCGGATCTTCACTGGTATTTTGGTATTTCCGTATAACATGGGCAACGAGACGGAGATTGCGTTCAATTAAAATATGCTTGGCTTCCAGATCGCCCTCGGTGTATCTCTGAATGTATTTTTTCTCTTCCGCCGGTGTGAGGGGATTAGGAAATGCTTTCAAGACAGCACCTCTGGATGCATTTAATATAGTTTATGAAAAAATGTGGAAATTGTGCTTTTCCATATGCTCAAGTTCTCGGAAACTGATTGACAAATCGATATTCGGAAGTTATGATATCTATACATTCTCGGAATGTCAGTTCCGAAAATCAAATCCGGCTGATTCAGCCAGAATTTCAGCAGCTTACAATGGGGTGTAAGAAGAACAGGTGCGCTTGTGACTGGGAAAAGGAAGGAGCGCATATGAGTTTTAGTACAGTAAAATCCGCGGCAATGGAAGGGCTTGCGGTAGAAATGGTCTATGTGGAGGCGGATGTCAGCAATGGACTTCCGATTTTTCACATGGTGGGATATCTGTCATCAGAGGTGAAAGAAGCAGCAGAACGCGTACGGTCTGCAGTCCGGAATTCAGGTCTTGAATTTCCTGCGAAACGTGTGGTGATCAATCTTTCGCCGGCAACTATGAGGAAAAGAGGAGCGTCATTTGATCTTCCAATCGCAGTGGCGATTCTGACGTCACTTGGCGTTTTACAACAGAATAGAAGAATGAAAGACTGTATGATCATCGGAGAACTGGGATTGGATGGACAAGTCAGAAAAGTTCCCGGGATTCTTTCTATGGTATCAGAGGCAAAGGTACAAAAAGTTACAAGTTGTATTGTTCCGAGAGAAAATAAAAAGGAGGCAGAACTTGTAGAAGGGGTTCGGATCATTGCAGTTGGAAGTCTCAGGGAATGTATCAGTTATTTGGGAGATGGAGACAGAACAGGTGGAGAACAGAGATATCTTGGTGAAAAAGAGGCTGATAAAATAGAAGACAGAGGAAAAGTGGGAGAAGAAGTACCTGATTTCGCAGACTTATATGGTCAGGAGAATGTTCGTCGGGCAGCGGAAATTGCTGTGGCGGGAGGGCATAATCTGCTTATGGTCGGACCACCCGGAAGCGGGAAGACCATGACCGCAAAATGTATGGCAGGAATTCTGCCGCCGATGAATTATGAAGAAAGTATGGAGCTTACAAAGCTTTATAGTGTCATGGGAATGCTGGATGGAAGGGAACCACTGATTTCCAGAAGACCTTTTCGAGAGGTACATCATACTGCAACGAGAGCAGCACTGATTGGTGGTGGGATTGTTCCAAGACCAGGAGAAATCAGCCTGGCGCATAGTGGTATTTTATTTTTGGATGAACTTCCTGAATTTAAGAGAAGTGTTCTTGAAGTGCTCAGGCAGCCACTGGAACAACGCAGCATACAGATCACAAGAACCAGTGGGAATTATATCTTTCCGGCCGATTTTATGCTTGTGTCTGCCATGAATACGTGTCCGTGTGGGAAATTTCCATCGACAGCCTGTACTTGTACGCCGGCACAGATTCAGGCATATTTAAGTAAGATCAGTCAACCGTTTCTCGATCGGATTGACCTTAGTGTTGAAGCTTCTAAAGTGGAATATCGGGATCTGGTGAAAGAGTCTGTTTCCTGTCCGGAGTCTTCGGCGGTGATTAAAGCGCGGGTATGTGAAGCAAGAAAGAGACAGAAGATTCGCTACCAAAACACGAAGATCCAGTGTAACGCAATGCTTCATGGTGCAGAATTGAGTAAGTATTGCAGATTAAACGGAGAAGAAATGCGACTGATGGGGCAGGCTTATGATGTACTGAATCTGACGGCGAGGTCTTATCACCGAATCTTAAAGGTTGCGAGAACGATTGCAGATTTAGATTACAGTGAGGAGATAAAACTGGAACATTTACAGGAGGCGATCGGTTATCGGACATTGGACAGGAAATATTGGGGGAGGTATGTATGATGTGTGAAGAGATGATTTTTGAATACTGGTTTTCTACGATTCGAAAACTATCTGCAAGAAAAAAGTATCTGCTCCGAGAACTCATAGGAAGTGGAAAGAAGATATATTATATAGAAGAAACTGAAATTACAGGAATTGAATTCCTTACAGAGGAAGAAAAAGAGGGATTAAAAAAAGCCCGGAAAGAGAAAACGAAAGAACAATTAAAAGAAGAGTTTTACAAAATGCAGGAACATGGAATCGAATTTATTCCATTTTTTTCAAAAGAATATCCTCCGGGGCTGGCTGAGATACCAGATCCCCCGTTTGCTCTTTTTGTGAAAGGAACATGTCCGGGAGCCAAGAAGAAGGCAGCAATTGTCGGAGCAAGGGGTTGTAGTGGATATGGAGAACATTATACAAGAGAATTTGCGGAAGTACTGGCGGCAGCAGGTGTTGATATCATCAGTGGCATGGCGAAAGGAATCGATGGAACAGGACAAAGAGCAGCGTTGAATGCAGGCGGAAAATCTTATGCTGTTTTAGGGAGCGGAGTGGATGTCTGTTATCCAAGAGATCATATCGGTTTATATATGGATATCATAGAACACGGAGGCGGAATCCTTTCGGAATTTCCACCGGGAACCCCTCCGCTTGCAATGAATTTTCCAATGAGGAACCGGATCATCAGCGGACTGTCAGATGCAGTTCTGGTAATGGAGGCCCGGATAAGAAGTGGCTCTTTGATTACAGCAGATATGGCACTGGAGCAGGGAAAGGATGTTTATGCCCTTCCGGGACCGCTGGACAGTCCTTTGAGTGCCGGGTGTAATCACCTGATCCAACAGGGTGCCGGAATCCTCCTGAATCCTGAAAATCTGCTGGAAGAATGGGGGATTGAAACAAATGTTTTGTGCAGAAACACGGAGATAAAAAACGAGAAAAATAAAAAAGTGCTTGAAAGTACAGATGATTTGGTGTATAGTTGTGTCGGTTTGTATCCCAAGAATGTGGATCAGATTGCGCAGGAATCTCGGGTGGAAATCAGAAAATTGATGAGCATTCTTGTTACACTGGAACTGCAGGGATACATTCGTGAAATAACAAAGAATTATTATATCAGAATAAAATAGGAGTATAGTTTTTATGGCACATTATCTTGTTATCGTGGAGTCTCCTGCAAAGGTGAAGACGATTAAAAAGTTTCTAGGAAGCAATTATACAGTTGCAGCATCACAGGGACACGTCAGGGATCTGCCGAAAAGTCAGCTAGGAATTGACGTGGAGAATGATTACGAACCAAAATATATTACCATTCGTGGAAAAGGAGAGATTCTTGCAACGCTCAGAAAAGAGGCGAAGAAATCAGACAAAGTTTATCTTGCAACCGACCCTGACCGTGAAGGGGAGGCTATTTCCTGGCATCTTGCTGCTGCCTTGAAGCTGGACGAGAAGAAAATGCGCCGTATTACATTTAATGAGATTACAAAGAATGCTGTGAAAGCATCTTTGAAAGCACCACGCGATATTGACATGGATCTTGTGGATGCACAGCAGGCAAGAAGAGAGCTTGACCGTATGGTTGGATATAAGATCAGTCCATTGCTCTGGGCAAAGGTAAAGCGTGGGTTGAGTGCCGGACGTGTACAGTCAGTCGCACTTCGTATTGTTGCAGACAGGGAAGCAGAGATTGATGCATTTATTCCGGAAGAGTACTGGTCATTGGATGCACAACTGAAAGTAAAAGGTGAGAAACGTCCTCTGACAGCGAAGTTCTACGGAACAGAGAAGAAAAAGATGACGATCCATTCAAAAGAAGAGATGGACGAGATCTTAAAGAAATTAGAGAACGAAGAGTTCCAGATTACAGATATCAAGAACAGTGAGAGGACGCGTAAAGCACCACTCCCATTTACGACAAGTACGCTGCAGCAGGAAGCTGCCAAGGCATTGAACTTTGGTACACAGAAGACAATGCGTATTGCACAGCAGCTGTATGAAGGTGTGGACATTAAAGGGAATGGAACAGTCGGTGTGATTACTTATCTTCGTACGGATTCTACACGTATTTCAGAGGAAGCTGATGCAGCAGCAAGAAGCTATATTGCTGAGACTTACGGGGAAGCATATGTAGCAGAAGGAACAAAAACAAAGTCTGCAGATAAGAAGATTCAGGATGCGCATGAGGCGATCCGCCCGACAGATATTACACGCACACCGGCAGCAATCAAGGATTCATTAAGCAGAGATCAGTTCCGTCTGTATCAGCTGATCTGGAAACGCTTCACAGCAAGCCGCATGCAGCCGGCGAAGTATGAGACAACAGCAGTCAAGATCGGAGCCGGTGAGTACTGCTTTACTGTATCAACAGCAAGGGTCGCATTTGATGGATTTCGCTCTGTGTATGTAGAGGCAGAGGAAGAGAAGGAAGAGAGCAATGTACTGGTCGGACATCTTAGCATGGATTCTGTTCTTACAAAAGAAGAATTTGATCCAAAGCAACATTTTACGCAGCCGCCGGCACATTATACAGAGGCGAGTCTTGTAAAGACAATGGAAGAGCTTGGGATCGGACGTCCAAGTACCTATGCTCCAACCATTTCTCTGATCCTTGGAAGAAGATATATTACAAAAGAAGGCAAGAATCTTTATCTGACAGAGATTGGTGAAGTTGTTAATAATATTATGAAACAGTCATTCCCAAGTATTGTAGATGTTCATTTTACAGCGAATATGGAAGGGCTTCTTGATATGGTTGAAGAAGGAAAGGTTCCGTGGAAGGAAGTAATCCGTAATTTCTATCCGGATCTTGAGGAAGCTGTTGAAATTGCAGAGAAAGAGCTTGAGGAAGTTAAGATTGAAGATGAAGTAACAGATGTGATCTGTGAAGAGTGCGGTCGTAACATGGTGATCAAATACGGTCCGCATGGTAAATTCCTTGCATGCCCGGGATTCCCGGAATGCAGAAATACAAAACCATACCTGGAAAAGATCGGAGTTCCGTGTCCTGTGTGTGGAAAAGAAGTTGTTATCCGCAAAACGAAAAAGGGAAGAAAGTATTATGGATGTGAGGATAATCCGGAATGTGAATTTATGTCCTGGCAGAAGCCATCCAGTAAGAAATGTCCGGAATGTGGTGGATACATGGTAGAAAAAGGCAATAAATTAGTTTGTGCTGATGAAAAGTGCGGATATGTGGAAACAATTAAGAAAGAAGATTAAATATTTCAAAAAACAGAAAAACACAACGTTGCTATTTTCTGAATTGTATGATAATATAAGCTAGTAAGGAATTTGAAATTTGATTTGTGTATACAACTTGGAAAATAATAGTTACTGTTTGCTAGAAGTAGTGAATAAGAGCAAATCATGTGGAGGAGACAATGAGCGTACAATTATTGGATAAGACCAGAAAGATTAATAAGTTGCTGCATAATAATAACTCCAGCAAAGTTGTGTTTAATGATATCTGTGCGGTACTGACAGAGATTTTGGACTCAAATGTGCTGGTAGTCAGCAAGAAGGGAAAGATTCTTGGAGTCAGCAAAAGCAATAAGGTGAGAGAAATCAGTGAACTGATCACAGAATCCGTAGGATCTCATATTGATAATATGCTTAATGAAAGATTGCTGAGTGTTCTGTCTACAAAAGAGAATGTTAATCTGGAGACACTTGGTTTTTCTTCAGATGCTGTGGAAGGATGTCAGGCAATCATCACACCGATCGATATTGCCGGGGAGCGTCTCGGAACATTGTTTATCTACAAACAGGATGCAACGTATTCTATTGATGATATTATTCTCAGTGAATATGGTACTGCTGTAGTAGGACTTGAGATGCTTCGTTCAGTGAATGAAGAAAGTGCGGAAGAGACAAGAAAAGAACATGTCGTTCAGGCAGCAATCAGCACACTTTCTTTCTCAGAGCTGGAAGCAATCATTCATATCTTTAAAGAACTTGATGGTACAGAGGGAATCCTGGTTGCCAGCAAGGTAGCGGATCGTGTGGGAATTACAAGATCGGTTATCGTGAATGCACTTCGCAAGTTTGAAAGTGCAGGAGTAATTGAATCACGTTCTTCAGGAATGAAAGGAACTTATATTAAAGTTCTGAATGATTATGTATTTACAGAGCTCGAGAGGATTGAGAAAGAGCGGATGTAAGCAGAAGGAGAAGACAAGATGTACGAGGGAAATCCGGTTGATCTGCAGATGGAAAAAGTGATTTCAGCAGATGCTATTTTTGATGATACAACAAGAGTCTGTAAGGTGGATCATTATGATACAGAAGAAGATTACATTTATCTTGAAGTGATGGAAGATCCTCTGACAACGATTCTGCTGGATGCAAAATACAGATGTTATATTTCAACGGGGACAGAGCTGTTGTGCTGCTCCGGTGTTGTGAAAGAAAGATACCAGTCGGAAGACAGGAATCTACTGAAGTTTAAAATTGAGAACGGATTCTATGAGATGAACGAAAGAAGATCATAGAGAAGTTTTAGAGACGAAAGAAAAGCTGTGAGGCAGAGAAAGCCCCATGGCTTTTCTTTTATAAAAAATATGTAAACTGTGTTGACAAATGAAATGGGGAGTGCTATTTTATATTCATGGGTTAGCACTCAAGAGAAATGAGTGCTAATAAAGTAAGGAGGAATTACAATGAAATTAGTACCATTAGGTGACAAGATCGTTTTAAAACAGTTAGAAGCAGAAGAGACAACAAAGTCCGGAATCGTATTACCGGGACAGGCAAAAGAGAAACCGCAGGAAGCAGAAGTAATCGCAGTCGGACCTGGCGGAGTTGTGGATGGAAAAGAAGTTGTAATGCAGGTTAAGGTTGGAGATAAAGTAATTTATTCCAAATATGCCGGAACAGATGTAGAGCTTGAAGGAGAGAAATACATCATTGTAAAGCAGAATGATATTCTTGCAATTGTAGAGTAATACCCAGACAAATATAAAGGAGATGCAGTTAAAATGGCAAAGGAAATCAAACGTGAAGTGGTCAAGGCCTCCGAGGCCAAGAAAGCCGAGGCCGAAAAAGCCCCCAGAAAAAAGAAGGTAGGTACCGAGACCGGCGAAAAGGAAGTCGTACAGGCCAAGCCCACCGGCAACGCAGTGCTCAAAAGGGTATTCGCCGTAGTGTTCTGGCTCTTGGCCATAGCGGCTGAGGTCGCGGCCATAATGCTGCTCAACGGCTATCTGTACATACCCTACGACCTCAAAACTCTGCTCATCATCGCCATAGCTCTGGATCTTATCTTCGTGATAATCGGTTCGCAGTTCTGGAAGAAGGCGAACCATATAAATCCTCCTTCCGAGAAGAATAAGGTATGGTTCTTCCTTTGCAGCCAAATGGGACTCAAAATATCCTAAAATTTCAGCTTCATGGAAGGCTCATTGGTCTGAACTCTCAACCTATTTTAATGCCTGCTGAACAATTCAAAAGTACCTTAACCCGAGCATGTTGGTGTAAACTTTTGAATTGTTCAGGTGCAAGGTTTTTGCGCAATTTTGCGAAAAAACCTTGCACTTTAAAAAGAATCACATTTTGATTCTTTTTAAAATCAGGCGACAATCAATGGATACTGACGGTCAAAACAAAGGTTTTGACCCATAAAATCGAGATTTTAACTCGATTTTATATAATTGCATTTGCTAATGCAATTATTCAGTAGACATTATTTCAGCTTTGACAAATAACGTTTGGAAGTCTCATTCTGCACAAACAGGTGGTCGAAATCC
>OIZE01001206.1_pt1 | contig 16894 bp, 35 predicted proteins | sample 1588421 | NCBI WGS metagenome assembly OIZE01 (sample SAMN03283251) | human gut metagenome | biome: human-associated habitat; material: feces | host: Homo sapiens | place: USA | collected 2013 | reverse complement strand
TATTCACAAATCTTATATCAGTTTTTAGCGTTTACACAAAACTTGAAACGGTCTCAAACATGGCGATTAATTAATTACTGGATGCAGCAGCGCCCACCGAAAAAGAAAGGTTTCTTTGATAGATTGTTTGGAATGTAAAGAGAACCGGGAGAAATTCCCGGCTCTTTTTTCTTTCCAACAAACAAGATATTTAATCAGAATTATTCTTTTCCCTCTCCTAATATTTTTGAAATACATCTGTCTAAATTGATACAGCAATAACAACCATAGTAGCAGCACCATTTACAAGGCGATTTGTCACACATTTTTTCCAATGCTTCTTTGCACTGCCATTCCATACAAGGCTTATTGTTTTGTTTGGCGACTAACTTTTTAAGAGAGTCAACGTATTTGTTTTCATCTGCTTGTGTTTTTAAATTCATTTACAATGCACCTCCTATTTTCATTTTAAATCCATTTTATACTATCAATCAATAAAGTCTAGGCTAAACCAATTCAAATCGATTCTAGACACATTCTGCGAAGTCACAGAATCAAACACCGAATTCCTTGTTGTTCTTTTTCTTCCACTCTTCCCGTTCTGCTTCTTTCTTCTTCTCTTCCTCGGTCATTTCTGAACCGTTTCGCACCCTCTTGACATAGTTGACGATGTCGTTTTTTGTCGCTTCCTGAATCTCTTTTAGTCTATTCTTTCGCCGTTCTTCCTCCGCGGAAATCTTAGCAGCGTCTTCGGCTCTCTTCTTTGCAAGTTCTTCGTTTAATTCCTCAAGTGATTGAATTCCATTTTCTTCTGGTTTGCTTTCCTGGTACGGTTCTTCCAGTGCTTCCGGATGCTCAACATACCAATTTGCCTTGATAAGAATATCCATGCCGTAATCACTTCGAATCGATTCTTGTATAATTACATCATTGATTGCGTCCCCATGCTTTCGTGCCAGGAACTTAGCTATCTTTTCTTTCCGTTTTTCCTCTTCTGACTCAGACAAAGGATCAACAAAACCCTCTTCCCATGGCATCACTTCTAATGAGGGCATCTGGCCGACCTCTTTCGTCTCTTTTTCGGTCGAAACGCTCTCCGTAGGCTCTAAAATCGGGGCTGTTGGCGTTTCAAGTGATTTAAGCATAGTTTCTACTGCTTCAACGATAAAAGCGTTTATAGTGTAGTCTAGGCTCTGTATTCGCTCTTTCGTTCCTTTCGGTAATCTAGCTTGCACAATATCAAACTTTGAGTTATAACGGTTTTGCGCGTCTTTCTGGTATTTCTTCAAGAAAAAGCACTCCTTTCAAACGATATCTTTTATATATATCACTGCTATATATAATACTATATATAAAAGCTATATATCAAGCTATATATAAAAGTCATATATAAACATTATATATCTATCATATATATCTTTACTATATATCATTACTATATATCTTTTATATATATCTTGCATATATAGTTTGCATCTAATTGTATTTATATAATGGTATTTAGATTTTTTCTCGAAAATCTAAAATTTCTTCCCTAAAACCGCGAACTTTACTCCGTTCTGAAAAATGTTATGATAAAAAGAAAAGGAATATTGGCATGTACGAGGACATTTTAGAGTATCTGGACAAACGTCTCAAGGAAAATACTCGAGATATCGGCTCCGCGATCACTTCCATGGATGTTGATGATATCCACAGATATGAGGGCAGAGAGCAGATGATTCTTGAAATTAAGCGGTTTATAAGGAAAAAGCAAGGGGAGAAATGATCTCCCCTCTTTGATTATTTACCGAAATTATTCAGCAATTCCTCTTTCAAATCCATCTTACCGGCTCTAAAACCGAGCTTGAAAGCATAGATCAGTGCTTTTGTCTTCCCCATCTCCAATTTGTCAGCAATCGCAATCAATGGGAACAGGTCTTCCGCAAAGTAATCTGTAACCACACTGTCGCTGATCGGGCGAATTTTCTCTTCAATATTATTCAGCGTGCTTCTCATATCGCTGACTTTTACTTTAAGCTTCCGTACTACCATTTTTCTTTTTTCTCCTTTCCGCATATGAAGAAAGATTAAAATCAATCATAAACTTGAGGTATTCCTCGCCAAATTCCCCGATTTCTGGGAAGTAATCAAATATATCCAGTCTGTATCGTGGCTTTTCACCAACATCAACAATATATTGGATAGTAGCTTCTTCTATATCAAAGCGAGTCGATACATAAGAAATCAGGTCATCAATAGCTTCTCTTTTTGTAAATTCACCAATCTTAGCAAACAATTCAATTCTGGACAGATTTCTCTTGTAAAATGTAATCGCTCGTGGTGCCGGCTTGTCTGACACATGGATTAATCTGTTCTTATTTGCATTTTCCTCAAGTTCATGGAATTTATTGATATATCTTGCTGTGAAAACAACACCTTTCTTTCCGGTACACTTATGAGCGATAAACTCACAGCCTTTCTTTGTGATGTTATAGCAAGGCATTTCTCTGTTTTGCTGATTAATATATGTGCTTTCTTTCCAAAATTCATCCAAATCAATGAATTCATCTGAAATGCGCGCATTTTTGCGCTCGTTATCTTTAACCACCTTAATTTTGAGGGCAATGTCCTTAACCACGTCATTTTTGACGGCATTGGATTTTTCTGAGGACGGCTGAAAATTCAGCTCACCTAAATCGTATTCAGAGGACTCGTCATTTTTAACGAGTCCTAAAGAATCGTTTGCTTCTTCAATATATTTGCTATATTTTCTAATATTCTTAATCAAGTTGTCATGCGTCTTTTCCATCATCTTCGCAACTTCCAAAGACGAAATAGTTGCGACCACCATAATATCTTTTGCCATCTTCTAACCTCCATATCAAATTGCGCTTTTGCCTTTGCTCTTCCTATTCCATTAATCCTTTTGTGAAAATATAAATGGCTCTCAAGAATTTTGCGTTATCCATTTTATTCACCATCTGTTCAATTCTTCTTCTGTACCATCTATTTTCTTCGCATCTATCAACGTCTTTCATTTATTTTTCCCCCTTAGACATCATTATAAAATCATACTTTGCTGCGTACATTTTACAAAATCCTGCAAGTTCGGCAAGACTGGTATAGCAGACAAGATTGTCCGCAATGTAATGGAGAATCGCTCTGTTGTTCTCTGGCTTCATAATATTTACTTCTAAGTTAATTTCCTGCATAATAAAAACTCCTTTCAATTTAAAAAAATGTTCTTGAAAGAAGTCCCCGTCTGCATTATAATATTTGCAGAAGGAAACTTCTAAGTTGTTGGAGATTCACGTAACCGACCAAAGTACGCGTGAATCTCTATTTTTTAATTTCCGAATAAAGCTTTTCAACACCTCTACGAATACTTTCTACTCTTGTTTCGTTGTAGTGTTCCGCAACCTTATCCAATTTTCTAAGCTCTTCATCATCAAAACGAACCCCTAATTGTTTTTTGCGCGGATTTTCACTTTTCGGTCTTCCCATTTGTGGACTCATTTTATCACCTCACTTATTGATTACCACAAACTTATTATACTTATTGGTAATCAAAAAGTCAATAGTAAATTTAAAAAAATAGAGAGGAATAAAAATCCCTCTCCAAAATAATCCATATTCAATTTTTACTGTACGATTTCATCAAGGTCAAGGCTGTATCCAATAACCTCTCCTACATCTGTACACTTTCCTCTTACTGTAATAGTATCACCAGTTGAAAGAGTCTTCACAGCGTTGATGATATCTTCATCTCCATTTGTGTAGCACTGAACTCCAGTAAGTGCAAAGTCATCATCTTCAGGAAGAATACTAATGTATGATGAGTCGCTATCTATATTTGAAAGTTTTCCTGTAATTTCAAGATACTTGTCTTTGTACTCATCAGAAGCTGCTGCTGCATTCTTGTCAAGAGCATCCATCATTTCACCGATAGAAACCTGTGTATACTCAATTGCTTCTTCCTGTTTAGCATCTGTGGCACCTTTACTGTTTGAATCACTCTTTGCTGTGGAATCGTCTGATCCACCACCGCCCATAGCAGCTCCGATAATTCCAATCACTACAATTGCAATGATAATCCATTTCAGCTTGCCACCCTGTTTCTTTCTACAATTCGGACAAACCTTTGCTTTCTTTGGTATTTCTGACTGACAATGTTTGCAAATTTTTGTTCCTGTGTTTTTTGATTTTCCCATAATCCTTTTTTCCTTTCTTTCGATATACTGTAATTGTATTACATTCTTTTGAAAAACTCAATAGATTGCATGAAAAAAGCACGGATCAAACGTGCAATTTCCGTTACCAAAATATTATTCTTATAGTGTGAATTATGCAGCCATATCAAACAAACCTAAAATAAACTTTCTTCCAAGCTGGGTGATTCTTCTGTAATAAATCACACGACCGCTATCAAGGGTTTCTTGCTTTATAGACTCGTATCCAAGATCGCTATAGTCGGAGTACATAACCCATGTTCCATTTGACTTATACTGAATCTTCTTTTCAGCCAGAATCTTATTCAGTTCATTTGCACTTTTCAGACCGATTTCTTTAGCAATTTCTGTCATGGTATATGTTTTGTTGACATGCATAAGGATAGCGTTTGTCTTTTCAGCTTCAATTCTTGCTGCTCTTTCTTCTTTCAGTTTGGTCAGAAGCTCAATACCGAAGTCCGGGTTATTCAAGATATTATCAATAACGTTATCTGTTGCGTAGATTCCGTTCTTTCGGATGCATGGGAGGACTTCATCTGTGACCCACTCAGTAAAACGTTCAGCAGATTCTTTTCTGCTTTGGAATATTAATTTGTACAAGTTTGACTCATTAACAAAGTTTGCATTCTGCTTTCTTCCAATGTTATCGATGACCTCATTTGAAATGACCCCATCTTGATTCAGCCTTGTTTTAGCCTGACTAACATTTCCAATCTCCAATGCTTTGCAAACATCTATCATGCAAAACCATGGATCTCCGTCGATTGTTACTGTTCTAACTTTTCCAAACTCTTCATTGTTAAATACTGTTACTTTTGTCTGATCCATTTTTCTTCTCCTTTTCATAAAAACGTTGGTTTTTCCAAAAGGATGTGCTATTATAATTTAGTAAGCATCCTTTTGGAGTTTGTTACATTAAGAGTTGTTCGCTTTGGTAGGTTAGCAACTCTTATTTTCATCTAACTTTTACGAAATCTCTATAATCAGTTCTACTGTCAAGATATTTTATTGAAATCATTAAGCAAATCGTGATTTTCACGAAACGCCATAAGCATATATCTCAGAATTATCGAGATTCCTGAACTATCATCAAAATGATGACGGTTCATAAAATTGATGAATCGTTAACTGCCTTGAATTTCAAAACAGTCAGAAATAGCAGAGCCTAAATCAATAGACTCTGCACCGTTTAATTCGTAACCAGCCGCATCACTGGTCGGTATTCCGTTTTTCGTATCCAGCACCATCACTGGAGTATATAAGAGAAATAAAAAAGCCTGAGTACGCTGAGAGTAAAGACAGTATTTTGTACTATCCTTTTTCTCAGTATACTCAGGCTGACGATTCCTGACCCTTGTTGATCTGAATCCCATTCGTTCTTCACATATTTCTCGTCGCTGATATTATTATACCATAAAAGAAATTAATATACAACACGAGCAAGCAAAATATTTTCAATCAAATCAGTCAATGAAATAATTTCTCTCGCATGGTCAGAAATGAAATTGCAAAGTCGTTCCTCTGTTTCTATAGGAAGAGAAATTCCGTAGGTCATACAAACAGCGTGAGTCAGCTCATGAGAAAGAACGCGGTCAAACATGGTATCTGAGAGGCGATTAGACAGATAGATTGTATTGGTCATTCTGTCAGTAACACCAAGCGTGTAAACACCGTCTGACCGTCTCAGTAGCTCACTGGATGGATTTTCGTATTGGACATGCCATAATTCATCATTGATATAGAAATTCATCAAATCACCTACTTAAAAAGGGAAGGCTTTCACCCTCCCGTAAATTACATCTTATTGATGAGAGTCGCAAGCTTTGATTTTGCAAGAGTTCTCTCTTCCGGCGTCATGTCAGAAATCAGATCAGTCACGTCTTTTCCAAGTTCTGTCATGTAAGATTCAAGTTCATGCATCTTCGTGTCCTTGTCCTTGTGTGCATCTCTTGCGTCTGTATAGCCACGGCGAGCCATATCATAGCGACTGGATGATTTAGGCTCTGTGTAATACATTCTTCCGTGCTTGTCTCTGTCCATGTCACGATCAGTGTCCCAGTCACGATACATCTCAGGAGTCATGTGCCAATAAGGCGGCTCATTGTATCCTCTTCTCATTCCGTGACCTTTCGGAGCGAATCTGCCGGATTTATAACGGTATTCGTCATAATATCTCCTGGCATCCTCTTCACCGTACTGGTCTTTGAACATTTTAAGAAGATACTTCTCTTCCTCTTTTTCATCTTCATCAGATTCTTCCATAGCTTTTGAGATTCTTGCATGATATTCGGCATCTGCAAGGTCTTTAATCATATCGATGACCTGTCCCATCTCACAAGTATTAACGTTTTCAATACCGTTAGAAAGTTCAGAGCAAGCGCACTCAGAAAGTTTTTCAATCAATTCATGGATATGTTTGATATGCATACTCGTTCACCTCCTAAGCTTCTCTTGTAACAACAAGGTTCGCATTTGCCACGTTGATTGCCTGCGTACTTGTATTCTCAACAGCAATATTCACACAACATCCGGCCGGTACGTCAATATAGATACCAGAAGATACGTTGTTATACTGGTCAACTGCTGCCGGAGTACTAATCATCTGAGAAGACAGAACAGGCTCTCCGCTGATTGCAATTGCCAGTGAGATTGCTCCGGCTGTACCTCCGGTCGGTACTGCGATATTTGCTGAAAAATCAACAAAATAGCGCGCTCTGCACTGATTTGTGATTCCTCTCAGAGTCACGATTCCAGAACCCTCACGATGTTTGATGCAGTTATTTCCTTGAACTGCCGTGTTTGTAAAGATAACATTTCCGTTCACTGCTACTTCTTGAGCAGAAACAGCTAAATATTCAGCCATAGTATTTTACCTCCATAATTTAAGGGACAAACCTTTTACAGTCTGCCCCTTGTATTCGTAATACTGCTTATAGCAGACATAACATTTAAGTTAAGTTACTCTTCCGTCTTGGAAAGAATCTCCAAGATTTGATTTTGATTGGAAATTATCTTCTCGAGATACTCCCTGTCCTGTCTCTGCAAGGCTCTTAGCAAGTCATCATTAGACGTTTGCTTCTGATCTTTGTCGTATCCAATCATCTGCAAGATAACGGAAAAGACGTTCAACATATCAAGAAAAGAGTAGTTTCCGTTTTGATTGTTTGTCATTAACAACCACATCCGTTACCGCATCCGTAATACACATTCGGGTTAGGTACCTGATATGCCGGAATTGGTGTCGGGTTCACAGCATTGATAATCTGATTTGTCTGAGCTGTCATTGCAGTAGTCAGAAGAGCATTCTGTCTATCCTGTGAAGCTGCAAGTCTCAGATCGTTGTTCTCAGCCTGTAATGTAGCGATCTTATCCTGGCAGAGGTAATCAAGGATTGCTCTTGTTCCAGCGTTCTGACTTTCAATGATATCACGAGTGTTCGTGTTCATTGTGTTCTGCAAAGCGCATGTGTCCTGTGCCATGTCAAATCTTACCTGAGAAATAGCTTCTCTGTTCTGGCAGCAACAATCGGCAAGCTGTGCCTGTAATGCATTCTGACCATGCATCAGAGCAACATTTGTCGTGTTGAATCCCTGCTGTGTCTGGTATCCAAGATTGCAGATTGCGTTTTCAACTCCGTGGAATCCATTCATCAGAGCTGTGTTCTGAGCATAAAAGCCGTCACACAATCCATTGTTGATTCCGTCAAGTTTTCCAACAATGTTCTGAGTATCGAATCCTCTCTGAATGTCAGCCTGTGTAGCTACTGTTGCTGCATAACCGCCACCATTTCCGAATCCGTTACCAAATCCATTGTTTCCCCAGCCAAAAAGCAGTGCGAATACGACGATGATCCATAACCATCCCCCGTCTCCCCAACCAGCTCCATCAGCGTAACCGCCTGTTGCTGGCATGACTGGCATTGTAAAAGGTGTGTTAGTTGAGTTAAACATATTAGTTCCTCCTTAATTTTATTCATAAAGAGGTTTCTCGAGTTTCTGTGCACAAACCTCTAATATGCTATAATCCAAACTTACTTCTTATTTGATTCATAAGTTCATCAACATTTGTTCCTTGTTCTTTCCCAAGGTTCCTTGCCAACTGCTCTATTCCTTTCATGTCTCCTTTTTGAGCCATATCAAGAGCATTCTTGGCCATAGGGTTGTTCATTACTTGATTATTTCCCATCATCTGTTTTAAAAACTGCTGAGGATTTCCGAAAAGGTTAATTGGGTTCATTCTCCGTCACCATCCTTTTTGACTGTAGACCGTGTTTTCGGTTTGCTGTTGCTCATAGAGTTTTCCAGTTCATCAAGCTTCCGTCCAAGCTCGTCAAATCTCTTCATAAACGCTTCTGTCGCATCGTCAGATAGCCCTATTTTCATTTCTGATTGAGTAGACGGTAAATTCTCTGCCTGCTGATTTTGAACAGGCTTAAAGACGATTGTCTGAATAGTTCCGTTGGCAGTCCATGACTTCAAATAAATTTCTGACAAGTCATTTTTTGGAAACAGCGCATAAGGAGCGTTCATTGGAACGTCACTTGCCTGTATCGTCTCTTGACTGTCAACAATGTGACCAATCAGTTGCGGTTGCTGAATCTGTTGAGGGACCTGTTGCATCTGGTTGTAAACAGGTTGCTGTTGAGCTTGCATCTGTTGAACTGGTTGCTGATATGGATTTCCGTACCTCTGCTGATTCTGCTGCAAGTACGGATTTCCGAAATATGGATTCTCGTACATGATAGACCTCCTATCTTTCACACACATCCTCAAGTATCTCTTCTCTTGAAGCGAACGGTTTATCAGTGTAGAATCTTCTGTCAATCACATCTTCTACAACATGAACAACCGTTGACTGATATTCAAGTGGGATGCCATTGAGACGATCATCACTGAATATCTGGACAAGTATCGCATCTGAAAACATTTGACCGCCTCCTTATGGTTAAATTTTCGCATAAAAAAAGAGAAGCAAGTTTTCACTTTCTTCTCATATTTATGTCATATAGTGGCTCTATTTTATTTACTATTTTGCGTACACACTCTCGCTGTGTACCGTACACACTTTTTACACACTTTTGCTGTGTAAATTCGTGTAAATACGTGTAATTTTATTAAATTCAGTGTGTATGCCAAATTGCTTGAAACCCTTATAAACTCAGTGTTAGAACGGTGTTCCGTATAAATCGTACGGTGTCACCTGATATACATAATAAGTTTACAAAGTTTAGTACAAAATGCTCCAAAAATCCTTTATTTTAAGGCTTTTTTATATTGACAAGTGTGTAACTTACACACCATTTACACACTTATGAAATTTTTTGTTTAAAATCCACGATATTATTTGGCGTATTATCTACCAGTTTTTCAATATCATTAAAAGATTTTTCTTTCGTAACATGAGTATATAAATCAAGAGTCATTTTAACACTTGCATGACCTAAATATGATTGAACAACTTTAGGATCGATTTCGTGTTCAAAACATCGAGTGGCAAACGTATGCCTAAATGTATGCCCACTAAAATTTTTGAACAAATCATTGTTAGGTCGCAACAAATTTATTTCTCTTATAACTGCATGTATAGCATCTGCATATATCACTGAATTTATCGGAGTATTGTACTTTGTAGTGAACAAAAAATCATTCTGTTCTTTTGGTCTTTTGCTTGATACTATCGCTTTTTGTTGAATCTGTCTTTCGAGATATATTTTACAAACGCTGTTTATCGGAACTTTCCTATAACTCTGCTTTGTTTTTGGTTCTTCTAGATGAAAAGTTTTTCTTGTATCTGTAAGATACTTTTGGTACACTAACGTTTTGTTTACATCGATGAACCCATTTTCAAAATCGATATCTGATTCTGTCAACGCAAAAAGTTCTCCTGGTCTCATTCCAGTATTTACTGCAACATTAAACATATTATCATAAAATGTATTTTTGCAATATTCAAAGAAAATGTTCTGTTCTTCAAGAGTAAGAGATTTGGCTTTAGATTCTTTCTTATCTATAACTTTTGCTCCTAAAACTGGGTTTTTTGAAATCAGATTATCTTCAAGAGCTCTAGCCATTAGATCTGATAATATGACTTTGATTTTATTTTGCCTTTCATACCCATATCCATTTGTATGAGCCAATGTTATTATTCTTTGAATATCTGATTTAACCAAAGAATTTATGTTGCGATTTCCTATAAAAGGTGATATATTCTTATTGTATATGTGAGTGTATTCTCTAAGAGTATTAGGGCGTACACTCTTTTCTTTATATATCTTTATCCATTGATTAAACCAATTATCCAATTTTATGGTTTCTCTTACACTTACAAATGTTTCATTTTCTGCAATTTTAACAGCAAGATCTTTTCTTAATTCAGATAACTTTTTTGAATATATTGTCTTTGAATTGCCAAACCTATCTTTATATCTTCCTTGATAAGTCCCGTTTTTTCTTTGAGTTATCCCAACTCCTAGTTCTTTTCCTTTTAAATCCTTTCCCATTATTTTTTTGCTCCTTCCATTTACAAAAGAGCCACTATACAGCTACATATTACTATATAAAGGCTCATATTTCAATGTTAGACTTCAATTGTTTTTTCAATATACTTCTCAAATTCTTTTCTTTTAACTAATCTTTTACCTTTTCCAACACAAAAAAGGAACGGGCATCCTGGTTCGTTCAGCATGGAACTTATCTTGTTAACACCAATGTTGCTATACTGCGAAGCTTCTTCCACTGTGAGCGTTACCTTTTCCCATACAGGAATACTATTATCTTTCAATTTTACTACCTCCATCACTTTGGACATTATACTTTTTACTCGTCTGTTTACAGTTGATTCTGAAACAGAAAGTTTTTCCGAAATTTCAATTATGCTTTTTCCTTTTGATAACATAATAAAAATTCTCAATTCTTCATCGGTAAAGTTACATTCTTTTATGTAATAATTTATCTCGCTTTTTACACATTTACATAACTTCATACTCGATCCCTCTTTCAAGGGGAGTGGCTAAACCACTATATCCCGGCTCAAGTCCACTCCCATACGTTCTATTCACTCATGTGGCAACTCACTTAAATATTCCCCTTGTTTCTTCACAAGGTTAGCTGCTTCATATTGATTGGTTCTGAAACGTCTAACAGCTTTTACGCTAGGTGTGCTACTCGCAAGCTTTCCGTGTTTAATATCTCCACGGAACTTCATTGATTTTGATCCTTTATTCATCTTCGTTTACCTCTTCTTTCAACCATTGTTCAAATCCAGTACGTCCCTTGTCGCACATATCTTGTACAAGACATTCAGAGCATACGCCTGCAATCTTGCAGAGTTCTCTTGACAGCTCCATGTCGGACATTGATCGGATTTTATCTCCGTTTGTCATAATAATCGCTCCTCTCACAATTAATTCTTTTTCGGATTTTATTTAATCTCTGCCGGACATCTTCTCCTGTCTGTACTTCTTTTCACTGTTCATCACTCCAATCCAATCTCTGACCGCATTTATCACAATATGATTTCTTGTTTCCGATTATGAATCCATCATCCCACTGATTCCGTAGCGTTTCTTTGCATGTAGGACACAAATATCCTGTTATTTCTTCGCCTTCATATTCTTTTTTAATCACTTTTTTCGGAATCTGTTTCTTCATAGCAGCTACCGCCATCTTCTTTGCTTTAATATTCTCCTCACTATTGGATGTATCCAATCCTTCAATGATTCTGATCGCATCTTCCATCTATACATCACCCTCCGCTCTATGTAATGACCTGTCAGCACTAAACCCTTCCGGATATCTTGCCTTGAGCTTATCTACATTCATCTGCAAGATCTCATCAAGATCAAAACCAAAGCTCTCACATAACATAGCTACATACCACATTACATCCCCAAGCTCTTTCTTTAAGTGATACTTGTCCATTTTCTTCTCATGGAATACCCACTTTTTAACCATGTCCAGCACTTCCACAGATTCTCCAGCCAGTCCTAAGCATCCATTCAGAACTCCTCCCAGATCCAGCCTCTCAGTTTCCTCTCTGACAACTTTCTGATTATGTAACCATTTCATATCACAAGTCAGCACTCCAGAGATCACTCTGTCTGTTGATTTACCGTCATTTGTTCTCATTGCTAATTTCTGATATTCATTTGCTTTCATTATTCTCTTCCTTCCCATTCATTACATGAATCGTCATATTCTGTCCATTCTACACAATATTCACTTCGGTCATTAACACACACCCAACCATCATCTATATTCTCATGATGATGGTACTTGCACGTTCCACAACATTTATCATCTAACATTCTTATCCTCCTAAAACCAAGTCCAAAGAAACGCAAGCGCAATCACAATTGCGTGAAATAATTTCCATAATACCCACGCAAGTTCACTTTTTTCGTCCCGGCGATTATTAATCAGATATATCCATATCGCACTATAGCCGATTATTCCAACCATCAATATTCAATTGTCAAGGTACCTTCATGATTTTTCTCCACGTTTACAAATATCTAAAGCACAATGCATACATCTTTTGCTCCCAGTCGCACCGAGATAAAAGCTCGTCAAAATCCTTTTCCGGCATGAACTTTATCCCGTAATGCAATCTGGATATGAATTTATATAATTCTTCAAACATTGCTACTCCTTGTATTTCTTCAAAATCTCTGTAATTGCTTTCATGTGTTCAGCTACTTCCGGCAAATCTTCATCGCTGATTCTTCCGATGCGATCATTTCTTTTCAATTCGGTTAACTCAAATATTCCGTTTTTAATAGAACAAAATGCCTTAGCAAGAAAAGTTTCTTTCTCAGCTTCACTATCACACTCATAAAATACTTCTCTTTTGTCATGTTCTCCAAACTTATCCGTAAAGAACTTGGTTCGCTTTGGAGTGATTCTTGTGATTTTTGCTGGATAAATCAGTTTACGCCGGAATGATGAACCACATCCATAGCTCACTTTTCTTGTAACTCCGACCCAATCCCCAACTTTCAATGTGTCTTTGTCTATCTCTTTTAATTCAATGTTCATTATTCATCTCTCCAATCAAATGCTTTTCCGCATTTAGGGCAATAATATATATCTGTCCCGTCAAGCACTCCCGGTTTATGTGTTGTTGTAAATCTTCTTTTACACTGCGGGCATTCCCACAACGAACAAGTATCGCTCCTGTTATGTAAAAAAATTGGTTTTTCCGGAATCTGTTTGCGGAGTGCCATATCTGCCTCACTTGAATCAAATTGAATTTTATTTACTATTGCATCTGGTCTTTTAGCCATATTTTTCACCTTTCTACTCAAATCTTAATTGTTCCTATATCGCCACATCTACCATTTCATCATTTACGGGTGAAATTTGTTTTATTGGCTTATCCAACTGGTCTCTTTTTACATACGCAAGGACTTGTCTTGTTGTACCTGAAACTCTCGCTCCGCCATCAACATATATTCTTACGTGCTTGCCACCATAATGATTTTCAAGAAATTCTTTCAGCGTCATTTATTTTCATCCTTTCTGCAATTTCCTGAATTACATTTACTGTCACACCGTTTCCAGCTTGTTTGTATAACTGGCTGTCCGAATTAACAAACTGTGCTTTCTCAAAGTAATCGTCCGACCATCCTTGCAATCTAAAGCATTCTTTCGGAGTTAGTTTTCTTATTGCTATGTAACACTGATATTTTTCATACCAGACTGCATATGCGACCAATTCTTCCGACACTTGAACGAATATCCCCTGATTGCAACTTGTGTCTAATGTGTTGGCGATTTCTTGTCCGACTCTTCCTCTTCTTGTCTTGCTGTTTGACATTGAGAAGTTCACACTGTCAATTCCCACTCTGCATTCCGCATAACCTTGTTTCGTTGCTTCTTTGACTTCAACCGCGATTCCGTGCCGGTCCTGTCCTGTCAGTGTAAACATTGGTTCTCCATCGTCTTTGAATCGTCTCCCATTCTGTCTTTTTTCAGCACGATCAGGAGTAAGAACAGGAATTGCGATCTTATTCCCCTCCCCTTTATTTGTTGTTAGACTCGGACTCACACCGTTTGAATCGTATACATTTCCGTTCATCCCTTTACCTGATGGATTAACATTGCACACAACACCAACGCTTCTAGGTTCTTTGTAATCCCTACTTGTCAGTGTTGGACATATTCCTTCATACTCTCTCGCTTTTCCATCTTGTCCAATACGGCTTGTGTCAAAAATAATTGGAACTTTTGGCTCTGTATTCTCCACAGGTTTTGTACTTATAGTCGGAGCAAGTCCTTCGCTGCTATATACTCTATCTCTCTGTGAATTTCTCCCGTTCAGACAGCCGAACAAATTTAACGAAACACTATTTTCTCCGTCTGCTCTTTCGACAGGAAATACTTTTGAAGAACTTCTCCCTCTAAGATGTCCGATAAGGAAACACCTCTCTCTGTTTTGTGGCACTCCGAAATCTTTAGAGTTGAGCACTTGCCATTCTGCATCATACCCCCCCTGCTCCATTTCAATGAGCAGTCTAGCGAAATCCCATCCTCCATTAACACTAAGCAAATTCTTAACGTTCTCAATGAAAAGGTAAGTGGGTCTATCTTCTTCTTTGAGCTGTCCGACAAGGTACATAACTCTGAAAAACAAGCTTGAACGGTTTCCTTGAAATCCAAGTTGCTTTCCTGCGACTGAGATGTCTTGGCATGGGAATCCGAAACACCAACAGTCTGCTTTTGGAATATCACCGGCACACACTCTTCTAACGTCATTTGCGTACCATTCTCCATTTCTGTATTCATCTTTTAAAATCTCCTTCTGCCTTTTCTTCTGCGGTAATTCATCCAGTTTCTTTCTTTGTTCGTCCGTCAGAAGATGCATGGAAATATAGCTTGCTGTAGCGAACTTATCAAACTCGCAAAAACCAACGCATTCATGTCCGGCAAGTTCCATTCCTCTTCGGAAACCACCTATTCCGGCGAACCAGTCTATAAATTTCACTCTCACTCCCCCCCCAATCTTGCCTACTTCCAGAGTTTCCAGCAATCCCATTACTGAACGCTGTTGTTCTTCCGTTTGCGCACCATGCATAGTTGAGTCCTTTATCTCCACTGACTCCTTGCCAGTGCATATTACCTTCATGCAATACAATCAGATCATTCGTACCGTAGTCCTCTTTCGGATTCAGCTCTACATATTTTTTAGCTCCTGTTTTCGTGCCGTATCCGCAGCTCTGTACAGTTCTTACGAATTCTTCTGCATTCATTTCTTCTGTACCTCCATCAGTTTCTTCACCAGTGCTGTCTCATTGGTCTCACAATCATGCAGATGATGATAACCTGGCTCCAACAGATATGATTTTGTGTACGTGCTTTCCGGGTTTTCGTCTGTATATCTTTCTTTCCAAGCTACATACTGCTTATACTCACAAATAACGATTGCACTTTCATCCGGAAGAATATATCTGTAATAGATTTCCTCTGCCTGTGGTACTTCAAACCATACAAGCCAATCTCTGTAAGTTTTCAAGAACTCTTTTCTCTGGTTATTGTTCTTAAGTCTTGGCAACTCTGGCTGTGCTTCTCTTTCAACGTCCATTGCCATTTCCGGTTCTTCTTTATCCATGTCTCTTGGCTGTCCAACCTCGATGCAGATTACCGGTCCTTCTTTTTCTTCTTCGTCTTCAGGGGCAATCATAAACATAATCTCCGGCTTATACATTTTTCTGTCTTTCGGATTTGCAATTATAATACTTACGTCCGAATCCTCGTTAAATTCACCTAAATATTCTTTTAATAACTTATTTTCCATTTTTCTTATCAGAGCAAAGATATCTTTTCTGTGCGCACAAATCTCCTGCTCCTTTCTGTAATTTATTTATCCTGTTTGACCATGTTGTCAATTCCGAATGTTTGGTATGCGCAATGCGTATGTACTAACCGATGTCCGCGACAACTCATACTGCTATCAATGCTTGCTGGCTCTCCGCAGATTACACAGCGAAAACGGTTCTCGCTAAAACGTTTCAAGCCTGTCTTATTAAACACTTCAAGATTCTCTCTGTCGATGCTTACATAGTCCTCATGAACTTTGATATCCATTACTTCACCTCATTCGCAAGCTGGAATCCCATTCTTGCCACATTCTTCAAGTTGTCTTTAATTAATGCTTTGTTTGGACTTCTGTGTGTATCAAGGAATTTCCACAACTCTTGTCTTTCAGTCGGTTCATTTGCAACGTAATCAGCCATGTAATCGTACTCAGCTTTTGCGACTTTCAAGCACTGAATCATGTAATCTATCTTTTCTCCTGTGTTCATGGCTACTCCTTTACCTCGACAACTTTTCCGTCAACCATCGTGTACCACGTATCTTCTTTGATTGTTTCTCCGTCAACACGAACAATCACAGCATCTTTGAGTTCCCACATATTTTCTTTATCATAGTTATCTAATTCTTTTCCTTTACACTTCCAGTCTGCAAGGACAAGGAACGAGCCTTTCACGCCTTTTGCTTTTCCTTTATATCCCCAAGCCACAGCGACAGAGTTAGGGTTTTCTGCTGAGGATGCTCCTTTGTATCCTGTCGCTGAGGATGCTCCACAGTTTCCTGTCGCTGAAGATGCTCCGTAGTCTCCTGTCGCTGAGGATGCTCCTTTGTATCCTGTCGCTGAGGATGCTCCTTTGTATCCTGTCGCTGAGGATGCTCCACAGTTTCCTGTCG
>OIZE01001202.1_pt1 | contig 16914 bp, 17 predicted proteins | sample 1588421 | NCBI WGS metagenome assembly OIZE01 (sample SAMN03283251) | human gut metagenome | biome: human-associated habitat; material: feces | host: Homo sapiens | place: USA | collected 2013 | reverse complement strand
TTTTTATCTGAGTTGCTTGCTCATTTATCTGAGTTGCTTGCTCATTTATCTGAGTAGCTTGCTCATTTATCTGAGTTGCTTGCTCATTTACCTGATTAGCCTGCTCACTGATAATCTTATTGAGCTTCATCACCTGCGTATCGCGAGCTTCTATGGCAGAATAGTATTCATCCTCATCATTCATCTCCTGCCGGATATTAGCACTCATTGTGGCGAGTCCCAGACGGTGAACGATATACATCATATCCGAATCATCCTTATATTTATCACCCTCCAGACATAACATCTGCTGGTTCTTCTTATCCCTCTGCGACTGGTCGAACACGCTCAGCACCTTGTCGAGCCTGTTGTTTATCTTGCCATGTAAAAGAGGAATCTGCACCAGGATACTGTCATGCGTCAGACTGTTGATGAAAGGATCATCCATCCCGTTCTCCACCTCTTTCCCGTCATAGTCGAGCGCCTTGTGGTTCACGTATACCACAGCCTTGTCAATATCTCCCACTCTATGGCCCAACAGATACACAGCCACCATCGGCACGGCATATCCCTTGCCCTCTCCCTCCTTTATCATATTCTCCTCAGCATTATACTGGGCAGCCAGATAACGTCGGAACCGGAGCGTCTCGGTATCGAGCCATGTCTTCTGAAGTTCGATAAGGATGAGCCTTACGCTTCCATCCTCTTCCCTCACCCTGGCAGCAAAGTCGATGCGAAACATCGAGATATTGTCGCGGGTGATGTTAGGATGCTCATGCCTTCTCATTTCCACGCTCACCACTTCCTTTTTCAGCAGGGCGGTTAGCACGGTTTTGGCGATGCGTTCGTCTTCCATCAGGAATTTGAACACAGAATCGTATATCGGATTAGCTACATAGTAAATCATATCTCTGTTCCTCCATAATTATATTTCCGCTACAAAGATACGAGTTTTCTGCGAAACGGCAAAGTTTTTGAGGATGAAATATCAGAAATGGCTGAAATTAACCGGATTATAGATATAAAAAGAAAGATAGCTCACCAGTTATAAGGCTGCCATCTTTCTTATCTATATACTTAAATACACTTTTATTCTAAGTACGACCCACCTGTTAATAGTTAGTTATCAACAAATGCGTAACTATCTTATCATTCCTATTCATAAAGCTCACCAAGTATTCTTTATCAAACGTACGAATATTGATGCCTTCCTTATTATATAGTTGATAAATGAAATCTGTATTTTTGATTATCATCATCCACTTTGCCGGGCAATGATGTAATAAAAACGTAGTCAATCGTTTTTGATCTTCTCGCGTAAATTCATTTTTAGCATATGTACTAAACTCACTATCATAAGGCCCGTTTCTTCGACAGCAATCCTGGCGAATTCTTCATCTTCTTTCCACGCGACTGGCACATCGCCAAGGTGGCAACAGATGGCGAAGACCAGACCATCCGCGTTATCGTAATCAAGGTAGATTATAAGGATTAAAGATAATTGAAAATAAATATTATTGTGACTCAGAGCACGTTAGTAGGATTTTTTGCAATTGTGGTCTTGATTTCTCGAAAAAAAAGGCTAATTTCGCACAATTCGAGGGAAATCATTGAAGTTTTTTTATTATACTGGCTTATAATTCGGAATTTTTTGCTAAATTTGCCACGTCATATCAGATTTTTGCTTATTTTCTTTTCGCAACACTAAGATAAGTGAAAATTTTGACATGGCAAAATCCTGGGCAACTTTTAGTTGATCAGGCACTAATAAAGATTAATCTATAATAGTGTTGCGGAATTAAGACTAAAGACATATGAAGAAAACTTTTCACAGAATCATCATGTCAGCATTGCTGACAGTGCTGGCAACAGTTGCTGCCAGCGCACAGTGCTACATTGTCGGCAGCGACAATGAGTGGAAAACCAACACTGCTGCTGCAGAACTGACAGAGACCGCCACTACAGGAGTGTATGAGGGTGATGTCACCTTCGTTGACGGTGCGCAGTATTTCGCCGTCACCCAACATCTGACAACTGGCGATGCCGATTGGACAGAGTTTAACAAAAACCGCTTCGCCCCTTCAGTATTCGACGCCATGCTCGTTATCAATGAGCCTATGACCATGGTAAAGGGTAGGGACGCATCTTTCAAAGTGCCAGTCGCCGGTACAACCTATCGTATGCGCATCGACTTCAACACCCTGACCGTCACCTTGCTCGGTGACTTTCCCGACAAGCTGTATGTATGGGGCAGCAATGGTGTCTTCGATCCCACATTGTCAGCTGCCACACTGCCTAAGACCGAGACCGACGGTGTGTATAAGGCTACGGTAGACTTTACCTCATGCTACTTCAACATTCTCACCCAGCTCGGCACCGACCCCAACGACTACGAAGCCATACTGCCCTACCGCTACGGTGGCGGTAAGGTGGTTATCAACCGCGACAAGGCCATGACGCTCACAGAGCAGTCATTCCACATCGCCACACCAGGCACCTACGACGTGACTGTAGACCTCCGCACCATGACCATGAACCTCCACAGCGACACCTACGTGCCCGAATATCCAGACCATGTCTACCTCATCGGTGCCAACGGTAGCAACTTCGCCGATCAGGGCGCAGAGCTTACATGGGACGATGTGGAAGGCATCTACACGGGCTATGTGACTTTCTATGGCAACAAGTTTACCATCTCTACCGCTCTCGCCTCTACATATGATGGCTGGGACGAGATTAAAGACAAGCGCATCGGTGCTGTCGCACCAACTGTTGACGTGGAACCGAACCTCACCGTAGGTCTAAAGAAGGGCGAGGTGTCTGACTTCATCATCGGAGCATCGACAGATAACCCACTCACCGCATGCGTTACATTAGACCTTGTCAACAACCGTCTGACGCTCCACGGCAACGATGCGTCATATCCAATAGGCTACCCGAAAGAGCTCTACACTCTCGGCTGCAACGGCAATTGGTTCACCAACATCCCTGCAGACGTGATTTCTGCCACCAACGAGCCCGGCATCTATGAGGGCGAAATCACATTCGTGGGCGAAGTGGGCGATCTTCACTTCATCGTGTTAAAGCGTCTCGGCGCAGATTGGGACTTTGTCAACGCCAAACGTCTCTCTCCCTACACCGACGGCGACCCCGCCAATCTTGACAGCGATATTCCTGCCATGGCACCTGATGTATCGCCCGGCGCATGGCTCTTCTCTGGTGAGCCTGGCACCTACGACATAAAGGTGGACCTCACAAAAGGCAATGGCGTGATACGCATCTCTGCCAAGGGCGCAACAGGCATCACCGCCACCACAGCCGCTCCTGCCACCAAGAACTACTACTACGACCTCAACGGACGATTCCTCGGCAACGTGGAGCCGCAGAAGGGAGTGTATGTGGTTAAAGGTAAAAAGGTAATAAAGTAAAAAAACAGAAAGGTAAAACTACCCCTCTCCAGCTCTTTATCTCAAGTAAGTCCACCCTCTACGTGGTGGGGTGCACTTTAGGAGAGCTGGAGAGTTTTTTTATTGCCGTCCGGTAATAACTCAGAAATGAAAATTAGCATAAGAAAAAGCTCTATTTTCTAAAATTTTTAGCGCTTTTATGCGCTATTCGCTTTGATTTCTGTCAATATGAGCCTGAATGCTTACACTTTATTTTTACCGGACGGCAATAATTATTTACTGGGTCCACTTTAAAAGTCGTTTTTGTTTTTTTATCCTACAAAACGCCATTTGATTATCAGATGGTTACATTTGAACAATTTCTCAAAAATTACTTTTTCAAGTGGGCTTAAGAACTTATTACAAAGGTCTCTTTTAGTAAATAAAATGCAGTTCCAAAACATAAAAGCGAACTGCATTCCGTACTCAATTCACTGTCACATTCCCCAACATCATAATGAAATGGATGGAAGAACACCATGATATTGAAGTGAATTATATCGAAGGAGATGATGTTACTCAAGATGTTACTCAAGATGTTACTCAAGATGTTACTCAAGGTGAGTCTCAAGGTGGTATTCAAGGTGTCCTCCAAGACGGAGAATTAGATGATTGGATAGAAAAACAGATAAAAAAGAATCCAAAGATTACAGCAAAAGAACTAGCTTTATTATCCCAAAAAGGATTAAGTACCATCAGGCGACGCATCGCCAAACTTCCTCATATACAATACGTTGGAAGCGGATATAGTGGACAGTGGATAATCAAGAAATAGGAAAAACAAAGAAATGCAGCCTCTCGATTATATATAGAGAGGCTGCATTTTTCTTATGGTATCCAAGATGGAACTCAAGGTGAATCTCAAGGTGTTACCAATCTTGCCCCAAGCGACCGATGACGGTGACACGAGTTTTACGAAGACTACTAAATACCAACTTCCTTAATGGATACCACGGAGCAATCATTCACTTGCAACAACACCTGCATGTCATCAGCTCCTTCCTGGTCAAGTCCTTTCATAAGGCAGGTTGGGCATGACGACACCTGACGCCTGGCTAGTTCCTCGCTATAACCACTTATACGACTCAACTGAGCGACTAAAGCCTCAGCATCGTTCACTTGCTCCAAGACCACAGAGTAATTGCCCAAATTGAAATTCGGGTATCCCATTTCCATGGTGATGTTCTGTACAGACCTGCTGGACTCCTCTTTCTCCCGATGCTTGTCGAAAATGCGCAAGCAGAACTTGACGACATACCACAGGACGACAAATACCAAGACCACCATGCCTATCATACACCCCACAGCCTGAACAGCCATGTTACTAGAGCCCCACCCTCTAAAGCAAGACCCTACCAATCCTTTTCCACTAAATATTCCCATAACTACTCTATTTTTTATGATTAATAATGAATAATCCTCCTTGCTAATCTACCCGATGAAGGTTTTCAAATCCACTCTTGGCATAGATATGTCCATCACTACCCTTATAATAGGTACGCTGTGCCAAAACAGAAAGGGCGATGATACCGGCTATGACCATCAGCACCTGAAGGATAATCTTCAGAAACACGATGATAACTCCCCAGGCTGCTATCAAAAGTCCGACGAGATAAATAACGGAAAAGATGGTGACTATCAAGCCCTTGCCTGCACCCAGTACCTCGGTGTTCTTCTTGACAGAGATGGCGATACCCGAAACCAATGTACCCAAGAAAAGGATGAACATGATGGCGTCGCTTACCATCCCTTGCCATCCAAGCCATAACTGCACGATCATGGCATAGGCTATCAACACCGGTAAGCAGGCGGCAAGACTCACCATGGCTGGTTTGAGGCTAAGTTTGCCTTTCTTCTCATCAGGAACATCGGCGAAAATCAAGGTCTCGAACATCTTAAATGTATAGAACTGCAAAGCCACTACTGCGCCAAACGGGATTACCCGGAATAAAGAGCCAAAGAACCCATAACGCTCGTTGTCGCACCACCAAAACATATCTCCACCAAGAACCTTGTAGCCTATCACTTCTATTATGGATATGAGAAGCATGCAAACCGGTATAACCTTCAGAGCCAAAGGAACGGCCGGAGAACTCTTGCGAGCCACGAAGAAAGTGGCCAGAATCATACCCATCAATATAAGTACCAGCACGGCAGGCGTATAGGTGGCATAGAAATGACCCAGGGCGGAGTGTTTCTTCACCGTGTCCTCGCTCAATGGATTGACCGTGCCCTCAGGATTGTCGGCGCTGAACTTCAGATCTCCCATATACGCCATATAGGATGCGCCATCCTTCTTGAATGCCACATAATATCCGTTGGCCTTTCCGCACGACTCGATTTCCATCCCCTTCGGGAATTTCACACTTTGGATAGGCTCGCTTATCTTCCAAAGCGAATCGGGCTTCGAGGCTACCATACACTCGATGGAATCTCCCCATAGAGGGTCCAGTTCAAACTTTTGAGCCGAGATAGACAGACAGCTCAATAACGCGATGAAGAAAAAAGCTAAACGATGTTTCATAATAGTTTGTGATAATTAAATGATAAACTAGGGAAATAGTAGCAATATAAATTGCCATACGTGTGCAAAGTTAGCTTTTTTTTCTGTACGGAGGGGAGTTTTCGGTAAAAAAATAGTTTCATTACGTAAAAACATGATGATTTTTACGCAATGAAACTTCTGGGAAGCCGAGAAAATGCAGTTTTTCTTGCCAAGATGTCCCTTACCCCACTTCCACCACTACCTCGCTGCCCCTGACCATCGCCTTCTTCACGCGGTCGAAGAGCTGGAGGAAGCGTTCCTGACTCTTGAGTACGAAGCCGGGAGCATGGGCCTCGCCGATGAGGATGCCACCCTGGCGCAGACGAAACGGACCATTGCCCGGCTGCATCATGGGACAAGGAAGGGCATAAAGTTCTTCCAGACACCCGAACTCATGACTCTTGCGCTCCATGCGGCAAAGCTTGCAGGTTTCGGGGAAAGGCAGAGAGGAAGATGAAGAAGAATCATCCCTTATCGGTTCGAGGAAAAACATCTGGCGGGCGAAGCATTTGCATTTAGCCACCATGATGTGATATTCACCCGGCTCCAGACAGCCACCCTCGCGCTCCATCGTATCACAAATGTACTGATGGCCTACAACGATACCCTGGCGATTAACTACTTCCTGACTAAGACGACCAACAATGGCGCCATGATCTCTACGAAAACGATTTAAAAACAACTTCATCATAACACGCAACAACTTAAAAACAACAATAGAAAAACATTTGAAATTCACATTCACTTTCACATTTTCTGAACGTAAAACGACTGGTAATAATCAGACAAATCCTTGCAACCTTCCGGCAACTGATGGTACACCAGCTGAGGAAACATTTCCTTCAGTTTCATATAAAGACCGATGCCCGGTTTGTCCTGATCAGGCCACATGTGAAGATTCCTTCCCGCTAAAAGATTGCGACATTCTTCATTACAAAGCGTAGCACTCGGGATGGCTATTGCCTTGTAACCCATAGACATAGCGCTCCAGCAGTCGGTACATCCCTCGGTAATAACCAATGGCTCTTTTTCTGTCACCTGCGGCAAGATCTGCATCCCATATACCATCGGCTTGCTACCTGGTGCAAACTTAAACCGCGGTTTTTCTTCTGTCTTATCTCCCAGATATCTGCTCTGAACCGTCAGCAGATTGCCATGAACGTCATAATAGGGAATCAACAGGGAAGGACCATCAAAAAACTTTCCACCAAAGCGATAGCCAGCAATGGAGAAATCTGTGCTCACCACTCTACACCAATAGATATATTCCGGGCGCAACTTTCTCTGATAGAACAGGAAATCCTTGGCTTTATCTGTCAGTTTCTTACCCATGAGCATACGCATCAGATAATCTACGTCAGGCTTATGCTGAAACTCGCCTCTGAGATTGAGTCTGTCCGTATCACATTCAGATTTTCTATGCTCAGCAACAGCTTTATCCCGATGAAGCACCTCCTTACGGTTTCCCGCAGAATGATTACCGGCGCTGATATTGAATCTTCTGCACAGCCATTGGCAAGCCTCCGAAAAAGAGAGATTCTCCCGTTTCATCACCAGGTCGATATTATCTCCACCCCACCCGCATGCAAAGCAATGACAAGTGTTGGTGGAAGTCCAGAAATGCAAACTCGGATTTTTATCATTATGACTGATACAAAGGGCATTATGATACCGCAAACCCATTCCCAATTCATCAGCAACCTCCAGGATGCTGATAGCTCTAAGTTTAGAGAGCGTATTTGAATCAATATATTCTGCCATCTTCTAATTGTCTTTTTTAATATTACCATCACCCATAGTGCCTTTCTGCTGCGTCTTTCTAAGCACCTTTCTATCCTCGCCCTTTGCTGGTTTTTCGAGCCATCCCCATCTGCGCCAGTTGCACACCATGTTGCGGGCAGGCGTCTTGAGCCCCTTCTGCTTCAGAAATTCCTCCAGGAACTGATAAGAAAATTCCTGCGGCAACTCGCTGAAATAGTCTACAGTATGATAAGGCTCTCCTTCGCCCTCGGCAGAAATCTGCTCGAAAGCCTTGCCCCACCGCTGCAACATATTCTGCAAGATGCGGTCGGCACAAGCCAGATAGGTCTGCCTAACCAGTTTCCGGATTTCCTTCTCGCTCTTCTTCCCTTCCACTTTGTAAAGCACTTGCATGAGGGCAGCGATGCGGAAGGCTGAAACCGAACTGCGCTTGTAGAAGACATCCATCGACTTGGACATGGTTTTCACCACCTGCTGGCGGCAGTCGTTACACCATTTCACCACCGTCTTGTAGAGCCAGCTCATATCTTCCTCTATCTCCTGATGGAATTTTCCATCTTCCTCATAGCACAACCCGAAGAGCTTATCCAACGTATTCTCCAGCTCATTACGCTGCGTATCGGTCAACGCCTGAAACTGTGGCGGATTGTCGCCCAGATGACTGATGAGCGGGCATAAGATGGTTCGGGTTACGGCACCGCCCTCAATGGCAGCTTTGTTCATATATCTGCTCACCGCACTCTGGGTGCCGCAGAAAACGAACGACAGCAAGGCATCTACCATGGCACTATAGCTGGATTCGCTCATGAAATCCTGACCATAGACGCTGCCCAGATCGTATGCCGTCTTGATAACCTGCGAGAGGTCGGCAAACTGGCGCTTGGCAGAATGCACGATGGCAGAAATCTCATCGGCAAATTCGAAGAGCGTCTTCGGAGCACCATAGAGCTTGACTGCTGCATCGCATCGCTTGATGAACATGGTGAGCGATACGGTTTCGGGCAGGATGGTGATGTCGGTCTTCGGTTCGGGTGGCAGCTTGCCGTCCTTCTTTCCCTGGCGTCGCTTCAGGGCAGCATACTCCTGCTCCTTGGCTCTCATTTCGCTGTCGCGCTCGATGAAAGGTTTCATCAGGGTACGCATGATGTATCTGGCAAACGACTTTCCGCTCGACTGCTCGCCCTCTACGATGACCTGCAGCACGATGGCCGATTTTTCTCCCTGATTATCATACACATACTGTATTCTGACACGTGTAAGATAAACGCTGAGCATGGCAGCAGCCACCACCAGCGTAGGATACTTGAGGTCAGAAGGCGAAGTGATCATCCATTCTCTGATGCCCGACGGATAATCCTTATCGGCAATCAGGTGATGCATGGGCATCTCTTCATTCTCTTCAGCCTGTTCAGCCAGCTTTTTTCCTATCAACCCAGATGATACCTTGTTATTGATTCCGCCCTTGGTATCCTCAGGCTTTGCCACTGGATTAGTCTGAGACGCTTCCTGTGGAGGTATTTTCTTTCCTTTTTCCATAATGATAATCATTGATTATTTCTGAATGCAAAAGTAAGGAAAAAAAGCCTCCCAGGCAATAGGCGTCCTGCCGGTTCGCCTCCTACTAAGCCTCATCGCCGGCAACTAAGCCTTCCGCTAAGCCTCCAGCTCATCTGAAGGCATAAAAAAAGCACTCTTTGCTTGCAAACGAAGCAAAAAGTGCTGATACTGTATTATTTCTAAAAAATCTTCTGTTCAGATATGTTCCTATTCATTTATATTATCACCCCCACTGACATAAGAAAGAACCAAACGGCGAACCACGGCATGAATGTCTTCATTAGGGAACTTCTGGCGATATTCTGCCGTAAGGTCTTCACAGAAATACATCTTGCTATGAGCCAAAGAAGAAGGAATATTTTGATGCATAAACACATCGTATGTTGCAACAGGCTTGCCATCCTTTGTGTCGACAGGCACAATATTCTCCTTATACCAACCTTGTCCAGATGCGGTAGGGAACAATCTATAATTGTCCTTATACTCCACTTTACCAGCGATGTCCAGTATATATCCGTCAGCAGACTTATCATCCTCAGGATTCACCGCATATAGCATAAATAAAGCAGCAAGCGTCGAGTGTTTTTTTATGACAAACTGATATTTTTTGCTTCCTCCAAAAGGAGGGTTTGCCTTCAAATCCTGCTCTATATCCTCACGAATTTGTGGCGCATCCACCACAAACTCTACTTCGCCAGTATAATTGACGACAGTTTTCGATGACTGTGGATTGGGCGGAATAACGTCACCATTGTCATTGCTGTTGTCACACGCACAAAAAGCCAAGACTACCAACAGTAGTAAGACTGATTTTTTTACCAGATACTTCATATCCTAATTTGTTTATTAAACCTATTCTATTGTTAAACGTAGAATATGCCTAAAGCTTGCACTATTTTACGTTTTTAACATTCCATTTAAAACTTGCCAACATTCACAAGAAGCAATCATTTCCCCGTTTCCTACTGTCCCTTACGGTAGATAGAAACAAAACGGTTAGCGATATTGATGAGTTTCTGACGGGCTACGGGGTCTTTCACATCATCAAAACTCCAGTTGGGAAATTCGCCACGCATCTTAGAGAAACGCTTGGAGATGACACTGGCATTGGTCAGGTCGGAAGGCATTTTCAGCTGCTCTGTAAGATACTTGCAGAAAGATTTGCCATTATCAAATTTGCCATCAAAATCTTTGATTTCAGAGAGCGCCTCCATAATCAGGGCATAGTCTTTCTTCAAAGGAATAGCCTTCTCGTCTATCATCTTCTGCAAGGCTCGCTTTACTCTTTCTCCCTGGCTCAAGTCGCCCCATTCCTTCTCATTATCTTCTTCCGTTTTTTCCTGCCCGCCGTTTTCCTGATGCTCATCGTCTGTCACTTCCAATTCTAATGTCCTCTTCTGTTCAGGCTCGAATCCGTGCAGATAATCTTCATCATTGTTCTGGCGCATCAGTTCATTAATCTGAGATGAAACGAAGAAACCGTCCTCGCCATAATAACCGATATTGGCTGCCAGCCGCTCAACCACCTCCCGGTTCTTCACGACTGCTCCGAGGCACCGCTGAGAAAACTCCTGAGTTACGTAGCCTCTCCATTGCCCCATAATCATTGAGCAAAATTGAAACACTTTCGACTCCAAAGGCATCATCTGAAGTATCACAGCTGCCATATACAGGATGACAAATACGATTCTCTGCCGCTCTTCCTGAGCTGTAGCATACTCATCCTCGTCAACATAATTTTTCTCATATTGCCCTATTCCTTCCACAAAGGCTAGGCGGCTCTCGGTATCGGTATGCGAAAACATCATTTTGTCTACGATGCAGAATACCTCATAAAAAACATCCTCGCATGAACATCTGGACGTAGGAAACCACGTCTTGTCATTGAAGATATCATGGGTGATGGCTCTGAAAACCTGATAAATCATGTGTTGCGAAAAAGATTTATCTACCATCTGTCTGGTCTTCATCTTAAATAACCTCATCGTCGTAACCATTTAAATCATCAAGAATCACATCAAGAGAATTGATCAAAGCAAACTGAGAATCTCCATGACAATCGCAACAGACAGCATCTCCATTAACCAGAGCAACAATCTCAACATCGGAGATTTTCACCTTGGTTCGTTTCAGCGAACGGGAAGAGGTGCACGGACCTTTCCAATAATATACCTTGATGCCGTAATCTTCCTTGCTGCACAGGTTCACCATCAAGGCAATGTCTCTGTTTGCCTTGTCTAAGTGCAACTGCTTACCTTTATCTGTACCAAATTTTACCTCATACATACTGGCATTGAGACACTCCATTAATGACTGCTGCATCTGTAATTGCATGACAAAGGAATATGGCGCATCGCTGAGAGACTGATGGCGAGGAAAAGAAAACACCACAGCCCTTGGCCTGCAGCCAGCCTTGATTCTTTCAGCCACGGCATCAAAGAAATCACCAGGTGGCAACTTGGCAGAAATCACCATATTCCAGCCATATTGATTCGCCACCCTGTTGATATTATCACGCAGAAGAGCCACCACCTTGTCCTGTCCCCTTTTGCCGCCGAAGATTCTAGATTCTTCCACAAAAAGGAAACCTCTGTTGGGGCGATTATCAATGATTACCTTACAGAAAGGCTGGTTGTGAATTTCATTCTCCTTAAAGTTACTCCAATAAAATTCTTTTTTGTCTGCGCATACATCCAGCACAGCCACACCTTCGCGAAATCCCAATATTCGGTTGTCGTGAATAACGTCTTCCTCATTCTTCCGTGATTCCACCAAAGTCATTTTCTTGCTTTTCAGCAAACTGTCCATTACCTTCTCGAAACCAGTCTGACATTCCTGATATTTTTCAGGCGATGACATTTCGAGAAAATCCAAGGGTAGAGTACCCTCGATACTTGAAAGATTCCGGCTTTTGCAGAAATCATACTTGAAGACAACAAAAGAAGTCTTTTCTGTGCTGTTTTTAGTTCGTCCAGTCATTAGCTTCTGGTTTAAATTATACCATGAAAGTTATTTTCCATAGCAACTACAAAAGTAACACTTTTTCCCCGAATAAACAAATAAATTCTAAATTATTTTTACCAAATTGTCTTTTTTCATAAAACCATCGAAACAAAATGTGAATGTGAATGTGAATTTGAAATGTAAATCAATGTATCGGGTTGTTCCATCCATTCCTTTTATTGGATATTGTGAATGAAATTCAGTCCTCGCGCGCGTACCTTATTATATATATAATATGAACCTGTTATAATGGCTACTATTACTTAAACACGATGATACGCTTCTCCTTCAGGTAACATTGAAAAACATTTCAAATTCACATTCACATTCACATTTTTGTCTTTCCTCCTATCCACCAGCTAACCCACATAGCAAGTAACTGTGCGCCCGATGCCCCCAAAACTGCGTGGCGACGCACCGCCAGCCACGTCCCGACGCAGATGGCGATACGTCGGGACGTAGCACCGACTGCATCGGGACGCAGTTGGAAAGGCAAAACATGCCATATAATGTTAACGGATTTAACATTTAATTTAATGGCCATTAAATTAATGGCGGTTAAATTAGGCGGAAGAGAATGGGATATGAGGGAGGAATGCACGTGATTCGGGACAAGGATGCACGTGATTCGGGACAACTATTGTTTTTCAGAGAAAAATGTTGTATCTTTGCACTGTCATTCATTAAGAACGGCAAATGGGAAATTAACCACTAAAAAACGGAGGGGAAAACGACAGGGGTGCACACCTGCCCAATCTCTTTCTGATTGTTTAACCATAAAAAAAAAGAAAGGAAAAAAGAAAATGAAAAAGGAAGTTTGGAAAACTATCTTGCAGGTGATTATCGCTGTACTTACTGCCGTAGGCACCACGCTCGGCGTTACCAGCTGCATGTAAACTGAATTATTTAACCATTTAAAAAAACGATTTAGATTATGAGTATCAAAGTAAAAGCAATTGAGCGCAACGTAGCGTTCGAAAAAGGTAAGCAAAAGTGGGCATTCGTGATGCAGGCTGAACTCTACAGCCAGCTCAACGCCACGAAGGTGATAGAAGAAGCTGCCGTTCGCAGCGGATTGCCTAAGGCGGTGATCAATGCCGGATGGTCCGCCATAGGCGAAGTGATTGCTGCATGGGCCACCGAGGGCCACAGCGTAGCTGTGCCAGGACTGGGAAGCCTCCGATTCGGTCTTAACTCTACCGCCGTAGAGGATGTGAACAAGGTGAGCGCCAACCTCATCACCCGCCGATACATCATCTTCGTGCCTAACACCGACATCAAGAAGGAACTCGAAGAGACCTCCGTCAACATCACCTGCTACGACCGAAACGGCAAGGTGGTGAAGCAGGTTACCTCTACCGATACGCCTCCTACTACCCCATCCGACGGCGATAATCCATCCGGAGGCGACACCCCATCGGGCGGCGATTCTACTGGCGGAACCGGAAGCGAAACCGGCGGCGATGGCCTTGAATAAAAGGTGCTGAGCCTGAAAAAAGAAAAACCCTCCCCAGGTCTTAAAAAGTCCTAGGGAGGGAAAATGCTTTCTGGGAGTTGGCGTACAACTTACCAGACACCCGAATACCAACATGCTAACCAACTATAACCCATTACAAAATCAGCATGTCGCCTACAATCCTTTATGCCTCAAATAAATAATACTTTTTTCTTATAACCGATACTAGCCTCACGGCTAATGCCTATTTAAAATTTTTGCCCTAAATCAAAATAATATCGTAACATATTCTGCAGCGATATCAACCAGCTTCTTGCGGCGGGCTACACCTATTATATAATGAGCCTCCTTCGCCGAACAGTGGAAGTATTTCTTCACAGCTGTTACCAGTTCTTCCTTGCTTATCGAGCCTACACCCTTAGGATAAGCCTTGCGGATAGCCTTCTCGATATCTGCCATCTTATATTCATGGTGGCGCTTGTGGAAGTACTGCGATACAATGATAGAGAGAACTATCACGAGCAGGATGATAATAAATACTACAGACTTGTTCATTTCCTTATCTCCTTTTAATTGATTAGACAATATTAGGTTCGCTGAATCACCCTTCCGGGTGCTCCAAGTTTTCGGCATCACCGATAGCCGTTATCGGTAAATCCTCTGCAAATATAGCATTTTTTCTTGAAACAACAATATTTTTCGGCATTTTTTTCACTATTTCTGCAAAAAAACTTGCTAAATACAAAAAAAACACGTATTTTTGCAAGAAAATAATCCTTAAGACAGAAAGATAATGCAAGAAACTGTAAAGAAAGTATTGAATGGCGATTTTAATCGCAAGAAAGCATTGCTGTTTCTCATAACGGCTCTGCTTACCGTTATCGTCTGGAACCTGCCCATCGACAGCTTTGGCATCGACGGGCTCACCATTGTGCAGCAGCGCGTCATCGCCATCTTCGTCATGGCCGTGATGCTCTGGCTCACCGAGGCCATACCGGCATGGGCAACCAGCGTAGTGATCATCTTCGTGCTGCTGTTCTTCGTCAGCGACTCCGCCTTCAAGATCATGCAAGGCTCGGAGGCAGAGATGGGCAAGCTGCTCGACTATCAGGGTGTGATGGCGTGCTTCGCCGACCCTACCATCATCCTCTTCCTGGGCGGTTTCGTACTCGCCATAGCCGCTACCAAGAGCGGACTCGACGTGATGATGGCGAAGGCCCTGATTGCGCCATTCGGCAAGCGTTCTGAAAACGTGCTGCTGGGTTTCATGCTCATCACCGGCATCTTCTCGATGTTCATATCAAATACAGCCACCGCCGCCATGATGCTCACCTTCCTCACACCGGTGTTCAAATCATTGCCGCCTTCAGGCAAGGGTCGCGTGGCGCTCACCATGGCCATTCCTATCGGAGCCAACCTGGGCGGTATGGGTACCCCTATCGGAACTCCGCCTAACGCCTTCGCCTTCAAGGTATTGAACGACCCTGCAGGACTCAACCTGGGTCTCAGCTTCGGCGACTGGATGCTGATCATGGCCCCTATGGTGCTCATCATGCTCGTGATGGCATGGATCATCATCCGCAAGATGTTCCCGTTCTCTGCCACGACCATCGAGCTCAACATCGAGGGCAACATGCAGCACAACTGGCGCACCACGGTAGTGGCCGTCACCTTCCTTGCAACCATCGTGCTCTGGGTATTCGGCAAGCAGCTGGGCATCAACGCCAACACCGTGGCCATGCTCCCTATCGCCATATTCGCCCTTACGGGAGTGGTTACAGCCAAGGACCTGAAGGAGATTGACTGGGCTGTCATCTGGATGGTGGCAGGCGGATTCGCCCTCGGATTGGCGATGAACGGCACCGGTCTTGCCGAGGCAGCCGTAAAGAGCATTCCGTTTGCAGAATTCAATCCGCTGGTCATCATGATCGTATCCGGACTGGTATGCTTCATCCTGAGTAACTTCATCTCCAACACCGCCACCGCCGCCCTGCTCATCCCTATCCTCACGGTGGTATGCGCCGGCATGGGCGACAAGCTCAACACCATCGGCGGCACCTCTACCATCCTCATCGGAGTAGCGGTATCGGCCAGCTGCGCCATGTCGCTGCCTATCTCAACCCCTCCTAACGCCATCGCCTACTCTACCGGCCTCATCCAGCAGACCGACATGGTGAAGGCAGGACTCACGGTGGGCATCCTGAGCATGATAGTGGGCTACGCCGTGCTCATCACCTTCTGCAAGATGGGCGTGCTCTAGAGGGGCATCATCTGCGAAAATACACATTATTATATATATAAAGGAATGAAAAAGATTGTTATAGGAATCGACGTAGGCATCTCTACGACCAAGATTGTGGGCATCGATGAAAGCGGCGTGGTGGTAAGCCCCATCCGCATCAAGGCCACCGACCCTATCACCTCGCTCTACGGAGCCTTCGGCAAGTATCTTCACGACAACAAGATTGCGCTGAGCGATGTAGAACAGGTGATGCTCACAGGCGTAGGTTCTGCCTATATCGACGAGCCCATCTACGGACTGCCTACCTCGAAGAGCGAGGAGTTCGTGGCCGACGGACTGGGCGCCCGATACGAGAGCAAGCTCGACCGCATGATCGTGGTGAGCATGGGAACCGGTACATCGCTCGTAAAATGCGATGACAACGAGATAAGACACATCGGAGGCATCGGCATAGGCGGCGGAACCCTGGCAGGACTGAGCCGCATCATGCTCAAGACCGATGACATCAAGCAGATTATCAACCTCGCCAAGGACGGCGACGTGAGCAAGATAAACCTGCTGATAGGCGACATCAGCGCCAAGCCTCTGCCCGGACTCCCGATGAACGCCACCGCATCGCTCTTCAGCAACGCCAAGGCAAACGCTTCGCGCGAAGACATCGCCATGGGACTCATCTGGATGGTGCTGCAGTCGATAGGTTCGGCTACCATCCTCTCATCGCTCGAATCGGGCATCAAGGATTTCGTGCTCATCGGCAACCTCACCCTGCTGCCGCAATGCCGCGAGGTGTTCCCAGCCATGGAGAAACTCTACGGAGTGAGGTTCAGAATACCGAAATACTCGGAATTCTGCACCGCCATCGGAGCTGCGCTCGACTATAAGCGACAAGCAAAATAATCACCCCCGAATCGCCGCAATGCCCTAT
>OIZE01001200.1_pt1 | contig 16926 bp, 10 predicted proteins | sample 1588421 | NCBI WGS metagenome assembly OIZE01 (sample SAMN03283251) | human gut metagenome | biome: human-associated habitat; material: feces | host: Homo sapiens | place: USA | collected 2013 | reverse complement strand
CCGGCAGGCTTGCAAAGGCCTTGGGCAGAAATTGCAGCAGCAGGTACTTGAACACTGTGATGAGGTTGGACACGATGACGAACAGGCCGCCCTCGCGCACCCACTTGGCAGCGGCGGGGTGTTTTGCCGCAAAGTTATTCCAGAAATTCATAGCCTGCTTCCTTTCAGCTGTTTTTCAAGCGCTCTTCCATGCGGCTGTTCAGCACGAGGTTCTTCACGGCCTCCACGATCACCCGCACAAGGCCGATGATCCAGAAGCCCTGCAGCTCCATCACGATGCCGTCCACCATGCCCATGCTGATGGCGCCGTTGGTCATTTTGGACAGCGCACGCAGAGGCATATTGTACTGGAACAGGATGTTCAGGTCGGGCTTGCCCTTTTTGATGCTGCGGCGCAGCAGGGTGCCCAGCACGGCAGCCGCCAGCCAGCCGATGGGGCTGCGTCCGTGCCCCATCTCGCCCAGCGTCATGTTGCGGTCGATGTGCACCTTGTTCTCCGGGATGGGACGGCCCAGCAGCGCCTCAAACTCCGCGTCCGGCAGGTTCTGCACCTGCGCAGTGCGGTAATGTGCAAGGTCTTTGCCCGCGTAGGGGTCGGGTGCGCCGGTGCCCGCCACCGTGACGGCGGCAGTCAAGCGGATATCGACGCTGGAAGCGCCCACCAGCAGCTGATAGCTGCCGCCCTCCACCTCCCAGCGGTCGGTGGCAACGTTCCAGTAGCGGAAGGCTTTGTCGTCCAGCGGGATGGTGACGGTCTTGCTCTCTCCGGCTTCCAGCTGCACCTTGGTAAAGCCCTTCAGCTCCTTGGCAGGGCGGAAAACTTTTGCATCCGGCTTTGCCACATACAGCTGCACCACCTCAGCACCTGCACAGCTGCCGGTGTTGGTGACAGTCAGGGTCACGCCGGTTTCGTCTGCTTTCAGGTCACTGTACGCAAAGCTGGTGTAGCTCAGGCCGTAGCCGAAGGGGAAGGCGGTGGGCACACCGGCGGTGTCGTAGTAGCGGTAGCCCACATACAGACCCTCGCGGTACTCCACAGTGGGGCCGTCGCCGCCGAAATGCGCTTTTGCGGGGGTGTCGGCGTAGCTGCGCGCCCAAGTCTCAGCCAGCTTACCGCAGGGGTTCTGCGCGCCGGTGAGCACCTCGACCAGTGCGCCCGCACCGGCCTGACCGCCCAGACAGCCGTAGACCAGCGCCTTGCAGTCCTTGACCCAATCGCTTTCCAGCGAGGAGCCTGCACTCAGCAGCACCACCACGTTGGGGTTTGCCGCCGCCACAGCGGCCAGCAGTTCCAGCTGGTTCTCTGCCAGCTTCATGTCGGCGCGGTCGATGCCCTCGCTCTCCTTGATCTCGTCCAGACCCATGCACAGCAGCACCACATCGGCGTTCTTTGCCAGCAGCACCGCCTCGGCTTTCAGTGCCTCATCGGGCTTGCCCTGCCGGTCAAAGCCCTTGGCGTAGCCGACGCTGTTCAGGCCGCTCTCGGCAAGGCAATCCAAGAAGGAATCCACCTTGATGGAGTTGACGGCGCTGGAGCCTGCACCCTGATAGCGGGGCGTCTGGGCAAAGTCGCCGATGACCGCCACCTTTTCCCCCTTTGCAAGGGGCAGCAGGCTGTTTTCGTTCTTCAGCAGCACGATGCTCTGGGCAGCAGCCCGGCGTGCCAGTGCGTGGTGGGCGTCGGCATCGAACTTGCCGGGTGCGGCGTCCACCGCCGCTTTGGTGGTAAACACCAGTTCCAGCAGCTCCTCCAGCCGGGCGTCTACATCTGCCTCGGTGATCTTGCCGGTCTGCACCGCCTTCATCAGCTCCCGGATGGCGTCCCCGCCGGGGGCGGGCATTTCCAGCGTAGAGCCGTTCTTTACACCGAGGGCGTGGTCGTTGCTGCCGCCCCAGTCGGTGACCACTGCGCCGTCAAAGCCCCAGTCCCTGCGCAGGATATCCATGAGCAGGTGGGCGTTCTCGTTGGCGTAGGTGCCGTTGACAAGGTTATAGGCGGACATGATGGTCTTGGGCTGCGCCTCCTTGACCACCATCTCGAAGCCGGTCAGGTAAATTTCCCGCAGGGTGCGCTCGTCCACGATGGAATCCGAGGCCATGCGGCGCAGCTCCTGACTGTTCACGGCAAAGTGCTTGGGGCAGGCGGCAATGCCGTTTTTCTGGATGCCGCGGACGTAGGCCGCCGCCATCTTACCGGCAAGGTAGGGGTCCTCCGAGAAATACTCGAAGTTGCGGCCGCACAGCGGGCTGCGCTTGATGTTCAGGCCGGGGCCCAGCAGCACCGACACGCCCTGTGCCGCGGCTTCTTCGCCCATGGCTGCACCCACAGCCTCGCCAAGCTCCGGGTCCCAGCTGTTGGCCACGGTGGCCGAGGTGGGGAAGCAGGTGGCGGGCACACTGGGGTTCAGGCCCAGATGGTCAGCCGCACCCGCCTGCTTACGCACGCCGTTGGGGCCGTCCGACAGGGTAATGGCCGGGATGCCCTTGCCCGGCAGCGCCCGGGTGGTGAACACCGTGCCGCCGCTCAGCAGGGCGCATTTTTGTTCCAGATCCAGGCTGTTGATGATATCTGTGTGTTTCATGGGTCTCTCCTGACAATCAAAAAAGGGGGCGGGCGTATGCCCGCCGCCCCTATGGGTTTATGCTTTTACTTTTTTCTGCTTGCGGGGTTTGTAGTTTTCGGGATGAAGCTTTGCATCTTTGGTGCGGCGAACCATCAAGACGATGAGAGCAACGACCAGAACCCAAATCACAACGATTGCAGCATTAGCGGCGATTTTCCACGGAGAAATGGACATCCGGAAAGTCGTTCCCGGAGCAGAATCCTGCGTGGCGTTAGAGTTTGCGAGAGCGTAGGAAATGTTGTGGATAGCATTGCGCATTGCCCAACGAGCGGTTGCGCTGTCGTAATCATTCAGATTCCACATTGCTGGCATGGACATGCAGAGATACGCATCAGAACCAGTACGGATGCAGAGGTCGCGGAGATTGTTGTCGCCCCAGATCCAGTAATCGGTGATAACCATGCCACGGAAGCCCCACTCTTTGCGCAGGACGTTGTTCAACAAGTTGTAGTTGCAAGTACCGAGGCAATCACCAACACTGTTCTGTGCGGGCATAATGCCAGTGGTTGCACGCATGACACGGGTAGCGGTAGTACCGTTTTCATCGGCAGTGTATTTGACCGTCATACGAGCTTCTTCAACGGCAATCTCAAAGGCTTTCATGTAGATATCGCGCATGGTCTGCTCGGTAGCCCATGTGGTGCAAAGCTGACTACGATTCGTTTCCGTATCATTCAGTGCAAAATGCTTCAGATAGCAGACCATGCCTTGGTCGCCAGCACCGGAAATGCAGGCGGCGGCAAGTTTGCCGGAAAGAATGGGGTCTTCGCTGTAATACTCAAACACACGGCCAGAGAAGGGAGAACGATGCAGATTGATTGCAGGGCAGTACCAGCCGTTCACGCCGTTTTGCAGGGACTCCTGACCGAATGCCGCGCCGACATTATACAGAAGGTCGACATTCCATGTGGCGGCAATGACAGGTGCGAAGGGGAAGGAAGAAGACTTCGACATATCATAGCCGTTGTCAGAACCCTGAACTTTCAGACCGTTTGCACCGTCTTCCTGAACGGTGGAAGGAATGCCAAGGGAAGAAATTGCACCCAGAGTATAAGCGGCACCAGTGTGATTAAGAAGGATGCTGTCCTTGTCGCCTTCCCAATCGATTTGGTCAAGATAGCTCTCCCATTTGGGGTCGTTGTAATCCAAGCCACGCATCGAAGAAAGGGTCAGACCATTTTTCTGATTGGAAGTAGGCTGATCTTCGTGATAGACCAGACTGCCTTCGACGTTGCCGAAAACGGGGTCGGTCTCAACCTCAAAAGTGGTGTCCTTGCCGAGTTTATCAATGAATTCGGCATTCAGGGACTTTGTGCGGCCTTCTGCCATCTTCGGCTGCGTGCCGGCCCAGTCTGCACGAGAAAGGATAATAGAGTTGCTGTTCATGTAGTCGCTGGAAGTCTGGAACTGGTTCGTTGCGGCGATGAATTCACCTTCCATTGCTTCGCCAGTCGGATTTCCGTCGTTATCGAGAGTAGACTGTGCGTCTTTATCACGATTGCGAATGTGAGCATCATCACTACCATCGTACCAAGTGGTATCGTTCAAAGTGGTAATGCGGGTATCCAAAACGTCATGGCTGTTGTTACGCAGGGTGATTTCGTAATCGCCAGCTTCCAGCATATAGCAGCCAATCGTTCCGTCAGGATTTGCATGAGTGTAGCAGTAAGAAGCCATGTCTTCTTTGGCAAAGCTCAGAGTGAGAGTCTGGGATTCACCGGGTGCAAGTTCTTTTGTTTTATCAAATGCAATGAGGTTTGCAACGGGCTTTTCAACCTTGTTCTCAATGTCAAGGTCGGTGTAAGGTGCGTTGTAATAAAGCTGAACGACATCTTTGCCAGAGTAGACAGAGCCGGTGTTCGTCACGGTAACATCAACAGAAATGGTGTCGCCGCTGTCATGATAGCCGGTAATGCTCTGTTCAAAAGTGGTATAGCTCAGGCCATATCCGAAGGGATAGCAGACAGCACCAGCAGTCACAACACCGCCGTTTTCATCCAGCTCGCCATATACAAAGTCATCGTCCATTACATCAGCAGTTTCATAGTAGCGATAGCCAACGTAAACGCCTTCCTGATAGTCGGTGAAATAGCGGGAACTCTCCTGTGCATTTCCGGAAGAAAAAACCCCTTCAATCATGACAGGAGCGTTATCATAAGAAAAAGAACCGATATTCTGATAGGAAGGGTCTTTCGTGAAATCACTGGGGTAAATGTCGACAGTACGTCCAGAAGGGACGGTGCTGCCGTCCATGATTCCAGCCAGCTCTGCGAAACCGCGTTCGCCGGGATGACCGACCCACAGAATTGCATCGGCTTCATATTCACCACTCTGGATGGGAGTCAGTTCCATCGGTGCGGAAGATACCAGAACAACAATGACACTGCCACATTTTTCTTTTGCGATTTTGATAGCTTCTTTTTCGTTGGAACTTAAAGCGAGATAATGCGGAGTACCGTCGGTGTAAGCATCATATTTCTTGTCGCTGCCTTCCTGTCCTGCACGAGTGATAAAAACGATGCCTGTTGTGCCGGAGACATCATCCATCCCATCATAAATAGAGGGGGCGTACTCGTACAGAAAACTGTTGCCGCCCAGCAGTCCGGACTCGCCTGCGGAGAAAGTGCCCTCGGCTTCGGTCAAAGCTTTCGGATCGGGGGATGCCTTCATCTTATCCACAGCGGCATTGTTCAAGGTGTAGACAGAAGAAAGAGCCTGCTCAGGACTTACGGGGTCAACGACCCACTTTGCAGAACCGCCACTGGTGAGCTGTCCATAAATTGGGTCAAGATAAGCACGGCCAAACGGAGTGACCGTACTGCCATCAGCAAGCGGAAGAATGCCGTTGTTTTTCAGCAGGACAGTGCCTTCCTGCATGACCTGTGCGGCTACTTCATAAGCGGCTTCGGTGGATTCTTTGTTATTTTGATATTTAACGTCGTAATAGGATGTATCCCAAGATTCTGTACCGTTGGGAGATTCTTTTACAAGATGACCTTTTCCGAGGTAGGTGTCAAGCGTAGAAGCAAGCATGTTGCTTGCAATCATCAGCGCGACATTGATGATAATGAGAAGTGCAACGACGAACGATAAAATTCGACAGAATTTTTGATTGTTCATCTTTAATTTTTTTTGCTCCATGATATCTCCTTCTAATATTCTCGTATTAGAACAGTTTGCGCATACTGTCTTTATATACATTCATTTTATCATAGAAGTATCCGTCTGCGTCATTTTCTGCGTAAATTGTCATTTCCAGAACATAATCTGCAAAAATTACAATTTGTTTTCAAATTTTATTGTGCTTGTGCACAAACAAAGCCCCTGCTTCTTTGTGCACCCTGCCAGACAACAAAAAACGGCAGGGGATACCTGCCGTAAAAATATTATTGCTTTTGGGGCAGCGGAAATAAGATCCGCAGGGTGCACCAGTTGTTTTCCCAGTGCATCGTCATGCTGCCGCCGTGCTGCCCGACGGTGGTGCGGACGCTTTTCAGGTCCGACCCCTGCTGCGGCAGACCGTCCGCATCCAGTGCGGGGGCAGCCTCTGTATAATGCTCGAACCGCAGCATGGCAAAGCCACCCTGACTGTACACCGCCACCTTGATGAGCCGCTTTTCGGGGTCCGGCTCGGCGCGGACGGCGGCAATGGCGTTGTCCAGCGCCACGCCCACGATGGTGCACAGCTCCCGGATGGTGAGAAAGCCCAGCATCCTGCCGTCCGCTACGCTGGTGATGGTGATATTCTCCTGCTGGCATTCCATGGTCTTGGCGGTGAGCAGGGTATCCAGCACCGGGTTGCCGGTCTTGTTCTCGGCCTCGTACTGGCGGATGTTCTGCTCCATGGCGGCAATGGCGGCGTTCTGCTTGGTCTGGTCCTGCTCCTCCCGGATGCGGGCAAGCTGGACTTTCAGCTCATGGTACCGCCGGTTGATGAGGTTGATGCCCTCCTTGCTGCGCTTGTACTGCTCGTACTGGCGGTGCAGCACCTCGTCCATGGCGGCAAGCTCGCTATGCAAAGCGTTCTCCTGCAGCTGCTCGTGCTGCACAGATAAGATCAGCACGCCGGAAAAATCCACCAAGGTGCGGATGGAAAAAATGCTCATGTTGATCTCGCTGCCGGGCAAAAAGCCAAGATTGCTCACCGCAAAGGCGGTCAGCGCCAGCATGACCGCCGTCAGGGCGGCGCTGCCGCCGATCTGTAAGTGCCCGGCGGGCTGGGGACGGCGGTGCTGCAGATAGCACATGATGCCGAACAGCGTCCCATACACCAGCGCCAGCAGCAGCAAAGACAGCGGCTCCCATGGGCCGCGGGCGGGCCAGAGGGCGCAGTGCAGCTGCCACTCCACGCTGGCGGCAAGCTCTGCCAGAATAAACGCCCGGGCGCAGTGATACCCGGCTTCCAGCAGGGTGATGCTCCACACACCCCATAAATATAAGTAAGAAAACCCGATGGCCGTTACCATGCAGGGGATCCAGAGCCCGCCGGGCACATCGCCCGTCAGTCCCAGAAAGGCCGACAGCACCGCCGCCCACAGCAGGGTGATGCCCCCGGTGACCGCCTTGGAAAAGCGGGGCGCAAGCGCCGGGGTGAACAGCAGCACCGCCAGACACTCGGCAAGGGCGGTGTACAGCCGGGGGATATCCGGCAGCGCGGTCATGAGCCCTCACCTCCGATGTAGTCGGTCAGTGCGGCAAGAAAGGCCTTGCGCTTGGGACGGCTGACCTGCAGCTCGCAGGGGCCCACCTGTACGGTGCTCTGCCGCAGCTCCCGCACCTGTGCCAGATTGACAAGGTAGCCGCTGTTGCACCGGGCAAAGGGGCAGTCTGCCAGCTTTTCCTCAAAGGCCTTGAGGGCGCCGGGGGCAGAAAAATCGCCCTCGTCGGTGTAAAAGTGCACCCGGTGACCCTCGCTTTCCAGATAATAGATGCTTGCGGTGTCCAGCCGGCGCAGCCCGCCCTCCACCGGCACGGTCAGGTAATGCTTTGCCCGCTTTTCCAGCCGGGCAACGGCCTTGAGCAGCTGCTGCGAAAAGGCAAAGTAGGGCACCGGCTTCAGCACATAGTCCAGCGCTCCCACCGAGTAGCCCCGGATGGCGTACTGCGCCATATTGGTGATGAAGATCAGGATGACGTCTGCATCCATCTGCCGGATGCGCTCTGCCGTGGTCATGCCGTCCAGATGCTTCATCTCCACATCCAGAAAAATAATATCGTAGACTGCGCGGTAATCCTCCAGAATATCCACGCCGTCCGCAAAGACCGTCACTTCAAACTCTGTCCCGTACTGCCGGGTATACCGCCGGACATACTCCTGCAATACCCCCTGTACCTCCGCGTCGTCCTCTACGATCGCCACCCGGATCATGACCGCACCTCCCTTACCACACCTTTGTGGAACTGTTACGGCTCTATTATAGCGCAATCCCGTCCGGTTTGCCAAGGGGCACTCCGCAACAAAGGGCAGGGCAGCCCACAGCTGACCACCGTGGACGTCAACCCCTACCAGCTGGGCATGGAGGCTGCCAGCCAGACCATCAACCACATCGAGAACCCGAACCTTCTGGCCACAAAGATCATCGTGCCGCACAAGCTCATCCCCCGGGAGAGCTGCTGCCCGCCGGAGGAGCAGCGCTAGAAAGTGCTTTTTCAGCAATACAGTGTCCGCTTCCGGGAGCTGCCGCGCAGCGCTTGCTATCCTGCCCCCAGAGTAGACAGCGTAAAAAACGCTGCATCCTCCGGGGGTATTTTTATGTCCAAAAAGGCACAAAAGAATGCCCGCCCACCTGTGGAAAACCACGGTGAGCGGGCATTCTGCGTTTTATTGTTCGTGCCGCTGTAAAAGCGTTCAGAGAGCGGTGGGCTGGGGTACCAGCCGGAAGAGCATTACGGGCAGCGCGCTGTTTGCAAAATCCAGCGTAAGGATGATCGTTCCGCGCTCTGTTTCAAAAGGCATCTCCGTCTGTGTGCCGTCCGGGGCAATGCACACAAGCTTTTTGCCTTCCAGCAATCCGGCGGGCAGCGCAAGCCTTACCCGGCCGGTGGGCTGCGTCAGGCTGCCTGCGGTTTCAAATGCCACACTCAGGTATTCCCCGTTCGTCCGTGCGGTCACATCCTCCGCAGAAAGGCTGCCGCTGTTAGCCCACGCCGTTGCGGCTTCGATCTTTTCCAGCTGCGCGGCGTTTTCTGCCTGCCCGCACACGGGGCAGAAGGTCAGGGTTTCGCCTTCCGCAGTGCGGAAAGTAAACTTCCGGCAATCCGTGCTGCCAGTGTGCGCACAGCCCTGCCGCAGACAATCGGCGCTCTGAGAGCCGGTTCCGTTCGGGGACCATGCACCGAACTGGTGTCCCAGCTTATCGGTCGGGTTTGCGGTGTAGCTGTCTTTGCAGCGGGAGCAGGTAAAAACAGTATAGCCGTCTGTTTCACAGGTAGGCTCTACGGTAACAGCCTGATAATCATGGTTCAATGCGGGCAGTTCTTTGCGGGTGGTATAGTCACAACGGGAGCAGGTATCGTAAGCCCAGCCCTTTTCTGTGCAGGTGGGGGCTTGCGCTACGTGACGCACCAAATCATGGTTCAGTGCGGGCAGCTCTTTGCGGGTGGTATAGCCGCAGCGGACGCAGAGGTCGTAAGCGTCCCAGCCGATTTCCGTACAGGTGGGGGCTTTTGCATGGGGATGCACCAGAGCATGGTTATTGAGGTCTTTTTCGCCGTATTCCCCACCACACGCCTCACAGACCGCTTTGGCGGTGCAGGTTGCTCTGCCACCGGTACAGCTTGCAGTATCAACTTTGTAGCAGTTCTTGCAGTTGCGGATGTGTGTGCCGTTGCCGGCGGATGACCACTCGCCCCAGTCGTGACCGCCGTCGTACCGCCCTCCGCAAGTGGTGCACGTTCCCGGCCTGATGCAGGTCGCGCGGCTGTCGCCGCCGCAGGGTACGTTCTCTTCTTTTGCGTCGCAGTTGGGGTTCGTGCATCTGCGGGTGTGCGTGCCGTCGCCGTTAGGCTTCCACTCGCCCCATGCGTGACCGGGGATGTCGTATTCCGCGCCGCATTTTTTACAGATTTTGCCCTCGGTGCAGGTGGGACCTTGGGTACCGCCGCTATGTACCTGTAAATGCGTAATATTGCCATCCTTGTGGCAGTTCTGGCATTCAGTTACATAAACCCTATGATAGGTCGAATCATATTTTTCGTATCTGCGGGCCTCACGTTCTTCCCTAATCCCACAGAAGGCGCAGTGCACCGGGACTGTTTCTGCCGCCGCTTTTAACACGATCCCCGGTATCAGGCACACCATTGCCAGCACCGTCAAACACCAGATCAGCCATTTTTTCATGTTACTCCCTCCTTGTCATCAAGCCTTGTTATCCTTTCAGATCAAACTGCACGGACAGCGATGCAAGCACGGCATCTACCACCTTCCGCGCCTCGGCAAGCATATCGATCTCCGCCACAAAAGCGATGACCTGCTCGCGCTCCTGCGCGGGGACCTGCAGCGCACTCAGGCTCATACTCAGATAGCGCCGTATTTTGCGTTCCAGCGTAAAGTAGGGGTCACACCGCCGTGCCATGTAGCCGCGCATCATGCCAGCCGTGCCCAGCTCCATCTCGTAGAAATCGCACTCGGCGCACCCGGGCAGATACGCGCTGAACGCCGCCTGCAGCTCGGCCGTGGTGCTGCGGTGGATGATCTCCGCCGTGGCGGGGAAGGTGTACGCTTCCACATAGATATCCCGCAGATTCTCGCTCAGCTCGGTCATCGCCAGCTGCAAAGCCGTTTCCACCGCGTAGAGGTACACCGGCGAGGGGGCGTTTGCCGCCAGCGGCCTTACCGCGCCGAACTGCCTGCTGAACATCATGCCGATCAGCTCGGTCAGCACGCCGTCCTTTGTGCGGAAAATATTCTGAAACGACCCGGCGGAAACATCTGCTTCCTTTAAAATTTCTGCAACCTTGGTGTTCGTGTAGCCTTTTTCCAGAAAAAGCCGGACACAGGCGGTCAGGATCCGCCGTTTTGCTTCTTTGCTGTCGTATCTGCGCGCCATTGGGAATCATCCTTTTCTATAATTGGTTTCTGACCCAATTATATATTGATTTGAAAATTGCGTCAAGTAAACTTTTAAGGGCGTATTTTGGGCAGTTTGACGAGAGAGCGCTTTCTGCGGGTGCGCATCCGGGCAAAACAAAGCGCAATGGACATTGCTGTTATCCGCTGCCGCAGCCAGACAGTTCGCGGCAGCAAAAAAGAGGCCTCCGATCGGGGTGACCTCTTTTCAGCGTATTTTCAGCGTAAATCCCGCAGCAGGCGAACCCACCATCTCCATGACGGCTCTTTTGGAGTTGCTCTTTGCGTAAGATTGCAAGATAAATCTTATTTCTGACAGAAAGAGCCGAACCCGTGCAACGAGTCCGGCTCTTTCTGTGCTTTGGTTGGATCTTAAGCAAAGTTATGGTAAATGAAGAAGTTGGCTTTGGGAGTTTACAGCAGGCTCAGTGCTTCCTCGTCTGCCACAAGGATGCAGTCCGGATGCAGCTGCAGGATGCTGCCGGGGCAGGCAGGGGTCACAGGGCCGGTCACGGCGTCCTTGACGGCCTGTGCCTTGGCTTTACCGTTGGCTACCACCAGCACCTTGCGTGCCTGCATGATGGTCTTGATGCCCATGGTGTATGCCTGTTTGGGGACAAGGTTCTCGTTGCCGTCAAAGAAGCGCTTGTTGGCTTCGATGGTAGTGGGCGCAAGGTCGATGCAGTGGGTCTCCAGCTCAAAGGCTTCGCCCGGCTCATTGAAGCCGATATGACCATTGGGGCCGATGCCCAGCAGCTGCAGGTCGATGCCGCCCTTCTCCTTGACCTCCTTCGGGGGGAAGAGGGACTCCGCACGGGCCAGACGATCCTCGTTGATATCGGTGACCACCACCATGCCGGGGCGCACATCACGGTGCAGTGCGTAGGTCAGAGCACCCAGACCCATGGGGCCTGCACCGGCCAGAATCGCCAGCTTGCCACCCTTCTTGATGCCCATATCGTGATGGTACATACCCATCTTGGTGTGGTAGGCGGCGTTGAAAGCACCGATGGAGCAGCTCATAGGCTCGGCCAGAGAAGCCTCGTAGTAAGCACGGCCCTTGTACTCCAGCAGGCAGCCCAGTTCCATGACCTCGGCAGGGATGATGCAGTAGGTGGCGTCGCCGCCGAAGAACTCGTAGGAGTAGCCGGGGCTCCACATGGTGCCCTTGTAGTTCAGGGCGGGCTGCAGGGTGAACTTCATGCCGGGCTTGAACTTGTCCTGATGCGCCTTGCCCACCTTGACGATATCACCGGCGAACTCGTGACCCATGATGGCGGGGTGCTCGGCTACATCCGGATGCACACGCTTGTGAGCAGTGCCTCCATCAGCCGGGGCGTTTCGATCAGCTGCCCGCTGACATTCTGCATGACCTCCACCGGGACGCCGTTCCCGTCATCCGGGGCCAGCAGCACCAGTGCCCCCAGCACGATGCGCCCCGGCTCATAGACCGGCGGCTGTGCCTGCAGATAGCCCAAGCGGCAGTCCTTTACCGCACTTGTCCTGCAATGGAGCAGCAGGGCATACAGGGATTTGATGTAGGTATCGCCCAGCGTTTCACGGCGGCGAAGCTGCTGCTCCACCAGCCGGGCGTCCGCTTCCTGCGGGCAGAACAGCTGCGCCGCTGCATGGATGAGGGCAGCGCGGCTGCCGGGAACCTTGACGGGCTGGATGGTCAGATGTTCCAGCAGCCCGGTCATGGACCGGGTCAAGCGTGCATAATACTGCAGCTTGGAGCCTGCGTGCGGTGCATCCTGCACAGGCTGCACCGCCGGTTCCGGTTCTGCGCGGTTCTGGCTGTACCGCGTGATAGCGTCCTTCAGCACGGCACGATCCGGTTCCAGCAGGGAAGGGCTGATGCACACCGCCGGGTAATCCAGTTCCAGCGGCACGGTGGAGATAATGAAGTCGATTTTTCTCCGACGCAGGTCGGCGGCGTTCAGCTCCCGCACCGAGCAGCACCCCTCCACCTGCAAAGAGGGAAACTCGTTTCCCAGCCGGGAAGCCAGAAAGCGGCTGGAGCCCATGCCCAGCGGACAGGCCACTACCACCCGCAGCCGCAGCCGGAACATGGCATTCTGTTCCAGCACTGCGCCAAAGTGCATGGCAAGGTAGGCCGCTTCGTCGTCCGAGATGGCGGGCAGGACGAATTGCTGCTGCACCGCATCACAGGCGGCGCGGGTGGCTTTCCACAGGCCGGGGTAGGCGGTGCGGATGGTGTCCAGCTGGGGGTTTTCGGTACGAATGTTCTGCTCCACCCGCAGCAGCATGGGGCGCAGGTGGCAGTACAGGTCATCCCGCAGGGAGGTGTAACCGGAAAGGTCTGTGTGCAGCGCCTTTTCCATTTCCCGGATAAGGGCGGCTTCCAGATTCCGCAGTTCCATCTCCTGCGCACTGCCCCAAGGATCCTCCGCACCCAGATAAGCAGCGAGATAAAGTTCCAGATACTGCGCTTCCTCAGGCGGCAGGGTCAGCCCGAAGGCGCGGTTCAGCGCCGCCACCAGCCGGGCAGCATGATTGCCCGCCGGGCGCAGCCCTCTGGGGGCGCTGCCCTTGTCGCCGCCCTGCCGCAGCTGCTGAATGGTCAGGGTGCAATGGATCGCCAGCGCCAGAAAACCTGCGTCCGGCAGATGGAGCTGCTCTTCCTGTTCAAACTGCTGCAAAACCGCCCAGACCTTTTCGGCCGTTTTTGTATCCAGCAGGGTCGAGAAGATCTCGTTTTCCGGCATCCGTCCGCAGAGCACCTCTGCCAGTTCCTTTTCCGGCATACTGCTGCGCAGCAGGGCAGACACCACCCTCCGGTAGGAAGAAGCATCCCCCGGCAGCCAGACCCCCACGCCGGGGCGGCGGAACATCTCCACCCGGTAGGGGTGTAGCTTGGTCTCAAGTTCATCCAAGTCCGCAGACAGCGTGCTTTCCGAAACGCCAAGCGCCCGTGCCAGTACCGCTGTTTTGCAGGGCTCCTGCTCGCTGAGCAGCCTTGTCAAAAGCTGCTGCCGCCGCTCTGCGCGGGAAAGTTTTTTCCTGTCGCCGCTGTTCAGCTGGGTGCGCAGTGCGTCTCGCCGCTCCGGCGCTTCATCCAGCAGCAGACCCTTGCCGGGATTCCGCACAAAATGCGCCCCGGCAGCCTGCATCCACTGCTCCACAGCGGGCAGCTCCCGCAGCACGGTGCGGCGGCTGACCCCGATGCTTTCAGCCAGCGCCGCCGTGGTGGGCTGCATCTGCGGCTCGGACTACACCATGCTGATGGGCGCCATGGTCATGGGCCCTCTGGCCGGCTGGGTCATCAAGCAGTTCGACAAGAAGGTGGAAGGCCATATCCCCGCCGGTTTCGAGATGCTGATCAACAACTTCTCCATCGGCATTCTGGGTATGTTGCTGGCCATCCTCGGCTACTACGTCATCGGCCCGTTCATGACTGCCATCCTCACCGTGCTGACCGCCGGTGTGGACTTCCTTGTGGCGCACAGCCTGCTGCCGCTGGTGTCCATCTTTATTGAGCCTGCCAAGGTATTGTTCCTGAACAACGCCATCAACCACGGCATCTTCAGCCCCATCGGTGCAAGTCAGGCTGCTGAGACCGGCCGCTCCATCATGTATATGCTGGAAGCCAACCCCGGTCCCGGTCTTGGTGTCCTGCTGGCCTACTGCTTCTTCTGCAAGGACGACACCACCCGCCAGTCCGCTCCCGGTGCTGTCATCATCCACCTGCTGGGCGGCATCCACGAGATCTACTTCCCCTACATCCTGATGAATCCCGTGATCATCATCGCCCCCATCGTGGGCAACTTCTGCGCCATCCTGTTCTACTCTATGACCGGTGCAGGTCTGTCCGGTCCTGCTTCTCCCGGTTCCATCATCGCCTACATGGCAATGGCTCCCCGGGATTCCATTCTCACCGTTCTGCTGGGCGTTGTCATCGCCGGTGCAGTCTCCTTTATCCTGTCCTCGGTCATTCTGAAAGCGACCTCCGGTCACACCAAGAGCCTGACCGACGCCCAGAACGAAATGAAGGAGATGAAGGCACAGGCTAAGGGCGAGATCCCCGAGCCTACTGCCGTGAATGTCGGCCAGATTCGCAAGATCGTCTTTGCCTGCGATGCCGGTATGGGTTCCAGCGCCATGGGTGCTACCAAGTTCCACAACCGCATTAAGGCGGAGCGCCCCGACTTGACCGTGACCAACTCCAGCGTGGATACCATCCCCGCCGACGCGGACGTGGTGGTCTGCCAGCGCGTTCTGGCTGACCGCGCCGCCAAGTGCGCCCCGCAGGCACAGCTTGTTACATTGGATAACTTCCTTGCAGATCCGCATCTGGACGCATTGTACAACGCACTGACCTCCACTACCCCGGCACTGGATGCCAAGGCCGAAGCTGCCGCCAATGAGGAGATCGTATCCGACCTGCGCAATGCAGCCGTAGCCCCTCTGGCGGCTGCCGTGACCGAGGCTTCCAAAGCCAACGGTTCCGTGATGAAGATCCAGGCGGAGGACATCCAGCTGGGTCTGCCCTCCGTCACCAAGGAGGAGGCCATCCGTGCCGCCGGTGCGCTGCTGGCAAAGCGGGGCTATGTGGATGACAGTTACGCCGATGCCATGGTGGAGCGCGAAAAGCTGGTGAGCACCTACATGGGCATGGGCGTAGCCATTCCCCACGGCACCAGCCAGAAGAAGGGCACCGTTAAAAAGTCCGGCGTTGTCCTGCTGCAATATCCGCAGGGCGTGGACTTCGGCGATGAAAAAGCCTACCTCGTGTTCGGCATTGCCGGTGTCGGCAACGACCATCTTGACCTGCTGGGCAATGTCTGCGAGATCCTTGAAGACGAGGATGCGCTGGAACAGCTCAAGACCACTTCCGATATGAACTATGTGCTGGAGCACTTACAATAACGATTCCAAAAAGGAGAGATTTTTATGAAGAGCATCGATATCACCATTCAGGACAAAGAAGGTCTGCACGCCCGTCCCGCCGGTATCCTGAGCAAAGCTGCCAAAGGCTTTGAAAGCAAAGTCACTATGACTAAGAACGGCAAAGTCGCCGACATGAAGAAGATCTTTGCCGTAATGGGTCTGGCCGTGAAGTGCGGCGAGACCGTGACCATCGCCGCCGATGGCCCGGACGAGGATGCCGCCATCGAAGAATTGACCAAGCTGTGCAAGGACGCATGACTTCTCCCTCCGTCTATGACCGTTCTGCATAAATACTGCTGACGCAAAACCGCTCCGGGCAGAACGCTCGGAGCGGTTTTACTGTCAGTATGCGTTTTTCATCACCGTGTTTTCCAGAAAGCTGAAAAACACATCGTATTCATTTGGGGTCAGCATTTTGGGAGAACGCATGATCACAAGATCATGCCCGTGGTTTCCCACATGATAGGGTGGATGAGTGTGAGAATAGGGGTTTTCCAAAACCCTCTTGACGAATTCCACATACAGTAGTATTTTTCTTGTAAATCCCACTGCTCTTGTGGATTGGTTTGAAGCCATCCACAAAATGTGGTCGTGTTCATTTTGAACACAGGCACAGAAAGTGGTTGGTTATCACCGTGAGACCCACCACTTCCGTGAGGAAAAGTCCACGAAAGAACTTACCGTCCCGCAACACACCCGATTCATTTTGCCGCTTACTTCACCCGACAAAATCCATCGCTGCGCTGCGTGGGCGGTATTTTTCTTTTATGGTCACTTGTCGGGGCGGAGGCCCCTCCATCTTGCTAACGCAAGACCGTTCGGTCGCTCAAAAGCCCCACTGGGGCTTTCATTGCTGCGCAAACGCGGCATTTTGCTTTCCGAAGAAACAAAAAATCCGAACCCTTCTCCTATTGAGAAAAGGTTCGGATTTTCATTATTTGGTGCGAGTAGTGATACAGCACTTTTTGAAAACCATCGTAGTACAATTTGTTTTTGAGGTCATCGGATAGCAACTTGCTTGTATCGCACCCCCATGGGCGGCTGTATTGAAAAAACAGCTGCCTTTTATATACCACACAACCCAAAAATTATCAAGTACGCGCAGCGTTCACTTCTCCCATCACCGGGAGCAAATGAACGCTGCTTTTTTGTTTACAGCGAAAGGAGGCATCCGTGAAATGGCAGTATTTCGGGTAGAAAAGAACAGCGGCTATACGGTCATGTCGAACCATCACCTGCGGAACCGGGCCTTGTCCCTGAAAGCCAAGGGCTTACTCTCCCAAATGCTCTCCCTGCCGGAAGATTGGGACTACACCCTGCAAG
>OIZE01001192.1_pt1 | contig 17054 bp, 16 predicted proteins | sample 1588421 | NCBI WGS metagenome assembly OIZE01 (sample SAMN03283251) | human gut metagenome | biome: human-associated habitat; material: feces | host: Homo sapiens | place: USA | collected 2013 | reverse complement strand
AATTTTCAAAAAAGAAAGAAAAGCGGGTATCCCCTTGCATCCTATTGTCTGGTATGTTACATTTATCATATCAAGCATATATTTTTCTTTGCAAACATATCATGTATATCTATATTTCAATCTAATTATTAATCTAAGAAAATCTCATGCTAATCCAAATTGACAACAATTGAAAAGCAGGAGATTTCAACGATTTTTAATTAGTGGAAGTGGATTGAATTCTCCTGACGGAATGTATCGAAGAAAATATACTGGCTGATTTTCTGAGGAAGAACCGAACGGAGGCGATAGAAGTGAGTATATTTGAATATGATGAGAAGCGTGAGAAGGAGCTGATTCGGAAAGCAGAGTTTGCAGAGGGCGAGAGAGTAGGTCTAGAAAAAGGCGAGAGAGTAGGCCTAGAAAAAGGCGAGAAGATTGGTATGAAGAAAGGAATGGATCGTATATTTGAGATTAACCGGTTGTTTAGGAAAAAATATACAGAAAAACAGATTGCTGAGAAGATAGGACTGGATGAACAGGAAGTAAGGAAAATTTTGGAACGACTGAATGCTTTCTAAACTAAAATCGATTAAGCGCTCTGTGCAGTGGTAAACACGCCTATGGCACTCCGGCTACTGAAAAGTAGCCGGATATTTTTTTGTGGTGGCTGAAATTTAAATCCTCACTGAAATAAAGTTTCAAGCATAAAAACTAAAAACATTGCACATAATGATATAAAAAATAACAAAAATACAAAACTTATTGACACTAATATGGAAAGGTGGTACCATGAGTATGGAGGTGCATGAAATGATTACTTATGTGAAGATGAAAAATTTTATGTCATTCAAGGATGTAATGTTTGATTTCAGGAACGGAAGCAAAGGTGCTAAGAATTTTATCGCTATTTATGGTGAAAATGGCAGCGGAAAGTCCAATTTTGTTGCATGCATTGATTTGTTAAGAAAGTCCATTGAATCGTTTCAGATGTTAGGAGAAACGGAAAGAATAATGGAAATTGCTAAAGAAAAAGACATTCCGCAAGAACTTTTGGAGATGTTGTTGAATAGCACAAGTATCTTAAAATACAAAGATAACTGCAGAATGATAGAGTGTGAGGATGCAACTACCATTGAATATGGGTTTCAGGCAAATGGACATGAAGGTTATTATATAATGTCCTTTGAAGATCGATTTTTGTATGAAAAGCTGTATTATTTTACGGGAAAGCAACGTGGCGTTTTATACGAAATAGATTATACAATGGAAAATTCAAAGATAGAATTTTCAAACAAGCTTTTTAAAAACAAGAAGGTTGAATTAGAGCTTAGAGATGAAATAAGTAAATATTGGGGCAAACATACCTTGTTGAGTATCCTTAATAAGGAAAGAGAAGAAAAGAATGTAGAGTATATAAAAGAAAGTTATTTAGAGTATGTGTTTGACATAATTGATATGTTGAAAGATACTACGATCCATTGTAAGAAAACGTCTTCTTCCGGCAGTGAAATAAATGCCGGTAAACCTAAAAATGTGTTGAGAGATTTGAAGGATGGAAAAATAAAAAAAGATAAAGAAAGCCTGTTGGATCGTTCGGAAAGAATTATTCGCGATTTCTTTACGCAAGCGTATGCGGATATTAAAGATGTATATTATGAAAGAAAAATCGAGAATGATCTGATATTGTATAAATTATACGTTAGAAAAATGATTGGGGGAAAAGTCAGGACAATTCCTTTTTCTAAGGAGTCAGCCGGTACGCAGCATATTATTGATATTATTCGCTCGTTACTTGGTGCATTTTGCGGTGTTACGGTTGTTTATGATGAAATAGATGACGGAATACATGATTTACTTTTAAAAAATGTACTGGAATCGATGATAGAGGATATAACCGGTCAGCTTATTATTACAACGCATAATACGTACATGTTGGAGACTATTGATATTAAATCCGTGTATTTGATTAATGTCGATTATCAAGGAAATAAAGAAGCCAAATGCCTGGATAAGTACCCAAGAATCCAGGGGACAAATAATCCAAGGATTATGTACTTAAAAGGATTGTTTGGTGGTGTGCCAATCGTAGATATATTAGACTATGATACAATATTGCAGGAGCTGGATGACTTGTCGGATGTAGAAGGGGGCGAGTAGTAGTGCCCCATAACACATTAAATTATACAAAATGTGTAGTCATTGTTCATGGAAAATCGGAGTTTGCATTAGTAAAGTACATTTATACGAACTTGCATTTGCCGGTCAAAATTATCGCGAAAGATAAAGGGCGTGGAAGTATTCAGATAAATGGATTACCAGAATATCTAAGAAAAAAGCAATTTAGAACGCTTAAGGAATTTGCGAATGAGTATTCCATAGAATATGATAGAAAAACAAAAAGTCTCAAAAATTTTAAGCTCTTTATCATAATGGATACAGATGATTGTGATGAGATTATGAAGTCTAAATATATTTTAGGAGAACTGTTTGAAGGACATCCTTTAAAAGAATATATCGTGCCAGTCTATAATGTTTCCAACCTCGAGGACGTAATGATAAAGGCTGGAATAATGGTTGAAAGGATTCCTGATGCACAAAAGGGTTCATATTATACAAAGATTTTTCCGATTAATACCGGACCGTTGAGCGTTGATACGATCAATCAAGTTAGGACATTTGCCAAGAAAATAGAAGGCATTAAAGAGACAAATATGCTGACATTCGTTGAGTATTGTTTTCAGCAAATGCCGGGAGAACAATTATGGGAGGAAAGAGGTGATGAATAAAAGTATAAGTGGACAAAGTAAAAAGGCTGAAGTTGCAGCTTCAGCCTAGGCTTGAATGACCAACAGATGGTCAAACGAATTCAAATTTATTTTATCATCTGAAAGTCTGCTTTACAACCCCAAAAGAAAATAAAAAATGATATTTTATAAGGATCTGGTCATTATTCTTTTCACATAAAAACTGGTGAATGCACTAGGTTTATTAAGCATACCTAAAAATGGAGCTTCCTATATTCGTTTAAAGGCGGATAGGATAAAGAAAAAATAATATTGAGGTACGATAAAATGAAAAAAGAATATATATCCGATTTATGGCAATTAAAGAAAAAGGGCCACGAAAACTTTGAATTCGTAGATGTAGCAGTCAATGATGACAATTTGCTTTTTATTGATCCGTGTTTGATTGAGGGATGGAATAATGTTTGGGCTATCAAAGCAATGAAGCATATAAATTCATATTTTGACAATTTATTTAAAGCATATAGTACATGTAATAGAAAAGATATGAGAAGGTTGTTGTCACATGCCGGGGAGCAAAATGCAACCAGATTGGGATATGGTAATGGCGATAATGGCAAAGGGAATACAGCCGATGGCTTGTTGGAGATATTTCAACCACTGGAGCAATTAATAAGTACAATTAGGACAATCGGAAAGGCGGAAGATTTACCGTTGTTGATACCAGGATTTGCAGAAGACGGTATGTCGGATTTACTTACAAACATTCTTCATGAATGTTTGAATGAATTTACACTGGAACAAATGCATAAACATGGAATTCAAAGTAATGGCACGAAAATGTTTTACACATGGGATATAAGTGACCGTGAATGGAAGAACATTGAAAGACAGGTATACTATGTTAACGGCAAAGAATTGCTTCTTATTCCTAAAAATATTGTTAGAAAGAGATATTTGTTTGGAGTGGGTCAGTATTTTTCAAGAATTATTTTGGAAAGAATGATCGATGAAGGTGGTTATAGAGACGCTGATGGTAAAGCGATACCTAAGAAAGAAATTATAAAATCCAAAAGATATTCTGGTGAACATTGGAAATACGATGAGTCAATTAGGTATACGGTAGAGAATGATGATGCATTAGACGAGTATCATCGAAAATTGCCGGGATTTTACATGGAACATGGGAAAGCATTGACCGATGAGGAACTTGACTTTTTGATCTATGGGTATGCAGTAGCTAAAAGTGCATAACTAAAACTTGGCGCTGTGGATTGTGAGACAAATTTGCTATTATTCACTACCTAAAGAGGTGGGAGTCTTCTCGACTGAGATAAAATCTACAGCGTCAATGACAAGAGGATAAAATTTCAAAATATAAAGGGAGAATTCCAATGTCATATATCTTAACTAAATTTTTTGCCCAAAAGGAGTATCAGCAAGCTTTTGTAAGGGGAGATTTTTATCTGTCAAGTTTGTCTGCATTTACAAAGGTTTACTCAGAGCGGGCGTTAATAGCAGCGGTCATGCAGGGCGATAATTATGCCAAAATGCTTTTAGAAAAGCAGAGAAATAGAAGCCAAAGAGATATTCTTGAAGGAACGATAGCCAGCATCCCGCCGGATCAGATTCCGGAACTCCCGGACAAGATGAGGAAAATGATCGATACGGATGTAATGATACGGGCGTTAGGATATGATTATTGCAACGTAATGTGCTTCTGTAAAATGGAATATCGTTTTCAGATGCTGGAAAAAATAATAAGAATTGATTGGGATGAACCCAATATGAAGGATTTCGGTGAATATGCAATCATTGTAAAGAATCCTAAAGAGCTGATCCGAAGGATCGATATAGCTGTCAAGCAGCAGAATTATCAGTATGTTTGCGGAGATGTAAATTATCATCCGAGGACATTAAATAATAAGGCCATCACAAGGAATAAACCTTCTGTAAGTCTTCAAGCGGAAGAACCGATTGAAATGAATGCTATCCTGAAACGAAGTAAAAGGGTAGATTATGATGCTTTTGATAAGTGTGATGTCTACAAAAATCAGCATGAATGGCGGCTTGCAATAAATAATGGCGCAGCGGATGAACAGCCGCTGCAGATCAGCGTAGGTGATCTATCTGATATTGTTGAAACGGTAGATCGCAGCAGCTTGGCGGATAAAATGCATGAGCTTTTTATGACTTCTGCGATTTTCCTAATGGAAGAAGGGTATTACGGAAATACTTCAAGAGCTGAGATGCGAGAGGCATTCTATCATCTTGGAGAAGATAAAGGATATTACATCATTACTCTTAGCTGACGAATTGGATTAAAATTATAAAGGGGTAAGTATGGGAAGAACAAAAGAGAAACTAATGTCTATTGAGGCAAGGGGTTATGGCGTGTCGGATAAATTTGTCTGCAGCGGATGTGTCAAGGATCATTATCTTCAAAATGTGATACGTACGAAGGGACAGTATGGTGCCTGCAGCTTTTGCAAGGATGCGAAAGGAAAGCCGATACATCATAGAAAGGTATATCCGCTGGAGGCGTTGATGGCGGAAATCAAGCCTGCAATTGATCATTATTACATGAGTACAGACGGAAATATTCCTTATGACGGGGAAACGGAAGAATATCTCGGCTCTTTTATCGACCCATATGATTTTGTCTACAGTGTGCTGGCGGACGAAATGCAGGTGGAGGATTCGGCGCTGTTGGAAGAATTACTGGACATATTGGAGATGAAATATCGAACCACAATCTATGAGTTTGAGGACAGGAGCTCGGATAAGGATCTGAAGGCATGGGCAAAGTTCGCTTCGCTGGTAAATGGGCGCCGGGAGCTGTCTGTGGAGCAGATCGTATCGTTGTGTGTAAATCGTGATGCACCGGAGGATCTGAAGGAGATCCATGTTGTCCTTCGGATGGTATTATCCCATGCGAGGAAGCTGCATGCATATACGACCATTAATACAGGAACGCCGTTATACCGGTGTGTAAACTTTCATAAGCTCGGATCCGGGCCGGAAGGGTATAAGGCGACCCCTGCCTCTCTGGTCGGTACAGCACCGGCGAAATTTGCACAAAACGGCAGATTTAATGAAAAGGGAGATATGATGTTTTATGGCGCATCCGATCCGCGTATTGCGGTGAAGGAGGTGGGCGCGAAAGAGGGGTATCCGTTTACGATCGGAGAATTTTATACAAACAAAAGGATCCGGGTGCTGAATCTGTGCGTTGTGCAGAGCTGGAAGTGCCCCAGTATATTCAGTCTGAGCCCGGAAGATATAGAAAAACGGGAAAGCTATTTATTCCTGCGGCAGTTTATTGACCAGATAACGTGTCCGGCCGGCAACCGGGCTGATGCCGACGAACTGTATAAACCGATCCAGGTCTTTACGAAATATCTGCAGAGAGTTGGTGATCTGCAGGGGATCGAGTACAGGAGCAGTCTGGCAGAGCCAAGGGAGAAGTATTCAGATTATGTGAAGGACAGATGCTATGTCTTATTTACAGAGAACAGGGATTGTCTCGACGATTCGGAGCGGGACAGGAAGATGAATACGAAGCGGCTGCAGCTGTATATGAAGAATGAGTATCAGACGTATGATCAGCAGGGAAAGGCGGAACCTCAGCATGGCCAGACCTGAAAAATATTTGGAGCAGGATGCGGAAAGGAGACAGACTTTCTTGGAACTCCATGAAGATTTTGTGCAGATTAGTAATAACTACAACACTAAAGATGTCAAAAACACAATAAATGCTATGGAATGGTTTGATTAATAGATTTCTAAAACACTGAGTTTAATATTTTATTATAAAAATGCATATTATACAGAAACTTGAGAAGCCTGCAATCGGGGGAGGGTGCCGAGGCCCCTCTCCTTTTTTTTATCTGGAACATTTTGCAGCGAGAGACGTATGAGTAAACCATTTATTACATATACCGCACAAGTTGAAAAACTGAAAAATGAAAAGAATCTGATTATTACAGATACTGATTTTGCGGTAGAATCCCTGCAGAATATCAGTTACTATGCATTAATTGGTGGATATAAACATCCTTTTATTGATATTCATACCCGCAAATACATTAATGAAGCGTGTTTTGAAGATATAGTTGCTCTTTATGAATTTGATGAAGAGTTACGTGGGATTTTCTTTAAGTATTTATGCCGCGTGGAAAGAAAAATGCGTTCGTCCATTTCTTATCACTTCTGTAAAAAACATGGAGAACGTCAAGAAGAATATCTTAATTCCAATAATTATGGCAATATTCCCAAAAATAAAAATGGAATTACTAAATTAATCAAAATGCTAGATATGATGGCGAATAAAAACAAGGATCATGAATATCTTGTTTACCAGCGTAACAAATATCATAATATTCCGTTATGGGTGATTATGAATACCCTTACTTTTGGTCAGATATCAAAAATGTTTGAATTCTTACCTCAAAATATGCAGGGAGCAATTTGCCAGGATTTTGGAAATGTCAAGAAAAATGAAATGATAAAATATTTAAAGGTATTAACGCTGTACCGAAATGTATGTGCTCATAACGAAAGGTTGTTTTCCTATCATACATATATTGACATTCCAGATACATTGTTACATAAAAAATTAGGCATTTCTAAAAACGGTTCAAAATATATATATGGAAAAAATGACTTGTTTAGTGTAGTCATTACTTTTCGTTATCTACTTCCAAAGACTGATTTTTTACTGTTTAAAAAGCAATTATTGCATATTTTTGACCGATATGAAAAGCGGAATTCAAATTTGAAGTTGAATGATCTTTTTGAATATATGGGGTTTCCGATTAACTGGAAAGAGATAACAAAATTTCGCAAAATATAAGTGGAGATACATCAATGGTATCTCCACACTTGTTTAATTTGTCAAAGCGATAATTGTTTTTGCTAATGTTTCAAAGGTAACACTAAAATCATCTCTATTACGTTTCATATTTTCCCAGACACTCCCCGTCTTTTCAACTTGTTCTTGCGTCAACTCAAAAACAGGTGTATTGTTCATTTGTGATTGAGCAATTAGACTATTAAAATCTGCAATATTTATTAAATTGTAATTAGTTCTTTTTTGAATAAGCATTCCATTTTCATCCAATATAGGAACTAATTTTTCTGCAACAATTTTATTAATATCGTCAATCCATTCTGAAAATGCTTTTACCGGCGAGCCATTTCGCGGGCGGTATCGCTGTTGTATAGTACCTAGAAATTTAGGTACAGTATCATTCATCTTGTAAATTGCGTTTTTAAAAACCTCTGCTTTTCGCAAATTATCATAAGTAGAACACCATTTAGGAAACACTTTAATAAGTGATTCTATGGCCATATAGCAAAAATAATCTGGGGCACATGGAATAATAAAAAAATCACTTCCCATCAAAATGTTGGCATTTGTGGCAGATATGCTTGGACTCATGTCAAGTAAAACAAAATCCAAATGATATTTTTCACTAGTCATAGTGATTAATTGTCTTAATGCACCAGGAACATTTTGCAACACAACTAAAGATCCTGTCATATTTTCAGCAATATTGTATGTTGCGTCATATTCAGAAAACTCTATATGTCCAGGAAGTAAAAATAGATTTTCGTTGTGTTCAAATTCATAACAAGTTGTCGCTTCAAGCGGTCGCATTTCATTATTGAGAACCGGTGATAGTGCTGATTTTATATTATAATTATTTGCTTCATAAAACTGTGTTAGCTTATTTTCCTTATCGGCATTTAAACATAATCCTGTAAGGTTACATTGGGGATCAGTATCTATCATCAATGTTTTATATCCCAGTTCGGCTAATTTCCAGCCCAAATGAAAAGTAGTAGTGGTTTTACTAACCCCACCTTTGTTATTAAATAATGCAATTATTTTTGCCATAAAATGGTTTCCTCCTAATGTAAAGATATATTTATTATAAATCAATATCCTCATAATCAAAAGAGACATTTTATTTAAGAAATGCACTATTCAACCCGTCTACCCAATTACACAAAATCACAATCGTCTCATAATTTACATTGATGTATGTACACCACCTTTGCGGCCGCCAAGGACTTTCTTGCCTTTCAGATCTTCCCATTTAAAATCCGGCATTTCTTCTCTTGCTACAAGGAAATTTCCTGCCCGCTGGGTAAGCTGTGCAAAGTTTACAACAGGATCGGTAGCTCCTTCCTGATAGGCATAGATAGATGCTTCTGCTCCCATAAATCCGATATCTGCCTCACCGGAAATCAGAGCAGTCAGAACTTTATCCGCACCGAATCCAGTTATCAATGTCAGATCCAGACCTTCTTCCGAAAAATATCCCTCTTCGATTGCCACATACTGTGGCGCATAGAAGATTGAGTGTGCGACTTCATTCAACGTAACTTTCGTAAGTTTTTCCTCTCCCCCATCCTTCTCTGCAGCAAAAGCTGTCATCGGCAGCGCAGTCACCGCCAGAATAACTGCTGCCGCTAGTGAAATCCATTTTTTATTTTTCATGCAGATACTCCTTTTGAGACTTCTGCTGTTAGGATATTCCCTCAACTCAAAAATGGTGCATTTTTTCTTGATAATTCATTTATATATTTCTAAAAGTAAAATATAATTGACTTTTATACAAATAAATGATATCTTATAGTCATCAGGGAGGTGAAGCAAGCTTGCCAAAGAATATTGCTATCAAAGTAGCACGAGCACAAAAGGATATGACGCAGAAGGCATTGGCGGAGGCTGCCGGTATTTCGCGGCAGACTATGAATGCAATCGAAAAGGGTGAATACAATCCAACAATCAAGCTATGCCGAAGAATCTGCCGTATCTTGGATAAGAGTCTGGATGATTTATTTTGGGAGGATGACGAGGATGAAGAAAACGAAAAGTAATCTGGATGAATTACAGGAACTGAAACTTCTGAAGATTGAGCACAATGGATGCTGGCTGGCTTTCTGGGGATTGCTGGCTGTAATACTGACCCAGATAGCCATAGGAAATGACAGCAAACAGGATCTTTCCGGAGAATGGATCGTATTTATGTGCCTTGCTTTATATCTTACAGTAGGATGCATAAGAAACGGAATCTGGGACAGAAAGCTGAAACCAAATTTTAAGAACAATATCATGGCCAGTAGCATCGCCGCAGTTGTTATGGGGATTTTGTGGTTTATCATTTCTTATCGGAATTATCACAAACTCGTCGGTTCCATTGCAACTGGAGTTATTATGTTTTTTTCTATAGAGATTTTATGTTTCCTTGCATTAACGCTTACTTCTAAAATTTATAAAAAAAGACTGAAAAAGCTTGAAGATGATTCTGAGGATGAATGATGATACCTGGGGAAAAGCCAGAGGGGACTGTATTTGAGCCATCAAACACCGTCCCCCTTGGTCCTTGGTCAATGTATAAAAATGTCCTTGCCGAATATAATTTAAAACAAAGATGATTTCTGATTGACTTTCTTAGTTATATCAGTTATATTATCTTTAGTGATCAGATTGCAGAAACTTGAGAAGCCTGCGATCGGGGGAGGGTGCCGAGGCCCCTCTCCTTTTTTTATTTGGAACATTTTGCAGCGAGGTACATATGAGCAAAAATATTTCCGCTTATATTTAAAGCTATTCTATTTTCTGCGATTTCTCCGAACTATTCAACCCATCCACCCAATTAAACAAAATCACAATTGGCATGTATACTACAATCATAAAAAAAGAAATTTTCATACTAAATTTTTTCATAGACCAGGCGGGTATACTTCACATGTACCGGCTTCCTCTTTGTAATGGAAAAAGTATTGCAGTGAAGTAAATAAATCAGTATCATGTATTTATACACGCAAATAACGGAAAAGATATAGAATACAAATGGGATATAAGTATATTCATCATATGGAAATATCTTAGGCTGAGAAAATCTATGGCATTGCGATTGTTAAAGAGATGTAAATGGTGGTATAATCATGACATGGATTCAAAAAGAAATGGAGAGAAAAATATAAAGGAAATATAATGGAACGTAATTTTTCATTTGATGATGCAAAAAATCTTATACATCGCCATAAAAGACTTCAGGCAAGGTTAATTGATTTTATGAATGCTGACAAGCGTTACATGGATATGGTAAGTGATATTTCAGGACGTTATATTACTACTGAAGTGCTTAAAGAACTGCGTAATATTTCTGTTGAGGAACTAAATCGTGATAAGCTTGGCATCAGAGTCAAGTCGCTAAGACAGAATGGATTTAGTACATACGAGGATATTTTTGCAGCATCTGTATATCAATTATCTGCTATCAAGGGAATCAGTGATGACGGAGCTAACACCATAAAAAATATGGTTCGTGATACATATTCTGCTGTTAAAAAATCCACCAAGCTCAAGCTAAGCTTTGATAACCGGACTAAAGAAACAACAAGGCTTGTTACAGCTGTTTCTCAATATCTCAGAGCAAGACAAGTGGCTGATTTAAGCACAAAACTGTATGACGTGAGCAGCATGTATATATCCAATGCGATAAACGATGTTGAGCCTGCAACAACAGTATTTAAATGGTTGTTTTCTTCTAAAGATAAAAAGAATAAAGCTGTTAATAGCTATAATTACCTGCAGCAAAAGCTAAATGATAGTTACGGAAATGAAGTTAACCGTCTTGGCGAAGAATATAGGAACCTGGATTATTATTCTGAAAATGATGTATGGGCTGATTTTCAGAAAGATCCGATTAAGTATATTAATACTATCGAGCAGATTGTTCCGGGACTTTTAGGAAATGATGACAGTGTTTATGGGCTGCCGGAGGATCTGGCCAGAGAAGTACAGGATGAATGTTTCTTCCCGGATGGTCTGCTTTGCAGCTTGAGAAGATACCAGGAATGGGGTGTGAAATATATTCTTCATCAGGGAAGAGTCCTGCTTGGTGATGAAATGGGACTTGGAAAAACTATTCAGGCCATTGCCGCTATGGTATCTTTACGCAATACCGGAGCTACGCATTTTGTTGTGTTGTGTCCTGCCAGTGTAATAATCAACTGGTGCAGGGAAATCGGAAAATTTAGCAAGCTAAGAGCAATAAAGGTACATGGTTCGAGCAGATTGTCAGCCCTTGATGAGTGGATTCGTATGGGAGGGGTTGCTGTTACCACATATGAGACTACTGCTTATTTTAAACTGCCGGATGATTTTAAGTTTTCAATGCTCGTGGTTGATGAGGCTCATTATATTAAGAACCCAGACGCAAACCGCTCAATTAACACCAGAGCAATATGCGCCCATGCTCAAAGACTTCTGTTTATGACAGGTACGGCATTGGAAAATAATGTAGATGAGATGGTAAATCTGATAGACATTTTAAGACCGGATATTGCAAAACAAATATCGCGTATGAAAATGTTATCGTCGGCTCCTCAGTTTCGTGAAAAAGTAGCAACAGTTTATTACAGAAGAAAGAGAGAAGATGTTTTAACAGAGCTTCCCGAGCTTCTTGAAAATGAAGAGTGGTGTCAGTTATGTGCCGAAGAACAGGCATATGAAGAAGCTGTTTTAAGCAGAAATTATAATGCTGCCAGAAGGGTTTCATGGAATGTTTCAGATTTGAAAAACTCATGCAAGGCAAATAGAATGCTTGAGATAATTGAAGAGGCAAAATCAGAAGATAGAAAAATAATCGTATTTTCGTTTTATCTTGATACGATTAAGAAGATATCAGATTTACTGGGAGAGCAGTGTATGGAACCGATTAATGGCTCTATTTCACCATCTAAAAGACAGGAGATTATTGATAAATTTGATAAGGCACCTGCCGGACAAGTTTTAGCTGCTCAGATTATTGCCGGTGGAACCGGACTTAATATTCAATCGGCCAGTGTAGTTATACTTTGTGAGCCACAGCTTAAGCCTTCGATAGAGAATCAGGCCATTTCCAGAGCATATCGTATGGGACAGGCACGAAATGTTATTGTATATAGACTATTGTGTGATAATACAATCGATGAGAAAATCACAGATTTGCTTTCCGAGAAACAGGCAGTATTTGATGCGTTTGCAGATAAATCTGTTGCTGCAGAGAATGTCGAGATAGACACTACATCATTGAGCGATATTATTCAGGAAGAAATTGACCGTATAAAGAATAAAGCAGAGAATATCGTTGATGATAAAGAAATAACACTTAAGTAAATGAAAGGCAGATTGGAGTATTACAGATGAATACAGCACCATTCAGAGATTTATGTAACATACCAGATAGCGGGAATGATAAAAAGTGGGATTATCATGAGCAGATGGCAAAGTATCAGATGGATGATTCAGAAATCAGCCAAAAAAAGGAAATGACAAGACTGCTGATGAATGCGATAGATGATTACAATGCCGGAAAAGTGGCTCCGGACACGATAGGAGCAGATTATTTTTTCCTTGACCAGTTCATGACCTATGAAATGGAGTATGACTTTGTTGCGATAGAGATGGACTTTTTAGAGCATTGCAGGGAAAGACTTGATGAGTTTAACAAAGTTGGATGGTATGGTGATGAAGAGCATATTAACTATGGACCAGGGCTTTCAGTGAAAAAGAGGATAATGCGCCTGATATACAATGGAGCTAAGCTTAGGGATGAGTATTGTCTTGCACTGATTAAGTACCTTTATAAGCTGTACCACAAGAAGGAGTACAACAGAATCAAGAGATTCAGCAGGATTTCAGCAAGAGAAATTCTGGATGTGGTGAATGACAATGAAGATGGTTCACTGGATTCAGCTATTGGTCGTGTACTCGGCATGTGCCATTTCATGAATATAAAAGAGGACGAAATGTGTATTATACTATACCATGCTCTGAATGAACACCGAATAACCTGGCTTCAATACATAGATGATGATGACATTGGCATTGACGTACTGAATCTGGACAAGGAGCTGATTAAGGAATGTTCGGCCCAGATAGACAAATGGTATAATGACTGCCTTTTGGAAGATAAACACAGGAACGGTCTGGAGGCGTATTTCGAGGTGGATGATTTTGTGGAAATGTGCCTGCAGAGGAGCGGTTATAAGAGTGACTATGCATATCTTTGCAATGAAATAGGCTATAATGCAAAAACTGAGATGCGAGATGCACTTATGCTGCTTAAGACTCGTAATCCTGAAAGAGAATATACATATGAGGAAGTGCAGCATTATGCGGCAGTGTATAATTTGGTAGAGGCGCTCACCGATGCAGCGGACGTTCTTGAGGAGCAGGTGGCATATCTCACAGGCGAGGATTCGGCAGAAGACATGATTGATGATGCTTTATTTGACGCAAAAAACATTGTCCTGCACGGGCAGACAAAGAAAAAGCATGGGGAGCAGAATGTAATCACAAATATTGCTCCTGTAAGCACCGGAGATGTGTGTAGTGAAGAATACCTGAAGGAGATAGCTGATCTGCGCAGAAAACTAAACGAAAAAGAGCAGGAGAATAAGGCGCTAGTCCAACAGTGCCGCCAGCTTAAAAAAGAACAGTTACAGTCAGAGAGCCTTATTTCAAAGTATGAATCAGAACGGGATGAGCTGATAGCCCTGAGAAATTTTGTATACAGGCTTGAAAACAGCACTTTGGATGATGATACAGAAGGCATCAGTCTGGATGAAATGAAGGATGCGCTTGTGGAAAAGCACATAGTTATTATTGGAGGACATGTCACCTGGGTAAATAAACTTAAGAAGCTATTTCCGGAATGGAAGTATATTGACACCAATGCATACAAGACTGTTGATGGCAAAATGCTTGACGGAAAGGACATGGTATATTTCTTCACGGACTACATGAATCATATCAGCTACACAAAGTTTATAGCGGCTGTCAGAGAACGGAAGATACCATTTGGGTATCTGGCAGGCACGAATATCGAAAATACGGTAAGACAGATATATGATAGTGCTCTTTGAAGCACTTATAAAATTGCATTATAATAATGGTGCAGAAGGATTTTTTTGTGGATGTTATCATGACATGGATTCAAAAAGAAATGGAGAGCTTTTATGAAAAAAATTAAAAAATGTGGATTTGTTTTGATTGTTTGCTTAGTTTCCGTGATTATAGTTGGAGTTTATTTTATAAATCAAAACTGGACAATTAGATATGCTTCTGTATTTGACGGATTTTTCGGAAAGGGCAATTGGAAGTGTATTGATGAAGAGAAAAAGGATAGCCTTATTTACGATGAATATGAAATAAACAATATCTATCCGGAGCTGTCAGAGAATGTTCCGGGAAAATTCCATAATTGGTATATTTTGTATGATGATGGTCAAAATGAATCAATCTGGCATATCACAGATCATGTTTATAAAATAAACAATGATAAGTATAGCATTATCAATCATAATCGATTATCGGCTAAGCAGGCATTGACAATGGAATTGATGGACATTTCATTTGACGTAATAGGGGACAATATAAAAAGTGACATTATAGAAGAATATCTTCCCCAAGCTGAATCGGATTGTATAGAAGTCGGCATATCCTACGAGGGTGGTAATCCCAAGCCTGAATTTTATGATAAACTGTTGAAAGAAAGCTGGTTCAAATGCAACGAAGTCTCTGCAGAACGTTACCTGTCAATGGACACTGCTGATTTTTATATAGATATCAAAGCATATGATTATCGGATAAAAAAGCTTTCAGATACAGAAAAAGATCATTTAATGAACAGTTTGGAAACGATTGAACAGGGATTGCGTGATAAATATGGAGAACATGCTTCATATAAAATTTACTTTGACGATTTTCATCAGGCAGAGCACAAGGCACAATGATATTTATTACATTTTTTATTTAGGGCTGGCAATGGCATCAGCGGGAATTATTTTTACAAGAAATTATTTATTTTACAGTCAGTTGATTGAGAAGAGAGTTGGATTAAAAAAGGGATAATTCTAATTGCAAGAAAAAGTGGTTTGTAATATAATGAGAAAAGTAATTTTTACTTTATTTTGACAAATATAACATGTCTATACAAGGCAGGATGGTGTGATATTTGTATTTAGAAAAGATTTATATAGAGAATTATAAAGCAATTGAAAAATGGATATAGACTTAAAACCAGGAGTGAATCTGATTATTGGCGATAATGGAGCAGGAAAAACGTCTGTCCTTGAGGGTATTGCGGTAGCTCTTGGAGGTTTGTTTGTCAATGTAGCAGGTGTTAGTACTAAGAATATTGTAAAAGATGATGTGTGTATGAGGATAAAGCCTGTAGGGGATTCTTCAACAGCGATTGAATACTATGAACCTGTATTAGCCGGCTGTACACTCCGCATAACGGAAGAACAGAATTTTACATGGAACAGAATCAAGGAAGAAGTATCTGCCACCCATACTAAGATTGACGATAAGAATGTGTGTGTATGGATGAAAAAGCTTACAAATAACCCGGATTCTGTTTTGCCATTGATTAGTTTTCAAAGTGCTGCCAGAGCGTGGAGAGTAAGAAGAGGAGATTTTGGAACGGAATTAAAGAAGAAATTGGATGACAGACGATGTGGGTACATCGGATGCCTTGATTCTTCAATGGATGTAAAGTCTATTCAGCAGTGGTGTCTAAAACAGGAAGTAGTGCGTTCAAATAAAGGAACAGTGCGCGAATATGAAATGTTTAAGAACATTGTGGCTTCGTTTATGAAGGAAATTAATGAACTATCTAAGACTCCTTTAATTTCCTATTCGCCACAGTTTACGGAGTTGGTTTACAAGGATGATAAGACAGAGATGCCGATTTCAAAGCTGAGTGCCGGGTATCAGTCTCTATTGTGGATGGTTATGGATCTGGCTTATCGTGTATGTATGCTTAATCCGGAATTAGAAAGTAGAGAACAGATTACGGGTATTGTGCTTATAGATGAAATTGATTTACATCTTCATCCAAAGTGGCAGTGGAATGTAATTGACGCATTGTAAAAAAACTTTGCAGGGGTTCAAATTATCATTGCGACCCATTCTCCAATTGTTATATCTGCATCAAAAAAAGCAAATTTGATTCTTTTGGATGATGCACAGGATATAAGCTATTTACCGGATTACAATTCGATGATTCGCAGAGGTATGTAATATCTGATTTAGGAATAACAGTAGTGATTATTGAACAATATCAAAAACAGGGCAAATCAAATTCGGTATAAAGCGGTTTGATTTGCCCTCGTTTTTTAGTTCGATATTGCAGAGTATCACTCCACAGACACGCAGTACGAACAAGTCTATAATTCCTTGATTTTTTCATTCATTTTTCTGACATCATTGCGATAGTGAAGCATGAAGCCTCCCCAAATTATAAATGCCAAAGCTAT